>Ga0182016_10006783_pt1 | contig 11933 bp, 10 predicted proteins | sample 712S2MmetaG_FD_120491 | JGI IMG/M metagenome (GOLD analysis project Ga0182016, IMG submission 120491) | Permafrost microbial communities from Stordalen Mire, Sweden - 712S2M metaG | ecosystem: Environmental > Terrestrial > Soil > Wetlands > Permafrost | place: Sweden: Stordalen | collected...
CGTCCAGCCGGTCATCCAGCGCTTTCAACTCATTCGCGGTCACAAAACCGAGAATAGGATAGCCGCGACAGAGTGTCAATAGACTTAACCTAGTATTACTAATAGGCTTGTAAATCCCGCCATCGTCTTTTAGTGCTCCTTTCATGAAATCGCCCCTGTTGGCTCTGGCTCTCACTTTGTTTCCTCTGGCTGCCTTTGGTCAGGGGACAGAATTCGCTCAAAGGAACGATGTGTCCTGGACCTCTTTGGGCACGAACGAAAACGATTCAATGCCTTTGGGCAACGGAGACCTTGCCTTGAATGTCTGGACCGAACAAAGCGGCGACCTTGTTCTCCTGCTGGCCAAAGCGGATGCCTGGAGCGAAAACGGCCAACTGCTCAAGCTGGGAGAAGTGCGTGTCAAACTAACTCCTAACCCGTTCATCTCAACACCATTTTTCACCCAAACCTTGCGGCTGGAAACGGGCGAAATCGAGCTCCGGTCCGGCCAAAATACCGTTCGGGTTTGGGTCGATGCGAATCATCCGGTGGCTCACGTTGAAGCGGACTGCGCGCAGCCTGTCCAGTTGGAGGCGAAGGCGGAGTTTTGGCGCTTGCATGAGTATCATCTGGATGCCAAGGCCGTTTTGCAGGCGGGCTTTTTTGAATGGGGCAACAATCCGGAAGGCTTGACCTTTGCGGCGGACACGGTCTTGCCGGCCCGGGATGATGTCGTTTCCTGGAGCCACTTCAATGCGCACAGCATTTATCCTTTGGTCTTTGAGAAAGAGCATCTGCCATCCTTGTTGCCGAACTATCCGGACCCGCTTTTGCATCGTTGTTTTGGCCTTGGAATGAAAGGTCCGGGGTTAACCAACGCCGATGATTTGAGTTTGCATTCGGCCAAAGCCAGTCTATCGCACCGCCTGGATTTGTACACCTTGACGAAACAAGCGGATACGCCGCAACTATGGCGCGGGGAATTGGACCGCGTCATCCAAGCGGACGAAAGCGTCAACATTAAGGCCGCCCGCGCAGCCCATGAGCAATGGTGGGCGGCCTTTTGGAATCGAAGCTGGCTCCAGCTCAGCGGCCCGCCCGGCGCGGTGGCGGTTTCGCAAGGCTACGCCATTCAGCGCTTCATGAACGCCTGCGCCGGACGGGGCGCGCAACCCATGAAATTCAACGGTTCGCTCTTTACCGTGGGACACAAATTGCCCCCCAACCAGAGTTCCACGGAGGCAGAGCATGATCCCGACTATCGGGCCTGGGGCAATTCCTTTTGGAACCAAAACGAGCGGCAGCTCTATTGGCCGATGCTGGCCGCTGGGGATGACGATCTCCTCGCGCCCTGGTTGGAGATGTATGTGCGGGACATCCCGCTGGCCAAAGACCGCACGCGTCAATACTTTCATCACGACGGCGGTGCGTTCATTGAGACCATGTATTTTTGGGGGCTGCCGAATGTGAATGATTTCGGGTGGAATAATCCCGGACCGGAGTTGGAGAGCGAATGGATGCGCTATCATATCCAGGGCGGTCTGGAAGTCTTGGCGCAAATGCTGGATCGCTACGACTACACGGAGGACGTCGATTTTGCCCGGCATTCGGTCCTGCCCATGGCGGAGGCGGTGGTGACTTATTACGACCAGCATTGGCCTCGCGGTCCTGGCGGGAAGATTGTCATGTCGCCCAGCCAATCGATCGAGACGTACCAAAGGGACGCCGTCAATCCCACCCCGGACATTGCGGGCTTGAGATGCGTCCTGCCGCGCCTGCTCGCCTTGCCGCCGGCTTTGGCTGCCCAGCCGCAACGGGATTTGTGGTCGAAAGTGCTGCGGGATCTGCCTCCGATTCCCCTGGGCACGACCAGCAAAGGCAAACTTCCCCGCGAAATTCACGGTGATCCCGACGGCAAACCCACCATTCTCCCCGCCGAAAAATACGGCCCGACCCGGAATTTTGAAAATCCCGAATTGTACAGCATATTTCCCTATCGCCTTTACGGCGTGGGCAAGCCGGATCTGGACTTGGCGCGAAACGCCTACGCGGCCCGGCTTTTTCCTTTCAAAAAATGTTGGGGCCAGGATGGGATGGAAGCGGCTCTTTTAGGTTTGACCGATGAGGCGCAAAAAGCGGTCGAGACGGCCTTCAATTCCTATGGCAACCAGCGTTTCAAGTGGTTCTGGTCGAAGAACAGCGATTGGATTCCCGACATGGACAACGGGGGCGGCGGGATGGAATCGCTCCAACTGATGGTCCTGCAATGCGACGGCCGCCGCATCCAACTCATCCCCGCCTGGCCCGGGGCCTGGACGGCCGATTTCAAACTCCACGCCCCGTATCAAACCACCGTCCAAGGCCACATCGAAAACGGCAAAATCACCCATCTGCAAGTCACGCCTGAGTCAAGAACAAAGGACGTGGTGGTGATGGGCCTTTGACTGAGCAACGGCATTCAAACTCGAGGCGGAAAGAGGGGGCAGAAAAACAAAACAAGGCCATTTGTGAGAAAACAAGCACCCAAGCAAGAGAATAACCACGGATTTCACTGATCTCACGGATGGGAATTCATTGATCCGTGAAATCCGTGCTATCCGTGGTCAGTTTCGTCCCCTCGACCATTCCCGACTCATCATTTGCCGGTCACTACTTGGCCGCAGCGGTAGAGGCGGTTGACGTATCGCCGCTGCATTTTTTGATAATGGGCGGCTGCTTGGCGCGGGTCGTGATCAAATCTCGCCGCCATCCTTCGGCGGATTTCGCGCAGCCATTCCAGACCGTCATCAGGTTTCGCTTTCGTCCTCATTTTCCAGCAGTTGGAGCGGGGTCACAAGCGCGGGTTGGCGCAAACCGAACAACGCCTTGTTATGAGTCTAGCATCGAAATTTACAGTGTTCCCCCAAGAGTGCTTCAATTTCTCGCATTTCCCGTGATGCGAACCGGGGCTGGTTGGGGCTGGCGGGGACGATGGCCACCGAGTGAAAACTCACAAATCAACAATCCCGCCCCGGTGATGGCCGCCAGGAGGACGATGGGCGGATCCGCCACCAGTGATCCGTCAATAAGAGAAAAACCGCAGGAAACCAGGAGGATGAATCCCACCCATAAATGGATGCCTAGACTTTTCATAAAACGCTGTTTTTCAGAGTGCCACTATTTGACAGCTAGATTCTTGCCAAGAGAGGTGCTGGAGGGTTGGGGGATTGTAAATATCTGACTATTAACATTATGTAAACCAAGCCGCAGTTTCCCTGTCTGCGCCCAAACTGTAAAAGTGTTAAATAAACCGACGGTTCCGCTGATCATTTCCCGCGAGCTTTCGCGGTACTGGTCAGCCAAATCAGATTCCTTGAGGGTGGAACTCACGAATTCAATACTTTAATATGCCGCCATGAAAGATGCCCGGCTTAGCGTAACAAATGTTGCCGTCAGCGAGTTGCCTCGGCCGCTGTCGGCTTTGTTGTCCCAGGTGCTGGTCGCTTTCACCGTCGAACTCGATAATGAATTCGAGCGGCGGATGGGGGAAGCAGGTTATCCCGGTGCCGGATTATCATTGGTGGTGTGGTTGAACGGGATGCGCTTGCTGGCGCAAGGAGGAATTTCAGTGCAAGAATTCTCCGCCCTTGCCCTGGCCCAAAAAGAGAGAATGGTTCGCTTATTAGGGTGTCTGGAGAGATGGGGCTATGTTGTGTTGGAACCGGTTGCGATGGACAAGCCCCTGACGCGGCGCGAGGGCTGGGGCAGCGGCCGGGGAATACGTGCGGACTGGCTGGTCAACCTCACGCGCAAAGGCCAAACAGCGGCGGCGATTTGGCCTGGTTTGCCGAGTCAAATTGAGGAGCGCTGGGTGGCCAGATTCGGCGCCGCCTTTATCCGGGGCCTGCGGAAGTCATTGCAGGCGGTGGTGGGACCGCTGGAAATGGAGTTGCCCTACGGGTTGTGGGATGCGCAAATGCCGCCCGGCAAGGTGACCTTCCCAAACCGCAGCAAAGCGGCGGTTGAAGACCTGGCGTTGCCGATTCTTCTCGCGCAGGCCTTGCAAGCCTTTGCCCTGGAGTTTCATCAGGAGTCCAAGACCTCCTTGGCCTTATGCGCCAATACGCTGCGAGTCTTGGGAGATGCGCCTCTGCGCGTCGCGGATATTCCCCGTCTGACCGGGGCTTCATCCGAAACGTGTGGGGTTGGATGGCAATTGAAACCGTACGTAGTGATTGAGCCTGATCCAAACTCAAAGCGGGGGAAGACGATTCGCCTCAGTCCACTGGGCCGGAAAGCCAAGCGCGAGTATTTTCGTCTTGCGTCGGAAATTGAAGAGCGTTGGAAGGCGCGATTTGGTGAGGAGATCCGCCGCTTGCGCGACTCATTGCGGGAACTATTGGAGAAAACCAACGAGGGACGGCCCCTTTTGTCCATCGGCCTGACGCCGCCGACGGGCGTGAGGCGAGCCGGCGCGGAGGCGCCATCTCTAGGGAGAAGAATTGCCAGCCCGGCGGCGCGGCGGCGAACGCGAGACCTCGTGGCCCAAACCGAGGCGTTTGTGCGTGATCCAACCAACGCCATCCCTCATTATCCGCTTTGGGATATGAATCGCGGCTTCGGTCCCTGACCAGCGGCCGACTCTCTGGAGGACATTGGAGAGGGGGCGCCTCTTATAGATGCGCGTGAAATTCCCCTCCCCATCGCGAAATGTTAAATTTTCACGCATTTTTACTAATTTTCCGGCACTTTGCTGACCTAGAACGCCTCAAAAGTGAGGGCGTTTTAGAGGGTTTGTATGTGTAAGATGTTCTGCTTCAATGTTTTGGGTTGTGTATAACCTTGTGCTGCTGATTCGTTGGCATATCTCATGCTGAAAAAAGCAACGAGGTGAGAGAGATGAATCAGTTTGAGCGAGCAGCCGCGAAAGCAGAGGAGGATATGGAACCGGATTTTCATGTGTTGGCCAAGACCAACGAAGCGTCCACCAAGACAGACTTACCCGTACCGTTGAGGCTCCCATCCCGCCGCAGGGCGCGCAGCACGCGTCCTGAATTGGCGGTTTTGGGTTGGGGACCCAGGAACGCGCGTCTGGCAGCATAAAAACGGGTCGATCCTGCCCCATCTGCGGCTCCGCTTCCCTCTAGGGCCTTTCCCTGCTTTTTCCGGCAACCCGGATTCCTCGTTTTATTCTGTCTTGCGCGTAAGGGACGATCCCGTCATTGTTCAGACGGTTACAAAGCATCGTTGGATCGATGAACCGTTTGCGGATAGTCAATCTGGGGCTTATGGCGTTACTCAGCTTGATGATTCTAGTCGGCTGCCGGACCGCTTCCCCAGAGCGATTTTGGGCCGATACCCAGATTAATGGGCAACCGGTTCGTTTTGCCTATGATACGGGGGCCGGGGCGACCGTCTTGTTCACACGGCCGGCGAAACGTCTGGGTCTAAAGGTCGCCAATCCCCCTTCCTCTGCCCAAGCGGCGCCAGGAAAGGTCCTGTTCGGGCACACCGAATTGTGCCTTTTCTCCATCGGTGGAGAGAGCTACAAGCTGAAGCTGCAAACGCTCCGAATCCCGTGGCCAGTGAGTCGGATATTTGATGTTGAAGGCGCTATCGGATGGCCGGATATGATGGATGACTACCTGGCGATTGACGGGGCCACTGACACCATTCGCGGCGTGGACCAGTTGCCGCCGGAAACCAATGGTTGGTTCGTTGTGCCTGTTTATCCACGCACGGAAGTGCTGGCCTTGCAAACTCCTCGCCCAGACGGGAAGACTGGGGTTTGGGTCGTTGACACTGGAAATGACGGAGGTATCAGCCTCTCTGGCGCGCGCTGGAACGAATGGCGCGCCACTCATCCCCGGGGGCGCATGGGATGGAGCCCTTGCTACATGCCAGGCTCCGGGATAGGGATTAAGCGCACGTTTACGCCGGAGGAATTTGTTCTTGGCCCATTGACCTGGAAAAAGGTTGTAGTCCGCAAAGCCACTCGGACTGAGTTGGGCTTCGCAGCCGGCGGCGACGTCCTGGAAGGTAGCCTCGGGATCAAAGCACTGCGGCAATTGGACTTAATCGTGGACCAAAAAAAAGGCGTGGCCTACTTGCGCACTCATCCTGAGACCGCAACCAAACTGAGCGATACGCTCGCTTCCACCAATAGCCACCTGCGGCTGAGTTTCCGGGATCGGGAATTCTTCGATCTCGCCCAGGACGCCTTTAACGGTGGCGATTTTGAAAAAGCCTCAGTCATTATCGGCCAGTTTTTGGAAAAGCAACCAGACAACTGGTCGGCCTTGGAATTCCGCGGCGCTGCCCGGTATGTCTCCCGACAGTGGGACGGCGCGTTGGAGGATTTTAGACGCGTTGCCGAACTGAACCCGGATATGGCCAACTATGCCCAATTTTACGTTTGGATCATTCGCGCGCGCACCGGCCAGCGTGAGACGGCAACGCTGAATCTGGCCGCGTATCTGAGCAAGCCGAAGGGCGCTTCCTGGGAAATCAAAGTCGGCAAATTCCTTCTGGATCGTCTGAACGAAGCGGATTTTTTGCGCGCCTCGGTTCGTGATCCTGGGGACAAAATGGAGCATCAATGCGAGGCTTGGTTCTATGCCGGAATCAAACGCCGGTTGGCGGGCGATGACGCAGCCGCGCGCGCCTATTTCCGCAAGTGTTTGGCGACAGAGCGGACGGACGAGGAAGAATACAATTTTGCCGCCGCGGAATTAAGAACGTTGAAGTGAGATGACCGCGTCGCTGCTGCGCCCTGGCGCTCTTAAATCGGTAGGGCGGTGCCGGGTGCCGCCCATTCTTCTTTTACGGCCGGGTCCAACGAACTCGGTTGGTGAGGGGGAAATTTGAGCGGAGCGGCAACTTCGCCCTGCCAGAATTGCCCGGCGGTTCTAATCTCATGACCGGAATGAAGGCAAATGGACAAAAGGGGCTGACCCGTGTTATGAATTTGCCGGCAGTCAATCTGCAAAGAGGATGACCTTGTGTCCCATTGCGCATGGACATGCTGACGATACCGCCTCACCGATCGCGCCAACGCAAATCATAATAAATCAGCCTCCGAAGGAGCGGTTGCCCGGTGCGATCAACATTTCCTTTCACGACGGCCATGCCGCGATGACTCCGTCAGAAAACTTGTGGCGGCGGGGAAGGCACCACGGATGGAAAACACCGGCCATGCGGCCAGGTTTATGAATTGTCAACGGGGCAGGGCTAAAGGCACACGAGCGGGATGGATTTGGGCAAACGGACGACAACCGTTCCGGCAATCTTGTCATGCCACCCTTGCTTCTGCCCGTCCCAGCCGATCCAGAAAAAGCCGAGAAATAAAACGAACGCCGAGAAGACGGCGGCGACGCTGCGCACAAAGGCCGTCAGAAAAGTCATCGGTTGACCGTCTTCCCGGACAACGTGCAAACCGAGCACGATCCCGCCGACGGTCGTTCCTTTCCAAGCCCACATCCCAGCGAAATAGGCGACCGCGACAAAGATGACGAAGGGTCCGACAATGGGTGTCGTCAGGCAAAGCAGCACAATATCCAGAAAACCAGCTCCCATGCGTTCCCAAAAACCCGCGCGCGGAAAGGCCAGCGCATGCGGCAGGTTCATCGGCGCGCTGGCGGTGGGGGAGGCTGAGAGCGGCACGGCGTAGGTTGGGCCGGCGGCGGTTGGAAAGGCCGGCGTTGGCGCTGGACCCATAGTGGTCGAAGCGGCGGCTGTAGGATCCAGGCCCGTCCCGGCTGCCGGTGTGGACGTGGGCGTGGGCATGGACTGCGACTGTGAGAAGCTGGCTGTTGGTCCTGAGGGAACAAATCCCGGCGGCGGGACGAAGGACGGAGTGGGACCCGGCGGGGGCGTGACCGGCCTTTCACGGCGCAAGGCGATGAAGACGGCCGTGACGGCCGCGCCAAATCCCCAGAGGCTCACCCCCAGCCAAACCAGCAACCCAATGATCGGAATCAAATAGAGCAAAGTGAGCAAACTGACGCCGAGGAGAAGCGCCAAGAGCGGCGTTTGCCAGCGGGTCCCGCCAAAACCGCCCATTAACTTGCCGCCCAGGTATTCCGCGATCGCCACTTTTCCCACCAGGAAGGCCAGCAAGGCCGCCGCCACCAGGAAGGGAATGACGAAAATCCCCAACACCGTGACGAGGAGCAGCAGCACAATGAAAGGCATGGCCAGCTTAGCCAGGATGCCGACCGCCAGGGTGGTGGCAGGGCGCGCTGAAATTTGATTGACGCAGCACTGTACGGGATGCGGAAACAATACGGCGATGAGGAAATAAAGAAGATAAAGCACCCCGAGGATACACCAGAGCCACCAGACATGGAAGGAGAGCGGACGCAGTTCCATGACGCAATAGCGCACCCAATTGCGCAGCCAATGCAGGCGGAGAAAGCCTCCAGGGGTGTTGCCAATCCCGACTTCCTGGGCTTGCCCGCCGACCACGGAGCCATCGTCCGTGGTCGCCTTGCCGCCAACCGTGACCAAGTCGCGATGGACATTCGCTCGCGGACCCAGGTGAACGTCGCCCATGACTGCCACGACATTGTCCCCGACATTGCCGAAGATTTCGGCATCACCTCCAATTACCACAACAGCTCGATCGACGTTGCCGTGGACTAGGGCGTTGCCGCCAATGACGACCACCGCTTCCGCGGTATCGCCCTCTTTCAATTCCACGTCCTTGCCAACGGAGACAAGGGCGTCATGGTGAATGGATGTTTTGAGCGTGGCGGTCGCTGTTCCAGCATCTTGCGCCCCCGCCGGGGCGGCGGAAGACAGCAGCAGGAGGCAGGCAGTCAGGAAGGGAGAAATCCATTTGATAGTATTCATAAGTGGGATTCTTCGTTTGAGGCAAAGGCGTAGCGGAAGAAGAGCGTGCCAAAACCGATACAGGCCGCGTAAGCCACCGCGCCGAGCAGGCCAACCACCGCGAGCCAATAGCCAAAATGATGCATGACCAGCGAGGCCGCGGCGGCCAAACTCTCCAAGGTGGCCCAAACGCATTTGGCGACGCCGGACCAGCGCGAGAGCGCGGGTGCCGTCGTCGCAGCGAGCGCCGTCGCCGCCGCGCGCCAACCGAGGAATAGGGCTCCCAGCGCGCACAAAGCGGTCATGACATACGCCAGACGCCAACCCAAGGGCCACGAGGACCAGGAGCGACTTGGCCGGGCGGCGACCGTTAGCGCCACGGCTTTCATGGTTCGCTCGATCAATCCGCGCGGGGCGGCCAATTCCGGCAATTCTTTCAAACGCCGGTCGATTTGCGCTTCCAGGTTTGGATCAAAATCAGGATTCATGCTTCAGGTCTCCAATCGTCTCGCAGGACCGGTCCCAGTTTCTTGCGCAACGCCTCCCGACCGCGAAAGACATCGGTCTTCACCTTGCCGAGCGAGATGCCGAGGCGGGCGGCGATTTCCTCATACTTCAGGCCTTCCATGTGGAATAAAACCAGAGGAACTCGCTGGGAGGCCGGCAAGCGGCGCAAGCCTTGTTCGATCAAGCGCCGTTGTTCCGCCCGCGTCAGATCTTCCTCGACGTTATCCGGTCCGGCGAACTCGACCTCCGCCGTTTCACCCGCCTCATTGGCGGGGAAAAGGTCCGAGAAAAAGCTCCAGCGCGAACGGTAGCGGGAAAGATGGTTCAAGCTCAGGTTGACCGCGACGGTCTTGAGCCAGCCCGGGGCGCGCGGGTTCTCGCGCAATTCGGCGAAGTGCTGGAAGGCCCGCAGAAAGACTTCCTGCGAGATGTCCTCCGCTTCGGCCAAATTGCCGACCAAACGCATGGCGGTGCTAAAAACCATATTTTGGTAGTTACGCATGAATGCTTCGAATTGCTGGGCGTCCGTCATGGCCGGTGATCGACCGTCGATAACGGAGATTAAGCCCTGCACGCGACCGGAAGCAAAACAGTTTCAATTTCATTAACAATCAGCTTATTCATTGCTCTGCCTCATTAACCCATGAAAAAGCCTGATTGTTTCAGAAATTTTACGTAACGCAGGGGGAGGGGAGGATGGGGCAGGGTGATCACGCCGCAGTCGGATTGCCCCAGGCCACGGGTACGGCCAACTTTTTGCCGACCCGGTCGTGATAATGAAGCTGTTTGCGGGCCACACCATATTCGTGGACCATGCGGGTGATTTTGACATCGTAACAGCAGTATTCCGCGATTTCCATGAGTTTGCCTTCCCGGAACCAACGCAGGGCCTGGCAGCCTTCCGCCGTTTTTTCCACGCCCAGGGTGGCGGAAGCGATGGAATCGAGGGAAAGGCGATGTTGCAAGGTCTTTTGCAAATCCACCAGCATGTCCAGGGTCAGCAGTTGTTGGGGATCAAAAAACGGGTTGTGCCCGACCAGCACTTCGTAATCAAAGCGCAAATTATTGAAGCCGACCACCAGGTCCGCCCGGCGCAATTCGTCGATCAGGTCGTTGACTTCCCGCTCCCCGTAAATCTTGTAGCCGCCGCGGGTCGTGCTGTAAGTGACCCCAATGCTCATGCGCATATCACGAATTCTGTCCCAGCCGCCGACTTCCTCGGCCGACTTCTGTGTTTCCAAGTCAAAATAAACGGTGTTTTTCATCGCTGCAGCTCATCGGCTTTATAGGCCCCCGGCGGCGAATTGGAAGTTAATTTTCCTCCTCGCGGAGCATTGCCTTTGCGGGCGATTGCCCGCAATTTGGCTGGGTGATTCGATTGGTTTTGTTTGATATTGATGGAACGCTGCTGCATACCGGCGGCGCGGGCATCAAAGCGTTCGGGATGGCCTTCGCCCATGAATTTGGGGTGCGGGACGGGCCGGAGCGGCTCAAATTTGCGGGACGCACCGATGTTTCGCTGGTGCGGGAGGCTTTCACCAACCACGGCATTGAGCCATCGCGGGAGAATTTTGACCGTTTTTTCGCGGTGTACCTCTCCTTTCTGCGCCAGGTCATTGTGGAGTGCAAAGGCGGGGCTTGTCGGGGAGTGCTGGAATTTCATCAAGCACTGCTCGACCAACCGGAGCCGCCGCTGCTGGGCTTGTTAACCGGCAACATCAAGCAAGGCGCCCAGATCAAGCTGGAGCGATACCAATTGTGGGACAAATTTGCCTTTGGCGCCTTTGCCGATGATCACGAGGAGCGCGACCAGATTGCCGCCGTGGCGCATCATCGCGGCAGTGAGCGGCTGGGACGTGTCCTGCGAGGCGAAGAAATGCTGGTCATCGGCGATACGCCCCTGGACATCCGTTGCGGCCGGGCCATCGGCGCAAAAGTCCTGGCCGTGGCCAGCGGCGGGGCGACGCTGGAGGAGTTGCGCGCGCACCAACCGGACTGGGCCGTGGCGGATTTAGCGCAAATCTCCGCCGCGGAAGTCCTGAACGGGGCCGATCAGTGAGAGTGCGGGCGTCCCGTGCCGCACATGCCGCAGGAGCTCGGATTGCCAGAGCAGGACGGGGCTTCGGCCGTATCACCGCCGCTGGAAGAGAAGACGGACAATTTTTTTGTCAGCTTTTTTGAACCGCATTTTGGGCACGGTGTTTTTTCCCAGCGGGTGGAACGTACCAAAACTTCGCTGTCCGCCCCGCATTTTCCGCAATGAAATTCATAAATCGGCATGGAGTTATCATAGCCGCCACCCGCAGAAAAGGGAAGAAGAGGATTGGTTCCTCGTTTTCGAAGTTCTGGTCCAGTTTATTTGAAAGCTGAACAAGGCCTGAAAAGCTTAACTCGCGCGGAGGCGCAGAGAGCGCGGAGAAAGATCATTTTTCTTTTTCTTTCATCCTGGATCAACGTCTTGCCAATCTGCGCCCCTGCGCGGTCCTCGCGGCGGCTTTGGTTCTTCGTTTTTTTGTCCCTTTGGTGAGAATTCTTTGACACGAAGGAGGCGGAGATAACGAAGAATTCCCGGGGATTAAGGATTGGGATGGGGATCGCCATCAGGGGCGGGGGGCGGAGGGGACTTGGATGGCGAG
>Ga0182016_10006784_pt1 | contig 11933 bp, 11 predicted proteins | sample 712S2MmetaG_FD_120491 | JGI IMG/M metagenome (GOLD analysis project Ga0182016, IMG submission 120491) | Permafrost microbial communities from Stordalen Mire, Sweden - 712S2M metaG | ecosystem: Environmental > Terrestrial > Soil > Wetlands > Permafrost | place: Sweden: Stordalen | collected...
AAGGTGGGATCGGAGTGGTTCCGGGTTACGCGCCCGGCGGCGGCGGCAATCAACCGCGCGCGCCGGCGCGGCGGCCGTATCGTTGCCGTCGGCACCACGGTAATCCGAACGCTGGAGACGATCGCGCAACGGCAAGCGGCGGCCACAATCCGTGCCGGCGAGGGCTGGACCGACCTCTACATTTATCCGGGCTATCGCTACAAAATCGTCGACGTGATGCTGACCAATCTGCATCAGCCGCGGTCGAGCCATTTGATGCTGGTTTCAGCCTTCGCCGGAAAAGAACTCACCTTGAAGGTTTATCGCGAGCTGGTCAGGAAAAAATATCGCTTCGATCTGTTCGGCGACAGCATGTTGATTATCTAGGCCGAAGCCGGCGCGCACGGTTCGGCCGCGTCCGAACCGCTTCGGTGTGCCAACGAATCAAAGTCCTCGCTATTCGGCCGCTCGCTTTTGCACCAAGGCTGCGGCTGCCCGATCATAGCTTTCCTCGCGCGTCAGCTGATCCTTCAAGCCGACCAGATCGTAATAGTCATCGAGCGGCAGCAGGTGATCGAACGTCGCGGTGAGCGAGTTCTCGCGCTTGAGAATGCGCAGCACGTTGCGCACGGCGTTGGCGGCGGCAAAGAGCGCGATCGACGGGAACGTCGCCGCGACCACGCCGGCGGCGTCGAGGTCTTCGAGGCTGCGCCGCTTGAGGCCCGCCGCCTGCGACAGCGTCGCCATGTGCGGACCGCCCACCTCGCGGATGACGCGTTTGATATCCTCAATGGTGTCGACGCCCATGGGCTTTGCCATGTCGGCGCCTGCTTCCATGAACAGCTGGCTGCGCTCGATGGCGGCGTTGAGGCCTTCGACGCCCGCGGCGTCGGTGCGGCCGGCGATGAAGAAGTCGGGGTCGCGGCGCGCATCGAGCGCGGCCTTGATCTTGGCCAGCATTTGCTCGACCGGAACCACCTGCTTGCCCGGCAGATAGCCGCAGCGATTGGGAAAAACCTGATCGCTGATGAAGACGCCGGCGACGCCCGCCGCCTCGAAGGCGCGCACCATCTGCCGCACATTGTTGACGCCGCCGAACCCGGTGTCGGCGTCGACATAGACCGGGATATCGACCGCCCCGCAGATGCGCGCGTAGTGATCGGCGTAGTCGCGCATATTGGACTGGCCCATATCGGCCTGCGCCAGCATCGAGCCGATGGCCGCATAGCCGCCGGCGCACAGCGCCTCAAAACCCTCGGCTTCCATGATGCGAGCCGACAAGCCGTCATAGGCGCCGGGCATGAGAACGAGCCGCTTGCCGGCCATGATCGCCCGTAGTTTCTTTCGCACGCTCATCGCGCGTCTCCTCCATGTAAAACGCTTCGCCCGTCCGCTCGGCGCGGCGAGAGCAAGACCATCATCGCCGGCTGTCCTGCGCCGTCTGCAGCCAGGGTTGTGCTGCGGCGGCGCGGCGCTCCCAATTCACGACTGCGTCCTTGTGCTTGAGCGTCAGGCCGATGTCGTCGAGGCCTTCGAGCAGCCGCGTGCGATCGGGGCCTGGGATTTCGAACGCGATGTCGGGGCCGCCTGGCCCGCTGATGCGCTGCGTTACGAGATCGACCGTGAATGGCGCCGCGCCATCCACGGCAACGACACGCGCGATGAAGGCGTCCGCATCATGGGGCGCGAGCGTCACCGGCAACAGCCCGTTCTGCAGGCAATTCTCGCGATAGATATCGGCAAAGCTCTTCGCCACGATAGCCCGGATATTGTTCGCCAGCATGCTCCAGACGGCGGATTCGCGCGACGAGCCGGCGCCGAAATTCTGGCCCGTGACAAGAATACCGGCGCCGCGGAACTGCGGCTTGTTGAGGACAAAATCCGGATTTTCGCTGCCGTCGTCGCGCCGCCGCGCGCGATGAAACAGCATCGCCTGATAATCGTCCTTCAGGCCGCGCGAATGCAGGACCGGCGCGATCTGATCGGTATTCATGTCATCGACGAGGAGCGGCGCGGCGATACCGCTATGACTGATGAACGGCTGCATCATGCGGCTCCCGCCACGAGTTGCCGCACGTCGGCGATACGGCCGGCGATGGCGGTCGCGGCGGCGGTCGCCGGGCTCGCCAGATGGGTCCGCACTTTGACGCCCTGACGGTTTTCGAAATTGCGGTTGGTCGTCGAGACGCAACGCTCACCCGGTTCGCCGCGATCGCCATTGCCCCCGGCACACATCGAGCAGCCGGATTCGCCCCAGAAGAAGCCGGCGTCGCGGAAGACGCGGTCAAGCCCCGCGGCTTCCGCCTCGCGCTTCACGGTCGACGATCCAGGCACGACCATGGCGAAGACGCCATCGGCGACGCGCCGGCCGCGCACCACCGCGGCTGCAACCTGCAAATCAGGCAGCCGTGCATTAGTGCAGGAGCCGATGAAGACGCGGCCGACCGGCAGGCCGGCGAGCGGCGTTCCGGGGGCGAGACCCATATAGGCGAAGGCGCTCTCGGCCGCGGCACGGCGGTTCGGTTCGACCGCACCCGGCTCGGGAACGCGGCCCGAGATGCCGACGACTTGGCTCGGATCGGTGCCCCAGGTGATCTGCGGTTCGAGCGCGGCGCAATCGAGCGTCACCTCGCGATCGAACACCGCGTCCGCGTCGGTCGCGAGCGTCCGCCAATGACCGAGCGCGCGATCCCACATCGCGCCCTGCGGCACGTAGGGCCGCCCGCTGAGCCACTCGAAGGTCGAATCGTCCGGGGCGGTGAAGCCCGAGCGCCCGCCCATCTCGATATTGAGGTTGCACAGCGTCATGCGCTGCTCGATCGGCATCGCGGCGACTGCCGGCCCGCCATATTCGACGACGTAACCGCGGGCGCCGGCGACGCCGAGATCGGCGATCAGCCGTAACGCCACGTCCTTGGCGCTGACATGGGCGCCCAGCCGGCCGTCGAGCCGCACCCGCATGCGCTTCGGGCGCTTGAGCGCCATCACCTGCGTGGCGAGGATGTGCGCGAGTTCGCTGGTCCCGCAGCCGAAGGCCAGCGCGCCAACGCCGCCGACCGTAGAGGCGTGGCTGTCTGGAACCGCGTGCGTCGCGCCCGGCAGCACGATTCCGAGCTCCGGCGCGACGACATGCGAGATGCCCTGATCGGGGTCGTCGACGTCGAACAGCCTGATACCGAATTCGCGGCAGCCCTCGCGCATCGCTTTGATAAAGGCCGTGCCCGATGGATTGGTGTCGTCACCGCGGCCGGGCTTGGTCGCGACGGTATGATCCTGCACCGCGAAGGTCAGGTCGGCACGGTGGACGCCGCGGCCCTGCTTGCGCAATTGCGCGAAGGCGTGATGGGCATGCAATTCGTGCAGCACATGCCGATCGATATAAATGAGATCGCGGCCGTCGGCGCGCTGGCCAGCGCAGTGGAAATCCCAGATCTTGTCGAACAACGTACTCGGCATGGCGTTTTCCCCGCTATTCTCTACTGCGACAGCCGGTGCCTGGGCAACCCGGCTGTCCCACGCCTGAGGGCAGGCTGAATAATGCGGGTTGGATAACGGAACGCGGCGTCGCGCAAGCGGCGAGGAAGAGTTTCACAAAGGCGGCAGGAAGCGCCGAAGCGGGTTACGGACTCAGGAGGCCACCCGGAGGAGAGCGCGGACACGGGCGACCACGGCGTTGCGGCCGCGCCGTTTGGCCTCATAGAGCGCGATGTCGGCCGCTTCGATCAGCGCGGCCGGCTCCTGGTAACGATCCGGCACGATGGATTCCACCCCGATGCTGACAGTGACGTAGCCGCACGGCGATTCGGAGTGATTGATGCAGAGGTCTTCGATCGCCCGGCGGGCGTCGTCGGCGAGCGTCGATGCGCGTTCGATATCGAGCCCCGGCAGCAGCAAGGCGAATTCTTCGCCGCCATAGCGAGCGACCAGCACCGCTTCTCCGAGCGTGACCAGGGACAAGGTTTCGCCGACTGCACGCAGGCAGGTATCGCCGGCGACGTGGCCGTAACGGTCGTTGAACAGCTTGAAGTGATCGATGTCGATCATCATTAGCGCCACCGGCTCGCGATGTTCGCGCGCGCGTTGCCAATCATGATCGATCTGGCGATCGAAAGCGCGACGATTGGCGAGACCGGTAAGGCCGTCGAGACTGGCCAATTCCTCGAGATGCTCGTTGGCGATGCGCAACTCTTCCTCGCGCATCGCGAGCTTGGCCGCCATGTCGTCGAGCGCCGCGGCAAGCGGCGCGAACTCGGCGACCCACGGCTCCTGCGCGGCGCGAACATGGAGGTCGCCGCGGCCAAAGCGCGTTGCGGTGCGGACCAGCGACCTGATCGGGCGGACCACGAGCTGCTCGCCGCCGAACCACACCACGATGAGCACGAACAGGCCAACGACGACCAGTTGCAGGTAGGCGAAATCGATCTCGTGGTCGATGCCGCTGTGCACGGCGCTCTCGTCCAAACCGACCGCCAATCTGGCTTGTGTCCACGGCACGCGCACATAGGCGAAGATGCGACTGACGCCGTCGAAACCTTTGGTCGTGATCGAGCCCTCATCCTCTTTGAGCATCGCTTCGGTCAATTCATGCCCGGCAAAGCGCTTGCCGACGAAGTTCTGCTCGTCGGCCGAACCGGCGATGACAGTGCCGCCGCCGTCGAGCATCAGCACCGAGGCACCCGAGTGCTGCGCGGCCGTCGCCGCAAGATCGCCGATCCATTGCAAATTGATCACGGCCAGAACGACGCCCTTGGGCGAGCCGTCCTCACTGATGACGGGGAATGTCGCAACGACGCTCGGCGCCTGATGCATGTGATTGATCAGATAAGTGCTTAGCCCGAATTCGCGCGACTTCAGCGCCTCCTGAAAGTGCGGTCGATCCGAGACATTCAGGCCGACCGCCAGAGGCTCGGTCGAGCACTTGATCCGGCCATCGGTCGCGGCCACCGACACATCGCGGATCCACGGGATATTGGCCGTCAGGTCGGTCAGATATTGGTTGCAGCCGGGCGCCTCGAGCGCTGCTTTGACGTAAACACGCGACACGATCTGGACCAGCGCGCGAACCGAGTAGACGATTTCGCGCTGCGCATCGACGCCGCGCCACGCCAGTTCCATCACTTCGTTATGGGCGCGCTCCATGCGCTCGACGCGCGCTTTCTCGAGGCCATGGACACGCTCGATCACTAGCGGAGCGATCGCCAGCAATGCCAGAACAATGAGCCGCGCCCGAATGCTCAGGACCGGCTTACGCAGGTTCCGCGGCTGTTGCGATTTGACGTGGCAGCTCGACATCCCGCAGTCCCACCCAGGTTCCCCAACCTAGCGGAGATGCGTAAAAGGGGGCTTCGTACCGTCGTTAAAATTTGAGCGTTCCGGAACTCTACCGTCTCTGGCTGCAGACCGAATGGAAAGCACCGCAAAAACGACAGGACTGACTGCAGTGCGCGAGGAGATCGCGCGCGCCTGTCGCGAGGCCAGGCGCGACGCGGCCTCGGTTACGCTCGTCGCGATATCAAAAACCATCGCGGCGGAGGCCATCGAGCCGGTCATAGCCGCCGGCCAACGCGTCTTCGGTGAGAACCGCGTCCAGGAAGCAAAGGCCAAATGGCCGCCGCTCGTGGCGCGCCATGCCGGGCTAGAGTTGCATCTTGTCGGGGCGCTGCAGTCGAACAAGGCCAAGGAGGCGGTCGCGCTGTTCGACGCGATCCATTCTGTCGATCGGGCAAGCCTCGCCGAGGCGCTTGGCAAGGAGATCGCCAAACAAGGCCGCCACCCGATCCTCTTCGTGGAGATCAATACCGGCGCCGAGCCGCAGAAGGCGGGGGTACTGCCCGAACACGCCGACGGGTTTCTTGCCGCTTGCCGCGACCAATATGGCTTGCGCATTTCCGGACTGATGTGCATTCCGCCGCACGACGAAGCGCCGGCGCCGCATTTCGCGCTGACCGCGAAAATCGCACGCCGCAACGGCCTGAAATTGCTGTCGATGGGAATGAGCGCCGATTTCGCCATCGCGATTGCCTTTGGCGCCACCCATGTGCGCGTCGGCACTGCCATTTTCGGCGCCCGCGCGTCTAATCTAGCCTAGAAGTGAATATTAATTACTGTCTTTCGACCAATCCTTGCCAGCAGCCTCTGGAGGTCCGAGCGTGCGAGCGCGACACAGCCCTGCGTCGGAGCAAAGCCCTGCCGGGCAATATGAATGAACACGGCACTGCCGCGGCCGGCGATTCGAGGCCGACTGTTATGGTCAATCTCGACGATCAGATCGTAGAGAGCGTCGGCGCGGCGCAGGCGGTCGCCTGGTTCACTGGCCGACCGCCTGAAAGGCCGGTTATAGCGCCGATCCAAAGGATCCTCGCACCAAGCGAGATCCGGCGTGATCCGCCGCGCCGGCAAGGCGGTGCGGGGCCGCAGCAGGCGGTCGGCCCGCCACCACAGCCGGACCGGACGAAACCGTCCGGCCGGGGTCCCGCCGTCGCCCTCGCGCTTGTTCGCCTTGATGCCGCTGCGGCCGAGCGCAACCCGTATGGCGCGGGGCCCGGCAATGATGAGGCCCTGGGCGGGCTGCCCGGGACGAGGGCCGATCCGGATCACCCGCAGTGAAGACCGCCGCATCGCCCGATTGCCCCGATTGCCCCGATTCCCAATCGCCGCAAGCTCTTGTATCCTTGCTCGTTCTACTTCGCGCCAGACGGCGCGGCAAAGTGGCGGCGGGGCTCGCAGTTACATGCCGAATACGCGGAAAATTCTGATCGTCGACGACGATAACGACCTGCGTGAGGCGCTGACCGAGCAATTGTCGCTGCACGAGGAATTCGAGGCCATTGCGGTCGATACCGGCAGCAAGGGCGTGCAGACCGCCAAGGCGGGACAGATCGACCTCGTCATCATGGATGTCGGCTTGCCCGACATCGACGGCCGCGAAGCGGTCCGCATCCTGCGCAAGAACGGCTTCAAGGCGCCGATCATCATGCTGACCGGCCACGACACCGATTCCGACACCATCCTCGGTCTCGAATCGGGCGCCAATGACTACGTGACCAAGCCGTTCCGTTTCGCCGTGCTGCTGGCGCGCATCCGGGCGCAATTGCGCCAGCACGAGGCGAGCGAGGACGCGGTCTTCACTATCGGCCCCTACACTTTTCGGCCGAGCTCAAAACTTCTGCTCAACCCCAAGGGCAGCAAAGTCCGGCTGACCGAGAAGGAAACCTCGATCCTGCGCTATCTGTACCGCGCCGGCCAGCGGCCGGTGTCGCGCGAGACGCTCCTGCAAGAAGTCTGGGGCTACAATTCCGGCGTCACCACGCACACACTGGAAACGCACATTTATCGATTACGGCAGAAGATCGAAAAGGACGCAGCCGCCCCCGCGATCCTGGTCACCGAGGCCGGCGGTTACAAACTTGTGCCGTGACCCCGGATCGTCATGACGATAGAGGACGACATCGCGTTCCTTGAGCGGGTGCCTATACTGCAACGGCTCGGCACCGGCGCGCTGCGCATTCTCGCTATCGGCGCCGAAAGCTACACGCTCGAAGCCGGCCAGCTATTGTTCGCCGCCGGCGAGATCGCCGATTGCGCCTATGTGCTGCAGTATGGCGCCTTCGATCTTCGGCCGGAGCGATCCGGCGACGGCGCCGTCGTCTCGGAGCCGGGAACCTTGCTTGGCGAAACCGCCTTGCTGTCGGAGACGCTGCGTCCGGTGACCGCGACCGCGCTGCAGGATTCGACAGTGATGCGGATCTCGCGTGCGATGTTCCTCAAGATGCTCGAAAGCTATCCCGACGCGGCGCAACGGTTGCGCGAATTGATCGTGGCGCGCGCCGAGCAATGGGCGAGCGACATGGACAAGGTCCGCGCCGCGCTCGCCCGCGGGACAGGGCCGCAATAACGCAAGCCCGCAGCAATCGGCAATTCGGTGATTGCAGTCACATTCCCCCGCCGTAAACCCTGGCAATTAAAACTGTGAAAAGAGGGGTATGTCCATGAAAAAGCTTCTCGTCCTTGCCGCGCTGGCCTTGGCTTTGGTCGTTGGCACTGTGACGGCGATGACCGTTCACCCGCAGCCGGCCCTTGCGGATTGCAGCGGCGCCGGTTGCTGAGCGCCGACACCGCGTCATTGCGAGCGAAGCGAAGCAATCCAGTGCCGCACGCAGGATCGGGATTGCTTCGTCGCTGCGCTTCTCGCAATGACGGTGCCTACACTTCGATGGTCGCCGTCACCGGCACGTGGTCCGAGGGACGCATCGCGCCACGATAGTTTTTGGCGATGGCGATCTTGCCGACTCGGTCGGCAAGCTGCGGCGAGGTCCAGACGTGATCGAGGCGGCGGCCGCGGTCGGCTGCTTCCCAGTTATCGGCGGCGCGATAGCTCCACCATGTGTAAAGCTTGGTCGGCTCCGGCGTGAGCTCGCGCATGCTGTCGATCCAGCCGCCGGCATTGCGCGCAGAAGTGAGCTTCTCGACTTCGATCGGCGTATGCGAGACGACGCGCAGCATCTGCTTGTGGCTCCAGACGTCGTGCTCGAGCGGCGCCACATTGAGGTCGCCGACCAGGATGGCGCGTTCCGATTTTGCCGGCCGCAAGATCGCCGCTTCCCGCATCTCGTCGAGGAAGGAAAGCTTATGGGCGAATTTGGGATTGAGCGCCGGATCCGGAATATCGCCGCCGGCCGGCACGTAGAAATTATGCACCGTGATCGGATCGCGAAGGCCTGCGCGCTCGCCGAACACTGCGGAAACGTGGCGGCAATCCTTCTTGCCGCAGAAGATCTGGACGTTGAAGCTCTCGAACGGCAGTCGCGATAAGACGACGACGCCGTGATAGCCCTTCTGGCCATTGAGCGCGACATGCTCGTAACCGAGCCGTTTGAAGCGCTTGAGCGGAAAAGCGTCGTCCGGGCACTTCGTCTCTTGCAGGCAAAGAATGTCGGGCCGGACCGATTTGATGAATTTGGCGACCAGATCGATGCGCAGCCGCACCGAATTGATGTTCCAAGTCGTGAGGGTCAGTTGCATCGGGAATCAGGAATGCGGCGGTCAGGCATCAACAATGAATTCGCGGCCAATGTAAATATCGACCGACCGAATTGCCACTGAATTCCCGATCGCAGACGCCTCGCCTACTGGTTACTGATTCCCGTGTTCCGCTCGTAATTGATGACGAACAGATTGGGATCCGGCTTCTTCGTCGAGTCGAGATTGAACACCGCGACGGTCGTATCGAAGCCTTGCGGATCGGTCACCGTCCATTGCTTCAGCGTCAGGTCCTTGGCGTCGAACATCATCAACAGGCGACTGGTGCCGATCATCAATTCCTTTTCCTCGATCGTCACGTTGACGAACGTATCGTCGGACGAGACGCTGACGACGTCGGTGTCGCGCAAGATGTCGATGCGGTCGGCGAGGAGATAGCGCAGCGGCGTCTGCGATAGCGGGAACAGATCCTGCGTCGCCAGTTTGCGGTCGCGCACCACCACCGACGAGCCGTCGGCGATGATATCGATCGGGCTCGGCGGATTGTATTCGAAGCGCACCCGGCCGGGCTTTTGGATGTAGAACGTGCCCTCGGTTCGGCCGCCGTCGGGACCGATCTGGACGAAATTGCCCACCATAGTCTGCATGCTCGACAGATATTGACTGACCCGGTCGAGCAAGGCGCGCTGCTTCGGGTCGAAGGCCGTCGCCTGTGGCGACAGGCCCGAGCCCAAGGACGGCAGCGAGAACGGGAAGAAACCCTTATGCTGGCTGGTGTCCGGTGGCGCGCTATTCGCGGGTGCGGGCGCAGCCGAGGCGCCGGACTTCGGCAGCGGCGCCGGCGTCGGCAGCGGCACGTTCTCGGCGAATACGGCGGTGGATGCCAAACCGCCAAAGATCAACGCGCCGAGGATGACTGCGAGAAGTGCCGTCGGACAAAGCCTCACTGCGCCGTGAACTCGGCTCGATACCGCCATTTCCCCTCTCCCGCTGACCCGTCCCGACGCACGCCCGGCCGACCCATCCGCTAATCGCACGATATGGCGAATTCGCGGCTACTCACCTGCCATAAAACCCGGATACTTGATTCTCAATAGGCGCCGTCATTTTGAGAAAGCCACGTCCTGCGTAGAAAACAGCATCTTGCTTAGAAAGCCTCGCCTTTTTTAAAAAGCCTCGTCCTGCGCCCCTTCGACCAGGATTTCGCGCTTGCCCGCGTGATTGGGCTGGCCGACGACGCCCTCCTGCTCCATGCGCTCGATCAATGAGGCGGCACGGTTGTAGCCGATCTGCAGCCGGCGCTGAATGTAGCTCGTCGAAGCCTTGCGATCGCGGGTCACGATCTGCACCGCCTGCTGATAGAGATCGCCACCCTCCGCGCCGCCCATCGCGGTCGCATCGAAGATCGGATTGCCGTCCGCATCGGTCGGCTCTTCGGCGGTGACCTCCTCGAGATATTCGGGCGTGCCCTGCGCCTTGAGATGGCGCACGACTTTCTCGACCTCCTCGTCGGAAACGAAGGGGCCATGCACGCGGCTGATGCGGCCGCCGCCGGCCATATAGAGCATGTCGCCTTGACCGAGGAGCTGCTCGGCGCCCTGCTCGCCCAAAATGGTGCGGCTGTCGATCTTCGAGGTGACCTGAAACGAAATGCGGGTCGGGAAATTGGCCTTGATGGTGCCGGTGATGACATCGACCGAGGGCCGCTGCGTCGCCAGGATCACGTGCAGGCCCGCGGCGCGCGCCATTTGCGCCAGCCGCTGCACCGCGCCTTCGATGTCCTTGCCGGCGACCATCATCAGGTCCGCCATCTCATCGACGATGACGACGATATAGGGCAGCGTCTCGAGATCGAGTTCCTCGTTCTCGTAGATCGCCTGGCCGCTTTCGCGATCATAGCCGGTGTGGACCGTGCGGCTGAGCTTTTCGCCCTTCCGATTGGCTTCAACGACGCGCGCATTGTAGCCGTCGATATTGCGCACGCCGAGCTTCGACATTTTCTTGTAGCGTTCCTCCATTTCGCGCACCGCCCATTTCAACGCCACCACCGCCTTCTTGGGATCGGTGACGACAGGCGTCAGCAAATGAGGAATGCCGTCATAGACGGAAAGCTCGAGCATTTTCGGATCGACCATGATCAGCCGGCACTGGTCCGGCTGCAGCCGATAGACCAGGCTCAGGATCATGGTGTTGATGGCCACCGACTTGCCGGACCCGGTGGTGCCGGCGATGAGCAGATGCGGCATGCGGGCGAGATCGACCAGCACCGCTTCGCCGCCGATCGCCTTGCCGAGGCAGAGCGGCAGCCGGGCCGTACTCTCGGCATAATCCTCCGACGCCAAAAGCTCGCGCAGATAGACTTTCTCGCGCGTCGGATTGGGCAATTCGATGCCGATGGCGTTCCGGCCCGACACCACGGCGACACGCGCCGAGAGTGCGCTCATCGAGCGCGCGATATCGTCGGCAAGGCTGATGACGCGCGACGATTTGATGCCCGGCGCCGGCTCGAGCTCGTAGAGCGTGACCACCGGGCCCGGCCGCGCATTGATGATTTCGCCGCGCACGCCGAAATCGCCGAGCACGCCTTCGAGCGCGGTGGCGTTTTCCTGGATCACGTCCTGACTCAGCGTGGTGCGTTCGCTGGCGCGCGGCGCAGTCAGAAGGTTGAGCGAGGGTAGCGCATAGCCGCCCGAGGAGCGGCGTGCCGGTTTGGGCGGCGCGCGCGGCTTGCGGGCGCGCGGCACGGCTTCGATCGCATCGTCTTCGTCATCATCGGGGATAGCGCGATCCGCCGCTTGGTCGAAACGCGGCTCGATGCGCCGCCGCGACATGGCGGCGTCATCGCGCAGCACCGCCGGCGACGACGGCCGGCGGCCGAACAGCCAAGCGAGCCGGGCGCGGTAATTTAAAATATAGTGGGTGATCAGGCCGAGCGAAATCCAGCCGCTATCGTCCTCATTGTCCTCGCTCGGCTC
>Ga0182016_10006785_pt1 | contig 11932 bp, 6 predicted proteins | sample 712S2MmetaG_FD_120491 | JGI IMG/M metagenome (GOLD analysis project Ga0182016, IMG submission 120491) | Permafrost microbial communities from Stordalen Mire, Sweden - 712S2M metaG | ecosystem: Environmental > Terrestrial > Soil > Wetlands > Permafrost | place: Sweden: Stordalen | collected...
CAATAATTTTTCCCGCTGGGCCGGCGGCAAGCGCCGCCAGCGATCACGTCTCGTTCGTTGCATGCCCCCACTTTGACATGTCGAACTAGCCTCTGCCTAGACGGTGTTAGTAATACGGATACGGTTCATCTTTATTACCAGGTACAAAGATAATCCTGAGATTGTTGATTTCATCAAACAATTAGGGCGCGAAGTGCTATGGAAGCCGTTTGAAATGCACCAGTTGTTAGACATGTTCAAATCTTTGGACTGATAAAGCTGGATCAGCCCAGCGCTGGCACGCGATCATTTAACGCCACTTGCTAGGGCAATGGACAATCGCCCCAGTATTTTTCCGTAGTCGGGTAACACCCCATGGCTGAAGCTGACCAGACAGATTAACCTTGCATAGTAAAGCGATGGTGAAATCAATTCCATCAAAAACAAAAATATACAATGGATCTCTTGTTTATTCGTGCTGGTTCTTGCCTGTGCAATTTACATTGGCGGTGGCTCTGTCGGGCTTCTGCTGGTCATTGTCATGGTGATGTTGCCCCGCCGCTAAACGAACCAGCCGAAGATGATCGCGTAAAGCACCTGAAGAAGCACCCAAAGTTATGAAAACTCTTTTTACCTATGAAGCAATTTCCAATGGCGGACAATCGGGAACCATTCAGACACCAAAAGGTCTGCAGAATGGCAAAGGGCCGAAATTGCGGGGTGACAATCGAGCCATAATGGGATTCAGTTGGCCAGTTCAATCGGGCCGGAGTCCCGCGCGCGGCAGAGATGAATCTGCGTTAATGCTGTCTCAGCTAGGATGATGCGAATGGATGAGAGCAGTCAAAAGCTTCTTGAATAACTTTAAACCATTTCTGCCGCGCATTCGCAGCACATGACAGCCAAAACGAAATGGCGGTCTACGGCTCCGTTCCCAAAATTGAACCGCCCGTAATAATTAAATATCGGGTTTAATGGTCGGGTTTCACCCCATAGGGAAAGGTTGAGCCAACGTGTTAGATTACGCTAATAAAAGCAACTGCAACATCGTATCTGCATAAGCGTGAGCCGCCGAGGCTGATTTGCCGGCGTCGGTAAGACGTGGCTAAAGCAGGAATCGGAAATATTTTAATATGGCAGTCCTAACTCCCAAACAAATCAAGGCTAGCTTTAATACTGTCACGAACTGGTCGCAATGGGCAAAAACTATTGGCCGCACATATAATTTTGATGGATTTGTAAACAGTCTTGCTTTCGTCAATCAGATCGCGAGTAATGCGCAAAAAATCAATCATTATCCAGAAATTGATATTAAGTTTGACCAGGTGACGTTGACGCTCACTACGCATGGCGAAGGAATCACCGAAAAAGATTTCTCTCTCGCCCGGCAGTGCGATGAAATCTTCTTAAAGTCATTTGCATCATGTTGAACGTTGCATGGTTATTCCTCAAGAGCATGCAAACACTGCCATTGCGCCTTCATGATTGGATGGTCGGGTTGGCACGCCCGCGCGCTGGTGCGAACGAGCCGCCATTGCGGGCCGACCTGTTCAGCGTCCAACAACTCGCGCGCCATGCCAAATCGCTCGCGGCTAATCAGACGGTCGTCACAGGGCAAGGTTCCAACTGGCTGTTGAATCGTTTGGGGCAAAACGAGGACATCCTCAGAACTTTCAACCGGGCTAGCATCGCCGTAGATCCGTCCCGACGCATCACCCCTGCTGCTGAATGGCTACTCGACAACTTTTACCTGATCGAGGAGCAGATCCAAATGGCAAAACGGCATTTGCCTCGTGGCTACAGTCAGGAGTTGCCCCGTCTTTTGAATGGTTCTTCCGCCGGACTGCCTCGTGTATATGACATCGTGCAAGAATTGATCTCGCATGTGGACGCCCAGATTGATGCGGAACCGTTAAGCGCCTTCGTCGCCGCTTATCAAACGGTGCATTCCTTGAAACTGGGAGAGCTGTGGGCCATTCCGATCATGTTGCGCCTGGGTTTGATTGAAAATCTCCAGCGAGTCACCACCCGGCTCATTATCGCGCGGGAGGATCGTAACCTGGCGGATTTGTGGGTGAATCGATTGCAGGAGATGGCCGAGAAAGATCCGTCCCACCTCGTCATCGTGGTGGCGGACATGGCAAAGTCCGACCTACCGTTGTCCAGTTCGTTCGTCGCGGAATTTTGCCAGCGTTTGTCACGACAAAGCCCAGTGCTGCATCTCGCCCGCGGCTGGCTCGAACAGCGGCTCGGGCAGCTCGGCTTGTCCATCGAACAACTCGTTCAGTTGGAAAGTCAGAATCAGGCGGCTGACCAGGTTTCCGTCAACCACAGCATTACCAGTCTTCGTTTCTTAAGCGCCATGGACTGGAAAGAGTTCGTGGAAAACCTTAGCCTGGTTGAGGCGACTTTGCATTCCGACCCAGCCAACGTCTATTGCACGATGGATTTTTCCACGCGTGATCGCTACCGCCATACGGTCGAGTTTTTGGCCCGGAACAGTCAGTTTTCGGAAGCGGAAGTCGCGCAGCGCGCCATCCAACTGGCCGCCGACAACGCCAGGCAAAAAGGTCTCGGCGACCGGACCGCGCATGTGGGCTATTACCTGACAGACAAGGGGCAGACCCAACTGGCGCGCCTGATAAAAGTTAAATTACCATGGCAAACTTTCATTGAGCGAAGTATCCATCGCCTTCCGCTGCTGTTTTATGCGGGCGGGATTGGCGGGTTCACTCTGCTGGCCACGTTCTGGTTTGTGCGGCATACATTGGCGCTCGAGGTGCAGGGCTGGAGGCTCGTATTATGCGCGTTGGTTTTTCTGCTGGGTGCGAGCCAACTAGCCGTGGCTTTGATGAACTGGCTGTCCACGCTGCTGGTCAAACCCTGCCAGCTTCCGCGCCTGGACTTTTCCACCGGCATTCCTGACGCTTGCCGGACGATGGTGGTCGTGCCCACGATGCTCACCAGCGAGGCTGGCGTCGATCGCCTCATCGAAACCTTGGAGATTCATCATCTCGCGAGCCGGGATGAGCATCTTCACTTCGCCTTGCTGACGGATTTCCGAGACGCACCGGCGGAGATTCTACCAGGAGATGAAATGTTACTTCAGCGCGCCCGGGTCGGAATCAAGCTATTGAACCGGAAATATCTTTCCACCGGCCAAAATCTTTTTTTCCTGTTTCATCGCCCGCGGCGCTGGAACGCCGGCGAAGGCCTGTGGATGGGCTATGAGCGCAAGCGGGGAAAGCTCATGGAGTTCAATGCCCTGCTGCGTGGAGGTTCACTTGCATGCTTTTCGGAAATCGTCGGCGAGACGGCCATCTTGTCGGCCATCAAGTATGTCATCACGCTCGATACGGACACGCAATTGCCGCGCGAGGCTGCCCGTCAACTCGTCGGCACAATGGCGCATCCGCTGAACCGTCCGGTGTTTGACGCCGCGAGCGGCATCGTGCGCGAAGGCTACGGCATTCTCCAACCGCGCGTTGGCGTGAGTCTGCCGAGCGCGCGGCGTTCCTGGTTTGTCCGGCTCTTTGCCGGCGATGCGGGCATTGATCCTTACACGCGGGAAGTTTCCGACGTGTATCAGGATGTTTTCCGGGAAGGCTCATTTATCGGCAAAGGGATTTACGATGTGGATGCCTTCCAGCGCGCCATGGCCGGACGCTTTCCGGAGAACACCATCTTAAGCCATGATTTGTTGGAAGCGTGCCATGCCCGTTCTGCGCTGGTGTGCGACGTCGAATTCTATGAGGAATTTCCTTCGCGCTACAATGTGGACATGGACCGGCGTCACCGCTGGATTCGCGGCGACTGGCAGATCACCCAATGGCTTTTACCGCGCGTTCCGGGTGCGGATGCCCAGCGCATTACCAATCCGCTATCGGTGCTGTCGCAATGGAAGATATTCGACAATTTGCGGCGCAGCCTCGTTCCCTTTGCGCTGCTGCTCATGTTGCTCGGCAGTTGGCTGCTTGTGCCGGAACTCAGCGGGATTGGCTTCTGGGTGGTGATTGGAATCATCGCGCTGCCCGGATTGCTGGCCGCCTTGGTCAGTGCCTTGCGTAAGCCGCATGATTTGCCGTGGGCGTTGCATCTGCATGGAGTGGCCGGTTCGGGCGGACGGCAGCTCGGTCAGATTTTTCTTACTTTAGCTTTTCTGGCATACGACGCATTCGTCAGCGTGGACGCCATCGGCAGAACGCTGGTGCGGCTGCTCGTAACCCACAAACGCCTCCTCGAATGGCAAACATCGAGTGATTCGGAACGGACCACACGCGCCGACCTCGCCGACTTTTATGCCACCATGTGGATTGCGCCGGGGATTGCGCTGGCGACCGGGCTATTTCTCATTATTCAGCAGCCGGCTCAACTTTTCTTTGCGCTGCCGCTCCTGCTGGTCTGGCTGGGGGCACCTTGGATTGCCTGGTGGATCAGCCAGCCCATTGAACCGGCGACCCCCGGTCTGACGTCCGAGCAGTTGGCCTTTCTCCGCCGCACGGCGCGCATGACCTGGCATTTTTTTGACACGTTTGTCGGCGCGTTGGAGAACTGGCTGCCGCCGGATAATTTTCAGGAGATGCCCGCCCCGACGATTGCCACGCGTACCTCGCCCACGAACATGGGCCTCGCGCTGCTCGCCAATCTGGCCGCGCGTGATTTCGGCTATCTTTCGGTGGGCGGTTTGATTGAGCGCACGCAAGCCACGCTCGCCACGATGCAGCGGCTCGACCGGCATCGCGGGCATTTCTATAACTGGTATGAGACGCGCACGCTGAAACCACTGCTCCCGCTCTACATTTCCAGCGTGGATAGCGGCAACCTCGCCGGCCATTTGCTGACCCTCTCGGCCGGTTTGCGGGAACAGGCCGATGAAAAGATTTTCACGCCCCAGATTTTTGCCGGTCTGCGCGACACGGTAAAAGTGCTTCAGGACTTGGCTCCCGAAAATCAGCTGCTCGCCGAACTTGACGCAGAATTTGAGCCAGCCTCTGCCAGCCCGCGCGCCGCCTTTGCCTGGTTGGAAAGGGCCACGGGCAAGGCGGCCAAAATCGCGATGGCATTGGCGGGTGCAGAGAAAGAAACCAGCCGGTGGGCGGAAATATTGAAACGCGATTGCGAGGCACATTTGGAAGAATTGCGATTCCTCGCGCCTTGGCTGGCTTTGCCTCCCTCAATTCCCAGCAGCCGACCTGAGCACGCCCCCGCCACAAAAATAAAAGGTGGAAAGCAAACAACGGAAAACGACCTGAGTCTGCCCATGTCGGCGGCCACCCAGCTGGATGAAAAAGTCGCCCAGCTCGAACAAGCTCTCACGTTGCGTGAAGTCTCAAGGCTGGATCAATCGCTTGTTCCGATGTTGGATGCCGGCAATGGCTTCGCTACACTCGCACATTGTCTGCGTGAAGCCAGCGACGATGCCTGTCAGCGTCTGCTCACGCTTGAAGCCTTGGCGAAGCAATGCGACGAATTAGCCGTAATGGATTTTGCTTTTTTGTTCAACCTAGAGCGAAATTTATTTTCCACCGGCTTCAATGTCACCGAACGCCGGTTTGATATGGGTTTTTACGATTTGCTGGCTTCGGAGGCGCGCTTGTGCAGCTACGTCGCCATCGCGCTGGGGCAGGTTCCGCAGGACCACTGGTTCTCGCTGGGCCGTCTGCTTGTCGCTTCGCGCGGTGAGCCAATCCTCGTTTCGTGGAGCGGCTCGATGTTCGAATATCTGATGCCGCTGCTGGTCATGCCCAATTATGAGAACACCTTGCTCGACCACACCTGCCGGGCGGCGGTGCAGCAGCAAATCGAGTATGGCAAATTGCGCGGCGTGCCGTGGGGCATTTCTGAATCGGGCTACAATCGCACCGATGTTCAACTCAATTATCAATATCGCGCCTTCGGCGTGCCCGGCCTCGGCTTGAAACGCGGGCTGGCCGAAGACTTGGTGGTCGCCCCTTACGCCACCGCCATGGCGCTGATGGTGTCGCCGGTGGCGGCGTGCGACAATTTGCAACGGCTCGCGGCCGAGGGACGCGCCGGCGCTTACGGTTTTCATGAAGCGGTGGATTACACGCCGGCGCGCCTGCCGCCGGAAGAAACGAGCGCGACGATCAAATCCTTCATGGCGCATCATCAAGGCATGAGCCTGCTGGCGCTGGTTAATTTATTGAGAGGCTACCCGATGCAGCGGCGATTCCTGGCTTGTCCGGTGCTGAAAGCGGCGGACTTGCTCTTGCAGGAGCGCGTGCCCAAAACCGCTGCGAGCGTGCTCATTGACGATTTAAAAATGGAGGAATCGCGTCTGCCTTCAGGCGAAGGCGAAAGTGTGATGCGCGTTTTAACGAATCCCACGTCGCCAGCACCGGAGGTGCATCTCCTGTCAAATGGTCGTTATCATGTCGTCATCAGCAGCGCGGGCGGCGGCTATAGTCGCTGGCGCGAACTGGCAGTCACCCGCTGGCGCGAAGATGCCACGCGCGACTGCTGGGGGACGTTCGTCTATCTGCGCGATGTGGGCACCGGGGAATTCTGGTCCACCGCCTATCAACCGACCTTGAAAATGACGAAAGGTTACGAAGCCATCTTCACGCAGGCGCGCGCGGAGTTTCGTCATCGCCAGGCGGGCATTGACGTTCACACCGAGATCAGCGTCTCGCCGGAAGACGACATCGAGTTGCGGCGCATCACCATCACCAACCGCTCGCCGGTGACGCGGGAGGTCGAACTGACGAGCTACTCTGAGGTGGTGCTCGCGCTGCCGGCGGCGGACGCGGCGCATCCGGCTTTCAGCAACCTTTTCGTGCAGACAGAATTCGCGCGAAAATCTTCCGCACTGCTTTGCACGCGCCGCGCCCGTTCCCAGGATGAAAAACCGCCGTGGTTGCTCCATCTGATGCAAGTCCAAGGCGAGGGTCAGGGAGAAATTTCCTGCGAGACCGACCGCTCGCGATTTGTCGGTCGCGGCGGCAGCCTCGCCAATCCGGCGGCGATGCAAACGATTGCGCCGCTGTCCAACACGGTCGGTTCGGTGCTTGATCCGATCATTGCCCTGCGCCGCACGGTCGCTTTGCCACCGTATGGAACCGCCATCATTGACTTGATTGTCGGCGTGACCGAAAGCCGGGAAACCGCGCTCGCGCAAGTGGATAAATATCAAAGTTCCCGCATGACTGACCGCGTCCTGGATCTCGCTTGGACGCACAGCCAGGTGACCTTGCACCAGCTCGACATCACGGAGGCTGAAGCCCAGCTTTACGGTCGTCTGGCGAGTGCCTTGATTTATGCCGATCCCGCGCGCCGCGCCAACCCTGGCGTGCTGCTCAGCAATCGGCGCGGCCAGAACGGGCTCTGGAGCTATGGCATTTCCGGCGACCTGCCCATCGTCCTGCTGCGCATCAGTGACACGGAGAAAATCGAAATCGTCCGCCAACTCATCCAAGCCCATTCCTACTGGCGACTGAAAGGATTGACCGTGGATCTAGTCATCGTGAACGAGGACGTTTCGGTTTATCGCCAGTCCTTGCAGGACCAGATCACCACGCTGATTTCTTCCGGCATCGAGGCGCAAATGATCGAGAAGCCCGGCGGCATTTTTGTCCGGCGACTCGAGCAGATTCCCAACGACGACCGCGTGCTGTTGCAGGCGGTGGCGCGCATCGTCCTCGACGACGAAAAAGGCACGCTCGCGGAACAGCTCGAACATCGCAGCGTTTTGGATCCGTCGGTTCCTTGGCTGCGCACCAGCCGCTTTCGATCTGACGATTCTCCCGCACCGTTGCCGACGCGAGAATTGATTTTCGACAATGGCCTCGGCGGTTTTACGCGCGACGGTCACGAGTATGTCATCACCCTTCAGCCCGGTCAGATGACGCCCGCGCCGTGGGTTAATGTGCTGGCGAATCCCTTTTTCGGGACGGTGATTTCCGAAAGCGGCGCGTCTTATACTTGGTTAGAGAACTCCCATGAATTTCGCCTGACGCCTTGGAGCGACGATCCCGTGCAAGACACCACCGGCGAGGCGATTTATATCCGCGATGATCAGACCGGGCAATTTTGGTCGCCCACGCCGTTGCCTGCGCGCGGTGCCACGCCTTATGTCATTCGCCACGGCTTCGGCTACACCGTGTTTGAGCATACCGAATTCGGCATCACCTCCGAGCTGTGGGTCTATGTGGCGATGGATGCGCCAGTGAAATTCTCCGTTTTGAAACTGCGCAATGTGTCCGGCCGTCCGCGTCGCCTGTCCGTCACCAGCTATATGGAATGGGTATTGGGCGACCAGCGCCCCAAGAGTCTGCTGCATGTGCAGACCGAGGTGGATCTCAAGACGGGCGCATTGCTCGCGCGCAATTATTACAACACCGAATTCCCCGACCGCATCGTGTTCCTTGACGTGAACGACGGCACGCGCACACTGACCGGCGACCGGAAAGAATTCATTGGCCGCAACGGAAACCTGGCGCAGCCGGCGGCCATGAAGCGTCAGCGACTTTCCGGTAAAGTTGGCGCGGGGCTGGATCCGTGTGGCGCGGTGCAAGTGGCATATAATTTAGCGGATGGTGAGGAACGCGAAACCAGTTTTCGTCTTGGCGTGGGCCGCAGCGCAGCGGAAGTGCAGATTCTCATCCGTCGTTTTCGTCGGGCCGATGCCAGCCGCGCCGCGCTCGAAGGCGTCTGGGCTTATTGGAACCGGACGCTTGGCGCGGTGAACGTGGACACGCCCGATCCCGCCGTCAACGTGCTGGCGAACGGCTGGCTGTTGTATCAGACATTGAGCTGCCGGCTCTGGGGCCGCACCGGCTTTTATCAGTCCGGCGGCGCTTACGGTTTTCGCGACCAGTTGCAGGACGTGATGGCGCTGGTTCATGCTGAACCGGCGCTGACCCGCGAGCATTTGCTTCGCGCCGCCGCACGCCAGTTTCGCGAAGGCGATGTGCAACATTGGTGGCATCCACCGTCCGGGCGCGGTGTGCGGACACATTTTTCTGACGATTACCTGTGGCTGCCCTATGTGACCTGCCGCTATGTTGCATGTGTCGCCGACACGGGCGTGCTTGACGAAAACATTACCTTTCTCGAAGCGCGACCCGTCAAGCCGGACGAGGAATCCTACTATGATTTGCCGAACAATTCCCAGGAGTCTGCCACGCTTTACCAACATTGTGTGCGTGCCATCGAGCGCGGACTGAAATTCGGCGAACATGGCCTGCCTTTGATGGGTTGCGGTGATTGGAATGACGGCATGAACCTGGTCGGCAAAGACGGCTGCGGTGAAAGTGTCTGGCTCGCTTTCTTTCTCTACGACGTTCTCACGCAGTTTGCCAAGCTGGCGCGCTCACATGATGACCTCACTTTCGCCGACCGTTGCGACACTCAAGCGCAACATCTGAAGGCAAACATCGATCTGCACGCCTGGGACGGTGAATGGTATCGCCGCGCCTACTTCGACAACGGCGAACCGCTCGGTTCCGCAACCAATCCCGAATGTCAGATTGATTCTCTGCCGCAAAGCTGGTCGGTGATCAGCGGGGCTGGCGAGCCGGAGCGATCCCGCCAAGCGATGAACGCCGTTGACCAGCGCCTCGTCCGTCGCAAGGCCGGACTCGTCCAGTTATTCGACCCACCGTTCGACAAGTCGGCGCTGAATCCCGGCTATATCAAAGGCTACATTCCGGGCGTTCGTGAAAACGGCGGACAATATACACACGGCGCGATCTGGACCACCATGGCTTTTGCGTTGATGGGTGAAAACGACCGCGCCTGGGAACTCTTCGAGATGCTCAATCCCATTCATCTCGGCGGGACACCCCAGCAGATTGCCACCTATAAAGTCGAGCCTTACGTTGTCGCCGCCGATGTCTATGCCGTCGCGCCGCACACGGGCCGGGGCGGCTGGACGTGGTATACCGGTTCCGCCGGCTGGATGTATCGGCTCCTGATTGAAACCTTGCTCGGCGTGAACCTCGAAGGTGATCATTTGCGGCTAACTCCTCGTCTGCCGAAAGAGTGGACGGCTTATAAAATTCATTACCGCTACCGCCAAACCATTTATCACATAACCATCACCCGGCTGGTTGACGAGGCAGCCGAAGCGAATCAACTCATTCTCGATGGCGAAGAATTGACCTTGAAAACCGTTCCCTTGGTGGATGATCGCCGCGAGCATTTCGTCGAATTGAAAATTTACAGCCGGTGAGACGGTTGGATTTACAACTGTCAGTCCGGTGATATTCCTTCAACCCTCAAATTTGGAGTGAATTCCTAAATTCCAGGTCGGGTAACACCCCATGGCACTCACAAGTTGGAATAACTTACATTCTCGCTATGCCAGTTAATGTATGGGGTCTTCACCCCAGGAAATTAGGACTGACGTTTGATAACGAGCGGTGCTGCCACCTTCCAGTGGCCGGCAAACACGAAATCTCGCAGGGCCCTGCGCTGGCGGGGTTCCATGTCGCGCTCTTTCAGGGCGGCGGCCATGGTGGCTGGGTCGGCGTTGTAGCCGATGGCCATGGCGGTCCACGCCTCGAAATGTTCGGGGATTTGATAAACTTCGCGAGCCTTGTCCGGCAGAATTCCAATCATCTGGTGAACTGAAAGGCCGCGGGTCGTGGCTTCCACCACCAGATTTCCCGATGCCAGCCCCAAGTCGTGAACCGCTGGCCGATTGTCCTTGTGATCTTTTGCAAATCGCATTTTGCAAATCGCAAGCTGACAATCCGCCAAGAATGGCAGACAATGCTTTCAGCCCCCCGACCGAGGCCGCCATCGCAATGATAGGGAACGAGAGACTTCCTGACGCCAGCGAGAGTCTTGGTCGCGTGATGGGGACAGATTTTGTTGATCGGCGGTCCGAGATGAATTTCTCTTTCATGCTCTGGCAGTTTTAACTGATTGGCCACGGCCCAAGAATAGCCTGGGCATTTTCCAGCGTTGGAGGGTGCACATTTCAACGCATGGGCGAAGAAATCTTTTCAGTCATGTTTTTTAAAAAGTTTCAGCAATGCCTCGGCCGCTTCGGCGGAAGAGGCGGGGTTTTGACCCGTGATCAGCAATCCGTCGATTTGCACATAAACTCCCCAATCCGGGCCTTTGCTGTAGTGCGCGCCCGTTTTCTTCAATTCGTCCTCCAATAAAAACGGCACCACTTTCGTCAACTTCACGGCGGCTTCCTCAGTGTCGGAGAAACCGGTCACATTCTTCCCTTTAATCAAAGCATCACCATTGGCCAGTTTGACGTTGAGCAACGCGCACGGCGCATGACAAACCAGGGCCATGGGTTTCCCCTGTTGCTGGAAGGCTTCGAGTAAGGCGATGGATTTGGCATCCTTGGTCAAATCCCACAACGGGCCATGTCCGCCCGGATAAAAAACCGCGTCATAATCGGCCGCCTTTACCTCGCTCAATTTCAAGGTGTGCACCAGCTTCTTTTTGAGCGGTTCGTCTTTGTCAAAACGGTGTGTGAATTTGGTTTGAGCTGCGGCCAGTTCACTGCTGGGATCAATCGGCGGCTGTCCGCCTTTGGGCGAAGCCAGAGTGATCTCCGCCCCGGCATCCGCCAGTTCATAATAAGGGGCCGCGAATTCTTCCACCCAGAAACCGGTTTTCTTGCCGGTGTCACCCAATTCGCTGTGCGAGGTTAAGACGATTAAGATTTTCATGATGATGTGCGCTGGCATGATTTATTCGATTTAAGTCGAGAAGCTCATTTGCCGAGCATTTTCGCCACGATGAAAATGAGCACAGCTCCGCCCAAACCGCCTCCGCAAAGGAGATAAATCAGGGAATAACCGGCCGCCGCAAACATGGGTGCTATCAAAAGTGCCAGCATAGTTATAAATGAATAAAAGATTGATAGCCCGGCATACATCTCGCGAATAGTGCCGGGCGGTGACGTTAATTACACCAAAGCTCCAGCGCGCTTGCGGTTCAAACCAGCGGGTTGGATACCACGACG
>Ga0182016_10006787_pt1 | contig 11930 bp, 11 predicted proteins | sample 712S2MmetaG_FD_120491 | JGI IMG/M metagenome (GOLD analysis project Ga0182016, IMG submission 120491) | Permafrost microbial communities from Stordalen Mire, Sweden - 712S2M metaG | ecosystem: Environmental > Terrestrial > Soil > Wetlands > Permafrost | place: Sweden: Stordalen | collected...
CCACACTGGCGAAAGGCTCATTGGCATTCGTTTTGGACGGGGTCTCGCAACGTCGAAACGCGAGCGCTTAAAGTCCGATGGCTCATGCCGGTGGCCGTCAACGTCAAGACCGACGACGTTCTCCCAGCGGTCGTTCATCCCGTGAATAACTGACTCTCGACACAAGAGGCCGAGAAAGTACAGGAGCCTTGCGAAAGCGGGCTTCTCCCTTGTTCCCAGCCCTGGTAAACCCCAATCGTCTTAGGTCGCAAGCTCGCGCAAGTGCCGTTTGATGATCAGCGTGGGCAGGGCGCGGGGGCGCACCAGCACAACAGCGTAACGTTCTCGCCGCGCGCGGCGATGCGCCAAATATCGCGCAGTTCGCGCATGACGGCCGGTTGCTCCGTGAGGACCTTCCAGCCGAAATCGACTGCGAAATACGGCAAGGTGTCGCCGCCGGACGGGTGCCTCTTATGATCGACGCACGCCCGGCACTCACCGACGTTGTGCATGTTGTGGAGCGCCGATTCGGAGTAACCGAAGCGCGCGTTGCGCCGGCCGCAGTAGCGGAGGACGCCGATCTGCGTCTCGCGCCGATGAACGTTGCCGATGTGGACGCGCGATAATACGTCGTCCGCCACGTCAAGGGTTACGGGCATGGCACACGCGCGGACCAGTAAGCATCGTGGGCCGCTCTCACCGCCAGCGTAAAGATCGGGTGCCAGTCGCCCCCCTCGCGTGCGTGGATGGCGGCGACGGCGCGCTTGAGTACCGCATCGCGGTTCCCCGCGCCGACGAGCGGCGTGCAGGGAAGGCACGCGAACCACGCGCCCACCGAGCGATGTCCGACGATGTCCTCGCCGCGTCGCTCTTCGCAAACGACGATGTCTTCGGCTGGCCAGATGCTATACGGGCCTTCCTTCTCGTTGCAGAAATCGCAGACGGTAACCGCGGCGTCAAGCGTGTAGGAAAGTGTCCGACCATCCCACGAGAAGACTGCGTGTTCTCCGAATGTGAGCCGATACGACTCGTACGTATCGCGAATGATGGGCGGCATTGATTCGACATCCAGCATGGTGCTCGCGGCACTCCAAAGACGCAATGCGCTGTGTCTTATTAGTCTAGCACACGGAGCAAAAAGCGTCAAGGTTGGGCTGTCTTTCGCGTGACGCACGGCCAGGCATTCGAGCGTCGCGGCCGCGTCGTCGTTCATGTTCAAGACAAGCCGATTGCCGCCGGGCGGCTGGATCGTGCCGGTACAGCCTCTCGCCTTCGTATTCACGACGAATAACATACGCATCGAGCAGGATCGTGTACGTTCCGGAGCTCGTCGCGAACATCGAGGGGACCGGCGGCTACGTGACGCTCTATGGTAAGCACGGCGGACGCACGAACCGCGTCGGCCGGCGGACACGGGACGCGCTGCAGGTTCCTCGCTGACGGCAAGGAGCCCGACTAGCGGATCATCGCGTTCACCTGCGAACGCCTCGGCAAAGCCTCACGGCCGCGGCCCAGGCGGCTGAAGAAGACGCTCTCGCCGCACTGCTGTGCCAACGTGCGCACTGCTCGCGCGCCGTCGCAGCCGGTCTTTCAAAGCATCGGCTTCAGTAGGGGATTGGTTTGCCGTGCTGGCGTGACGATTCTGACAGGGGGGTTAGGCCAACGAGCAAGCCCCACTTGGGATCTCGGTTAGTGTATGCGGCTATCCAGCAATGGACTCGTAGGCACCAATCGAAGTGAGTCCGCCCTCATGGTTAAATGTGATCGCAGTAAACAAGCCCGGGGCAACTGCCGTAACGACGATAGCATGTCCGTAAGCGCCGTGATCGCGATGAGCCGCGGCTACCCGCGGCCCAGGTCGCTGTCCGGACCCGCCTCCGGCTCGTAAAGCAGCTGCGATAGCGGAACGTCGAGCAACGTTGCAGCAAGTACCAGCCGACCAACCGACAGCGAGTTCCGGCCCTGTTCGACGTGCGAAATCACGGCCGGCTTGACGCCGATTGCCGCTGCCAGGTCCTGCTGCGTGTGGCTGCGCAGCTCTCGGATCTGCGCGAAGCGCTCGGCGTTCACGGCGACCCGTCTGCCCGCGTCGACGCCGGCTTCATTGAGGACCGCTTTGAGAAAGCGCATCGCGTTCGCGGCATCACCCTCGAGGAAGTGACGTTGGATACGGCCGGCCGGCGTACCGGCTTCTGCCGGAGGAGCTTCGCTTATCGCTCTGCAGAGGTTGTACAGCGTCAATTCCGCGGTCGATAGCGAGAGCGGGTCAAGGGGCGTTCGCGACGAGCGATGGGCCACAGGAGCAACTTCTGCCGGTTGCGATCGTCGCCTTGCTATGCATACTATAGTTGCTATAGTTAGCCAGACTCGGGAGGGTGGGATGTACGGTAGGTTCGACGACGAGTGTCTCACGGTGCGTGGCCTCGAATCCCATGTACCGGCGCTCAACCTGATCAGGATCCAGTGCTGGCCGCGACTCTCCGCCAAGTGGCGCTGTCTTCTCGAGGTTGCTGACTATATCGGCCTCGAGAAGCTCATGGCGCTTACCGCTGAAGACTTCGATGCCTTCCGCACCGTGCTGCCCGCCGAGATATGGGCCTACGCGAGCCACCTCGTTGACGGGGCGGCCGGGCCGGCGCCGGCCTTCCGCGGGGAATGCGGCGAGCCTCTTCAGATCTTGGACGTAATAGCGGCTATTAGCTCGGCGTTTGAGCCAGTGGGCTGACAATGTCAACTCAGTAGCATCATAATCGCCATATTTAGTTGACAAAGTGTAAGTCTTGGTCGTATTCTGTGGTCGATGGCCACGGATCGCGATCGCTTTGCTCGGGTGCTGGACAAACGGTTCGGCGCAACCGCCTACGCCATTGCGAACGCCGCAGCAGACGCAGTCGCGCGCTGCGCCGCGTACATCGAGTCGCAGGAGCGCATAGCCGATCCGAACCTGCGGCCGGCCTTCCAGGACGCGCATCGCGTCCTCGTGCGTTCGCAGTTGACCTTGCCAGAATTCGACGCCGAGGCCGTCCGCATCCGAGCACGGGGCCGCGATTCCGAGCCTGCCTATAGGCTCGCCCTGGCCTACGACGACGTGCGTAATGGTGTCTGCGAAACTCTCGCCGAAGCCTTTGCAATCCGTCAGGTGCGCTGGGTCCGAGGGAACATAGAGACCTACCGCGACTGGGAGCACGTCCGCGAAGGTTTTCCAGCGGTCGAATCAGCGCTCGTCGCAGAGATGACGCGCCGCAACCGCCGTCGCTTCCTAGGTATCGGAGACGCGATTCCCGCATTGTTGGCGCGCACTCAAGCCGACGTGCTCGCCGAGCTCATTCCGCTTCAGTGAGCCTCGACGCCAGCGCGCGTGTCGCCTATCAGGGTAGACATATGCTCGTCGAGCTTTCGACGCACGTCTTCGGAACCGAAATAGTGCGGGCGGTTCTAGACGTTGATGACATTCATCCGCTCACTACGGCCGCCAGCGATCCGTCCACGTTCGAACTCCTCGATCTTGCCGTCGCGCTCTACGTGCTCGACCGCTCAGTGCGGGTAAGGGTCGGTCGGATCCGGCGTTCGTTCGCACTGCATCTGCCAGTCGCTGACGTCGTTCGTTGGCGTCGCATCATCCCGCTCGTCGGCGAGTGGTACGAGGCGCTGACCGGTGATGCTGTCGAGGTCGTCCCAATTGAGCGTGGGGCTGCCGTCGGTGAACACCATCGACGGGAGTCCAACTTCGGCTTCGAGGGTGGCGTCGACGTCATTGGGCTCCTCAGCGAGGGACTCGACTCGCTGTGCGGCGCGGACGGCGTCATCCACCGCGATGAGCGCATCGCACTGGCTTCCGTCATAACGAATCCCAAGCGTAGCAGCCAGATCGACACGATCAAGACGGCCCTCGCCGCCGCGCATGACGGTGAGCTGCTTCATTATGCGCTCGCGACGCGTTTGCGTCGTCGACGTAAGGTGCGCGAGAAGAGTCAGCGTTCGCGTACCGTCCTGGCGCTGATCACCGGTATGACGATCGCGCATGCGCTCGGGGCCGGTCGAGTGGAGTGCTACGAGAACGGCTTCGGTCTGCTGAATTTGCCCGTCCCGGATCTTCAGTACGGCCCGATGTCATCCCAAGTACTGAATCCGCGGCATTTGCCGCTGTGGGATCGGCTTTCACGTGCGTTTTTTGGGCCGACGATTGAGATTGTCTTTCCGAATCGCTATCGGACTAAGGCCGAGATGGTGAGCCGCCTCTCCGAGCCTGGCCGGCGACTCGTGTCTCAAACGTCCTCGTGCGATCGTCTTTTGCGACTGCCCGAAGGCGTCATTCATTGTGGAACTTGCGGTTCGTGTCGTTATCGCCAGCTCTCGGTCGCGCTCTGCGGCGCATCGATTAACGACGTGCCGTACGCGTACCAACACGTCGGCGATGGACCAGATGCGGAGCTTGTCTTGCGTTATCACGCCCGAATGCTCGGCATCGCTCTCTCGCAACCGAATGCGTGGGACGCTCTGGTCCGCTTGCACCCCGAAATCTCGACCTTGCCGTTCTCGGAGGATGGCCGTGGCGACAAGCGCGAATCCGATGACGGACGTCGTAACCGCATACGACAGGGAACACTCGATGTCCTGAGGCGACACGTCGAGGAGCTTCAGCAATGGGAAGCCGTCCATGCAGCCTGAAACGCCTTCGCTCGATCCGGGTCTCGTCGGACGCAACCTGGTCGGGGCACGTAAACGGGCATCGCTGACCCAGAGCCAGGTGGCCGAACGCGTCGGGATCTCGCGCGCGACCCTCGTCGCGATCGAGAACGGCCAGCGGCCCCCGAACGGTGCGGTCCTTGTCGCGATCGCGGATGCACTGGGCGTGCGCGTCCGCGATCTCGTCTCGCTCCCACCGACGGACGAAGAAGCGCTCGTGCGCTTCCGGGGGATAGTGCGTACCGATGATGCACTAAGGGCTGCGGTCGACGCAATCGTAGACTTCGGGCGATATGTCGTGCTTATCGAAGGCAAGGCGGCAAAAAAACCCGCCAGACGCAGCGTTCCAACCGTCACGCTCGACCCGGATTCCGACGTCAACGATGCCGCCGAGCAACTCGCGCTGGCCGAACGCGCACGGCTCAATTTGGGCGATGGGCCGATACCGCGCCTCCGCACCGTACTCGAACAATCGGTCGGCATGTTCGTCTTTACGATTGCAGAACTCGCGAAGACGAAAATCGCGGGGCTCTTCACGTTCGCAAACGATATCCCGCTCGTCGGCCTGAACCCGGCCCAACGCGATGCGCGACGCGCGTGCTGGACGCTCGCCCACGAATACGCGCATTTTCTTACGAACCGATTCGACGCCGAAGTTACCTATCCGGAAGGATCACGGCGTTCGCGGGACGCCTACGAAGTGTTCGCCGACCGGTTCGCGGCCTTTTTCCTTATGCCGACGTCCGGTCTTACGCGCCGACTCCTCGAAGTCGCCGGCGACAAGCGGAACATCTCCGTTGCAAATATCCTTTCTCTGGCGGCCGAGTTCGAAGTCTCATTTCGGGCGATGTGCGAACGTCTCGCAGAGCTCGATCGCATTCCTCGCGACACGTACGAATACGTCATGGCGCGCGGGCTTCGCCCGATGGAGGCGGAACGACAGTTGGGCATCAAGCGCGACGAGGAGCCGTTCGCACCGTATCCTCAGCGCTACCTCTATCTGCTTTCCATGCTCTATCGCGACGGGGAGATCAGCGAAGGTGATGCGGCCGCATTCCTTCGCACGGATCGTTTGAACGCTCGCGAAATCCTCGAGAGCTTCGGAGAGCCGTCAGACGGCTGGCTTGACGAGCCGTTGGTTCAGCTCCGCTGAAACCTTACGCGGGTGACGCATCGGTCGTCATCAACCTGCTTAGCTTCGAGGGAATGATTCCCGTCGTTTCAGAGTTGACACTTCTAGTGTCGACCAGCTTTCGGCGCGAGGCGCTGTACGTGTACATCGACGACTCACGTAGCAAGCGAGTCCCTGTCGACGACGCGATGATGAGGCGTGCCGGGATCATATTGGACGACGTAGTGCTCACCGAGCCGGAGTCGGAATCTTACGTCGAGCATGCCGCTTACGTCGACGACGGCGAAGCGCAGGCTCTGGCAATCGCTCAGCACCGCTCCCTCTCCCTACTCAGCGACGACCGAGCCGGCATCCGACGCGCGCGCGACCTGGGGATTGACGTGGTCACGACGCTCGATCTCCTCGTCGCCTGGTCCGACGGCCGACAACCGGAGATTGTCGCTCGCGCGGCGGTCAGTCTGCGCTTGCGCGGTCGCTACGCGCCTCCTCGAGAACATCCTCATACGCGGTGGTTCCGCGAGCTTCTCGACGAGTCGTTACGGCCCTCCTGATGAGAATGCTTGACGCGACACGACACGCTGCTCGGGATCGGGCCGAGGTTCACGCCCCCCGCCTCTTTAGCTTCCGGGGACGCGACGTTTTCGGCGATCCATCTCGCGGTCGTCGTGCGCCACGACGACGTCTTAGCTGTTTCCGACAGCGTATAAGCGGTCACTTTGCGCAACGGCCGACCTGCGGCGCGCAACTTCCCGTTCTCGTTGTTGAAGGCAAGATGAAGCCTGCGGATTTAACCCGGGGCTTGGGGAGAGAACCGTGTCGCTACGGCGGCCTGGAAGCCAAGCATGCCAACGATGGCAACGATCGCGGCAGAGCTCGGCCGTGCATCACACCGCTTCACCGCTTCCGTGACATTCAGACACTCGGAGAAAGCGTTCGTTACGACGGAAGCGATTAGAACGGAAAGCGTGCGTCAGGGGATGACGTCCTCCGGTCGCACGCTCCTGGCGTACCGCAAGTGCAGGCGTGCGAAGCTATGTCGGATAGCATCGCGCCTTCTAGGCATGCGCAGATGGGGTGGCAGCAGCGTTTGCGCGCCTAAATGGTCACGCTGGCTGAAGATGTTCGGGTTCGTAAACACGTTGCATGTCGGGCGAAGCGGCCTGGATCACGCGTCGGGACAATCGCTACATTCATTTGGCGTTCTCGAACGTACATGGTTTGGGTTGAAGGTTGTCAGCTCAGATGACATCCGAAAAATCGTCCTCGGCGAAGACTCTGCGCAGAAACTGTTCGACGCGATAGCCGTTAGCAACGAAAACGCACGTGTGCGTCGCATTCGACATGCTACCGCTGAGGCGCGAGCCTTGGCGCGCACACTTAACTTGGTGATCCCGCCCGGATCGTACGTAACACTGGCCCTTAGAAGTCGATGGCGCGTCCATCGACCGGAGGCTCAACGGGTGATCGACGCCTTGCGTCGTGAAGTCGGGTGTATCCGCCCAGAGTTTGCTCGTCTTGCTTCCTGGGTTGATGATCCAGATTCAGCGGCGGTCGCCGAACGCGAGGCGGCAGCCGCGATGGCGATGCGCGTGCATCGAACGCTGCTCGACAGTATAGAACGAGACCCGCTCACACCGACGCAACGTCGGGCCGTCGTGGCCGGCGAACGGCGTGTGGCAGTCAATGCGGGCGCGGGGTGTGGGAAGACCGGGACGATCATCGCTCGCGCCGCATATCGGGTAGCCAGCGAGATACGAAAGCCGTCGCAGATCCTGGCGCTCACGTTCACAAGGAAGGCCGCCGCGGAAATGCGTCAACGCTTCGAGAGCGCCGATATCCGCGACGTTACCGCGCTAACGTACCACAGCCTCGCAAGAAGAATTGCGTTGCAACATCTGCCCGGGCGAGAGATTCTCAAACTAGATAAGTCGGAGGAAGCCGAAGCAGTTCGCGCCGTCATCGATGACCTGATCCACGACGCGTCCGACGCGAGGCCAGCGGAGTTTCTTGTCGCGCACTTGTACCCATCGTTCGTTGAGCCGGCCGACGGCGTTCGGTCGGATCGTTCGTACATTGACTACCTTAAGAACTTCCGGTTAAGCGCGCTCGACGGGAAGGCCGCGCGGTCACCGCTCGAGGTGGCTCTCCTCAACACGTTGCTCATCGCCGGCGTTCCCTTCCGTCACCGGCCACGCGATGGCGCGTTCCGCCCAACGGTCGTCCTTGACGACGGCTCGAAGCGCGCCTTCGATGTGCGTATTGTCGGGTGCTCCGGTCGCGACGCGTCATTCGTTCCGAGTTCGTTCCAGGGTGCTGGTGGACCAGAGGTGTCGGTTCTTCGATGCGAGGTTGACCAAGACGGTGTCGACGTGCGCGCGCTCCGCCAGGCCCTGGGCTTGGCCGATCGACCGACCGCTGATGACATCGCGCGCATTCCTTGCCTGGTCGGTTATGACGCCGCGCTAGACCAGGTTACGAAACTCGTGCTCGACTTCATGCGGCGCTTTCGTGCATCGGCGAAGCCGATCGAGGAACTGCGCGCGTTGGCCCGCTCTCACCGAACGCGCTCGTTCGTGGCCTTGTACGAGATGTTCGAGATGGTTGCTGCGGCGATGCTTGAGCGGGCGCGATACGTCGACTTCGATGGGATCATTCGTGAGGCAACAGCACTGCTCGAAGCGGGGCGTTTCCGCGCATCGTGGCGCGATCTCATCCTCGACGAGTACCAAGACGTGAGTGAGCGCGAGATCCGCTTCTTGGAAGCGCTCGCGCAAGCCCACGATGCGGAGGTCTTCGCCGTCGGTGACGATTGGCAGGCGATCTACGGTTTCAAAGGATCGGCTTGGGATGCACTCCAGACATTCAGTTCGCGCTTCGGAGGTGGCGACGATGTCGAGGTATATGAGTATCCGGAGACGCACCGTTCAGTTGACGCTATTCATGAACCGGCAGGCCGTTTTGTGCGGCGCAATCCGAAACAGACGCAGAAACGTCTCAGTTCAACGCGGCCGCCCGCTCTCGGACCGCGTATTGAAATTCGTGGCGTCAGCGGACAAGCGTCGAACTTCCCTACGCAGCGACTTGCACGCGACGTGCTCGCTGAACTCGCTACGTCCGAGGTGCCGCCACGTGACGTACTGGTCCTGGCCCGCGCGAAGAAACGTCTGCTCGAAGAGGAGGGTACGGTCGGTACGGGCACCTACACGTCGTTGACGATACACGGAGCAAAGGGCCTCGGCGCCGACGTCGCCATTATCACCGACGCCCTCGCCAGTTTTCCCGGTCGTTGGCTCGCGGATCCGCTGCTCGCCCTAGTCCAGCGTCCCGAGGCGTTCACGAACGCGGAGGAGCGCCGCGTCTTTTACGTCGCAATGACGCGAGCGCGCGACCGCGTGTTTATCCTGACAGACTGGAATCGTCGGTCCTCGTTTCTTGAGGAGTTTCGAGGCGATCCAAACGTGCTGTTCGTGGACGAGCCGCCGCCCGGACAACCCGCTGAAGGTGCGCTCGCTTGTCCAGAATGCCGCTGCGGGGTAGCGACGCTCAGCAAATTCGACAATTACGTCTGCACTAACTGGCCTTTTTGCGACTTCATCTTCCCGAAATGCACGTGCGGTGATGTCATCGCTGTGCGACGTGGAACTGCGCGCTGCCGGGGCTGCAGCCACGTATATTGGGCATGCTGGGACTGCGGGCGAGGCGTCATTGAGCGACGCCCAGGGCGAAAAAAAGCGTGGTGCACGAATTACCGCTTCAACGACGCTGGATCGTGTCAGGCGGGCAAATATGTCGACCGAATAACCGAAGCGGAAAGCGAACTGCTGCTGGTTCGATCTGCTTGGTGAGCTCGGCAGCGATGTCGGCCGCGGTCTTATCGGCGACTCTCGCGCATGTGAGATGATGCCAAAACACACCTCAGAAAAGTGTGCGTCTGGGATGAAGCTATCACCGGTCGTCATGTGCCTGACGGTCCCGCTGGCCGCGGCAGACGGATCACCGCGTTTGCGCTGCGGTCGCTGCGCTCGAAACCGCATCGTGCGTACCAGTTGTGTAGAGTATCCTTGGCTAAGCCGAGTGGGATGCCAGCGTAGGAGTTGGGCTGCACATATCCGCTGATCGGGCATTGTTCGGTGTCGGCGATCGCGCAGATTAGGTCGAGCGCATGTGAGGCGAAACCTCTGCCGCGCTGCTGCGACACGAAGTTGTCGATGACCAGCGTGCCTTCGATGACGGTGAATATGGCAATCACGCCGTTGCCAAGGTCGCGCTCGAGGACCGAGCCGGCCGTGCCGTCCGGAATCGTCGCGCGCGGGAAGCAATTGAGCAGCACGTTCAAGAGGCGAAAGCCGGTCGTGTACGCCGGATGCTCGAAAGGCTTGATCGTCCACGACGCGAGCGTGATGCCGAGTTCGCTTTCCGCGAGGAGCGGCGTCTGATCCGTGTGATCAGTGGCCCAATCGCAAATGACCTTACAGACGGTATGCCGGAGCTCGACTTCGCGGCCGGCCCGAATCTCGGGCTCGCACAACGGGCAAAGAAGAAGGCCCCGGCGGGCAATGTCCGTCATGGCGGCGGCGATCTCGGGAGCAACCTTCGGGCCGAAGCTCGTCGGGGAGGGTTCGGCAAGCCGGCGCGCTCCAAGTGAAAAGCAGGCATCGCAGGTCGGCGCTGCGCTCGCGTCTTGTAAAGTGCTCACCGCTCCGCCTTAGTCCAGAAAGTTTGCGGGCGGAAGAGCTTTTTGCTCGACGGCGGAAATGAGTCGCTTGGCGGATGCCGCGAGTTTGCGAAACGCGGCCTTGGTCGCGGCTCCGTTGCTCGCGTATTCGGCCGTGTCGACAGCAAGGAATCCTGCTCTTTGCGTGGCTGTCCGGGCATCGCCGCCGGACACAAAAGCGATAAAACGCCAGCCCCGCGTGCGCCGCTCGGCGATCATCGGCGCAAGCGTGGCGGCGTCGTACTTGTGTGACATGGTATCGTCGCCATCGGTGAATACGGCAATGACGGGATAAACGGGTGGAAGCATCATCGCCTCGATGTGTTCGATGGCTTCGCCGACCGCGTCGTAAAGTGCGGTGTTCCCATCCGTCCAATACTGGCGCTCCGTGAGCGGAACAATTGCGTTCACGGGCGTTTCGGTGATAAGCCACTGGACGTCGGTTGCGAACTTCGCGGTGGAGAACGTGACGGGCGTCCCGGCCTGTAATTCGGCAATGAAGTCGTTGGCCGCGTCCCGCGTTGCAACTTCGACGTCGTCCATCGAACTGCTGCCGTCGAGAAGCATGACGATAACTACGTCCTCAAGGACTTGAGCGGGTGAGAGGCGATCCGCGGAAACGATGTTCGTGTTCATGGGTGGGGAAGCTCTTTCTGTTACGGTGACGAGTACGTCTTGTAGGCGTCAATCCACCGCCGATACAGGTCGTTATCGTGGCTGTAGTCGATGTGGAGGACCTTGCTGAATTGGTAGTAGAGGGACTTACGCTTGTCGGTCGGGAGCAGCGCAAACACGGCGCGCATCCATGCGACGGGACGCGGCTCGGGCGCTTTCGCACCCGCCAGAATCAGCGGTCGCTGATGGGGGAACGCCGTGGAGAGAATGTCGGCGGCTTGCGGGTGAAGCGGCTTTGGAATCTCGGAAAAACAGGCCAGAATCCACGCCGGAATAGCCGGGGCGCTCGTTCGCGGACGTGGGCTTGGCGGGGCCGTATGCACCGGCGGCGGTTGCGGAGGCGTGTACGTTGGCGGCGGTGGTGGTTGGGGTGGCGGGGGCGTTTGCGCTGGCCGTGCCCGGCGCGGGCGCGGCGGGGCTGTCGCTGTGAATCCGGCAGGCGCAGTGCTTGACGGCGTTGCGCCGTTGACGACGGCTTCAATCTTGGCGTCGGGAACGATCTGCAGCCCGATGAGCCAGTGTGCGCCGGTGGGCCAAACGACGGCGCTCGCCACGGCATCATCATAAGCGTGCTGTAGTTTCTGCTTGTATCGCGCATCGAAGTCGATTCTGGCTTCGGACAACGTAGTAAAGACTTTGAAGGCGCCACGGGTGCGTAACGTGCCGCCACGGGGACCGTACCAGCCCATGACGACCCAACGCTGCCCGTCGGTCGGCCGCAAGTGCAAGGAGTAGACTTTGTCA
>Ga0182016_10006788_pt1 | contig 11930 bp, 16 predicted proteins | sample 712S2MmetaG_FD_120491 | JGI IMG/M metagenome (GOLD analysis project Ga0182016, IMG submission 120491) | Permafrost microbial communities from Stordalen Mire, Sweden - 712S2M metaG | ecosystem: Environmental > Terrestrial > Soil > Wetlands > Permafrost | place: Sweden: Stordalen | collected...
CGAGTCGCGATAGAGCGCTCTTGAGCAATGCCATTATTATTCTGGACGCCTGCTTGAAACTAAATCTCGAAGTGAGTGGGCATTTCTTCGCTGGAATCGACGAGTAGTACCAGCATTTCGACAACTTTCCACCATGGTGGAGCTTAGGGGGCTCGAACCCCCATCGCGCGATTTCGTATATCGGCATCTTTCCAGTTAGAAGAAAGCCCGAATGTATTTATCAATCGCGCAATTTCTCATGCGAAAAGGCGTGCGAGGCATTGGTAGCCACAAAGCTATTTAGTTCTTGGGACTCCGGAAACTCCACCGCTAGCACAAGCGGACTTACCCGAAAAACCGCGGCCAGATGCCGACCGATCCGCTCCTCGAGCGGCTCTCTGGTCGCCGGAGCTGCCCGAATCATGTCCGCCAGGAAAAAATGCACCTCTCGGGTAATGCGATTTTTGAACTTGCGCCGTGCTCGCACCTGGCCCTGCATCGTGTGGATCGCCAGATAGGGCACCGGAGGCAGATCATCCAAAATTGCAGCGAGCCGGCGTGATGCTGCTGGGCCCACACACTTGACCCCTGGCCCCGTCACGTTCAACTGCCAATCGCGTTTGTTACGATAGGACTGATCGCGCATCGCCGCGAAGCGGCCCCACTCATCCTCCGATAGTTCAGTCTCGCAGAGCGATCCGTTGAGCGCCCTTTCCACACGATCGAGGGGCCTAGGTTTTGGCCGCAGAAAACTCGCCGCCGTCTTGGCATCGACTTGCCGAAACGGCTCCGAATACTCAGTATCCGACCGGGACGACATACACCGCTTCCTTAGTGTCCGTGCTATTCCAGGTCATCGAGTGGGCGGGGATGAGCACGCAAAACCGCTTTGTCTCGGCGGTGGCGCCGCACATGGAGGACTTCAAACGCGCACCGTGGTTGCTTAAGCTATCGATCGAGGCCTGCAGCTGCTCGCGTTCTGTCCGCAGCGATTCCATTTCAGATTTCGAGGGCAAATAGAGCCACGCTGCCGCGATCACCGCCGCCAAAATTCCAAAGCTGCAGCCGGCCGTGACGCCGGCGACGCGCAGCGTGCTCTGCCGGCGCAACTGCTGAGAGGCTAGTTGCAACGATCGCACCGCACTGTTTGCTTGAGCAGCCCCGTCCTCTAGCGCCTTGCGTGCTTCAGCCGCGACTTCTTTGCCAAACTGTTGCGCCTGGGCGCGGCCGGCGGCACTCGCCGCATCCTCGACGTGGGCGAGAATCAGCCCGCGAACGTCTTCCTCCAAAAAGTGGGCGAGTTCCTTCTTGGTCGCTCCGGCCGCGGCGGCGATCTGCCCCATCAAGCCCCGAAGTTTCGCAAGCTGCTCGCGATTTAAAATAAGGTCCGCTTTCTGCTCATTGACGAGCTCGGCGCTGCGCGTTTCCATGACCTTTAAGAACTGCTTCACCGTCCCGACGAGCTCGGCGGCCTTGTCCAAATCGCTTCCTGCAGCCTCACTCATGGGCGTGGTCCTTACATGTTAGCGCTCGAGTCCGAAGTCCTTTCCGCGATCCAACTTTCGCTTGAGTTCATCATCATCGCCGATCGATCGGCCACGGGATCGACCCCGGCCGTGCTCGAGGTCCTGTTGCTGGGTGACATCCAGCGCCCGCCGGCGAGCCTCTTCCTCCCGCGCGGCGCGCTCCGGTGCAGCCTCGGCCTCCAGGCGCTTAGCAACCTCATCGGAGAGCATATCCAATCGCTCGGCCAGGCTCATATCGGCAGTGTCTTTCGTTTTAGGTTCCTGCGCCGCCCGCGCCCGCTCCTCTTTGGCGAGTTTCAAATCGCCGGACAAATCCAAGGTCGAGAGCTGCAGCTGCTCGCGCTCCCGCGCAAGCTTGCCGATCTCCGCCGCCCGCTCGAGCCGAGCCTGGGCCGCGACCTGCATCTCCCACGAAATTCGCTTGCCGACCTCGGTCTCCATCCCGCGCCGTTCCATGCCTGACACGGCCGGCCCCAAGTGACTCTGCGGCTCCCGATCGATGCCCTGGTCCTGCAAGCTGCGATGGTCAACTCTGGCCCCGATCCCACGCTCCAGGAGGTGCTCATTAGTGAGGGCCGCCCACCGTTCCCGGACCGCTTTGACCTCCGATTTGGCCGGCTCCAATCCCTTCTTCCGCCGGTCGGTATCCGACCATTCGATGGCGGCTTTGGGCCCCAATCCGGTGGCCGTGACCTCCCGCGTGGTCGTCATGATGTGAGCGTGATGGTTCCGGTCATCGCCGGATCGATGCGGTAGATGAATCGAAAAATCCACCGCAACCCCGTACCGATTCGCGAGCTCACCGGCAAAAGCCCGGACGAGTTCCACCCGCTGGCTCCGGTTCAATTCATGCGGCAGCGCCACCTCGTACTCCCGCGCCACCCGCGCGTCCTTTCTCACCTCGGCGATCTCGGCCGCATTCCACAGGGCCTGTCGATCGCGCGCCCAATTGATGTCCGCTCGAGCGGCGGCTGTCGGCAGCACGATCTCGGAGTGTTCGACCCCGCGCTTGCGCGTGTAGTCGAACACTTCATCGGAGGTCAGATCGTGGACGAGCTCGCCCGAGCGGTACGCCGCGGCCGCGGTCGCGGAGCGACCGCCGGCGCGACTAATCGGCTTTACCGACAGATGATAGATCGCCATCGAATGCCCCCTTCTCACTCCGCCGCCAGCGCGATCGCTGCCGACTCCGAATGCACGTTCCCCTTCCTGCAGCGACCACCGATGGCTCGTCACCCCAACGAGGGGACGACAGCCAGCGGCGCGCTGCTCCTAATCCCTCTTGGGTCCAGGGGTGGAGGCGTCAGCCGGAACCCTTGGCGCACAGCCGGCCCGAAGGGACGGCGAGAGTTGTGGAGCACCCGCAGGGTGCGGAACAACTCGTAAGTGCGCCCTTCGTACCACTGCGGGGTCAGATTACGCCTCGCTCACTCGGCACGCAAGCGCCTGCGCGCGGTCTTCGTGCGATGCGCCGCGCACACTGAAGCTGCTACGGGAAGTGGCAAGCGGTGCACACCGCTCCCGACGACTCAAACCACGCGCGACGGCCTGCCACCTTGGTGTCGACGCGTGATAAAACCACGAGCGTGCGCACGACCGACGCGAGCACTCAAGGACTGGACAACAATTAACGGAGGCGGCGACATGCCCAAACTCGACGAACGCATCAGCTCGCTCGAAACCAAACTGAAGCAACTCAAAGTCAGGCAGCAACGCATCGACGCCAGGGCGCGCGCCCTTAGCAACCGCCGCGCTCGCAAGGACGACACGCGCCGGAAAATCTTGATCGGAGCCACGGTGCTTGCACGCATCGACCGCCACGAGCTCGATCACAACACCCTACAGACGTGGCTCGACGCTCACCTCGTCCGCCCCGACGATCGCGCGCTCTTCGATCTGCCGCCGAAGTCGCCGGCGTGATCCCCGATGCGTTGTTTGGCTTGGGCGTCAGCCCAAACCAAACATGGGCACCGCGACGCCCATCCAGTCCACCAGCGACCCGCCCAGGAAGCTCCAGAAACGGATTTCTGAACCTCCCGTGAGCCGAACTACCTCAGCCCTCAAGATCGCCCTCCTCCGTTCTTCTCCGGCCGTCTGGTTCATCGATTTTTGAGCGTCCCGGAAAATCAGGTAATGCCGCCGGATTCCGGATGACTCTCTTTTTGCCGAACCGGATTTCCGCGACCCCGCATGGGGTCGCATCGAAATTGCGCGCGGTAGCGCGCTCCTTCTGGGGTATGCCGGGTGGGTTGGGGATCGCGTAGCGATCGAGCCGGCAGGGGGCGTTAGCCCCCTAAGAGGCGGTGCTGGGATTGTGGCGTTGAGTTATCCACAGGGAGGGACGAACAGCTATAGGAAGCCTATAGGTTCTTAACTATAGGATTGCGCGACAAAGTGACCGTGACTTTTAGGCCCTAAGCGCGACAAAGTGACCGTGAAAAGCGCGACAAAGTGACCGTGGATAACTTGCTGAGTCCACAAGGTTATTCAGGGTCAGCGTCACAAAGTGGCCGTGGCCGGGTGGGGCTAGTCTTCGCGGCTCATCGGTAGCAGTCGCTTCCCTATTGGGGACCGGCTGTGCCGGAGCGTCATTCCCGCCCGTGTAAGCTCGAACTTGGACTCCGGATAAACGGCCTTCACCTGCCGCAACGTGCGCTGAAACACGCGCCGAAAATCCCGCAGCCGTTCGTATCCATGGCCAAACTGCTCGTGCAATCCGGTCCAGGGAACACCCACTTCGCCCTTGGTCTCGTCCACTCGATGCAGACGCTGAGCAAGCCAGGTGTAGACATCGAGCGCCATGGCGTTGTGCGATAGGCGCGCGATGGCCGTCTCATTGAGCGGCACCGCATGTTTCATCAGGCTTTCAAAATATCGCGAGGAGAACTGGATGGTCGATGGCCACAGCATCCGTTGCTTGGCATCGCGTGGCGTCCAGAGTTCAAAACCTTCAACAATCGTACCCTTGATTGTCAGAGAGCGATCGTCCTTACTGGTGCCGATTCGAAAATCGGAGGCCGATAACCGCGAGAGCTGGTCCTTCACGGTGCGGATGTTGCGGCCGCCGGCATCCAATCCCAGCGTACGTTTGACGAACGCGGTCAGACTGTCTTCAAGCTCGAGCACCGGCGATTGGGTGCGCAGTGCCTCAGCATTCAGGTGGTACAGCACGAGCCTGGGCTTGGGCCCAAAGGGCAATCCCACGTCCACGAAGTCATCTACCCTACCGTCGTACGCCCTGCCCGCTTGAAGTTCGAGCTTCACATAGCCATTGCGGCGTGACCAAAGGCGAATCTCATCTCCCGGATTGCGGTACGGCAGGCTGGTTTGGCACAGCACGGTGTGCTGATACAGGATGGCGTCGTCAGCATCCAGGGGCGGCAACTCAAGCAGTCGGCGCTTCTGTGCGCTCGGGGGTTTAAGGCCGTTTGGAACCAGTTCCAAAACCGGACGCAGATCGCCCTTCTTGGAGTCCTCCGGGTCTTTTTCATTCCCCATGGTTTCTGCCCTTCCCTACGCGTCCTCGAAGTCTACGACGCTCTCTCTCTTCACGCATCGGGAAATAACATTGATTCGTAATCCATCGCACCGTGCAAGACGTGGACGATGTCCACCGCATCCTCGCGCACGCGATAGAAAATCAAATAATTCCCATACACGCTGCGCCGGATTCCCCAGTGTTCATAGCGCGGCACGAGCGGATATCGACGCGGCAGATCGGCAAGCGTGTAGCAATGATCGATGAGTTCGTCGACGAAGCTGACAGCTCGGTCCGGATTCTCCCGTCCAATGTGCTCGCCGATGCTGAGAAGATCGAGCTTTGCTGCCGGCGCAAAAAAAACCTTCATGCAGAATCTGTACTCTTGGCGCTGAGCCGATCGCGGAGTTCCTGGCGCACCTGCTCGGCATCCTGTCCCTGTCCGGCATCGAGCTCGGCAATGCCACGCATCAGCGCGGCATCTAAGGCAGCCAGGCGGCGCTCGCGTTGCAACCAGGCGCGCATGGCGTCCCGAATCACTTCACTGACCGACCCATAATTGCCTGAACTGACGCGCTCATGAATGACGCGCGCCATCTCTCCAGGGAGCGTGACGGAGAATTTCTCAAAGCCTTGATGTTCCATACCGACTCCATATGGCGGATAGAGGAGGATTGAATACTACCCAATCCGCTCTGCTTCGACAAATGATACCATAAAGATATCCGATAGCTATCTGTTACCTATTGGATATCTGGTAGCTATCTGGTATCCTGTCATAGACAAAATTTCCGAGACATTGCATGCCCACAATTGTTTTCGTCAGCCCCAAAGGGGGAGCAGGGAAGACGACGGCCGCCCTGCTTCTCGCGAGTCAGCTGGCCTCGTCGTACGACGTAACCCTGATTGATGCCGATCCGAACCGGCCCATCAAAGCCTGGGCTTCCGGCGGCAACACTCCGAAGCGCCTCTCGGTCGTTTCGGATGTCGATGAGGACAACATCATCGAGCGCATCGAGGAAGCGGCCCAGAAATCGCCCATCGTGGTGGTCGATCTCGAAGGAACCGCTGCAAAAATCGTGGTGCTGGCGGTCTCGCAAGCCGATCTTGCGGTGATTCCGATCCAAGGTTCGCAGCTCGACGCCGAGCAGGCGAGCCGCGCGATCAAAGTTATCAAGCAGCGCGAGAAAATGACGGGGAGGGCGCTGCCCTATGCGGTACTCCTGACACGCACGAATCCCGTCATCCGCACCCGCACGATGTCGCACATCCAAAAGGGACTGATCGACGCAGGCGTTCCCGTGATGGAAACGGAACTCAACGACCGCGAAGCGTTTCGTGCGGTATTTTCCTTCCGTCAACCGCTCGCGGGGCTCGATCCCACGGAAGTCGCGAATCTCGACAAAGCTCAAGCCAATGTCGAGGACTTTGCCCTCGAAATTCTCCGCGGGCTCTCCTCAACATCATCCGCAGTACGACAAGGGGAGGTCGCATGAACACCACCCGCGCCAATCCATTTTCAGATATTGAAACCTTGCCAACATTCGAGCCGAAATCCAAGGCGCCCAGGCCGATAGCCAACGACCAGGTGGATAAGATCGCCGAGGCCAATGGTTTTCCAAGCCGACAAGCGTCAGCGAAGCCGCTGGCGCGTGGCCGAACGGGGCGGCGCTATAAAACTGGGCGCAATCAACAAATTAATATCAAGGCGACATCACAAGTGATCGAGCGTCTGTACAAAATGGCTGATGCTCGGCGGGTCCCGCTGGGGGAGCTGCTCGAGCAAGCAATCGACGCGCTGGAAAATGTAAAGTAGAGCGGGGTAGGAATCTTTTGTCATGAGCAACGTCACAAGGCTTCCGCCATTTGCTAAAACCGTGCGCGTCGAGGCGGAAATTCCCGTCAGCCAGCGGGATGAATTCGAGCGTGCCATCATCGACATCGTCGCCGGCGAGCGTCCTCGAATGGATACGCTCGATCGTGATCTCGCTGCGATCAACACCCGAGCGATGGCGGCGCTTGCCGACATTGAGAAGGCCATCAACGACCACCCAACCAGTGGCCAGGCGAAGCGCTTGGTGAGGTTTCTCGCTGGGATGTACAACGGTCAGGATTATCCGTTTGATCTCTCCGAACTGCGTGGCCTCGATACCAAGCTAGCCAATGCCTGCCTGGATTATCTGAATTACGATCGGCTCGGAGTCAAAGAGGTTCACAAGCACCTCGCCAATGGCGAGCGCGATTTGCATCGCTGGCTTGAGGACTATCACATTAGCCACTCGGCGCAGACTTCGCCATGACTACGCTCCCGCATTGGCGGGGAGGGGTGGGCGCCGCAGGAGAAGCGGCTGTCAAAGCGTCACTGGAAACCCATGGGTGGCTCGTCAGCGATTTGAATGTCCTTCGACGAAACGAGCCGAATGTCGATCTGGTTGCTCGCAAGGATGAGTTAACTATTTACATTCAGGTCAAAGCGTACAACGACTACGGCTGGATATCCGGCGGTGGCATTAACGCGGAAGTCTGCGCCGGCGGCACTCTTTTCAACAAGGCAAAGAATGCGCCACTTCGGTGTGATTTCGTCATCTGCCCAACCCCGGCGTCCCCCGGTGATAAAAAGATAGTCCGCAACGATTGGCGATACTTCGTGATGCCAGTCGACATCGCAGATCGATTGTTTCGAATCAACATCGACGCCTATTTCAATTCTCCGAAACTGGACGGGTCTCCGAGGGCCAAAAAAGGCGCGTGTCAAGATTGGGTAGGACCTGGGCCTATTAAGGCAAGTACGGTCCCGGATCATCAAGAAGACTACCGGCCCTTCGAAAATAATTTCCAGATACTCGAGAAAAGTGGTTGTAAATAACCCCCAACTCTCGAATCTCAATCTTTCCAAAATCCCTTGAATCGCTCGGGGCTGAGTTCCGTATATCGCACCGTGTGTGTGATGTTCCGGTGACCGAGGTATTGCTGGATCGATCGTGTGTCATGTCCCTCGTTGGCGAGCTTGTAGCCGGCGGAGTGCCGGAGCATGTGCGGATGGATAGGGAACGGAAGTTCGGCGAGCTCGCCGGCGCGCGCAATTAACTTCCTGGCCGTCGCCGGCGTCATGGGTCCGCCGCGCTCGGTCACGAACAAATACGGCGTCTCGGGGTAGTCGCGGCGGAGCTCACGGAGCGCTCGCAGCTCGGGACCGCGGATCGGATGAGTCGAGGCCACGCCGTTCTTGAGACGTGACACGTGGACCAGGCCGGCCTTAAGGTCGATCTGCTCCCAGCGCATAGTGACCAGTTCGGAGACCCGAAGTCCATGGCGGTAGGCGAGGAGGATGAGCGTCCGATCGCGCGCACCGTGGCGGCCCACCTTGTTCGAGGCCTGCAGCAGCTTCTCGACCTCTGCCGGCGTTAGGTATTCGCGGGTGCGCCGATCAAGATTAGATTGTCTACGTGGGGGGATAGAAGGGGAGGGGGCCGCTCGAGATCGCGGCTCTGGTGCCTTCCTATTGTGTCGCCCTGGGCGAACTTTCCCATTTTCGAGCGTTGGCGCCGATTTCGCCGCTACTGCTTTTCTCGAGGCCTTTGCCATGCCTCAGAGTGTAACACCCCCATTAAGGGACATTTATGGGAGTGTTCAGAATATGAACGACGATGGAAAGCTCGCTAGAACTTCTTTATGGTGCGGTCAATCTTGTGGCACATGCCGCTATATGACGTGTTCTTAAAGTAATCCGTACCCATGGAGAAATATTTCGTCACAGTAATTGCGCCCGTTTTTCGGTTGATCGAAATATTGCCCACCATCAACGACTTCGGGTCGCTCGTATCTTGTGTGTTTAGACCGAAGACGTTTTCCGACGCCATTACCCACATCACCTTAATTCCGTTGCTTGGCGCTGATGTTAGTCCGAGTCGATAATCAGCGGGCCCATCAATGCCGATGAATAGAACCTTTCCGCTTTCCTCCACCTGAACTTGAATTGTTGCTGGATCAAGCTTGGTCTCAGAGGGCCCATGCCGTCCGTCAAATTGAAAATTTGATACTTCTCCCGTCACCGTGCATTCGAGCAGCAGCGTTTTGCCTAGCGCGCCGTTTGCGGCAAGCATGGCCAAGATAATGATGAAGCGCAATTGATCTACCTCCTAAAATGGCTTGTGACTGGCCGATGCAAGAAATATGTCCATAAAAAACAATCCCTCGGCTGTCGGGTCATTGGGGCAACGTTGCCGCAACTCTCGTATCTGCCTGCCCATTCGTAGGGACACTATCAAAAATCGGTTTCGTGGTTCGAGTCACCACGTGCGCCGCTGTTAGCTCGTCGACAGTTGGGAACCACATGCTTGAAGCCGGCACGGCCATGGCCTTTTGAACAAACCTCGGGTCGATGCCTCTCTCAGACATAAACGCCTCATACTCGCGGTCATTGCACTCGGAATACCAAACCCTCTGACGACAAGCGTGAAACCCAAGACGTGTGTGTGGAATTAGAATGCGCTCGCGACCTGCAACAAACGCGTCGGTGCAAGCGCTTTCGCATTGGTGGCTCACAGCGGTTGAAAGATCGTGCAATTTGACGGCTCTAGCGATGCGATAGCCTTCTGCTATGTCACCTCCGGGACTCTCCAGTACAACTACCCGAATCCCAGGATTGCTCACTATTGCTGATTCCACCGCCTTCCCTATACCCAGCGTGAATTCGCCACTGACCCTCAACAGGTTGCCGTCTACGACAACCTGCCAGGCGCGACCCGGCACAAGACGAAGACCATTCCTCACCGTCTCGGCCGTATCTGGCAGTTCGTATAGAGCGCCATAAATCAAAAGCGGAGCGGCGATGACCGCGACAATGATCTGCCCCAATTCGGAAACGTTTGCGGCGAGAATATTGTGTCGTTTGAACCTGGCAAGACTACGCCACACGCTGATAACAGCAAATGCAAAAGTCACGAATGCGATGACAAACGTTAGCGCGTAAATTGAAGAACCTGTCGCCGACATCAACCAATCAAGGTGTTTATTTCTCTCGTACATTGCGACAAGCAAAAGAGCTAGTGTCGGACAGAAAACGCCGAAAAACACGCTTGCGGCATTGACCTGACCCATCCACAGAAGACGGCACCAATCACCCAAGCGTGCGGCTGTCGCCACAAATGCACGGGAGAGTGGAAGGCCCTTATAGAATCGGCAAGCCGCAATCAGAAACAGTGGTGGCGCAACCTTGGCGTAAAGGAAAAACACATTTGCATAAGCGTGTTTGGACCAGAGGCTCACTGACGACACAATGTCGTAGCCTTTGGCGACCGCATACATCGAACCGATGACGCAAGCCATATAGAGCGCGTTGGGACCGGCAATTCGTTGAATTGGGATTGTCAGCAAAACGGCCGACACCACTCCTGCGAACGTCGCACGTAATGGAAGCGACAACGCTCTGAGCCAACCGACATTCGAATCAATTCGCCAAGTACCGCTTGCCTCAAGCGCCGCCGATTGGGTAACAAAAAATAGCCACGCGAAGAGGATAAGCGCCGTGATGGTCATCATTACGCTCGGTCGTTGTTCTGAGTCCGCCCTTCGAGCCGAGAATGCCGCCGCCCACAACGGCACATAGACTAGCCACCAAGTATCTGAAAAAACGGAATCCCTAATGGTGCATGCAAGGATCGCGTAGATGATCGCCGCTAACCAGAAACTATTGCGTTCAATAGCGATCCGGGCGATTGTCAATTCCGATGCCGCGAATCGAGAGGCGATTTTGAACTTCAGACGGCCAGGTAATTTATCAGCCGCCTTTTGCCGCTGGTCATCGGGATTGTTAGTTCGCGGCAACTTGTACAAATTTGCCTGGGCAGCCGCCCTGCCCCATTTTATTGACATACGGCTGGGTGAAGGCGCCAACAACTAGGCTGGTATCTCTACTGACGCGAAACGTAACGACGCAGCCCACGAAATCTCCACCTACCGAAGTAGTCGTGGCGGAAATCTGCCCGTTCGTGACATCGCCACTGGTCTGTTGGTACTGCGGTGTGAATTTTCCGTCGAGGTACACGTAATGGTCTTCACTGCCGACTTGAACTACTCGGTACGGTGACCCTATTCGTGCTCCGACTGCCGAGATTGGCTGCCCGATCGATGGCTGCAGTTGTTCGTCGTACGACACGAATCGCATGTTTGCGAACGCCGCGCAACCTTCCATCGCCAACGCGACGATCAGCACAAATGAGAACCGCAATACGCCTGTATTTTCCATGGCAACCTCGAGCCCGCTAGTTGCCCTGAATAGTGTGCAAATTGCGGCCCATCAACTGCGTCGCCATTCACAAAAAGGCGGCATACTCCGCGAATAAAGTCACGGTTCTCCTAGCCCTGGACCTCTACAGGTAACTTGAGGCCCTAGTTTTGAGGCATTCCCAATATGTCCGTGGTCACCACGCCTCCAATGCCTGAAGCTATACGTCGCATCGCCGATAGCAGCGACAGGCAATTGGCATGGCAATTTTTCGTCTTCTTTTCGCGCTTTGAGTACGCACTCAAGCGATGCCCCCGCTATTTAGAACCGCGCGCTGCGCCAAACTGGGATCGTTTCTCATCTGACCACGATGCGGCGTTTCGACGGGATCCATCGCCGGGCTTAGTTGCGGCAATCGCGTATTTCAGAGAATTTCCGCCCCGCAAGCAGGCACACATGGACGGGCAATTGATCTGGACAGAACCAAAAGGATGCGCCCAAAGCGACCTTCTATTAGTTTGGCTGCTGCTCGCAGTGCGTACGGTTAGGAATAATCTTTTTCATGGGGGAAAATTCCCTGGATTTCCGGTTTCGGATGCGAGTCGCGATAGAGCGCTCTTGAGCAATGCCATTATTATTCTGGACGCCTGCTTGAAACTAAATCTCGAAGTGAGTGGGCATTTCTTCGCTGGAATCGACGAGTAGTACCAGCATTTCGACA
>Ga0182016_10006792_pt1 | contig 11925 bp, 7 predicted proteins | sample 712S2MmetaG_FD_120491 | JGI IMG/M metagenome (GOLD analysis project Ga0182016, IMG submission 120491) | Permafrost microbial communities from Stordalen Mire, Sweden - 712S2M metaG | ecosystem: Environmental > Terrestrial > Soil > Wetlands > Permafrost | place: Sweden: Stordalen | collected...
CCCCTCGAGGTGTACTCCACGAGGTTGCCGTCACCCTGCATCACCAGGTCGTAGGAGCCCGACGGGGAACTGAGCGACTGGCCAGGCGCGAGGGTGGTGCCATGAACCAGCTCGCCAGGCCCAGCCCAGACCGGCGAGCCTAAGGTGCTGTCCACAGAAAGCTGGCCCGTGCCGGACAGGCTCAGGTAGGCCCCTGGGTTGCCTGTGGTACCAGACGACCACAAGACCCTGCCCGAGGCGCTGTCGACGACGAAGTTGCCGTCTGGCTCCATGACGGCCTGGGCACCAGGCGACGGGCTGGTGGCGCTGGACCACACGGGGGCGCCCCTCGAGGTGTACTCCACGAGGTTGCCGTCACCCTGCATCACCAGGTCGTAGGAGCCCGACGGGGAACTGAGCGACTGGCCCGGCGCCAGCGTGGCGCCAGGCAGCAGCTCACCCACAGCGGCCCAGAGGGCCACCCCGGAGGCTGAGACGACCAAGAGCTGGCCCGTGTCTGACAGGCTCAAGTAGGCACCCGGGTTGCCGGGAGTACCAGACGACCACAAGACCCTGCCCGAGGCGGCGTAGACGACGAAGTTGCCGTCTGACTGCATGACGGCGTAGGCACCCGGTGAGGGGTTGGTGGCGCTGGACCACACCGCGGTGCCCCTCGAGGTGTACTCCACCAGGTTGCCGTCGCCCTGCATCACCAGACGGTAGCCACGCAGGGGAGACAGCACGGACTGGCCGGCGATCAAGACCGCGTTCGAGGTCAAGGTCACCGACTGGAGCGGCACGCTGGCAACTGAGGGACCCCCTGCAAACACTTCGACCGAGGTGCTCCGAAATACTGCCCTGGCCCCCCGAGGAATAGGAACGTTGGACTCGTCAACGGCGATCCTCCAGCGATCTTTCGTCTCCGAGGGTGAGCAGACGTACTCACTTGTCATCATGAACCTCCACCCTGCGTTGGCGACACAAGGTTGATAACCCTCTCTCGAAGCTGCCACCAGCAACCCGACGACATCTTCCCAATCCGATGTCGGTGCTCCAGGGGCCCCCAGCGAGACGGACACCCCCTTCCCGTCACGAAGTGGGGATTGGTAGACAGCCGCGGCAATACGAGGGAGGGCCGGATCACCCCGGTACGTGTTGTACGTGCTGGCTTGGGTCGCGAACACGATGACCCCGATCCCCGCGGACACCACCGCCGGTCCCCATGACATCCTCCGGTGCATGTGTTGCTCGGTTTGTTTCGAGAGGACCGGCCCGAACCGGCCCCAAACCCCTACAACGAGAGCTGCCACGATCAGCGCAGGGATCGAGTAATAGAACCAACACTCATATCCCTTGGGCAACAGGTTCAGGTAGTCGATACCCTTATAGGCGTAACACCACACCTCGATGGTCATGACCACGACGTCGGCCAACACTGCGAGGACGAAGAACTGTCGGTCGCGAGCGGGGTCGGTCACAGCCAAGACAGCGGCACCGAGCGCGGCCAAGACAAGCAGTGCCATCCCAGTGTGGCCCCCGGGCCAGAACTGCCCCACGTAGGAGGTCACCTGCCCCACAGAATGTGAGTGCTCCTGTGACTTCGAACTCAGGTAGTCCCAGTACAACCCGAACTGTCCGGGCCAGTGGAGCACCAGCTCCAACGCCATAGGCAATGCGAACACGAACAAGATCACGCCGCTGACGATCAAAGGTCTTTTGACCTTCTTCAGTTGTGCCACGTAGTTCACGCGCGGCCGGTGGAGAACCAGCCATGCAACAAGCACAAAGAGTACGTAAATCCCCATGATGCCGATGAAGGCAACATGGCCATGAACCAACAGAGCCACCGCAAAGGTGAAGATTGGGAGGCCTTGTAGGGCACCGAGCGCCACCGAGACGCCCGACACTGTTGCGAGCAGAAACGGTGCCGCGTACAGAAAGGGCATCCACGACGATGTCCACGAAAGCGTGCCACCTGTGAGTAGCACGATCACCGTTACTGCCAAGATGGCTACCGTCCAGGACCGCATGTGTCGAGCGATCACTAAGGCTGTCAGCGCCAGGATGACGCTGTTCAGCAGGAACACGGCAATCAGTTGTCCGTTGTACGGAGCAGGAACGACGTGAAGCAACGAATAGAACACGTCCTGACCGAAGGACTGGATGTACAGGAAAGCCGGCCCCGGGTGGTTGAAGCCTTCCTGCGAGTAATTCCCGACGAGAAGCTTGAAATGCACCGCTTGGTTGACGAGGATCGAATTGGCCGCAAAATCGCTATCCTCGTGAATTGGCAGCGAAAAGACCCAAAGGTTCCGAATACACAGAACGACCATGGACGACAGGGCCACGACAGCAGAGATAAGTGTGGAATGCGCCGGGAGCCTGAAACTACTGGTATCACCGTTAAACGACTCAGTTGGCCCCGATTGGCCGAGATCATTCTGCGTTCTCGCCTCTGCTGTGCCAAGAGCAGGAGTCATTGCTCGACGATCCGGTCACGCGGCCAAGGGTCGTTAGTCTGGATCTGCGTGATGCGAGATCGGATCGCCGTTCCCACCGCGGACATGCTGTGCGATCGGCGGACGGTTCCGCGGGTTTTCTCACCAATCCTCTTCCGCTCAGCCGGCCGGTCGGCAAGCCAGCATATCCAGTGAGCCGCCTGCTGTAAATCGGGCTCTGCCCATATCTCTCCGGGCTGGTACAGCCTCCCCATTCCAGCGTTAAGGTAGAGGTCACCGAGCATGATCGACTTGGCCCGGAAGCCCACGATGCACGGGTTCGTTCGCGTCAGGAAGCCTTCAGGACCCGAGAATGCAGTCGCGATGACGGGCTTCCCAAAATACATCGCTTGCGCAATGCCCAATCCAAAGGGCCCGAACTCGGTGCCCGGCGAAGGAGATGTTGACACACTACTCACTGGACGGTCCCACTCGGGGGCGTTCACCGGTGGCCATACTCCGGGGCGCGGACCCCGTTGACCGGCTCCCGACGAGGCTCACTGTGGTGCGGTCCATTGACCCCGACGTCCTCCTTGACGCCATGTCCAATAATCTAGGAGGGAAAGCAAGAGCTTATCGCACGAACACGATCTTCGAGACAGGCACTTGGTGCTCTCGGTCCAGGTTCTCCAGGAGTTCTACGTCCGAGCGACCCACGCGGGCCTGCCCGACCCGCTGACCCCCAGCCTCCCGTCAGACAGCATTCGTTTGCTCGTGCTCCCGATCGCCCGCTATGAGGTGCTCACGAACATCACCAACCTGCAGTGGTGCCACCCACCCACGCTGTATTTTGGTACTTCTGTGGCAGCCGAGGCTTCGCAGTGCGGGCGCAGGCCGGCCAGGCGCACCTGGCGGGCGAAGCTCACATAGGAGCCGGCGTAGCCGAGAGCGACGACCTCGTCGAACAGGGCACTGGCCCACAGGTGCGGGTCGTCGGCGAAGCGAGCGACTACGTACGACCGGTACTCGGCCAGGGCGTCGGGGCGGGCCGGGCGACGAACGCCGGGCACCCGCTCACCGGAAAGATAGGAGCGCACCGTCTTGCGGTCACGCCCGAGATGGCGGGCGATGGCCGAGACGGTCCACCCCCGTTTGGACAAAGCATCTGCTTCCACGTCTTCTCCCACTGACAACATGGCGGGGGGCTCCTCGTGCTCATCGGCTTGGACACCGTAAGCATCGGGGAGCCCTCCGCGCGATTGGCGGACCCTTCTTTTTGGGCCCCTCCACAACCGCTTAGAAGTGGGGACTTTCAGTGATCGAGTCTGGGGAGAATTCCGTGATCGCTAACAGTGCCGACAAGGTCGACTTCATGGCAGGTGAGCCACCACCTTTGCCGTGACCACGGGTTCCGGGTTCCCTGTACCGGCGCTGACCGAAGCCGGCGGGCTTCCTAACGGTGTGACGCTCATCGACAACGGCAACGGCACTGCGACTCTGTCAGGGACTCCGGCAGCTGGGTCTGCGGGCACCTACCAGATTGTCATCACCTCTTCAAATGGGGTCTCCCCTGAGGCGACCCAAGACTTCAGCGTGACCGTAGCTCCTCCGGCCCTGTCTGTCAGTCAGCCTCCCCCTCTGGGGCAGCATTGGCGGTGGGTCAGTCTGTGGATTCCCCAAACAGCGAGTACTCCCTGGTGATGCAGAGCGTCGGGAGCCTGGTGGAATACGGCCCGTCTGGCTCACCGGTATGGTGGTCGGGGACTCAGCCCAACGGGTCTGTGGCCGTGATACGAGACGCTCAACACGGCAACTTCGTGGTCTACAGCTCCTCTAACACCGCCCTGTGGTCGAGCAACACCTCGGGCAACCCCGGGGCCTACCTGAGCCTGGCCGACACCGGCCAGCTCAGCGTGGTCTTGTCTTCGGGCGTGCCCCTGTGGGCGGGACCGGGCGAGCTGGTGCCGGGTGCCAGCCTTTCCGCGGGCCAGTCCCTCAGCTCGCCGTCGGGGGCCTACCACCTGGTCATGCAAGGCGACGGCAACCTGGTCGAGTACAACTCTTCGGCCAGCTCCGTGTGGGCGTCGAGCACCAACCCCAACGGGTCTGTGGCCGTGATGCAGGGCGACGGCAACTTCGTGGTCTACAGCTCCTCGGACGCCGCCCTGTGGTCGTCGGGGACCTCGGGCAACCCCGGGGCCTACCTGAGCCTGGCCGACACCGGCCTGCTCAGCGTGGTCTCGACTTCGGGCGTGCCCCTCTGGGAACATTATGCGTGACTTGCCTTAACCCAGTCGGTGCTGCGCGCTTATTGCCGGAGCCGGTAAGCGCAGACCGCCGTTTCCACCCCCACGCTACGGTGACCCGTCACGGCGCAGTCGTCTTCAACGCCGGACGCCTCAACCTTGCCATAACACGGGCACTATGTCCGAATAGCCAAATGGATACGAGCTGTCGATCCAGGCCTGGAAGTAGAGCGGCTCGTCCTGGGGCTGTGGGTCAGTAACCAAAAACGTGGCAATGCCATTCGAACCCGTATACGCGTAGACAGGACTCTGGCCCTCGGGCCGGGCGTTGATTGATGCTTCCGCGTCTATCAGACTTTCCTGACCGTAGATAACTTGACCAAGCGCGACTCGAACGCCACCCTTGTGGACCAGACCGCCAAACGGAGAACGCAGGTACACATGGAACGCGACTGAGCCGTGCCGCGAGACGATCTCGTTCACGTACCCAGGCTCGAGGTCGGCTGAGTACGGCTGTGGGATGAACCGACGGCTGACGGAGACAGTCTGAGGGTTGGCCGTGGTCGCAACGACGACGAAAGGAGCAACGATCCCTGGCATGGAGCCTCGGTTGGGCGCCGTCAGGGTATAAACAGCCCTATGACCAGGAGCAAGGGCTAAGGGGCCCGACACTTGATGGAAGAATGTACTTGGCTGGCCGAGGTAGTTCGCCTGGAATTGGGGTGAGATACTGTACTTCGCTTTATTAGCCACCGCCACGCGCAACTGCCAGACACCTTCGAGCTCCCCGTTAGTAGTTACTGATAGAACCGAAAGACTGAGAGGAGCGGGTACGGCCAAGGCAACTACCAGGGCCGCAAGGGCCGGGGTGAACAGAGCAACGAGTTTGAGGCGCTCCGATGAATGCCTCCGCACCCACAACCTGGGCAGCGAAGCGAACGATCCGGGCTGAGTAGTTAGTAGACTTACCGCCCACACTGCTACCAACACCATGAAGTACTCAGCCAAGGAGCGGGTCGTGATGAACAGAGCAACGACCGGTAGGACAAAACAGGCTCTGCCAAGTCTATCGGTCCGCGCCGTGTAACAGGCCAATATGGCAAGGTAAACAAGCACCCCCGCGAGGGTGTAGAACACGAGCGCACCCCCGCCCACCCTGAAGAAAAGGGAAAGGTCCACCAAACCCTGCCCGTATGGTATCGCGTGCTGCGTGAGTGTCGACATGACGCCTGATAACCACACCCCGGGGTCCCAGGCGATGAAGGGCAGGTTGATCGCCATAAACACGGCCAGCATCCAACCGGTAAACGCTGCTAGAACTCTTAGCGCCTGCTGATGGGTCAAGTCCGCACGACGCAGCCTCCAGACGCCGATCAGTACGAATGGTGCGACGAACCAGGCAAGCTGCTGCGTAGAGACGGCCAATCCGAGGCATGCAGCGCGGGCGATGCCTGCTCTCCCGAGGTGTCCTCCCCTGCCCGTGTCGGTCCATCGCCAGGCCACGACGACGAGGGGCAGGCCCACGAGAATGGCGTTCACCCCAGAAACGGAGTAACCAAACAAGATGGGTAGCCCGATGGTGACGAGGACGGCCACAGATTTCCAGGGGCGGGGTAGGAGCATGTAAGTCACCAGACAAGTGGCTCCCAGGGCGAGCACGTCGGCAATGATCACCGACTGCACCCCGCCGGTTAGCTCGACGAACACCGCCACCACAAGCACGGGCAAGGCGGGGTAGCCGAGGGTGTGTACGATGCCTCCGCCAAGGAGGTAGGTGGCATATTGGACGGGAACTCGGAACTCGTTCAACGCGGGTGTGAGGTTTGCAGCGTAAGGATTGTGCCCGTGCAGCAATAGAGAAGCCGCGAACTGCTCGAAGGCGGCTTCGTCCGTCCCGTAACCTGGTTGGATATAAATGGTCGAGATCGCCCACCCCAGCAGGAGTGTCAACCCGAGGACCAGCACCGCTAGGTCCACACGGGCCAACCGACTGGGCGTGATGACGAAAGCGGCGATAAGAAGGACGAGACCGCCCGCAAAACCAACCATTGAGATAGCGCCGGTAATGGGCACCTGGACGACCGTCGCCCACGTGGCGAAGGACACACCAAAGAGGCTGAGCACCGTTATGGCGGTTACAGCTGTGTGCGCCACCTGCTCCCAGGCCGGGCCGGGTAGCATTCCTGAAGTCGGCCCGCGATCTTCCTGGACGCGGTCGGGCTGGGGCTTCGGCTTGCGCGCCGGTCCAGTGGCAGCTAACCGGGTGCCCAAGCTCATGGAACCTTGCCAGGTGAGAAACGCATGACCAAGCAGGTCCAGATCCCTTCTATCGCGATGCCAGCGGTAAGTTTTGAGACCCCTGCGATCCGCTGGCCAAACGCTATGGGTATCTCCTTCACCTCGGCGCCTTCGCACAGCGCGCCCTTGAGCATTTGGACCATGAACACATATCCCTCGGCCTGAGAGGGCCGGTTCTCAAGTACTCGGCGAAGCACGCCGGTCCGCCAGGCCCGGTAGCCACTTGTCGTGTCTGCCACGGGCAAGCCGAGCATTGCTTTCGTATAGACGTTGGCGGCGCGTGACAGGAGTCGGCGACCGACAGGCCAGTCGTTTGTCAATGTCCCCCCTGGGCAGTACCGGGACCCGATCACCAGGCCGGCGCCCGCGGCCAGGAGCTCGACCATCTCGGTAATTCGGCCGAACGGGTGGGACCCGTCTGCGTCCACCTGGACCACAACGTCGTACCGATCAGCAGCGAGCACGCGGGAGAAGCCGTCGCGGTAGGCCTGCCCCAAACCTCTTTGACCAGGTCGTTCTAGCAAGCTGACGCGGTCTGTCCCAGATTCGGCAATGTACCGGCGGACGAGGTCGCCGGTACCGTCGGGAGACATATCGTCCACCACTAGAACCTCGAGCGGGAGAGACAGCGCCGACAGCTGCTCGAGGGCAGCGACGATCGTTCCCGCTTCGTTGTAAGTGGGTAGGACGACAACAGTGTTCACGTACGTCGCTTCCGTTCCGCCCGAAAGCAGCGCTCAGCGGTGAGCAACGCCATTGACTTGGGAACGGGGACCACGGAGTCTTACCGCCTTTTTGCAGGGCTATCCCTCAATATAACCTGACCCCATTTTCTCGGGCCGCTCAGGGGCGTGGCGCTGCACGTCACCGCAAGTACCCGGTCTCTTCAACCCACGGCTGCTCGTTGGTGCGGGTACTCAGAGTGACCGACCGCGAGGATGTCACGGTCACCTGACCACCTACCACCTAGTCATACAGGGTGACGGCAACCTGGTCGAGTACAACTCCTCTGCCAGCGCCGTGTGGGCGGCGAGCACCAACCCGAGGGCTCGTTCGCCGTCATGCAGGTGATGGCAACTTCGTAGTCTACAGCTCCTCTAACAAGGCCCTGTGGTCGTCGGGGACATCTGGCAACCCCGGGGCCTACCTGAGCTTGCTCGACACCGGGCAGCACAGTGTGGTCTTGGCTTCGGACGGCGGGGCCGGGCGAGCTGCTCCCGGGCGCGTCTCTTTCGGCCGGCCAGTCCCTCAGCTCGCCGTCGGCGGCCTACCACCTGGACCAGGTACACCTCGAGGTAAACGTCAAGGGCAAACGCGTCTCGCTCCATGAGCGCCGTCCACTGCTCCTCGGCGTGGCCGGCGAGTAAACTTCCGTGCCCGGCGCCCGGGCGACGTTACGAAGGGCAGGACCCTATGGACGCTGCCCTTCGACGACAGCAACGGCCGCTGGCCGCTGTAACTTTGACCTGAATGCCCACCGCCGATCTTCGCTCTTGAGAGCCGCGCCTCTGTTGGCGTTTCATCTACCACGATGATTTACTGGGTTGACAACGAGCAGGTCAGGGTCGCTTCGGAGCGAGAAGGTCGCTATGCCCTTCTTCAAGGCTGTCGCCAACTCTTTGGCCGAGGTAGCGGAGGTCAGTTCGAAGACTTTCTCGCCCGGAACGCCGAGATCGGGCCCTCTTAGAGTGACCGTCACCGGTTTGGCGAAGTGCCCCTTGAGCGACTTACCGTTGGTAGGGTTGGAGAAGAACAGCCCCAAGCCAGTCACGGGACTATAAGCCTTAAGCCCCAATTTGGGGAGCATGCTGCTCAACTCCGAGAAGGGCGGCGCGGTGACGGCGACCCGCACGAGGCTGACGAACGCCGCCGGGGGCACGACCACCTTGATGCCGACTTTATTGGCCAGTGTTGTTGATAATTGGCCCCCCGAAAACCCGATGGTTTTTACTATCCGGACGTCCCTTTCGAAACCCCCTGGGACCCCGGGCAGTCCCGGCTCTCCTGGCCCATAACCACCTGCCGCATAGCTGGGTGTGCTCAGCGAGGATAATGAGATTAAGCTCAGCGTCACAACTGACAAAACCTTCCAAGCCGCTGTTCGCAACGGTTGCCCCTTTCAATGTGCGATCCGAGATACTCTGTAACCAGGCTCTCACTCGAGCTTGCGCGATTAGTTAATAATGAGCGCATGAAGCTCTCGCAACAAGACCTAGTAAGGTCTCCAAGGCTCCCTTTACGCTTGGGTGTTCGAGGTCTCCAACCATCCTAATGCATCATCCGGCACCTAGCAACCCGCGAAAGACATGCTCAACTTGGAGCGGGCGCTCCGTTGACCGCGCGAGCCCGCGACGCAGCGGTGCAGCCAGTAAAGTTGACTGAAGAGTTCTCGCCTTAGGTTAGCCTTATAAACAAAATTGGGTAATGCTCATTTTGGTGTATGTGGCAAGCGAAGACGCTCTGAGTGGGTTACTTGCCACTTGTCGCAGCAGTTTGCGCACACTTTTCTGAGATTTGTCACTGACGTCCTCTTAAAAACAGGCAAGCCTCACTATCTTGCGCTACTGTCCGCACAGTTCGCTAAGTGGTTTGTCAGCTACGGGACGAAGGGACAAGCTGGACCGAGCCATTCCCTACCGATTTTTGAGATAACGCGGTCCGAAGTCTCACCAAACCACAAGCGCCTTCAAGAACGGGGTGAAGCTCGATGGTACCGAGGCTTTGGCGTGACAGGTTGGTGCTCGCCGGTTTTGGGATGGCACTTATGGGCGTCGGGGCTGCCCTCGGGTGGGCCAGTGCCGCAGGTGCCCAACCGCTCATTCACCGGGATGGACTGTCCGCAATAGGGAGCGTTCAGGGCACCAGGGAGGGGCACGCTGTTGGCCCACAGGTACGCGCGGCCGCGAAAGTCGTTGCCGGCGACCTGAGGTCCTTCCTGAACGGGCCGGTCCAGCCGGTTTCCCTCGCTTCTAACGCCTCGCTGAGCGTAGGTCAGTCCCTCAGCTCGCCGACAGGTGCCTACCGGTTGGCTATGCAGGGTGACGGTAACCTCGTCGAGTACAGCTCCGCGGGCAGTGCCGTGTGGGCGGCGGGCACCAACCCCAACGGCTCGGTGGCCGTGATGCAGGGCGACGGCAACTTCGTTGTTTACAACGCCTCCGGCTCTTCGTTGTGGGCCAGCGATACCTCAGGCAACCCCGGTGCCTATCTGAGCCTGCTCGACACCGGCCAGCTCAGTGTGGTCTCGTCTTCAGGCGTGCCGCTATGGGCGGGGCCGGGCGAACTGGTGCCCAACGCCAGCATTACGGCGGGCCAGTCCCTCAGCTCACCATTAGGCGCCTACCACCTCGTGATGCAGGGTGACGGCAACCTCGTCGAGTACAACTCCTCGGGTACCGCTGTGTGGGCGGCGGGCACCCAGCCGAACGGCTCGGTGGCCGCGATGCAGGGCGACGGCAACTTCGTTGTCTACGGTTCCTCTGCCAACGCCCTTTGGTCTTCTGGGACCTCGGGCAACTCCGGCGCTTACCTGAGCCTGCTCGACACCGGCCAGCTCACTGTGGTGTCGTCTTCTGGTACCACGCTATGGTCCGGGCCGGGCGAGCTGGTGCCCAAAGCCAGCCTTTCCGCCGGCCAGTCCCTCAGCTCGCCATCAGGTGCCTACCACCTCATCATGCAAGGTGACGGCAACCTCGTCGAGTACGACTTGACCGGTACCGCTGTGTGGGCGGCGGGTACCCAGCCGAACGGCTCTGTCGCCGTCATGCAGTCGGACGGCAACCTCGTCGTCTACGGTCCCTCTGCCAACGCCCTTTGGTCGTCTGGGACCCAGGGTAACGCCGGCGCTTACCTGAGCCTGCTCAACACCGGCCAGCTCAGTGTCGAGTCTCCCTCCAACGTTGCTTTATGGAGCCCCGGTTGGCTGGTGAGCGGAGGGAGCCTCACCACAGGGCAGTCCGTCCTTTCTCCATTAGGTGGCTACCGCTTGGTGATGCAAACCGACGGCAACCTCGTCGAGTACAACTCCGCTGGCGTCCCCCTATGGGCATCCGGCACCGACCCGTCAGGCTCGGTTGCCACCATGCAGTCAGATGGGAACCTGGTCGTATACAACGCTGCAGGCAACCCCCTGTGGTCGTCCGGGACTTCGGGCAACCCTGGCGCCTACCTCAGCCTCAGCTCGGCCGGTGAGCTCAGTGTCAACAGCACCGGCGGCGCCGTCCTATGGACTGCGTCGTCGCCACCCACCACCACGTCACCGGGCTGCTCTATCACGTGGACGGGTAGCGGCGATGGCACGTCCTGGAGCGACCCGAGCAACTGGAGCACCGGAGAGGTCCCCGGGCCGAGCGACCAAGTCTGTATCCCGGGTTCGGCCGCGCAGGCCGTCTCCCTGGCCGGTACGGCAACGGTCAGCACGATCAGTGTCGCTGGGCGGCTCGACCTTGACAACGGGGGTGCCCTTTACCTCGAAGGGAGCGGGTCCCAGGTCACTGGCGCCGTCGTCCAGGACGGCGGGACTCTGTTTGGCCCGGGGAGCCTCACGGTCAGCGGTACATGGGACTGGACCGGCGGTGCCCAGACTGGTGGCGGGCTCACGACGATCGCTTCCAGTGGTTCGCTCACGGCCGCAGCGCCGTACGGTTCTTTGGCACTTCGCGACGGCCGTTCGATCACCAATGACGGGGCCCTCACCTTTTCCAACAACACCTCCTTTTCGCTCGGTGACGGCTCGGAACTGACAAGCCCGGGAACGGTGAACCTGGGCGACGAGGTGTCAATCGCCAATACGTCGCAGACCACCGCGCCCGAGTTCGTGAACTCCGGTACCTTGACCGTGGACGCCCCCAACACCTCGACTATCGAGGTGCCCTTCGACAATGCCGGCACGGTGCAGTTGACCGCCGGCACCCTGGACGTTTACAGCAGCAACGTCACCGGCGACCACGACAGCGGCGCCTACA
>Ga0182016_10006794_pt1 | contig 11925 bp, 9 predicted proteins | sample 712S2MmetaG_FD_120491 | JGI IMG/M metagenome (GOLD analysis project Ga0182016, IMG submission 120491) | Permafrost microbial communities from Stordalen Mire, Sweden - 712S2M metaG | ecosystem: Environmental > Terrestrial > Soil > Wetlands > Permafrost | place: Sweden: Stordalen | collected...
CCTTTGCGCAGGATGTCTTTCCTGGCAACTCCTTTACTGCAACTGCCAAAACCCGGAATCCATCGTTGCTGAGACTTGCATACTGGTCCTTCAAGCCTTTCATCAGGGCGGGGTCCATAGGCGACAACTTGCCATCCAACTCGAACTGCGAGCATTGATGGAAGATTTCTTCCGGGGCGCCCTTTGTGAGAAGGATTGCCTTGCCTTCAGGATTCTCGACCAGCACGGACATCATGCGCCGAGTGAAGTCGAACGGGATTTCATCGAGCTTTTTGTATTTCTCAATCAGAGCCTGCTCGTGGAAGTCGGAGCTGTTCAATATCGCGGTATCGAGCAGGTTCTTCAGGCCCGTCTGAAAATGGCTGATCAGGTAGCCATCGCGAAGAACCTCATCTGTCTCTCGACCGGCCACATTGCAGTGCCTCTGCAGTACGACCCGGTCTTCTGTGAGCGTGCCGGTTTTATCGGTGCAGAGCACGTCCATTCCGCCGAAGTTTTGAATGGCGTTGAGACGTTTTACGATCACCTTCCTGCGGCTCATAGCAAGCGCGCCCTTGGCCAGGCAGACGGAGACAATCATTGGCAGCATCTCCGGGGTCAGGCCAACTGCTACGGCCATCGCGAAGAAGAATGCTCCTTTCCAATCGTGCTTGGTAAAGCCGTTGATAAAGAAAACCAGGGGCACCATGACCGCCATGAGCTGAATCATGAGCCAAGTGAAGCGGCTCAGGCCCTGGTCAAAGCTTGTTGGTGTTCCCTCCTGGGTGATGGAACTCGCCATGGTACCGAGATAAGTATTGACCCCGGTAACGACAATGACCGCGGTCGCCGTGCCGCTCTGAACGCTGGTGCCCATGAAGCATGTGTTCTTGAGCTCGACCGGGGAATTTGCGGCGTGTGGGTCGGAGTCGTGGAACTTCTCGACCGGGAGCGACTCTCCGGTGAGCGTCCCCTGGCTGACGAAAAGATCTTTCGCGGACAAGATCCGCACGTCGCCGGGGATCATATCTCCCGCGGATAGAGTGATGATGTCTCCAGGAACGAGGTTACGAAGGGGGATCTCCTGCGGCTTGCCATCGCGGAGGACTGTGGCGGTTACGTGGATCATCGCCTTGAGCTTCGCCGCAGCGGCGCCCGCGCGAGCCTCCTGCAGAAATCGGAGCGTGACGCTCAGCACGATCATGCCCGCCATGACGCTACCAGCGCGAGGATCGCCGGTGGCAAAGGAGATTGAAGATAGAACCGCCAACAAGATGACGAGGGGGTTTCGAATAATGATCAGCAGACTGAGGAACCAGCCGCGCTGTCGTTCTTGAGCAACTTCATTCGGCCCAGCGACGCGGAATCTTGATTCGGCTTCGCTTTGGGTGAGGCCCGTGGAAGCCGTGTGCAGGGATCGAAGCAGATCATCCCCGTCTTTTCCCGCCGCATCGAGAACGGCAGGGGAGACGCGAATGTTATGCTGCTTCACCTTGGCGGGTATTTGAGACTCGTCTGGCGAGGAAGGGGTGTCTGGAGCATCGAGTGCGCCGGGGCTTACCTTTGCGGGGGTCTTCTCAGCAGCAAGATTCGAATCCGGTGTCCCCATCTCCTTAGATCCCTCCCCGGACCAGGCTCTAAATTCGGAGTTGAGATACAATTCTGACGCCGACAGAGACCATCAGGGTGTTGTCGACAGGATGACCGCAAAGACCAACCCAGGCTATCGGATGCTGCTCAGGTTATTCGCAACGTTGATTCGCCTGTTCCCGCTTCATCATCCAGCCGATCGCTGTTCCAGCCGCAATGCCAGCCACAAATGTCAGTGCGACGGTTTCGAACGGGGATCGTTGGAAGTGCTTCTTTGTGTTGTAAAGAAGTTCCGTAGCGGCATCGGTGCCATCTCTTGCAATGCGCCGAGCTGCTGAGATGCCGTCTTCCACAGCATCTGCAACAGCGGATGCTGCCCGGGTTGCCCTGTGCGTCGTGTCGTCCATCTGTTGCCCTACGTGTTCGAAAGTTGATTGTTCCATTGCGAATTGACCTCTCTCGTTTTCGAGTTTCGTGGAGATCTGTCTAGAAGATGTCTCATAGATGCTTACGGACCGGAAAAGAGCGGCCCTCAGGGGCTAAAGCCCGCGTCTTTGTTGGCCTTTTGCGGCACGACTGAAGTCGTACCCTTTCAAAACCGCATTTATGAGACCAGTTCTATGCTCCGCGGGCTCTCTAGCGTTGCCGAGTCACAGGCCGGAGGGATTACGGCCGAAGATTGGGGTGGTGGCGATGATGGTGACGATGATGGTAGTGACGATGGGGGTGCACAATCACCACTACCTGACTCTGCGCCGCATATGGCACCGCAAAGCAGAACAAGAGAACTAAGGCAATCCAGAACTTTTTCATGCCCTATTGTGACCTGATGGCTCGCGATCTGTTGAGCAACTTTGACCTACTCGTCACTTGCAGGCCTTTGAGAGGCTCGCTCTGGCCTTCCCAGCGCCGATGGCATATTCCAGGGTTCCCGATACAGCCTGCGCTTCATGACAGTAGGGCGTGACGTAAATATCGGCCGAGCCGACAAGCGAATTGAATGGAGGCTTCCGGCCAGTCTTCTTCAATTTGCGGACAGACCTTAATTGCTCAGACTTGGGTGCAGGCTCGCCCTAGAGTGAGGGACGCAAGGATAGATGGCACGAGCCATCCAGCAGCCCGCGTTGGAGATATGGGATGGGCAGGAAGCCAATGTGCCGGCTGCACAGAAGGCTTTGTATCATCGTGCTCGCTGCAATCGGGCGGCGCGGCGCGATGAATACTCCCAGTCGATGGAAAAAACTGATTGAATGCGTCTAACCGCAGGCATATGTACACGAGAGTTGGAAGGCGAAGCATGAATCAGTTACCGTTGTATCCCTTGCGATTCGAACCGATCTATCAGTATCGGTTGTGGGGGGGGCGGCGTTTGTCTGGGCTGCTCTCCGCACCGCTTCCGGGCGATGAGCCTGTCGGCGAAGCGTGGGTGCTGAGCGACCGCACCGATTACCAGAGCCTGGTTGCGAATGGACCGCTGAAGGGCCGGTCGCTGGGACAACTGATGGACAATTCGCGGGAGCAATTGATGGGCGAGCTCGCGTCGCGATTTGCTCGCTTTCCGCTGCTGCTGAAATTCCTTGACGCACAGACGATGCTTTCTGTGCAGGTGCACCCGAGCGACGCGCATCCAGAACTGATTCCTGCGGGGGATACAGCGAAGACTGAGGCCTGGGTTGTAATTGAAGCTGAAAAGGGCAGCCGAATCTACGCGGGCCTAAAATCCGGGACCACGGCGAGCATCCTTCGTAGTTCTCTTGAAGACGAGACGATTGCTGACCACCTCGTGTGCATCGATCCGAAGCCGGGCGATGCGGTGTTTATTCCTGCAGGAACAGTTCACACTCTGGGCGACGGAGTTGTCGTCTTTGAGGTTCAGCAAAACAGCGATGTGACATTCCGGCTTTACGACTGGGGTCATGTCGACCCGAAGACCAAGAAGACACGGCCCCTCCAGGTGGATCAGGCCTTTGCCTGCATCGAGTTCGGAGCGAGCGATTCCGGCCTGGTCTCTGCGCGCGTGGAGACCAGCGCGCCCGTTGAGCGGGAGGGGCTCTTCGATTGTGATGCGTTCAAATTGTGGCGATTGCTTGGGCAAGACCCGTTCACCATTGGAGCGAAGGCCGAGCCGCGCGTGTTGGTTTGCATTGCGGGCTCGGGCCAGATCATGCACAAAGAGGATCCCTACTCGGTTGGCAAGGGAGATGTTTGGCTCTTGCCGGCGGAGGCTGGAGTGTGCGCGTTTGAACCCAGTGGAGAGGTCACTTTGCTGGAGATCTGGATCCCTTGATTGTGCAAGGGACCATCAGGGCAATCGAAACCAAGACTGGAAGATAAATGAAAAAGCTCATTGTGTTCGATCTGGACGGGACTCTTGCACCAAGCAAATCTTCTCTTGACCCACAGACTGCGGGGCTGCTGCGGGACCTTTTGGCCATCATCAAAGTGGCAGTAATCTCTGGAGGCGCGTGGACGCAGTTTGAAAAGCAGCTCCTTACCGATCTTCCCAAGGACAGCAACCTCGCGAATTTATCTCTGCTACCGACCTGCGGGACAAAGTTCTTTCAATACAACGGAAAGTGGGAAGAACTTTATTCAGAAGATCTTTCGACGGAGCAAAAAAAGACGATCATTGATTCTCTGAACAAAGCGGCTGTTGAGGCAGGGTGTCAGGCCAAGAAGGTATGGGGAGATGTGATTGAGGACCGCGGAAGCCAGGTGACTTACTCTGGGTTAGGTCAGCAGGCGCCCCTGGAAGAAAAGGAAAAGTGGGACCCAGATTTTGCCAAGCGAAAGAAGATCACAGCGATCCTGGAGACTCTGATCCCGGAGTTCTCTATCCGGATGGGCGGCGCCACCTCAATCGACGTGACCAAGCCTGGCATTGACAAAGCCTACGGGATTGGCAAGCTGCGGGACACCCTCCGGCTTTCATTGAAGGAGATGATTTACATCGGTGATGCACTTTTTCCAGGCGGGAATGATTATCCGGCGGAAGAGGCGGGAGTTGTCTCTATTCCTGTAATAGGACCCGACGATACAAACCTGGTCATCAAGACGATCCTTGCCTGCCTTGGTGAGAAGTGAGCGTGGCAGGTGAAGCAGCTGGGCGAAAGGATTCGATGGGCAGCTTCAAATTGCAACGTCTAGGCATGGTTATGGAACCAGACCCGAGTAACCCGCAAGAAGTGGACGGCGTTCTCAATCCGGGAGCCGCTCGAGGCCCGGATGGGGAGTTGTATCTATTCCCGCGGTTGGTGGCGAAGGGGAACTTTTCCCGGATCGGGATAGCGCGTGTGCGGTTCAATGGAGGCGGAGATCCGACCGGCGTCGAAAGGCTTGGCATTGCACTGGAGCCCGAAGCCGAGTATGAATTGCGGCCCGGAGGCGGTGGATGTGAGGATCCACGCGTCACATTCGTCGAACCGTTGAAGCGCTACATCATGACGTACACGGCATTTTCACCGCGGGGCCCAAGAATTGCGATGGCGGAGTCAGAAGATCTCTTTCACTGGAAGCGACTGGGACTCGCAACCTATGCTCATTGGCACGGCATGGAGTTGGGGAATGTGGACGATAAGGATGCAAGCCTCTTTCCTGTTGCGATACCGAATTCGACCGGAAAACTGGAACTTGGCATGCTCCATCGTCCGCTATTTGAAGGCACGCGGGCGAAAGAGCTTATGCACCAACCTGGAACGCGCGAGGTGGATCTTGATCGGGAGAGCATCTGGATATCCTATTGCCCGGCGGCCCTTAAGAACGGCGCCCCGGATTGCATGGGCCAGTTTACCTCTCATCACCGACTGGCGACTCCGGTGTCGTCTTGGGAGCGGCTAAAGATCGGTGCTGGAACTCCGCCCATCCTGACGAAACATGGCTGGCTGATTGTTTATCACGGAGTAAGCGAGTTGCCGGATACGGCTGGCCGTCATCCTCTGTGCTACTCGGCCGGAGTGATGGTGCTCTCAAGGAAGCATCCGCGAGTGATTCGATATCGTTCGGTTCAGCCGGTGTTGACCCCGATGCTTGCCGAGGAGCGCGATGGAATCGTTGCCAATGTTGTTTTTCCAACGGGTATCGACCGGCGCGACGATCTTGGAACTCCGGATCGTTTCGATGTCTACTACGGAATGGCAGACAACAGGATCGGTGTCGCGCGTCTTGACTTACCAGACCAACTCCCGGCGGGCGCAGCGGCCGACGCGTCTGGGTCAAAAATATAAAGCCCTTTAGCCAGAGGCCACGGAAAGGAGAAGGATCGAGACGAGTCTGAAGCCGAGGATCGTGGTGTCTGAAAGCGGATGCCGGTTGACGAACCTTGATGGCGAGCGGGTGTTTTGTCGCGGATTCAGGGCGTTGTAGTAGACGGAGAAGGCTTCGCCGCGATCTCTTACAACCGGCGATTTAAAGTGGTCGTAGTAGAGCTGTGCGTGGGCGTAGTAGCTGAAGAAGACGATCACGTTGCCAGGGTCTTTCGAGACTTGCAGGGGCAACTTCCTACCGCTGGATGGCCTACGATGGCACTCTGTAACTCTAGCCTCAGTCTCCATCCAGATTGGTAGAGGAATAGATCGTGGAGTTTCTTTCGTGTTTTTTGAGTTGGATGCTCCTGCTGCCGGCCCGTTCTTTACCTCTTGCTTCCCGGCGCGACCACCAGCTCCATTGAGGAGTTTCCGAGCTCTTTCCATGATTCCGAGATTTGCCATCTGCATCTCCTCCTATGTGCCAGGGCCCAGGAAGCGGAGGCTGTTATCGCGAACCTCGTGCGACAAGTCTCCTCCGCCTCGCCTTTAGTTGACCGCAGCCTAGCTGTCGGTGAACATGGCCTTCTGCGGATGCCCCTTGGCAAGCGGAGCGGGAGCGGTAGAGTCGCTGAAGTCCTTCGTCCACTGCCAGTTCCGGATCTCAGGCATGTCTTCCAGGTGTTCGCGGATATAGTCGTGGTGACGCTGCAATTCCTGGTTGAAGAAGGTGATGGCGCTGTTGGCCTCCAAACGAATGCGCGGGATGTGCTTCAGTGCATCCAATGCAATGTGGAAGCGGCTCATTTCATTGAGAACCACCATATCGAATGGAGTTGTGGTCGTTCCACGGTCCATATAGCCGTGAACGTGGAAGCGGCCTTCGTTGGAGCGCCCATGAACCAGCGTATGGATGAGCCAGCGATTATTGTGGAAGGCGAAGATCACTGGCGCCGTCTCAGTGAAGAGCGCATTGAAGGACATCTCGTCCATTCCGTGCGCATGCTTGTCGGGGAACATCAGAGTCATCAGGTCGACGACGTTGACGACACGCACCTTAATGCCCTGCACATGTTTCTGTAACAGCCACGAAGCCGCGCAGGTCTCGATGGTTGGTACATCGCCGGCGCAAGCCAGCACGACATCCGGCTCCCCGCCTTCATCGTTTGTTGCGAACTTCCATGTGGATGCGCCGCGCGAGCAATGCTCGAGAGCTTCATCCATGTTCAGCCACTGGAGCTGTGGCTGCTTTCCGCATGTGACGACATTCACGTAGTTGCGGCTACGCAGGCAATGGTCGAAGACGCTAAGGAGGCAATTGGAGTCAGGCGGGTAGTAGACGCGAATCACTTCGCTTCTACGGGCCAACGCGTTGTCGACGTAGCCGGTAGCCTGGTGGCTGAAGCCATTGTGATCGTTGCGCCATGCATGGCTTGTGAGCAGAACGTTGAGAGATGCGAGCGGCCTGCGCCAGGGAAAGTCGCGGCATTGCTCGAGCCATTTGGCGTGTTGAGTTGTCATCGAGTCGACGACTTGCGCGAAGGCTTCGTATGAGGACCACATGCCATGACGTCCCGTGAGAAGGTAGCCTTCAAGCCATCCCTGGCAAAGATGTTCGCTCAGTACTTCCATGACGCGGCCGTCGGGGCCCAGCTCATCGTCGATCGAAACAATCTCGGCCATCGAGCAGCGCTTGGTGGCTTCGAATATGGAGTTGAGGCGATTTGAATTTGATTCATCGGGACAGAACATGCGGAAGTTTGTCGGATTCATTCTGAAGATGTCGCGGAAGAAATCCCCGAGTTTCCGAGGCGCCTCGGCCAGGACCTGGCCAGGTCCCGGGATTTCGAGAGCGTAATCCGTGAAGTCGGGCAGCGCGAGGGTGATCAGCTCGCGTCCACCATTGACATGGGGGTTGCCGCCCATACGGCGGTTGCCAGCGGGCGAGAGCGCCGCGAGTTCGTCGATGAACTTGCCCTTCGCGTCGAAGAGTTCTTCGGCTTTGTAACTCTTCATCCAGGCTTCGAGGATCTTGAGATGCTCGGGATTGTCTTTAACCGATGCAAGCGGAACTTGATGCGCACGGAATGTGCCTTCGATGGGAATTCCATCGACCTCCTTCGGGCAAGTCCATCCCTTCGGAGTGCGGAATACGATCATGGGCCAAACGGGCTGCTTTTTGAAGCCGTTCTTTCGCGCCTCTTGCTGGATTCCACGAATCTCGGCGTAACAGTCCTCGAGCGTTTGAGCAAGGAGCTGGTGCACCACTTGGGGATCGTCGCCTTCGACAAAGTAAGGCTTGTAACCGCGGCCTACGTATAGAGCTTTCAAGTCCTCGTCGCTGGTGCGTGCCTGGGCCGTTGGGCCGGAGATTTTGTACCCATTGAGATGAAGTATTGGCAGCACAGCGCCGTCTCGCACCGGATTGACAAAGTTGACCGACTTCCAACTTCCTTCGAGGGGGCATGTTTCGGACTCGCCATCTCCAACAACGCATGCCACGATCAGGTCGGGATTATCGAAGGCCGCGCCGAACGCGTGGACCATCGAATAGCCAAGCTCTCCGCCTTCGTGCATTGAGTTTGGGACGTGCGGCCCGCAGTGGCTGGGCACGCCACCCGGAGTTGAAAACTTGCGGAACATCAGGCGCAGGCCATCTTCATCGTGCGTGATCTCGGGATGAACCTCGGTGTACGAGCCTTCGAGGTAGGAGCATGCATTGAGCGAGGGGCCTCCGTGCCCTGGACCGGAGATGTAGATGATGTCGGCATCGTGCTCTTTGATGAGCCGGTTCATATGAATGTAGATGAAGTTTTGTCCTGGTGACGTTCCCCAATGACCGAGCAACCTGGGCTTGATCTGCTCAGCCTTGAGCGGCTGGCGGAGCAGGGGATTGTCAAAGAGATAGATCTGGCCGATGCAGAGGTAGTTGGCGGCCCGCCAGTATCGATTCATTTTGTCGAGCATCTCCGGCGAAAGCGGTCCCTTGGGCTTCGGGGCCCTTTCTTCTACCTTGCCGTCGGCCGCAATTGCAGTCGACAGACTTACATCGAAGATGAATCCGGATGAGTTGCCAAACTGATCGAAGTTCTTGCTGAAGGGCTGAGGTGTGTCGTCCTTCTTAATTGGGATGGGCAGTTCGGTGGTGGCCATCGTAGCGTATCCTTTTTCGTTCTCCGCAGCTGCTCACTTCTTTGCAGCGGCTTTCAGACTTCAGATGGTTTCGCTTCGACCGTGAAACGGTCCCTCATCACTTGGCTAGCATTTTGCGGATTGATTTCAACTCGGCCTCATGTTTTTGGGTTGTTGCTGGATAGGACGGCTTCAGTCCCCGCAGCGCGTCAAGAACGATCTGAGAGACGATCAGGCGGGCGTCGTCCTTATCGTCGGCGGGGACCACATACCAGGGAGCGTGATGCGTGCTGGTTGCGCTCAGGCACTCTTCGTAGGCCTTTACGTAGTCCTTCCAGAACTTTCTTTCGTGAATGTCTGCGAGACTTAGCTTCCAGTTCTTGTCCGGATCGTCAATGCGCGCCAGGAACCGCTTGCGCTGCTCATCCTTTGAGATGTGCAGAAAGACTTTGACGACGCGCGTGCTGTTTCGATCAAGGTGTTTCTCGAAATCCACGATGGAGCGATAACGATCGTCCCATTTCGACTTGTCATCGCGTAATTGTTTTGAGAGGCCTTCATTGCGAAGCTCCTCCGGATGGACTCGCACGACGAGGACTTCTTCGTAATAAGAACGATTGAAGATGCCGATGCGGCCGCGCTCGGGTAGACGGCACGTGGTGCGCCAGAGAAAATCGTGCTCCAACTCTTCAGCACTTGGCTGCTTGAAGCTGGAGACGTCGCATCCTTGTGGATTGATGCCGGACATTACGTGCCTTATGGCGCCGTCCTTACCTGCAGCGTCCATGCCCTGGAAGATGACCAGAAGCGCATGACGGTTGGCTGCATAGTGAACTTCCTGCAATGCGCTGAGATCCTTGACGTGTCTTTCGAGCAGCTTTTGATAGTCCTTCTTTGATTTGGTAAGAGCCGGGGCGACCGTGGGCCATTCGCTCAGTTTGAGCTCTTTGCCAGTCGCCACTTGATACGATTTCGAATTAATCGTCATGTTGTTCACTCACCTCTGCGAGCCTGGACGGCTACTAACAATTCACCTCAAGCCCCGGCATCGAGTCAATGAGCCGCGATTGTGGTCACAACTCTTCGGATCAGTATCGACTCCGAGCGATCGGGAATCTGAGCAGTTGTGCTCAAGGCAGGCTCAGAGAGGAGCAGTGATGAACATAATCAAGAGAGCTCACGGGCTGTCAGCCGGGAGGCGCGGATGGAGAAAACGCGAGGCGTAAAATGCGTCACACTTGGCGGCGCCCACCGGTCAAGGCCTCGTAGCCCGCTATGACATCGAAGAGTTCCTCGTCAATCGATTCCTGGCGGATGCGATGCAAGCTGAGGTTCAAGTCTTCCAGGATTCCGTCAATGTTTTTCTCAGCTCGCTGCATCGCCGCCAGGCGGCTGGCGTTTTCGCTGGCAAGCGACTCGGCGCACGCCTGAAACAGCAGGACAAACAGGTATTCGCGTATGAATTCGCGCAACGGCGACTTGGTTCCCTGAATCACTTCAGGAGGCAGTTTGGTTGGCCACGGAGCAGCTGCGAGTTGCTGCTGCCAGGCGAGATCCAAGGGCAGCAACCGCTTCGCGATGGGTTCGTAGAGCGATCCCGATTTGGGGTGGTTGTGGAACAAATACACCTCCACAACATCTCCGCGCTCCCGTGTTGCCTCAACGTCGACCAGGATCTGTCCAACGAGGCCGGGGATGGCGTTGACCGAATTCGGCACGGGCAAGATCCCGGCGGTTGGCATTCCGGTATCGGCCAGAAGTGCATGAATGCGCTCTCCGAGGGGCCAGACCCTCGTGATTGTGCCGGGCAGAGCCTTGAGCGTTTTGGTGGCGTATTCCACGACCACCTCGTTGAACCTGCCAACGAGACCCTGGTCCGAACCAAAGACAATAGCTCCGATGCCGTGCTTCTTCTTTGAGCTTGCTTCTGCAGTGTCGTAGCCTGGTCCAGTTTCACGCAGGCTCGCTGTCAACGCGAGTTCGACAGTGGTTGCATAATCATCGAGCGAGTGAACGGCTTTTTGATACTGACCGATGCTGGATGCGGCAAGCGCTTTCATTGAACGAACGACGGCCTCCAGATCGGCCGCTCCGGAGATCTTCCGCGTCAGGCTTTCAATGGTTCCACTCATGGGGCAGGCTTCGTGGCAGGCTTGGTCGCCGGAGTTGGCTGGAGCGGAGCCAATGCACGCCTGGCGATTTCGAGGATTGCCTTTCGATCGTCGTCGCTGAACTTGTCAGACTTGGCTAGCCGCTCTGCCACATCTTTTGGAATATTACTCGCGGCTTTTTGAAGGGCTTGCTCGGCATCATTCATTTTGTCAATCGGCAAGGAATCGAGGAGCCCCGCAGTCAAGGCCAAAAGCACAATGATCTGTTCGATCATGGAAACGGGATGAGACTCGGATTGCTTGAGGCAGGCACGAATGCGCTGTCCGTGGTCAATCGTCTTTTGCGTTGAGTCGTCGAGGTGAGTTCCAAATTTTGCGAAACCCTCCAACTCCTCGAACTGCGAGTAAGCAAGCTTAAGGCTGCCTGCGACTGCGCGATATGCAGCCCTTTGCGCCGCTCCGCCGACGCGCGAAACCGACTTGCCGACGTCCACGGCTGGGAGGATTCCAAGTTGAAATAAGGTAGGCGAGAGGTATACCTGCCCGTCGGTGATGGAGATCAGGTTTGTCGGGATGTAAGCGGATATGTCCTGCGCTTCGGTTTCGATGATGGGCAAGGCGGTGAGCGATCCGCCTCCGCGTTCCTTGCTGAGGTGGGTGGATCGCTCCAGCATGCGCGAATGAATATAGAAGATGTCGCCGGGGAAGGCTTCGCGCCCCGGAGGCCTGCGGAGCAGAAGTGACAGTTCGCGATAGGCGCGGGCATGATGGGTGAGATCGTCGTAGACAATCAGGACATCGCGTCCTTTTTCCATGAAGTATTCTGCAATGCTGGTCGCCGCATAAGGCGTGATGTAGACGAGGCCGGGCGC
>Ga0182016_10006795_pt1 | contig 11925 bp, 9 predicted proteins | sample 712S2MmetaG_FD_120491 | JGI IMG/M metagenome (GOLD analysis project Ga0182016, IMG submission 120491) | Permafrost microbial communities from Stordalen Mire, Sweden - 712S2M metaG | ecosystem: Environmental > Terrestrial > Soil > Wetlands > Permafrost | place: Sweden: Stordalen | collected...
CACGGTCATTACCATGGACCGAATCGTTCGACGCGCTGAAGAGTCGTTCGACTACGCCAAGTGGGGCTCGTCCCTGGGTATTCAACAGATCGTTGGTACCGGTACACAGTCGACGAGAATTACTGCGGCGATCACCGGAGCCGCGTGGCGGGCCGCTATGGAAGAACGGGCGGTCGCTATTGTGGCGTGCACGCGTTCGGGCATGACCGCGAGAGCCATTTCGCGTTTTCGTCCACCCATGCCGATCATCGCAATCACCCCCAGTGAATCAACGGCACGCCAGCTACGCAGTTCATGGGGCGTACAGGAGGTTTTCATTTCGTCATCCACTGATATCGACGTTTTGTGCGACTTCGCTATCGCGCAATTGAAGAGTGAAGGCATCGCTCAGCCAGGGGATCCAGTCGTGATCATGGCGGGTTCCTCTTCGGGCGGCACGGCCGTCACGGATACGGTTCGAATGGTGATTGTCCCATAGGAACTCGATATGCCTGGAATGAAGTGCAGCTGGGCTCACTGTGTTCGGGACAAAATTTCCGTTGTCCGATCTCGGTAGGGAAACGCTTTCGGAACACTATTCAAGAAGGCATTCTTGGTTTCTATACGGATGGCTTTGACCGGAAGAACTTTTCCAAGGTTCGCCGCTCGGTTGTTCGACGGCGTAAATTCTCAAGCCAGTGAATTTCTTCGAGGCTTAAGACACACCCAAGCCTATTCAAAACACCCTTGGGCTTGGCGAACATGATTGGTGCTCCTTTCACACCCGCTAAGAACTACAACCCAGGCACTAATTGAATCTTTCAAAGTCGAAGATCCATGAAATCTCTTTCGCTTATGAGAGAGGTGTTTTTGTCGATGACGGCGGGACCCAAACATTTTCAAATTTCGTAGGGCTGAATACGCGCTGCACAATGGAGGCTAGGCGAGCCGCACAGTATGCAACCGCCCAATGCGGGTGTTCTGCTGCCGTACGAAATGGTGCCAATCGACTCCGGATGCTTGTTTTTCCTGCCTTAGTTCTCGCCGCAGCCAGGCGTCCTCTGGCGGTCTGATAGTAGAAGTCTCGATAGTTCCCTGCCGGAGTGACGTCAACGGTGGCCGACCACACGGACCGGCACGATATCGAATTCGACTCAATAAAAACAAGTAGCTGGAGATCGTCGGGGCCGCGATCCGGACTCCACGTGAAGTCCTTCAGCGCGGCAATCCGATATGCGAAGAATCTTCCGTACGCGCGGGGAACCGCGTCTCCGGCTGCTTTACCAAAAGCGGTGACCGCAGACATTTGAAAACTTGACGCCCATCGTCCGCGCTGACAGTTGTCAGGGAAATCCGCGCCGAAAGCAACGGCAATCGAAGGCTTCTGAGTGAAAGATTCGAGCAACGCCCGCAAGCTTCCTGGGCGAACGGCGACGTCTGCATCGCAGATGACCACTATCTCGTCGTCGCTCATCTTGAGCAATTCAGAAGTATGGAAGTTCCCAAGGTCACCGGCTTTCCCCCTTCGTAGCGAGCTGGTTGAAATTGTAATGTGGAGCCCCGGATTCTCGCCGCTCCAACGCTGCACCTCCGTGACTGTTCCGTCTGTGCTCGCGCCATCGGCCACGACGATCTCGCTCAACTTGTAACCATCGGGAAGATTACTAATGGCGATGCTCGATAGACAGCGCCCAATACGCGCGACCTCGTTGAAAGCGGGAACGACGACGACGCAATCGATGCGATCAATTTCCGATTGCGGTGACCGATGTTGCATGAGAAGGCACTTTACTGGAAGAAGCTGGATCACCTACACGGATGGTGGACTGAGTTCCTATCTGGTAACCGTTATCTAACGATCCACTTCCTAACTAAGAAGTGGATCACTTAGACTCTTGGCGCTAAGTACGCACGGAGATGGCGCATCTGGACGCAGTTAAGTTTCAATAATTGTGGAAAAGCGTGGTCTGCGCAATGGCAAATGTGGGAATAGAAATCTTGTTTCTATGAATTGGTCTTCGAAGTTTCCCATGTCGCGTAAAGCCTTCTTCTCGCGTTTTCGGAAAGCCTCGGGCTGGCGCAAAAAGTTCCCCATCGCTGGCGCAGGCACAGTTTCCTCAATCAACCGGGCGAGTGCAGGCACTCGTCACATCCTACGTTGCGTGCCGTTGTGACGAACTCCTTGACAAGTCCAGCGAGTGCAATGCACCGCGTCACTTATCGTATTTACTTGGTCTTTGAGATAGGGAATCTGTCTGATGTCGCCAAAGCGGGTTGGGAGCGCGTTTCAAGTACGACGCGATGACTTCAAGCCACGGTTGTCCTGCGACACGCAGTCAGTGATACCGCAAGCCACCGACTTGGAGCCCGAAAATCGGCACCCAACGGTGGATGAAATGATGGCGACTTCGGGAGTTGTCCTAGCGCGAGGGGACAGTCACGATGAACTGTCGCGAGCACTTTCGAGGACTTCGACACTTCAAGTCTCCTCTGGCGCAGGATGGTGCTGATCCTGTCTTGATCACTCTTGAAGCGAGAACATCTCAGTCTGAATGGTGCTCGAAACAAGAACGGAAGGTAATACTGTGAGGCCGACGGCTCGCCCATGCTGCTGAAATCTTTATTTCAGGAAATCTTGCAGTAAGTTGGTGTGGCATCGTCAGCTCAATCTCTGCGGAAGAGTCATGCAAACATGTATTGATTGAATTGCCAAGTCTTAGAGTCATCGCATTTTCAAAAGCCGGGCCGTCACAGTGAGAAAAGGATTGGCGGTATTCACAATTGAGCGGGCAGACTACGATTCAACGAAACCCTCTATGACTCCCGATATATCAATATCGATACCTGTTCGAAATGGCGCAATGACCTTGCCTACTGCGCTTTCGGCAATTTCCAGTTCAGCAGCTGAACTGGAATACGAAGTCATTGTGATTGATGGTGGTTCCTCTGACGGAAGCCTGGACATTGCGAGAGATTTCGGTTGCGTCGTCATTCCAGGCGATTATAAGTTAATGGCTGCTCGTCGCTTGGGCGTTGAGTTGTCCAGCGCGCCAGCAGTAGTGCTCCTCGATGCTGACCAGATTCTCCGTGAAGGCAGTTTGGCCGAGGCTGCTAAGGCTCTGCAAGATGGCGTTGACATGGTTGCTTTAGGTGAGAGGGTTTGGCAACCAAAAACAGCGTTTCAACGTTGGTCCGATGCCGACAAGGAGCTCATCGAAATGAACGTTGCTGCACAGACTGATCCCATGCGCGGCGTGATACTGCCAAGGGTTTTCAATCGACAAATCTTGCTGGAGGCCTTGGACGCCATACCTGCCTCAAACGACCCACTGGTATTGGGACTCGATCACGCCATTATTTATCTTGAGGTATCGAGAATAACTAACCGCATCGGCTACGTGCCCAGCGCAATTTTTCACTGTGAGCCGAGTTCAATTTTTGAGGTATGGAAGAAAAACTATCGATGGGGCAAGAGCATTGCCGCGCTCAATAGCCAAGGCTCCTATTCCGACTTGGTTAGCGCCAAAAACCGCAGACGCTGGTCTTCAAGCGGTCCTCTTCTGCTGAAGGCTCGATCGATGCTTTTTCTTGCAACTAAGGCTCCTGCCTATTTTGGGGGTCAGATCATAGGTAAGCGCCAACGGCCAATCTCCGAATACTTTGTGAAGAAAAGGGAGAAATGAGGAATGATGAAAGCACTGGTGCCGAGCGTTTTTGCGACTTGAATTTCAATTTGTTGGCAAGCACCGATTATGTCCAAGACTCGAGTGATTCATTGCGCGACTATTGCTGCAGAGAATCCTGCAGCCGCTGAGTGTTTGGAATCCGCGTGACCTTGAGAAAAGTGAAAACAAATGACTGATTTGCGGCAAGAGGAGTGTCATTGAGTTCCACTGAGTCGGTAAGGAACGAAATGGAGAAACCCCTCAAGGCGCCCTGGCTTGGGGAAGATTTGCTCCCACTCATTGCTGTCGTTCTTCCTGCATTGTTGCTGCTCATCATTCCGTCATTATTTTGGGGGGGTTCAATTACTGGGAACCCGACGAATGTCGGCGGTGATGTTCCGACCACCTTGTTCATGGATCCGGGGTCTTTTCTCACACACTTGATGAGCCAGAAGATTGGAATCGGCCTAACTGGGACGGACACGTTCCTACCCTATTTTTCGTTGGCGGCAATTGCCCTGTTCTTGAATTCCGTGGGATTAGATTCTCAATTGGTAGTAGCCGGACTTGTTTTGGCGCTGACCTATCTCGGCGTTTACTTTCTAATGACCTCAATTCTGCCGCGACGAGCGCTGTGGCTTTCTCGCGTTTCGGCTGCGGTTGGCGGTTCGGTTGCCGTTCTCGCGCCTCTCACGCAGACTTCTTTTTCTGACTGGGAACCACGTCTGTATCTATATCCGCTGGTTCCCTGGCTCTTGTATGCAATGACTAATTTTGTTCGAACTGGTCGTAAGAGATACTTGTGGGCAGGTGTTGCTATGACCATTGCCGGCTCAGCAGGAATCACCGATATCCCGGGATCGTTGCCAGCATTCGTATTAATTGCACTTCTGCTGGTTGCTTTCGCTCCTTATTACTTTACAAAGCAGTGGATCAGCGCGCGCCGCCTGTTGAGTTTTGTAGCAGTGATAGTTGCGTCAAACGCCTATTGGTTGTTGCCTTTTTCAATTGGGTTGGTGGCGGGTCAAGGGCAAGCAACTTTCGCTGCGTCTGGTTCTGGGAAACAAGCCGCATTGTCGCTTGTCGCCGCATTGATTCCCTATCAACAACTATCGAATGTTCTTGAGCTTCGAACATCTGAACTACTGATGAAGAGTTTCTATTGGACTGCACTATCTTTTTCTTCCTGGTACCAGCGCTTGGCCTTCATTGGGTACTTGCCGTTTACCGTTGTCTTTACTGGATTCTTCGCCACTCTCTTTAGCCGCGATAGTCAGAAATTCAGGCGAGTTCCAATCTTGGGGCTGCTTATCGTCTCAATAGTCATGCTGGGCTTTCTCTCCCTTACCTTTCCGCCAGGAGCCCGTCAGTTGTTTGATTTCCTGACGGTCCACCTTCCTGGCTGGGTTGCGGTCAAGAACTTCTACGGAACTCTTGTCATTCCTTATGTTTTGGCAGTAGCGCTTGCAACAGCAGCTGGATTTTACGTTCTTGCTTCGTTTGTTCGTCGATCGGTTGCGATCTCTGCTGCGCTTGTCCTAGTAGTTTTGCTCTCGATCTACGGTGCGCCGCTATTTCCGGGCGATTCTTATAACGTCGCGTACTACGATGATTCGTCGGCGAATCGTGTGGTGTCAGCATTGCCGGTTGGTTACACCGCACTTATGTCACGCATTGAAAGTTCGGGAGGCGCACCAACACTGTCGTTGCCACTCTTGGAACCGGGGTGGACTTATCTTGTAGGTCAAGAATCAGGTGGAACATCGGAAACCTACATTGGTATCCCGCCGCTTTATTTTCTCGATGCGGTGTCGAACTACACCGGTGTTTCGTCTTTCGGAAGTTCGACCAGTCTTGATCTCCAAACCAATCTTCAAAATTCAGTATTGACGGGCAACGCAAAGGCGTTTGCTCGTGTCACAGAGATGTTAGGAGTTCGTTGGGTCCTTTCAGATTTGTCAGTCGTTCACCAAGCTGATTTTCATCTTGTGAACGCCGAACCTTCTGCGGCGTCTGCCCTATCCTTCTCGTACTCCGTGGAGAGCGCACTCCATGCGGTCGTTGTGACGAAAGTTGGTATTTATAGTCTCTTGCGCGTGCGATCAAGCGACACGAGTTCGGTGATTTCAATTGACGAGAATGACAACTTTTCGCGTTCTTCGGATGGCATTGGCCGAGTTGCGTCAGGTAAATACCGCGGCCCGTTGCGAAGGAATTGCCCAAGCCTTATTGGTGGCGCCAGTAATCACGATAAGTCCGAAGTGACGGCTTCCATTACAAGTCACATTGCCGCCGGCGACTGTTTTGTGGCGCTTCGTGTCCCGTACTCATCTCAGTGGAGCGCTGATTTGATCGAGAACGGTAGAACAATTTCATTACAACACCGGATAGAGTACGGATTTGCAAATGGATTTGTCCTGCCTGCGCTACGTAGGGGCTCCATAAGAATTGTCTTTTCAAATTCACACACCGGAATCGATGATTTCAGTGTCGTAATTTCAATTGCAGTGTTAGTCATCCTTGCGGCTGGAACTTTCGTCGATCGGGCGTGTAGGCGGAAACGCAAGGAGCATGAATTATCAGACTTTCCCCAGGGAGATGAATCTTGAGCGAGAAATTGACCGAAGGTGAGCTGGGGGATATACCGAGTGTTTCGGTAATTATCGTGAACTTCAACGGCGAAGAATTCCTTTCCTCATGTATCGCCTCGGTAGTTGCGCAGGATCAAATAACCGAAATCATTGTTGTCGATAACGGCTCAACCGATAGTTCCGTGGCGTTAGTTCGAGAGCAATTTCCGCAAGCAAGGATCATCATTAACGGTGAGAATCATGGTTTCGCTGGACCCGCGAATCAAGGAGGGGAAGTGGCCACCGGTGATTTCCTGCTGTTTCTAAATAACGATGCACGGTTAATGCCGTCGACGTTATCAACTTTGGTTGATGCACTTCGTGCAGATCCTCATATTGCGGCGTGTCAACCAACGGTAATGCAAACAATGGGAAGGCTCGACAGTGCGGGAGCTATGTTCACGAAGACGGGGTTCCTTTACCATGTGACGGACGACGACCTTTCATCGAAACGCTTTGGCCCTTATCGGTTTTCCTTGCACGGCGCTTGTTTTCTCGTTCGAACTGAGTTATTTCTTGGGACCGGTGGTTTTGACGCCTCCTATTTTGCCTATTTTGAAGAGTCGGATTTGTGTTGGCGGCTCTTGGCGCTGGGATATGACGTGGTGCACGTCAACAACGCGCTTGTGATTCACGATGCGGGTCGCACTACTAGCGCAATTTTTCCGTCGGGCTTTATCGATTATCTTTCTTTTCGAAACCGCATTACTTCCATTAGAAAGAATGGCGACACGCGGTTGAAACTTCGTGTTTTGCCAGTTCACGTTGCATGTTGTTTTGGCATCGCAGTGGCCTTTGTCCTCAAAGGAAAGCCGAGGAATGCCACGGGCATCTTGCGTGCCTTGGCTTGGCACCTACGCCCAACGATTGGTAGTTCAAGTTCGGAATTCGGTTCGGTGAAGCGGGTCTCCCTAGAGTTTTTAGCAACGTCAACTGTGCCCTACAGGTTTTCATCTGCAATTCGAATGCTCAAGATCTACCTATTGCGTTGGTGAGTTTGCGCGGACCTGGCAAAAGTTTTCTCTCGCTCTGTCACTCAGAGGTTCGTAGTCATCGTATTCGTCATTCACCGAAACAGCACCCTTCATTGGTGCCGATCCATGAAAATAATGGGGCTACCGTTTGGAGCTAGCGGACCAAATCGGATGGCTCTAAAAATCTACCAAGCATCATTAGGAAGCATTAAACACCATTAACTGAGCAAGTTGCGGGTAGCAGGCGTTCAGAGAATAATCATCTAATCGTTCAAGAATTCCCTCTGCAGAAAAACCTTCGTAGCCGAATAATTCTTTTGAGTCACCCTCAGCGAGCACCATGTCGAGTATGTCTGCGATCCATTTCGGAGAGACGTTGCTTCCCCACTTGTTTGCCGTCCGACGGGTGAAAGGTTCTAGATTCAGAAATAGATCGACTGTAAATACCATCCGACCATCCGGCTTAAGGAGTCGACGCGCGAAAGTGAGTGTTTCCTTCAACGCGTCTAGTGGAATGTGCTCCAACGTCGATACTGAGCAGATGACGTCGAATGCACCTTCGATGTTGGCGTCAGGAAGAGTGGACTTATGAAGTCTCACGTCAGTCTTGAATGCCCGATTCAACTGTGCATGACGTTTTTCAGGACCGAACTGATAAACGCCCCTGCCGTAATCGAAGAACGGATCGACATTATGGACTTCACTACCTGCCCGTGCCAAAGCAAACTGCAACCCTGACATTGCACCCCCGATCTCAAGTACGCGCAAACCTGATGTCGGGCGCACTGCTTGGTAGGCCCAGGGGAACTCATAAGTTCGAGTCGAACTGTTCGGTTGGTAGGCAAACGGTCCTAGGATTCGTGCGAGCCGGTACTGCATCCCAGTCCTACGAGCTACCGCTGCAAGTCCGGGCACAACTTTATGCCCGATTGGCGCGCCCCATTTCTTGTTCCACGTTACATATTCGGGTGGAAGCAACCGCCTCGCCAGCATCAAATTATCCTAATTCGAATGCTTTGCAATGCCAATACGAGCCTCAGGGGAAGCTTCCTATTGGACATGATTCACTGAAAGCCAAAGTCGTTTCAATCAGATTTCGCGAGAGTCACGATCCATTCACGTATCTGCGGCTCGCGGGTCAGATGGGCTCAGCCTTCAGAGCAGCAATCAAGCAAGTTGAAGTTGCGAAACTAAATGGAACATAGACCGGAATTCTAAAATTGAATCTTGGTCCCTGGTGCACGGTTGTCTCTTCACAAAATGCCGGTCTGATTCAACCTTCTTCAGTGTTCGTGCGCGAGCTCGATTCTCTTGTCGTTAAGGATTTGTGGCTTGCGACCGATGAGCCAGTAACCCATCTCAGGTGCATGCATACGGTCGGGAAGAATTTGGAGGTCGATAAAACCGACTGGTCGTGACAATGCCAGAGCTTCCGATGGTGGCAAAACTATCCCTAGCCAAGTGTCAACATCTCCTCTCACTGGCAGGATTCCTGCGAAATGCAGAACGTGGCCCGCAACGGTTCTACCTAATCGCGGGAGACGCCTGACGAGTTCTTGTCTTTTGGTGTCACTGCCCTTGCGAAGTTGGAGTTGAAATGTTCCCCCAGGCAGGAGAACGCGGCCTATCTCTTGAATGTAGTTAGCGATGACTCCATGATCTGGAACATGCTGAAAAACTTCGTACGATAGGACGTGGTCTACTGAGTCTTTTTCAATACCTGAGAGGGAAATTCCGTCGCCCACAATCCATTTCGCTGGAATCGGACAGAATTCTTTGCCCATGTTGATCATCCCATCCGAGACGTCAATTCCAATGATGTAGGAGAATCGCTGCGATAGCGCTGCGAAAAGGCGCCCGATGCCACAACCAATTTCGAGCACCGTGCAGCCCTTGGGATCTACGTCAAGAAAATTCAGTACAGGATCAACAATTGCTTCGACAATGTCTGGGCCTTTGGAATAAAATTCGTCAATATCCCACTTTCGTCGCGACGCATCAATCGCGTACAACGCATTGGAGAGCGCGCGCTCATTCCAGTCAAGCCGCATCTTGCTTTCTTTGCGTGGCTCGGGAACCTGGGTCATTGCCGAAATAGTATTGCTTTTTGAGCGTGCGAGTCCTGTGGCGGGGTTGTTGAAGGGTCGCCGTTCTCAGTTTGAGTCCAGGAGTTGCAGTCCGCTTGGATGTCCTGCAGCCCAAAGTCTTCGTTCAGTGACTTGGAATTAGTCCTTTGAAAATATTGAAAGTTCATTTTGCTTGTTCCATTTCGAGGTGCGTCGTTACAGGACTTACTTCCGAGAATATGGGAACTCGATCGCGTTCAAAGATGGATTGCCACTTTTCGCAGCCGCAAGAATCCTTGCGGCAACTTCGCTCCATGGAATCACTCCTCCGGGCGAAACCGGTGGTAATCCATCGCGTAACGCAGTGCTAAGAAATGCGTAAAGTGAGGAACTCAGATCCTTGGGGTTGGGCGCGCTGAGTATGCCATTAGAGGCGCGAACTGAATCACTGAGGCCGGCGACGTTGTACGCGATTGTCGGTGTCCCGACCGAAGCGGCTTCGGTCACAACGAGACCCCATCCCTCTCGTACCGAGGTCACAATCAATACGTGTGCCCGGGCGAGGCGTTCAAGTTTCTCAGATGGAGAAATCCGGCCTAGAAATTGAACTCCTTCCGGCGCGGACATGCGAAGTTGATCTTCCATCGGTCCTGTCCCGATTACCCAGAGCACTGCGGTGGGCATGGATTCGCGCAATAGACGAAAGGCCTGAATGGCTTCATTGGGTCGTTTGTTCGCCGAAAGTCTTCCAACAAAGACCATTGTCGGTCTCGTTTCGCGTGGCAGATCTGGAGGTTCTCCCATGGAGTCGTGGCCCTCTGGTATGACGACTACGCGGGTCAGTCCATAGTTCTCCAGAGACACCTTGCTCGTCTCTGACACCGTCACCGTGAGCACGTCGCGGTACCCGCGTAACCAAAGCGGCTCGAGCACGTGCTTTCCGACGAAGGCCACCGGAAAAGGCGTCTGGTAGTACCAAATCTCGCGACAGACTTGATGGATAAGAGCGGTAACTGGAACGTCCTCAACCCATTTGGGAGCACCAAAAGGTCGAGTGTTGACTTCATCCAAAACGAGGTCGAAGTTGCCCAGTCCTTCACGACGATAGAACTGTCTTGCTTCGCGGTAGACGCTGTGACGAGTACCGCGTCTGACGATTTTGAGTCCATCAAGATTCTCGATTTCTGGCTTCCCATCAACGGCGGCACAGAACAGAGTTACGACGTGGCCTTCTTTGACCCATTCGTTAGCAACGTTGTGGGTGTAAACCTCTGCGCCGCCAGCGTGAGGATGCGTGATGTCGCGCCAGTTCAACACGAGGATGCGTAGCCTCCGCTCACCATCCGTGACCGGAATCGGCGACGTTCTTTTTGAAGCGGGGATTTGCGTGGGGGCGCTCGGTGGATTCAGGAGTGACGCCTCAGATTTAGCTCGAATGTCACGTTCATAAAAACGAAGCACCCGCAACCGATAGAAGATCGCGAAAGTGTCGAGGAGCATATTTCGCACCGAATGAATTGAGACGGTACTGCTGAAGCGCTCGCTGATCGTTACCGGCATTTCAATGAAGTTCCGGAATCCTTGCTGACGAGCAACGACAAAGAGTTCCAGATCGAAAGCAAAACGCTTCTCAATCATGCGCGGTAGCACCGCGGCCAAGACATCTCGTCGGAAAACCTTCACACCCGTCTGAGTGTCTCGAACGGGCAGATGGAACAAAACCCGATTCAGTTGTTGGTAGCCCCAGGAATAGATTCGTCGCAGGGGTGGATAGACGACTTGCGAGCGAGCGTGCCGCTTACTGCCATAGACCATGTCTGGTTGTTCACGGCGAATGATGTCCATTAGCTCGACGAGGGTATTAGCGGGAATGTCGCCATCGCCGTCTATGAAGCCAAGGTATTTGCCGCGCCCCCTCAAGAGACCCGCGCGCAGTGCGGCTCCCTTCCCTTGGTTTTTTTCAAGGCGCACGAGTGAGAGTCGGTCGGAAGAGATCGCTGTTAGCTGCTCTTCGCTTTGATCGGTGCTGCCGTCGGACACCGCGAGGATCTCGTAGGAAATATCGGACGATGAAAGTACGTCGATGATGTCGCTGATGTGCTTACCGAGACGGGGGCCAGGATTGTAGAAAGGCACCACCAGGGTGAAGTCGAGTTCAACGGGTTGAAGCTCGATGATAGAGACGTCATCAGCGGCATCGCGGGCCCCTTCCGCCGCGAGTGCCAAAAGTGCTGGGATGCCAGTCACAAGCAGCGTCAGCAAACTGACAATCAGCATTATCTCGGCAACCGACGTCATACTTTGGTGGTGCAGTGAGATGAGTACGATCGCGAGCGCCACGCCGAGCCAAGGTGCTAGCGCGATGAGTGAACGGCGTGCTAGATGGAGATAAATAAAGAGGCTTAGAATACCAATCACTGCCGATGCAAAGGCTAATAAGCCGACAATGGCAACGGCGCCCGCGTATTTCGAGCCAAAGAGCACGTGCACTACGAGACTCGACAGCACTGTGAGGGTACCCGCCGTAAGAATTCCTAGTAAAGTTGTAATCGTCAGTGCCTGCGTGAAGGCTCTTCGGCTCGAGACGCTGGCGCCCTCTCCACTCACCCAG
>Ga0182016_10006797_pt1 | contig 11924 bp, 10 predicted proteins | sample 712S2MmetaG_FD_120491 | JGI IMG/M metagenome (GOLD analysis project Ga0182016, IMG submission 120491) | Permafrost microbial communities from Stordalen Mire, Sweden - 712S2M metaG | ecosystem: Environmental > Terrestrial > Soil > Wetlands > Permafrost | place: Sweden: Stordalen | collected...
AAAATAAAAAAGCTTCCACCAAAAATAAATTACATGTCTAATTTTTAGGTCTATCGCTCCGGTCAGCCAAAAATAAAACATTGACACTAAAACTTTTATCCCATTAATAAATATAAATAAAAAACTTGTTGATTGTTTAGTAAAAATATCACCAGGATACCTTTCCTTAAATAATTTTAAAGCTGTGTTTTCATATAACACTTCCTTAACTACACTAATTCCTCTCATCCAAACTAAAAGCATCGGTTGTAAAACTTCATAATAACCCATACATGGAAATCGAAAAATTATCTTTGCACATTCTAAAGGCATTAAAGCGTGAATATAATTATTCAGTGACGTACACTCTAGATCATTATTTTTTCTATCAAAAAGTATGTTGGTTAGTATTTCTTTGTTAATTCCACGGCTTATATCTATGTATTTTTCTACTTGCTCTGAGTCTTTATAGATTGTCTTCACAAAACTTTGGCATGCAGCACTTGATGTAGATTCTAACATTCCTACAGTTTTTCTAATATAACTTGGGCTGTAAAAATCATCAGAACTTGCAAAAATAAAGTATTTTCCTTTAGCCATATTTAAAAGTTTACTTAAACTATTATAAACACCAATGTTTTTTTCATTTTGATAAAGAGTTATGATAGGAAATTTTTCTGCATACTCTTTACAAATTTCAAATGTATTATCTTGAGAGTTATTATCTCGGATTAAGATTTCTAAATTAGGATAATCTTGTTCAACATAACCGCTTAACGCTTTTCTTAATATGTTATCGTCATTTGAGTAACTAACAACGCTGTTATATGTTGGTATAGCAATTGTTACTAACGGATGTTTTTTTTCTAAATTCATAGTTATAAACAATATTTTGATTTAAATTTATCAATATATAGAAAAGACCATAAAAAAAGTCTTCTATTTTCTTTACCATCTATGTGCTCATTTACTAGCTCTTCAAGGGTCTCCTTATCCAGTAGAAACTTAAAAAGTAAACTATCGCACACAATTTTTTTGACGTAATCAACACTTTCCCCTCGAAACCAAGATGCGTCAGGAGAAGAAAACCCCTGTTTTTCAAAGTTTGTAATTTTATCATCTAAATATTTTGAAAGAGTTTTTCGCAACAATAATTTCCCATTCCTATTAGCTTTCACTTTACTAATATAGTCATTCTCATTAGCTTTAATATAGTAATTAACAAGCTTAAAATAATTAGGTATCTTACAAGCAAAATCTACAAGATCATTATCTAATAATGGAACACGAACCTCTAGCCCATAAGCCATGCTTAACTTGTCTTCAACAACTAAAAGACCATGTAAGAAAGTTTTAGCCTCCAAATAAAGACTATAATTTATACAATCATTTTGGGTTAAAGTATTTGTTTTTATTGTAGCAAAGACATTAGCAAAAATATCTCGTGTATTAACATGCTTAACATCATCCCAAATTGGGCTTAACAATTTTTGTAACTTGCTATTAGGTATAAGCCTCTGCCACTTTGTATAATACTTATCAATAAAATCATCAAATGGTATTATACTATCGCTATAAAAATACCTCCAAGGATACCCTCCAAATAACTCATCTCCACCACAACCAGACAACACTATTTTTCCAAATTTACTAGCAAGTTTTGCAGCATAATAATTTGGATAACTCTGACCAACCCTAGGTTCTTCAAGATTCCAAACATATTTATCAATACAGCTTTCAATGTCACCGGCTTTAAGAACCATTTCATAATGCTCTGTTTTAGCTAAATAAGAAACATGCTCCGCTTTTTTTCTCTCATCAAAAGCAAGTTCAATACCACTAGCAGAACTTAAATCAAAACCAACCGTAAACGTACACATATTTGGAAGAAACTTGCTTGCAATCATTGTAATAGCGCTAGAGTCAATTCCACCACTTAAGTAAGCGTTAATTGGTACATCACTAACTAGTTGTCTTTGAACAGCTTGCTGAAAAAGTCTATCCGTTTCTTTAATAGCTTCTTTTTCAGTGATTTTTAATGTACCACAAAAATTAAAATCCCAATAACAATGTTTTTCAAACTTTCCATTTTTGTGAACATATGCATAATAACCAGGCATAAGCATTTTTATGTCTTGGAAAAGAGTTTTATCTGTGAAAAAATTTTGAAAAGTAAGATATTCAACAATAGCTTCCTTATCTAGTTTTGGATAATAGAGTTTTGACTCTATTATCGATTTTACTTCTGAAGCAAATACAAAATGATTATCGTCTATATAGTAATATAAAGGTTTAATACCATAACGATCACGGGCGAGGAATAATTTTTGCTCCACTTTATCCCATACTACAAAAGCAAACATCCCATTAAATTTCTCAACACATTTAGCTCCCCATTTAGCATATGCATTTAAAATAACCTCACTATCAGTCTTTGAGTGAAAATAGTATCCATGCCTCTCAAGCTCAATACGTATTTCTTTAAAATTATAAACTTCCCCGTTATAAGTTATTGTAAAATGCCCATCTTTAGTTTGCATAGGCTGATGCCCAGCTGATGTTAAATCAATTATAGCAAGCCTTCTATGCCCTAAACCTACACTTTGATCAATATATTGCCCTTCTCCGTCAGGTCCACGATGAGCTATAATATCTGTCATTGCTTTAATCATACCAGAATATACTGGCTGACTATTAAAATTAAAAATACCAGCTATTCCGCACATCTTTAAATAACTTTTTCCCTTTGCTGATTAACCTGCCATGCATGTTCTTTACGCCATTTTATAAGATGCTTAAGACCTTCTTCTAATTCTATTGACGACTTAAAACTAATCTCTTTTTCAGCCTTATTAGGGCAGCCAATTCTATTTTTTACAAAAGTCAATCCGCAAGGTTCATATTGTACAGACAATTTTGAACCAGTGATTTTCAAAATAATCTCTGCTAACTCTTTGATCGATGTACGAATTCCAGTTCCAACATTATAAAATTGATCCACTGTATCTGCTTTCATAGCACATATATTAGCTTTTGCACAATCACCAACATAAACAAAATCATAAGCTTGGGAACCATCTCCAAAAATAACAGGGGCAATTCCTTTATCAAGATTATCAAGCATCTTCATGATCACTGCAATATATGCACCTTTATAATCTTGACGTGGGCCATAAACATTCATATATCTTAAACCAACGAATGGAAGTTTATATCGATTATAATAAGCTCTTGCCATTGCTTCACCAGCAATTTTAGTTGCTCCGTAAAAATTAGTATTATTAAAAGGATGATCTTCATCCATAGGTTCTCTCACAGCGTCTCCATAAACAGACGCAGAAGAAGAATAAACTAATCTCTTAACACCTTGTTGAACACAACTATCTAAAACATTAAACGTACCCTCAATATTAACTTTAAAGGCAGACCTAGGAAAATCATAACATTGTAATAACCAAAGCGCTGCAAAATGAAAAACCCCATCTACGCCCTTTAATGCTTCATTCAATATATCCGTCTTACAAATATCCCCACCAAACTCAAAAATACGAACACGTGTATCTTTCAGTGCACTTTCTATATTTTCATGGGTTCCTCTAACAAAATTATCGTAAATAATAATTTCCTTCACATCTTCTTTTAAAAGCTCGTCTACAGTATGGGATCCAATTAAACCAGCTCCTCCGATAACAACGAATTTTTTACCTTTTAAGTCCATTCTTTTACCCTTTTTTTATTAATAACTCTTTTATTTTTTTTATATCAATATGGGTTAATCTAGAAGCACTAGATAAATTTACTCCCCTTGAAGAAATCCCATAAGCATTTTCATTGTGTTGCCTTGCATGTTCTGAACCATTATACCCCATATAAGCTTTCAAAGAACTCAATGGCTCAAAGAATGGTCTAGTAGATATGTTATAATTTTTAAAAAAATTGATAATCTCAAATTTTGTCATCTTAATTGATTTATCAAAAACAGCTGTTGTCATCCAATAACTATTTTCAACATCTGGATGATCTGGATTCAAAGTAATAAACTCTAAATCTTTAAAAGCATCTTTGTACCACTTAAAAATATCTATTTTTTTATTAACAAGCTCATCAATCCTCTCTAACTGAGCTAACCCTAATGCAGCTTGGATATTTGACATTTTGTATTTATAGCCTATTTCAATGTTCTGAAAAAGTGTATCTCCAGGTAAGCGCCCATGATCTCTTAAAATCATACTTCTTTCATAAATATGATCATCATCAGTAAGAAGCATACCGCCTTCACCAGTTGTTAAGGTTTTAGAACCATGAAAACTAAAACAACTAGTTAATCCAAATGTTCCAGAAAGCCTACCTTTATATTTTGAACCGATTGACTCGGCTGCATCTTCAATTATAGGAATACCTAAAGACAATAAGCCATCATATTCAGGCATGTGTCCATATAAATTAACAGAAATAATAGCTTTAGTCTTTTCAGTAATAAGCGGCCTTACAGTCTCTACAGATAAACACCAAGTTTTTGGATTAATATCTGCAAATATAGGATCTGCTCCTACATATGTGATAGGAGCAGCTGACGCAATCCAAGTTGTATCAGGTACAATCACTTCATCTCCACACCCAATACCAAGAGCTAACAAACTCAAATGTAATCCTGATGTACAAGATGGCAATGATATAGCATATTTCCTTCCTAAATAAGTTTTAAAAGCATCTTCAAATCTAGTAATATAATTGTTTGAGTTTTCATACCAACCATTCGTTACTGCATCTGTAACATAGGCTATTTCTCTTTCCGTGATCCAAGGACCAGCAACTGGTATCATTTGACACATTTTAAATACCCATCAGGAGCTACAGTTATAAGAAGTTTATTATGAATCGATGTATCAATTGCAAACCGATCAGTTGTTTTTAAAAATTCATGGACAGCTGTTTTAGGATTATTACCTTTACCCCAAGAACGATCCGGGAAATAATCGTCTGGCATATTTTCAATAATTGTATCCATAACAACTAAATAACAACCACTTGTTACTAGAGGAGCATATAATTCTAATTCTTTTAATACGTGCTCATGAGTATGATTAGAATCAAGAATGACCATAATCTTATTTGCTGGTTGTATAAAATTTTTAACTTGTTCCACAATAATTGGTTCTATAGAAGATCCTTGAACTAAATGAATTCGAAATGCTAAAGGATGATTTTCAATAGATTCTCTGTTATGAGGTCTAATATCAATATCTACCCCAACAACTTTTCCTGTCCCATTGAGTAAATGCAGTATAGAAGCACTTAAAATAAGAGAACCACCTCTAGCAACACCAGTCTCGATAATAACATCTGGTTTTGTTCGCCATATAATTTCCTGAATAGCTACTATATCTTGGGGAAACTGGATAATCGGCAAACCAAGCCAATCAAAATGATATGAATACTTATGGTTTGAAGCATTTATAAACCATAAGTTAGAAATATTTAGTAAATTATTATCAAAACATAATTTATTAATATTTCTTTTACGCTCATTTAAAAATTTAACTCTATCGTCTTGCGTTAGACTCATTTAAACCTCTTTTATCTCTACTTTAATCTCATACTTTTTACCATCATCTTCAAACCAACAGCTTGGAAATCCCAAAAAAGTTCTAGCTCGCAATAAATTAACTAACTTGCCAGCTAGATATTTTTTTTTTAAATCAATGCACGATACGTCATCTATTTCTTTAGAAAATCTAACAATTAAGTTCTCTACTTGAGGAACTCTTGGAATATTACCAGAAATAATTTGTTGAAAGTGGTTTTCAAAAAGATTAACTATCTCTTTTATAGATTTTTTATACAATGTTTCACCATTATCTAACCAAGATCGTTTAATCTCTTTTTGAAAAGCAATATCTCCTCCATCAATCGATTCATCTACCCAATGTAACGTAACACCAAAAGCTGTATCATCAACCAATGTCCAAAAATTAGGATGTTTTCCCCTGCCATATGGCAATAAACTTGGATGAAAATTCAAAAATCCTAAGCTTGCAGAATTTAATACATTTCTTTTAATAATGAAAGGCCACCAGCATAAAATTCCCAGATCAAACAACTTGACATCTTTCAAATGTGAAACATATTTTAAAAACTCATCATATGTAAAAATTTTTTCATATTTAATCAATTGTTGAATTTTTTTCTTATAATCATCAGCAGCATTTTGGTTTATTACTAAAATTTCAATTTGTTTAGAGTTTTTATGGAAAACTTTAGCAATATCAAAGCCAACCTGACCATCAATAAAAACCGCTATTTTCACTTAAAAAAATCCCCATGTAATCGCAACCAATCTCTTTCGCCGCTTTTTGCACATATACTTGATCCATCATATAAAATAGCTCCGTATTATCTTCTAATGTTTTATATCCATGTGCAAAACCTTTTGGAATATAAAACATTGTTCCATTATTAGCACTTAATTCTATCCCATACCATTGATTATAAGTTGTAGAATCTTTACGTAAATCAATTATAACATCATAAATTGCTCCCCTAGTACATCTAACAATTTTTGTTTCCGAATATGGTTCTTCTTGATAGTGCATACCACGAATTTGTCCTTTATATTTATTAAACGAAGTACTCATTTGAATAAAATTAGTAACAAGACCGTAATCAGCAAACTTTTTTGTACAAAAAGTACGAGCAAAATACCCTCGCTCATCTCTGTTATGTTCTAATTCAATTAAATAAGCACCTTTTAGCGGAAGAGCAATAAACTTCATGAAACAATCTCTACTTTAGGTAAAGGTATAATAAATTTACCTCCAGTATCTATAAATTCTTTTTGTTGACTCATTATTTCTTCAGCAAAATTCCAAACTAACAATAACGCATGAGAAATGTTCTCTTCTATTAATTTAGAAGGAGAAAGGATCTCTAATTGTGTTCCTGGAGTAAATTTGCCATTCTTCACAAAACCACGATCCACAACAAACTCTATTATATCTCTACCAATGTTAAAATAATTAAGAAGTGTGGTTCCTTTAGCTGAAGCACCATAAGCCGCTATCTTTGCACCTTTTAATTTCAAATTCTTTAGGTTTTGCGTTAGTTCCATCTTTAATTCAGCTAATCGCTCCATAAAACTCCTAAACGTACTAAGCTGATAAAGTCCGAAATTCTCTTCATCTTGCATCATTGAAACAATTTTTTGATTTATAGAATATCGATTTGCATGACTTACAAAAAGGCGTAAACTACCTCCATGTAGTTTTATCTTCTCAATATCAACAATTTCTAATCCATGTCTTTCAAAAGCTATTTTTAAGGCGCTCACAGAAAAATAATAAACATGCTCATGGTAAATAGTATCAAATTCAAAATTTTTTACTAAATCCAAAAAATATGGAACTTCAATAATAGCTTTCCCATTCTCTTTAAGAATAGTTTTTAGACCTTTGATAAAATCATTAATATCAGGAACATGCGCCATAACATTATTAGCGTGTATAATATCAGCTTTTTCTCCTGATTGAGCTAAATTAGCAGCTAACGATTCACTAAAAAAATCACATAAAGTTGGTATGCCGTTTTCGTTAGCAACTTTAGCAATGTTTTTTGCTGGATCTATGCCTAACACATTAAATCCTGCTTTAACATAATTTTTTAAAAGATAACCATCATTGCTTGCTATTTCAATAACAAATGGATTTTGTGGTAAAGTTGGGATAATTTCTTCAACCAATTTGGCAACCGAAGATAGCATTGCATCAGAATTAGATGAAAAATATACATAATCAGAAAAAAGCTCTACAGGATCTATCAAGTCTTTTAATTGGGCAAGCCCACATTCTTCGCATAACATTACTTCAAGATTATATCTTGGTTCTACATCAATAGTTTGAGTTGAAAGTAACGCGTTAGCAAGAGGTAACTTACCAAGAGGAATAATGGATCCCAACTTATCAGACAAACATGAGCGACATTTAAGCATGATACTTTGTTTCTAAATAGTTTTTATACCAATTAATTGTCTTTTTAAGCCCTTCCTCTAAACTAAATTTAGGTTTCCATCCAAGAACTTTAATTGCTTTAGATGAATCAAGATACTGTGCCTGAATTTCTCCATGTTTTTGTCCTTGAATAACTGGTTCTAATGTTGATCCAAAAAGATTAATAATTGTCTTGGTTAGATCCAGAACAGTTTTTTGCGTCTCATTAGAAAAATTAAACGCCTCTCCTTTAAGCTCTGGATTTAAACTAATCGCCTGAGTAAGAGTCATATAAGCACTAACCGCATCTTCAACATAAATGTAATCTCTAATTAACTTACCATCAGATCTAATAACAGGCGGTTTATTTCGAATAATCGATCTAATAGTACCTGGAATAATTCGATTCCAATTTAAATCTCCTCCACCAAAAAAATTTCCACACCGAGTAATTGCTATTGGCATATCAAAAGTTTTAGCATAACTCACACTAATCATATCTGCACAAGCTTTACTAACATCGTAAGGATATATAGCCCTAAGTGACATAGTTTCTTTATATGGTAACTCTAATGCATCTCCATAAGCCTTGTCTGAAGAAGCAATAACAATTGAAGATAACGATTTAACCTTACGACAAGCTTCTAATAGATTCCAAGTTCCAGAAATGTTTGACTCTAAAGTCGAAAGAGGATTTTTATTGGCAATTGGAACTATAGTCTGCGCTGCAAGATGAATTACAGATTGGATCTCATATTCTGCAATAATTCTCTCTAATTTTATTAAATCAGAAAGATCACCCCTTACAACAGTTACTTTTTCAAAAAACTTAGAAGAAATCAGTCTGGAACCAGGAACCCAATCTCTTAATAGCACTACAACATCTGCCCCATAACTAAGAAGTTTTTCAACAAGCCATCCACCAACCAGGCCACTTGCACCAGTAACAAAAACTCGCTTATCTTGCCAAAATTTATTTATTTCCAAATTTTCCATGGTGCCTTACCAGAAGTCCATAAACTTTCTAAATATTTAAGATCCCTAAGAGTATCCATACATTGCCAAAACCCATCATGACAGTATGCTGACAACTGCCTAAAAGCAGCCAATTCTTCCAAAAGTCCAGATTCTAGAGAGCTTGAAGGGCCTTTAATCATATCTAGCACCTGTGGCTCACAAATCATGAACCCTCCATTAATCCATCCCTCGCCAGTTTGCGGCTTTTCTGTAAACTTAACTACAAGACCATCATTCATAAATAATCCACCATATCGTGCAGGAGGACGTACTGCAGTAATTGTAGCAAGTTTCCCCATTTTCTTATGATAATCAACAAGCTCGTGTATGTTAACATCTGCAACTCCATCACCATAAGTGACCATAAAAGCTTCATCTTTTACCCAATGTGCAAGACGTTTTACTCGACCACCAGTCATGGTATCTAAACCAGTATCTTCTAAGTGAATTGTCCATTCATCTTGTTCACGTTGCACAATATGACTTTTACCATTTCTAATATGCACCGTTAAATTACCTGAATAATTAGCATATTCTAGAAAATATTTTTTTATATAATCAGCTTTATAGCCAAGAGCTAGTACAAAATCATTCAATCCGAAATGCGCACAAATTTTCATTATGTGCCAAAGGATTGGACGTCCACCAATTTCTACCATGGGTTTAGGGCGAGTTTCTGTTTCTTCACTTAATCTAGATCCAAAACCACCTGCTAAAATAATTGTTTTCATGCTATTTGCATCTTAAAAGAATCTATAAAATAATTTATAACTAATTTTTGATCTCTAGTATGTAAATACCCACTCATTGGCAAACTTAAAACTTCATTAGCTAAAGTTTCACATACAGGTAAAGCTTTTCCTGTTGCCGTTAAATAGCAACTATATGCTGTTTGCAAATGTAATGGCTTTACATAATAAACCATGGTTGGGATCCCTGATTTCTTTAGATCTGCGATCAAACTATTACGATTTATATTTTTTGGAAGACGAACCGTATATTGAGCCCACGCTGATGTTGCTTCATCAATTACATATGGAACCCTAACAATATCTTTAAGCCCTGTATTATAAATATCCGCAGTTTGTTGTCGAGCAATTAATTCATCAGAAAATACTTTAAGCTTTTCTATTAAAATCGCTGCTTGTATTGTATCTAGTCTACCATTCATTCCAATACGCACATTATCGTACTTATCTGATCCTTGCCCATGAACCCGTAAAGATTTTATAATATTCGCCACACTATCATCGTTAGTAAAAACTGCACCACCATCACCATAACAACCTAAAGGTTTAGCAGGGAAAAAGCTAGTCGTAGCTAGATCGCCAATATTACCAACTTTTCTGCCTTTATAACTTGCACCAAAACTTTGAGCTCCATCGGCCATAACCCAAAGCTTATATTCATTAGCAATTGCCTCTATAGCATCGTAATCTGCAGGTTGACCAAACAAATCTACCGGAATTATTCCTGCTGGTTTTAAGCCTGCTTTTTTAGCCGTTTGAATTCCTTGTTCTAAACTTTTTGGATCAATATTGTAAGTATCTTCTAGTGAATCAATAAAAACTGGTGTTGCTCCCATCCAAGCAACAACTTCTGCTGTTGCCGCAAAAGTAAAGGAAGGTACAAAAACAGCATCTCCTGGCCTAACTCTCATGGCCATTAAACCAAGCCCTAGTGCATCAGTTCCGTTTGCACAAGAAATAGCATGTTTTACCCCACAAAATGCCGCCAATTGCTTTTCCAACTCATAAACTTCTGGCCCCATAATATAAATACCATGGTCAAGAACTCTCTTAATTGCAGCATCAATTTGTGGCCGAATACACTCTTGTTGCGCTTTCAAATCAATAAACTGAATTGGACTAATAATTTTTTCTGGGTGTTTTACTGTTTTGGTCATTTTCTGCATCTTCCTAAACAATTTCTGTTAAATCATTTTCAACATTCACTTTATACCGCCGTCCTTCTCTTGGACAAACTAAATCTTCATTTAATTTCTCACCAGATCGACTAACCCAACCTATTTGTTTAGCCGGATTACCGGCCATTACCGCATATGGCTTAACATTCTTAGTTATAACAGCTCCTGCACCAATAAAACTATATGCTCCCAAACGATTACCGCACACTATAGTAGCATTTGCTCCAACAGTAACGCCTCGTTCAACATGAGTTAAACGAAATTCATTTTTTCGTTCAATCTCGGCTCTTGGATTATGAACATTAGTAAAAACACAAGACGGTCCGCAAAAAACCCCATCTTCTAGAACAATCCCATTATAAAGACTTACATTGTTTTGAATCTTGCAATTATTGCCAACCACAACATCTGGGCCAATCATTACATTTTGGCCAATAACACAATTTTCCCCAATTTTGGTTCCTTTAAGAATATGGGAGAAGTGCCAAATTTTAGTTCCTTTGCCAATATCACACCCATTATCCACAATGGCTGTTTCATGAGAAAAATACGGTAATGTTTGATTATTTAAAAAAATATGTGTTCTTGAATGTAAAGATTGCTGTGCCGCATCTAACACTTGCAGAACACTTAACCCTTCCAAACCATCTGTTCTTGGCTTTTTATGATTTCTAATACATTCAATAAAATGACTACATTCTAACTTTAATGGCTCTGCAACTTCTAATGGAACACACCTAACATCTGCTTTTTCTGGATGCGGTAGACCATCGATCCAATTAACTTGATGAGGATATAGTTTTAATTTCTCTTCCCAAGACTGTCCATCATCGAATACTGCCATGCCACGTTCCCCAACCACAACTAATTTTTGTTCTTTATATGGGTGAAGCCAAGATACAAATATATGCGCTTGAATACCATTTTTAAAAGATAAGTGTGTTGTTGTAACATCATGAATTCTTGGATTAAGATGGCAAGCACCAGTTGCATAAACTGTCTCTGGTAAATCGCCTACA
>Ga0182016_10006801_pt1 | contig 11923 bp, 10 predicted proteins | sample 712S2MmetaG_FD_120491 | JGI IMG/M metagenome (GOLD analysis project Ga0182016, IMG submission 120491) | Permafrost microbial communities from Stordalen Mire, Sweden - 712S2M metaG | ecosystem: Environmental > Terrestrial > Soil > Wetlands > Permafrost | place: Sweden: Stordalen | collected...
CGGAACCAGGAAGTCATCGAAATGCGCCGCGCGGTGACCGCCGGCGTACCGGCAAGATCCATCACCACCAGGCCGAATCCCCCGCCCTGCACCAGCAGATCCGTGGCTTTCAGCGCGTGCTCGGCATTGCCGCCGCAGCGCACCCATAGCAGCCGTTCCAGCCGCACGCCGGCCGCCGCCGCCGATGCCGGATCGAAAGCGTCGCTCGCATCCACCAGCGCGCATACATTCTCGCGGCCGGTGGACTGCGCCATGGCCGCCAGCATCAGGCTGGTCCGTCCCGAGGAGGCCGGCCCATAGACTTCGGTCAAACACCCTTGTGGCAGGCCGCCGGCCATCGCATCCACCTCCGCCAAGCCGGTAGGACAGACCTCCGGTCTGTCCACTTTAAATTCGAAATCCCGGCCCAGCGCCACGGCACCCATATTCGCCTTTTATTCGCCTTCACTCTAATTTTGCAGAATTCCGCGACTGGTGTCAAGCTTGGCCATTTGCCGTGGGGCAGGTTGGTAACCTGCAGGCCGATTGTCAATCGGCCTTCGCGAGCGAAGCTCGCGCTGGACGCCTAAAAAGGCGTCTGCGGGCATGATTGCCAACCCTCCAGCCCGATATCGCCGAGAAAACGGAACAAATTGCTTATGAGGAGAGTATCGTCATAATATGACCATCTCGCAGACCGGCGAACCGACTCCTCGGAAGCCGCTCCGGCTATGGCCCGGCGTGGTAGCCGTCGTGCTGCTATGCCTGGTCAGGTTTGGCGTCCCCATCGTCATGCCCGAGGGCTTTGCATTCGCCATCCTCGGCGGACTCTTGTGCTCGTTAGCCATCGTCGTGTGGTGGGCTTTCTTCAGCCGTGCGCCTATGCTCGAGCGCTGGGGCGCCGTCGTCCTGACGATCGTCGCGCTGCTCGCGACATCGCGCATCATCCACGTTTCGATTGCGACGGGGATGATGGGGATGATGTTCCCCATCTACGCCATCCCGTTCGTGAGCCTCGCCCTTGGCGTCTGGGCGGTGGCCAGCCGGCGCCTCTCTGACAGACCTCGGCGCGCGACGATGGTCGCGACCATCCTGCTCGCGTGCGGCGTGTTTGCCCTTCTGCGAACCAATGGCGTTAGCGGTGCCGGTTCGGATCTCGCGTGGCGTTGGTCGAAGACTCCCGAGCAGCGGCTTTTGGCCCAAACCGTCGAAGAGCCGGCGGCTCCGGCGCCCCCAGCCGCTCCAGATGCCGCTCCAGCGGCGCCCCCAGCCGCTCCAGATGCCGCTCCAGCGGCGTCCCCAGCCGCTCCAGCGGCGTCCCCAGCCGCTCCAGCCGCGCTCCCGGCAGCTCCGGCGAAGCTCCCGGCGGCTCCCGCAGCAGCGGAGACAGGTGCCGGCTGGCCCGGCTTTCGCGGACCCCATCGCGACGCCATCGTCCCCGGCGTGCGGATCGCGACCAACTGGTCGGCATCGCCGCCGGTCCAGCTATGGCGCCGGCCCATCGGACCGGGCTGGTCGTCCATCGCGGTCCGCGGCGACCTCCTCTACACCCAGGAGCAGCGCGGTGATGACGAGATCGTCGCCTGCTACAACGCCACCACCGGCAAGCCGGTGTGGAAACACCGCGACGCGGCCAGGTTCTGGGAGTCGAATGCCGGCGCCGGTCCGCGCGCCACCCCCACCCTTAGCAACGGTCGCGTGTACACGTTTGGGGCGACCGGAATCCTGAACGCGCTCGACGCCCGTAACGGCGCCGTCGTGTGGTCGCGCAACGCGGCATCCGACACCGGCATGAAGGTCCCGGGCTGGGGCTTCGCGAGTTCGCCGCTGGTGGTCGACGACGCCGTAATCGTGGCTGCCGCCGGGAAGCTCGCAGCCTACGACCTCTCCACCGGCAAACCGCGCTGGTTCGGCCCCAACGGCGGCGATGGCTACAGTTCGCCACAGATGTTCACCATCGACGGAGTCGCGCAGATCCTGCTGATGAGCGCACACGGCGCCGCCAGTGTCGCTCCAGCCGACGGCACGCTGCTTTGGGAGTACCCGTGGCCGTCGAACACCCGCATCGTGCAGCCCGCCCTAGCCTCGGATGGCGACGTCCTCATGAGCTTCGGCGAAGCACTGGGAGGATCCGGCATGCGCCGCGTCGCGGTCGCGCATGGACCCGGCGGATGGACCGCCGCGGAGCGCTGGACTTCGAACGGGCTGAAGCCGAATTTTAACGACTTCGTTGTTCACCATGGCCATGCCTTCGGCTTCGACGGCACCATCCTCGCGTGCATCGACCTCACCGACGGCAAGCGGAAGTGGAAGGGCGGACGCTACGGCAGCGGCCAACTCGTCCTGCTTCCCGACCAGGACGTGCTGCTGGTGCTGTCGGAGGAAGGCGAGTTGGCGCTGGTCGCGGCTGCCCCCGACCAGTTCACCGAGATCGCGCGGTTCCCGGCGATCGAGGGCAAGACCTGGAACCACCCCGCGCTGGCCGGCGACACCCTGCTGGTTCGCAATGGCCAGGAGATGGCCGCCTTCCGGCTGTCCCTCGCGCGCCGCTGAGTGGCATAGTCTTCAGCCTGTGTGCATCCTCCAGGACCCGCTCGGGAACCGTGCCCAGCATAACCCCTGATCCGGCATAATGAGAAAGGTGCGCAAGCAAATCCTTTGCAGGTGCTTCAGGGCAATGCCGACGCGAACATCCGGTTTGAGGATCTGCGATCCCTCCTAAGTGCCCTTGGCTTCGCCGAGCGCATCAACGGGAGTCACCACATTTACACAAAATCCGAGGTTGCCGAAATCTTGAACCTGCAGCCCCGCGGATCGTTTGCCAAGCCGTATCAAGTCAAGCAAGTTCAGAATGTGATCGTTCGGTATAAACTGGGGGAAAGGGCGGAATGACCAAATACGAGATCATCCTGTATTGGAGCGATGAAGACCAGGCATTCATCGCGGAGATTCCCGAACTGCCAGGCTGTGCCGCCGATGGCGCCACCCGGCAGGAAGCCCTCGAAAATGCAGAGAGCGTAATCGCGGAATGGCTGGAGACGGCGCGCGGCCTAGGACGTCAGATCCCAGAACCAAAGGGCCGCCTACTCTACGCCTGAGCCGTGCCGCCGCTACTCGATCCGGTAATTGGGCGCTTCCTTGGTAATCACCACGTCGTGTACATGGCTCTCGCGCAGGCCCGCCGGCGACACCCGCAGGAACCGCGCCGTCTCGTGCAGCGCCCGGATATCCGGCGCACCGCAGTAACCCATGCCTGATTTCAGGCCCCCCACGAGCTGATAAACCAGCTCCGCCAGCGGCCCCTTGGCGGCCACGCGGCCCTCGATACCTTCCGGCACCAGCTTGCCGTTGGGGTCCTGCGCGTAACGGTCGGCATTGCCCTGCATGGCGCCCAGCGATCCCATGCCGCGGTAGGTCTTGAACGTGCGTCCCTGGAACAGTATGGTCTCGCCGGGGCTCTCGTCGGTGCCGGCCAGCAGGCTGCCGATCATCACCGCATCCGCGCCGGCGGCGATCGCTTTGGTGATGTCGCCGGAAAACTTGATGCCGCCATCGGCAATCAGCGGCACGCCCGCCGGCCGTGTGGCGCGCGAGCACTCCTTAATCGCGGTAAGCTGCGGCACGCCGGCGCCGGAAACCACCCGCGTGGTGCAGATCGATCCCGGACCGATTCCGACCTTGATCCCGTCCACGCCCAGCGAGATCAATTCGCAAGCGCCCTCATACGTGGCTACGTTTCCGGTGATCAGTTGCACGTTGGGCAGCGCCCGCTTGACCGCTTTCACCGCCGCCATCACCCGCTCGGTATGCCCGTGGGCCGTGTCGATGGCCAGCACATCCACCTTGCGCGCCACCAGTTCCTGCGCCCGTTCCAGAAAATCGTTGGTGGCGCCGATGGCCGCTCCCACGCGCAGACGGCCCTGCTCGTCCTTGGCGGCAAACGGATATTTCAACTTCTTCTGAATATCCTTGACAGTGATCAGACCCTTCAGATTGTAGTGATCGTCCACCACCAGCAACTTCTCCACGCGGTGCTGATGCAGGATCGCCTCGGCTTCCTCCAGCGTGGTGCCCACCGGCACGGTGATGAGGTTGTCCTTGGTCATCACATCCCGGATCGGCACATCGGAGCGGGTCTCGAAGCGCAGATCGCGGTTCGTCAGGATGCCCACCAGCCGGGTGCCCTCGGTCACCGGGACGCCCGAGATGCGGTAGTGGCTCATCACCTCCCTGGCGTCGGCGATCTTCTGATCCGGCCCGATGGTGATGGGGTCCACAATCATGCCGCTTTCACTGCGTTTGACGCGGTCCACCTCTTCGGCCTGCCGCTCCACGGTCATGTTGCGGTGAATGATGCCGATACCGCCCTGCTGGGCCAGCGCGATGGCCAGGTGCGATTCCGTCACCGTGTCCATGGCGGCGCTCACGATGGGAATATTCAGGGCAATCTTGCGGGTCAGCGAGGTGCGCGTATCGGCGTCGGCGGGCACCACATCGCTGCGCGCCGGCTGCAGCAGGACGTCATCGAAAGTGAGGCCTTCGGGAATGCCGTCTTGGTTCATAGGGTGATTCCTACATCATAGCGTAGGCAGGCCACACCCCAAAAATTGTTAGACTGGTTCTTTCACCCAGATCGGAGACACGGACCCTATGTTTCAATCCAAAGCCTTTGCCTTTTGCCTGGCCTTCGCGATGGCCTCCTCTGCCGCTCTTGCGGCCAAGAAGGGAGACCCTGACAAGGGGAAAGAAGTGTTCCAACAGTGCGCCCCTTGTCACAACCCCGATAGCACGGAAAAGAAAATGGGGCCGGGGCTAAAGGGCCTCTTCACTAAAGCGAAGTTGAACAACGGCAAGAAGCCCACCGAGGAGAACGTGCGTTCCCAGATCGAGGAAGGCGGCAATGGCATGCCTGCCTATAAAGAGATGCTGGGCGACGACGAAAAGAACGACCTGATCGCCTACCTGAAGACTCTGTAAGAGCGTTGTGGGGCAGGCCCTCGGCCTGCGGCGGCCTCTCAGGCCGCCTTTGCCGAGAGCCACGCTCCCCCTTACGGAGGCGTCAAACCAAAATAGTCCCCCACGACCTTCGCATCGTAAGGCGCATTCAACTGGTTCCATCCGTTGCCGGGCACGTTCAGCACGCCCTGAGTGTAAACGATCACTCCCTGTTGCGTCACCGCAATCACGCGGTCGTTAAACTGATCGCTGATCAGCGTCAGGCCATCCCGCAAGCGCACCGCCCGTGTCGGCTGCGGGTTTGGATTGCCATTCGGGTCCAGCGTGGAGTACATGAAAACCACCGCGCCATTCATGGTGACCTCGATGATCCGGTTGTTGCCCGCGTCCGTGATCAGCGTATTGCCGTCCGGCAGACGGCTGGCGAACGCCGCTGTATTCAACAACGAAGGATCGGGCGTAGCCGGATATTGCCAAACGATTTCGTGGTTGCGCGGATCCACCTCGATCGCCCGGTTGTTGGCCTGGTCGGCGATCAGGATATTGCCGTCGCTCAGCAACTCGGCGCTATTCGGATTGTTGAGCTGATTGAAGCCGGAGCCGCTGACACCCGTCATCCCGTATTGCCACACGATTTGCTTCTGCATGGTGACGATGATCACGCGGTTGTTGGCCTGGTCCGTGATCATCACGTTCCCATTGGGCAGAAAAGTGTTTTGGACCGGCGTGTTGAGCTCATTCGGCCCAGACCCGGTGACGCCCGCCTGTCCGTATTGCCATACGATTTGGCCCTGCTGGTTTACCAGCATGACGCGATTGTCGGCGCAACCGTTGGGGCAGGTGGGTTCGAGGCCCCCAGGCACGCCTGTGCCGGCCACCAGCGTCAGAGCGCCCACCCGCTGCGCATCGTTCACACCCACCACCGACGTTGGGCCTGGAACGCTCGATCCATCGCCGAATTGCCAGACGATATTGTGGGTGTTAGGGTCCACCTCGATTACCCGGTTGTTGGATTGGTCCGAGATCAGGATGTTGCCCGGGGTGTTGAAGCCTGGGCCGCCGTCCGCCAGCAGGGCCGCACCGGTCAGCGCGATGGCCCCAACGAGTACTGCCAGGCATCGCAACAGTGTGCCCGTACGATTCATGTTCATGATTTGTTTCCTCCTCAACCATCATGCGGACGCCTGCCCGAGGATGCGGTGAGCGCGTGGTAAAAGTTTTGTAAAAGTGCGCGCGGCAAATGCGAAAATGTGAAGAATGCCACACGTCGCCAGTTCCGTCGAGCGCGTTCCGCACTCCCGCATCCGAGAGTTGGCCGAAATCGCCATGTCCATCGAGGGTGTGCTGCGTTTGTATTTCGGCGAATCCAACCTGCCCACGCCGGACTTCATCAAACGCGCCGCCATCGACGCCTTGGCCGATGGCTACACGTTCTACACCGAAAACGCCGGCCTGCCGTCCTTGCGCCGCGCCATCGCCAGGCAGTATGGGGAACTGCACAACGTGGAGCTGGACCCTGCCACGGAAATCGTTGTCACGGCTTCGGGCGTGCAAGCCTTGAACGTCGCCATTCGCGCGGTGCTCGATCCCGGCGACGAGGCGCTGGTGCTCACCCCCGCCTGGCCCAATGGCTCGTCCATTGTGGCGATGGCCAACGCTGTCGTCCGCGAAATCCCGCAGCCGTTGCGCGGCGACCGCTACTCGATCGACTTCGACGCGCTACAGGCGGCCCTCACGCCCCGTACGCGCCTGCTGCTCTACACTTCGCCATCCAATCCACTGGGGTGGGTGGCCACCGGCGAAGAACAGCAGCGCCTGCTGGATTTCTCCCGCCGCCACGGACTCTGGCTGCTGGCCGATGAAGTCTACGATCGGCTCTATTATGCGGGCAGTTCTCTGGGAGCGCCCGTGCCATCCATCCTGCGCAAGGCCACGCGCGACGATGCCGTCATCGTAGTCCAGTCTTTCTCGAAGACCTATTGCATGACCGGCTGGCGGGTGGGCTGGCTGGTGGCCCGCCGCGACTTGGCATACAAGGCCACGCAGTTAAACGAGTTCATTATTTCCCATGCGGCCAGCTTCGCGCAGAAGGCGGCCGAGACGGCCTTGGCGCACGGCGAAGCGGAGCTGGCCGCCATGTTGGAGCGCCTGAAACAAAACCGCGACTTTTGTTTGGATGCGCTCCACGCCATGCCCGGCGTGACCGTGCCCCGGCCGGACGGAGCCTTCTATCTCTTCCCCAAAATCGAGGGTCTCACCGACTCGTTTGGCTTTTGCCGGAAGCTCCTGGAAGAATGCAAGGTAGGCCTGGCGCCCGGCGTAGCATTCGGCGCCGGTGGCGAAGGCTCCGTGCGCATCTGTTACGCGGCCGGTCGCGAGATCCTGGAGCCAGCCATGGAGCGCCTTGTGGGGCAGGTTGTCAACCTGCAGGCCGATTGTTAATCGGCCTTTCCCTCGACCCTAAATCCAAATCGCCGCCCCCCCTCGTATACCCCCTTGAAGTCTAACTTCAATCCAGGAGGGGAAGAATGCGAGTCAACGCCTTCCGCGTAGCTGCGTCCGTTCTCTTGATGGCAACCGGCGCTTTCGCCGCCAGCCATCGCAACGGACCGCTGCTGCTCGAAGATCAAACAGCCAACCTGAACGATTTCTACATCTTTCGCAGTTGGGAGCAAGGACATACCAACAGCGTCGTGATGAGCATGAGCGTTCAAGGTTTCCAGAACCCGGACAACGGGCCCAGCTATTACAAGTTTTCCAATAGCGTCCTGTACCGGTTTAACGTCAACAATTCACGCGGTCTGGACGGTAATCCGGACATGCAAATCGATTTCGTCTTCGTCGACACCATCGCGCCGAATGCGCCCTTTGTGTCGTATCTGGGCCAGATCACCAGCATCGACGACCCCGGAATCTTCTTGAAGGAAACCTATGTCGTCGTGATCCGGAACTTGGCGAACAACACGGCCGAGTTCTTCTTCAACGACGTAAACGGCCACGTGCTTTCGGTGGCCCCGCCCAACACCGGCCCCAATGGCACGCCAAACTATGAGCAGAACCTCGGCCAGCCTTCCATATTCACGCTGTCCAATGGCATGCGCGTGTTTGCCGGTCCGCGGGACGACGCGTTCTATTTCGATAGCGGCGCCACTTTCGATTACCTCAATTTCCGCGCTCCGGCGCCGGTGCTGTCCGGCGCCGCCGACCAGGGTCAAGGAGCTGCCTATCCCAACGCCGTGGACGGCTTTGCCGGCTACAACATCAGCCTGATCGCGGTGGAAGTGCCCATCAACATGCTGACGGCCAACGGCTCGGTTCCCACCGCCACTACCGATACCAACGCCCACATCGCCGGCTGGGCCTCCACTTTGCGCCAGCAGGTAACCGTGCGGCAAAGCCCCAACGATCCGGTACAGTTCGGCGATTATGTGGGCGTAGATCGCGTCGGCAACCCGCTGACCGTCGAGTTGCTCATTCCGCTGGGCATGAAAGACTACTGGAATCGCAGCACTCCGGCTAACGACGCGCAATTCGCGCCTCTCATCGGCGATCCGTTCTTCGTGAGTGCGGTGCTCAAAGGCGTCTTCGGGCTGAACGTGCCGCCCGCGCCGCGCGCCGACCTGTTAAGTGTGTTCGTGCCGGACATCACCCGCATCGACCTGACGATTCCGGGGATTCCCAACGCCCAGCAGAGCCGCCTGGGTCCGCTCGGCGGAGACAATGCCGGATGGCCCGTAGGTGGGCGCAGGCCGGGCGACGATGTGGTCGATATCGGGCTGCGCGCCGCCGCGGGCGTGCTCGTGTCGGGGTTCAACGTCGCGCCGAACAACGAGTTGGGCGACGGCGTGAACTCCAACGACGTGCCGCTGCTCGACCGTTTCCCGTTCCATGCGCCGCCGCATGCCGGTTACCTGCATAGCCAGGAGAACGGCACCAACGGCCGCGGTACACCAACCGGCCAATAACCTCGTGGGGCAGCCAACGGAGGGCGGGCTTTAGCCCGCGCGGGGCTTTAGCCCCGCCTGCCCCACGTAAATAAGGATTCAGGCAATGCGAACAATCACACTCTTCATCTTTCTCTGTACCGTTTCTTCCGCCCAAGTGAACGAGCCCGACCGCCTGATGCAGGCCTTCACCGACCGCGCCATGGCCGACAAGGTAGCCCGCATGGCCACCGACGAACGCATCAAAATGTACGAAGCCCTGGCCAACTACAACGCGGCCGATCTCCACTACCGAAACCTGCTGGCCGGCGCCTTCATTCAAAAGATGCGCGAGACCATGGACCCAGGCTATCTGGACCGCGCCTCGAAAATCGTAGAGGCGGTGCTCTCCGCCGACGGCGCGGATTATGAGGCGCTGCGCCTGCGCAGCCAGATCGAGTTGGAGCGCCACAACTTCACCAAGGTCGCGGAGTATTCGCGCGCATTGATTTCGAGCTCGCCGGACGATCCCTGGAACTGGGGCACGCTGGGCGATTCGCTGATGGAATTGGGCCAATATGACAAGGCCGCCGAAGCATACCAGCGCATGGTCAACATGCGCCCGGACCTGTCCAGCTACAATCGCGCATCGTATTATCGCTTCGTGGCCGGCGACGCCGCGGGCGCCATCCAGGTGATGAAGAGGGCCATCGATGCGGGCAGCCGGTCGATGGAGAACGTCGCCTGGTGCGACGTGGATCTGGGCAACATGTACTTCAAGATCGGCCAGGTGAGCGATGCCGAGCGCGCTTACTTGTCCGCCCTGCGGGCCTTTCCGGGCTACTATCCGGCGTATGCGGGACTGGGGCGCGCATACGCCGCGCAGGGCAAAATAACGGAAGCCATCGAGAGCTACAAGCGGGCGCAGTCCGCGGTGCCGCTGGTGGAATACGCTGGCGCTTTGGAAGATCTGTACGCGCTGGCAGGGAAGCCGGACGAAGCTCGCAAACAGGCCGACATGGTCGACATGATCGACAAGATGGAGCAGGCCTCCGGGCTGAATGTGAACCGGAATCTGGCCATGGCTTACGCGGATCGCGATCGCAAGGTGGATCGCGCCGTGGCGCTGGTCGAGGGGGAATTGCGCGGAAGGCGGGACATCTACACCTACGATGCGCTGGCGTGGACGCTCTACAAGAACAAGAAATTCGAGGAAGCCGGCAAGGCCAAGGAAAAGGCGCTGGAGTTGGGCACGCCCGAGCCGGCATTCTACTATCATGCGGGGATGATCGAGCGTGCGCTGGGCCAGACGGACCAGGCGCGCAAGCATTTGGAACGGGCCCTGGCGCTGAACGCGCGTTTCGATCCGCGCCAGGCGCCCTTGGCCGAGGCGGCTTTGAAGGAGATCGCACAATGAAACGGTTTGCCCTCTTTTTGTTTTGCGCCGGCGCGCTGGCGGCGGCCGGCGATCCAGTGGGCCGCATGCTCGACGACAAGCTGACCGCGGCCCAGCGCAACGACGCCTGCTTTGCGCTGCGTGGCAACCGGTCGCGCGAAGCCATTGCGGCTATGCGCGGCGCCCTGGCGAGCGACCTGGTGCGGGCCTGCGCGGCGCGCAATCTGCGGGAAGCGGGCGCGGTGGACGAGCTAAAGAGCGCACTCGCTGCGCCGGAACCGGAAGTCCGCGCGGTGGCCGCCCGCGAACTGGGCTCCTTCGAACGGCCGGAGTTGATGGAGGTGCTGCTTAAGGCGGCGCACGATCCCAATGTGCTGGTCTCGACCAACGCCGTGATGGGCCTTGGCCAATATCATGACCGGGCCGTGCTGCCCTACCTGCTGGACCTGGCCGCGAGCGGCGGAGCAGTGGGTGTGGCCGCCCTCACCCGCGCCGCTCGCTTCGACGAACCCGCTACCCTTCCGGTGGCGCGCAAGCTGCTTTCGGGCAACGATCCCGCCGCCAAGCTGATCGCGCTGCTCATCGTCGGAGAGTGCGGCGATTCGGGTGACCTGCCCCGCCTGCGCGAATTAGCCGCCAAGAGCCAACCGCTGGGTACCCGCGGCCGCGGCTTCGGTTTAATGCCCGCGCTGGACATCTCGCGCGCCGCCCGGAAAGCCATCGAAGTCATCGAAAAGAGACTTGCTGCCGTGGGGCAGGTTGTAAACCTGCGGGCCGATTGTTAATCGGCCCTTCCGATTTAACGTGCAATCGCATACCAAACTGTGGTACATATGAAGTTGGAGCATTGGCGGGTTTCCTAACCTGTTCGTGCTAAGCGTTCGGCCTTTCCACAGACTCCCTCCGGTAACCCGACGTCGACAACGGTAGCCTGAACTGCCGCACCTCTGACGTGGTCATCGATCGGTAATGCGCGACAAACCGGGCGCTCCTGGGTTTGGAGATTTGTCCCCCCTGCGACTTTTTGGAGTACCTAATTCCCCATGGACAGCGATCGAAAGTATAGACAACCGGGCTACATGGACTCGGATCGCTCGGATTTTAGAGATCGCCGCGGTGGCGACGAGCGGCCCCGGACCCCTGGCCCGAAACCACCGCTCGACATAACCGGTCCGCGCCTGCCACGCCTCGTTCAGGCAGTCACCGCGGCCCGCTGTTTCAACTGTTCCACGCAACTGCCCAACGGCATCGACTGGAACGGCAACTGTCCGAAATGCAACACTCCGCTGCATTGCTGCAAGCAGTGCTCTTATTTCGAGCCATCCACCCGATTCCAGTGCCTGAAGGCCATCCCGGTGCGCATCCCGCTGAAGGACAAAGCCAACGAGTGCACGCTGTTTTCGCACCGCGTCACCGTGGCGCGCGATGGCAGCGCCTCGGCGCCTCCGCCCAGCCCGGTGATGGACCCGCCCACTTCGCCGGATGCGGCGCGCAGCGCGTTCGACAAGCTATTCAAGAAGTAGCCGCTTCAAGGCGTCTGCTCGGCGTGCGCCGTCTTCAGATGGTTGTAGTACCCCAAGTCTTCCCCGGTTAGCAGCTTCGTCGCGTAAATGATCTGGCCTGTATGGCCGGAGAAATGTTCCACGGCGCTGTAGATGGCTTCGAGCAC
>Ga0182016_10006803_pt1 | contig 11921 bp, 8 predicted proteins | sample 712S2MmetaG_FD_120491 | JGI IMG/M metagenome (GOLD analysis project Ga0182016, IMG submission 120491) | Permafrost microbial communities from Stordalen Mire, Sweden - 712S2M metaG | ecosystem: Environmental > Terrestrial > Soil > Wetlands > Permafrost | place: Sweden: Stordalen | collected...
CTCACATTCTTGCGGAGCTGGACATCGCGCCGTTTACATCACCCCCCAGGGGGATGTCACACCGTGCGTGCAATTCCCAATGGTCTGCGGCAATCTGCGAAAAAACACATTTGCGGAGATCTGGGACGGTCCGAAATTCCGGCAACTCCGCGACGTCCGCGTTCGCAATCTGCCCGTTTGCTCCACGTGCGCGAACTCTCCCGTGTGTACCAGGTGCCCTGGGCTGGCCTACGTGGAGACCGGAGATTTCCGCGCTCCTTCAAGTATAGATTGCGACAAGTCTTTCGCACGTACCGGTATCCCATCGGCGCTCATGCAGATCCGAAGCGCTGCTTCTAGCCGTCACGATTCGGAACAGGTTGCCCGTTTCACCGGGACCGGCGCCTCCTCTCCGCTCGTACAGATCGCCGGTATCCAGTAAGAGGCGATAGGGCAAGCGGGTCGTTGTTGGTCCATGCCCCCTTGATCCTGGAGTGCGTTCGCGCCTCAACCCCCGACGAACTCCGCCGGCTGCATATGGCCCTGCGGCTGCCGCTATTAGTCCGGAGCGCTTTAGCCGCTGAGCGGCTCCTGTGTACACTGCAACGTCTTCACTCCCTGTTCTGGGGTGAGGCGCTGTGGGGTTGGTATAGTCCGAAACAGCGTGAGACTATTAACCACACTCTCGCCCAGATTGTCTGGGGAGCAACCGCCGGCTATCTTCCTGGGGGCTCCTTCTTCGAAGGCGGACTTTTCGATTGGGAATGGCGCGCCATTTCCGAGCCTCCGTTTCCGCGGTCCGGGCGGATACTGCTCGGGGGCGCCGGGGGCGGACGGGAACTCATTCAGTTATGCCGGAGCGGTTTCGACGTGGTGGCATTCGAACCGAGCGAGCGGCTTTGCGAGGGCGCCCGCCAGGCGGTCTCGCCCTTTCCCGGTAGCATCGTGGTCCAGGCTTCCTATCACGATCTGGTAACCGCCGCACGCGAACGTACCGGGCCGCTTGCGGCCCATGTTTTGAATGCATCCTTTGACGCCGTCTTTTTCGGTTGGTCAAGCTTCAACTTCGCCTTCACCGACATGGACTGTCGAGAGTTGCTTAATGCTACTCGCATGGTTGCGCCCATAGCGCCATTACTGCTCAGTTTCGGGAGCATCTTGGGCGCGGAAGATGGCAGGCTCGATCGTTTGCGGCCGGTCATTCGCCGAGTCTGCAAGCTTCTGGGGGCGCCGGCGGATCGGAGCCGTGGCGACGAGTTCTCACTAGGCGGCTTCGCACATTTCTTCTCCCTGGATGAATTTGGCTTCGCAGCCAGCGATTCCGGCTATCGCATACACCATATCCGGCCGGTTCTCGAATCTTACTATTACGCCATTTTGACACCGCAGTAGCAATCGGCGCATTCCGTTTTTCGGCGTATCGTTGGAATTAAACCTCCGAGTCCAGCGGGAAGCACCATCAGGGCAATGAACGCTCGATTCTTCCAAAACGGCGATCGCAATTTGGCGTTGATCAAAGACGAGAGCGGCCGGACGCAACTCACCTTCGGCGTGAACTTCCTACCGATGCCGCCCGCCGTCGTCGGCCTCATGCTCCGGCTCGCCGCGGTTTCGCCAAACGATACTGTATACGATCTTGGTTGTGGCGATGGCCGCATCGTAATTGAGTGCGCCAAGACCTACGGCGCGCGGGCTGTCGGTTTCGATTACGACCCGAGACTCATCCAGCAAGCCACTGAGAACGCCAGGAACGCGAACGTGGGATCCCTGGTGAGATTCGAAAGGTGCGACCTGTTCGATGTCTCCCTTTGCGAAGCCACTGTAGTCACGCTCTACCTAAGCCCCACGATAAACTCGCACTTGGGCCGGAAGTTGCTGCGGGAACTGCGTCCCGGCTCCCGAGTGGTTTCGTGCGTGTTTGAGATGGGGGATTGGCGGCCGGACAAGACTGAGATCTTTGAAGGCCTCCCCGTGCACCTGTGGAGCATTCCCAACAAGTAGCCCGAGCGCGCCCTCCTTCCCGCCAGGGTTACCGTATCTCCTGCCCATGTCACCTTTAATCCTGGAGTGCGCCCGCACTCACCCCGATCCTGGCAAGCTCCGCCGCCTCTCCGGTATGTGTTCGGATTGGGACGGCCTTGTCCAGTCAGCCTTGCAAATGAGGCTCGCTCCTATGGTATTCAGGGCGCTGAATCGGACCTGCCCGGACTCGGTTCCGCCCGAGGCGCTGGCCACTCTGCAGAACCGCTTCCGGCTGGACCTCAAACGCAATCTCCTCTACGCAAAGGAACTTTTCCGTCTCCTGGATTTGTTCGACTTGGCGGGCATTCAAGCCATTCCATTCAAGGGTCCCGTGCTGGCCTGGTCGATATATGAGACTCCTGGCCTGCGCTTCGTGTCGGATCTGGATCTGTTCGTTCCGCAACGCGACATAGGCCGGGCTATCGACCTTCTGACCTCCACCGGCTATCGGCCATTCGGCCCGCCTATCGGTTTACGGTTCTTGTTAGACAGCGGCCAGTCGATTCTCAGGCGCCCCGACGGAGGATTCGCCGTCGATCTCCATTGGCGGCTCGTGGCCGCTCACTTCAGTCCGCTCGACGACGCGGAACTCCGCTCCCGGCTTGCGCCTGTCGATATGGCCGGACGCCGTACCCCGACCTTCTGTCCGGATGACCTGTTCGCCTTCCTGTGTGCGCATGGCGCTATACATGGTTGGGATTCGCTGCTCAACGTCTGCGATCTCGCCCGGCTCATCGACGCTTGCCCGCTGGATTGGGATGCGATTCTTTCGCGCGCCGAGCGACAGTGTATGTCGCGAATCGTATCGCTTGGTCTCTGCCTCACGCAAGACTTGCTCGGGTCAAACCTGCCCCCTGAGATAGCAAGCCATATCCGCGCCGACTCCCGCCTCGCGGCTCTTGCCTCATCCGTCTGTAAGCGGCTTCAGGACGGAGGTCAAGCGGGGTTGCGGGAGCAGTTCAGTCTCAAACTCCACTTGATGGAAGGCTCCGGGCGTAAACTCCGCTTTCTTTGGTATCATCTCCGTTTTAGTTCCTTGAAGTCTCTTGCGGATGCGTTCCACCTGGCCTAAACTCCTCCCTGTTTCCGCGCGGTCTACTTCGCCGGCGCCGCGGGGTGTGGCGCGCCGGGAGGATAGCCGCCAGCGAATCCAGCCGCCTGGACGTACAATACGTTCGAGGAAGAAATTCTCCAGGTGCTCGGGTCCGCCGAGTCGATGAGCTCTGTGTCGGCCCATGTAAACGCCGCAGCGCTGACGGATACCGCACCGCTGGAATAGGTGGCGTTTACGACCCGGGCCTGCTCTACCTTTACATCCGCCGCGACGATTACATTTATGGCTACGGCATGATCGGCAGGATTGTCAGCGACGATCTTCGTCCCCTCATCGACGAGCAGGCTGTTCAGCGTACCTGCGACGGCGGCGATTCCCGTCGGTGACGGCGCGCCGCCGGGGAGTTCCAGAGTGGCGCCGCCGACCGTGAGATCGGGTTTCGGAGAAAGCGCCTGATCAAACTCTACAGCGGCATTGCGCCCGCTGTACGTCCCCCCCCGCATCTGGATTGAGCCGATTCCGAATGTTCCGCCCCCGCCGTTGTTCACCCTGAGCGCGAACAGCGCCCCGGAGACGTCGTTGTCTACCAATCGCAGCGTTCCGATGGAGGCCGAAGCCCCTAAATGCCCCTGCGGAAAAATCGCGGAGTTGCCGGTAGCATGGATGTCGTTCTGCGCGATGAGCACATCTGCTACGGCGATCGGCTGAGGGGAATACGACATGAACCGTATCCCCATCGCGCAGCCGTTCATCGTGTTGTTCACCACCTGGAAAAACTCCCCCGAAAGTTCCGGCTGCAGGTCCACACAAATCTGACTTGCGCTGGGCCCATAAATACGATTGTGGTGGATCGTCGTGTTCTTGCCGGCTACGTCGATGCCGTTCAGGATGGCGTTATCCATCACGCTGATCATTTCGCTATCGCCGTGAAAATCGACGCTCATCGCCGCGGACGACGCCAGGTTGCCGATAGTGTTCCCTGGGCCGATCACGATCTGGCGGCTGGGCTCCCTGCCGCCAATGTCAACCCCAGCCCGGCCGCCCATTAAATACGAGTTGGCCACGTTGAAGCTCTGGCTGCTGGCGATCATGATTCCATAATTGGTCTTGGTGGCCACGGATAGCATGCCGTCAATATGGCTGTTGGTATAAAGTCCATGAAAAATGTACAGAGGATAAAGCGAACGTTCCTGGTAGCCTACAAAGTTCACATCGTCTAAGATCAGGTTGCGCGCGTACTGAATAAACAGGCCGGCGGACGACACCCCGGCATTCCCGGCGAACGTGATATGCGACATCGCGATCTCCGGTAAGTTCAACTTCTCTAAGGTGGTCTTCGCCGCCGCATACGAGTCGTAGAGCCCCGCTTGCAGCGTAATCGCATTCCCCGAGATCGACTCGACCTCGACCATTTCCCCTTTGTAGCCTTGCGGCAAGTTGCAATCGAAAAATGCGGAGCAATCCTCCGGATGGGTGGAAGCGTAGGGGGCAGTTGTTATTAGAACGACATCCCCAGGATTCAGGGAAGGCGCGAGGCTGCTTGTAACCGTGCGGCTGGTCACGGCGGCGTCTGCTGTTAGCTCCGCTTTCAGTGTGGGCTCCGCGCCGCCGATTTTGAGACTATCGCTCGTGCTGTTGGAGGCGCTGAAGTCAAAAGTCGTTCCCGTATCCGCGACGACGTTCAATGGGCCGGATAGAATGAGACCGGTTGTGAACCCGGGAGTGAGCTTGTAACGGCCAAAAGGCACATGAAGCCTGAGGCCTTTTACGCTGGCATCGGTGAGCGCACGCATGAGACAGGCCGTGCTATCGGACGCTCCCGTGGGGTCGCAACCGTCATAATTTGCGGTGCTCAATTCAATCGGGGTTGTCGTCTGCCCCAGAAGCGCTGAAGCGAGCATTGGCAACAAGAACGCACATCTGCTCGTTCTCACTCCCATACCGCCTCCCGCGCCGCCAGCATGGCGATAATCAAGATCGGCCATGCCCCCAGCGTAGGTCTGGCAAAAGGGTACTCCACGACGGCATGCAGAAAAACGGCCATCACTCCGATCCCCCAAACCGAGCGCAAGGCCGGGAGAACGCACCAGCCAAACAGCGTGACCATCACAATGCCGAAGGGTATGCCGCCCTCCGCCGCCCACTGGAGCCAATCGTCGTGCGCTTGGTTGGCGATCAACCCAACATCCATGATGGCGTAACGAGGATACGCCGTAGGCCATGCGCCCATCCCCACGCCAAACCACGGATGCGCCGCGATCATGTGCACCGTAGAAACCGCTAATTCGCGGCGGACGGCCACGGGATCTGGCGCTAGAAACCGATGCCAGACATGTTCCCATCCGACTACAGCAACAAACACGGCGAACAGCGCCGCCATCCGGACAAACGCAGCGCTCGCCGCGCGGCCGCTGGCGACACCGCGCGCCCACAGGAGCACGGGAACCACCGCAACTTCGGCTGTCGCCAGCATGGTCCCCGCGCGTGAGGTAGACGCAATCACAGAAGCATACATCACCGCGGCCATCCCGGCATAGAGCAGCCCGCCGCGCTCCCGCCGTATGGCTTCGTAAAGCGCGAATGGGAGCGCCACTTCGATGAACGCGGCGTAATGGTCGTAACTAAGAAAAGGGCCCATCGCGCCCTCGTACGGCGATGGGAAGAGCCAGAATATCTTATCGGACGTAAAAGTCTGGAGTGTGGCTATCGCCGCGATGGCGAAACTAAGCCAGAGCATTGCGGAGCGAAACCAACTAGCCGTACGCCGGCGGCGAAACAGGCTGAAGCCAACCACAAAGACAGCCAGGAAAGTAGCCCACCGCACCGTAGCGGATTGTGTATCGAAACTGTAAACGGTATGCCCCGTAATCAATTGCAGCGAACCCAGGACAACCGCCGCCAGCAACGGGAACAGCGGATAAGGTAGGACCGGAGGAGAATGGCGGGATCGCCAAAGCGCGATCCCGGCGAGGGCGAAAACCCCAACTTGAAAAACGGCTACCGGCCAGTAAGCCGGAATCCAAAGAGTCACTACAGCGAAGAAAAAGAGCGCCGCTAAAGCGACGTGCATGGTGCAGGATAGCCGGCCCGGTGGCTTTCTTCGGGGCTATGGGGCCGAAATGGTCCCCGAAGCAACCAAACCCCCAGCGATTCCAGCCGCGGCTGCGGCACCGCCGACCACGACGGCCGTCGCCACGCCGACTCCGGCAATCGTTGCTCCCGTAGCCGCAGCAGCTCCCGCAGCAGCAGCTCCTGCCGCACCCGCAGCACCAGCAGCTCCTGCCGCACCCACGCCCGCAGCTCCTGCCGCGGCAGCGCCAGCCACCGGTAAGCCGGCGGCCTTTGCGGCCTGATCGCTTAGCTGTTCAATCTTGGTGACCTGGACCACCTGGGACGCTCCACCAGCCGCGGCCGCTCCCAAAATAACCGAGCCGGTGACTTGAACGCTTTTCCCCGTGAACTTCCCTAGATCCGTTCCCCGGAGTTCCGCCTTAGTCTTGCTGGTAACGTCGGTCAAGAAAAACCTGCCGCTCGCGGATTCGAGAACGCCCTTCATCAGCATTGAAGTGGCGGCGCCCGCCTGAGGAGCGAATGCGAGTCCCGTGCCGGGATTCAGACTAGCCACCAGAAAACCCGTTGCTGTCCGCACCTGGGCGATACCACTGCTCGCGAAAACCCTGACGTTATTCGGACCACCCATCGCGACCAACACCACGCCGTCTTTCTCAGCCGATGCGATTTGCAGCGTCGCCGCTTCGATCATGTGCGCCGCGCCGTTCCGCATCAATTCGGAACCGCTCTCCAACACGGTGTGGTCCCGATACACTTTTGCGCTTGAGTTCGGCAACAGTGTAATCTGAGCCCCCCCGAGTTCGACCGTGGAACGCGCTGCGGTCGTCTCGATCAGATTGCCCTCGAATACGGTGCCGTTCCCCCGGATTGTAGAACCGTCCACCCGGAAGTCTCCGGTTGATTTGACGATCCCAACGGAAGGCGTGGATGCCGTAAGCGTGAGGACGCAACCCATAAGAACAACGGCGGTGAGTAGTCGCAAGATCGAGCGCTCCTTTCTAACGCTAAGATTTTTATTATAACCTGGGAAGCGTCGACGCAACCCGTTATTTTTGTTGATGTCGCCGGGAAAGCTTATGTATTACTCGTGTTTTACGTGTTATCGCACACTGCGCCCGCAGCCTGGATGGGATTCGGGCCTGCGGACCGGTCTGGGGGTCGCGTGGCCGCCTCAATAAGGTCTTCTTTAGTACGCTCCGGCATCCTAGCCACAGCTCTCGCCGGGCTGGTGGCGGCCTCGGCTTGGTCCATCCTGATTGGATGGGCCGATTATTGGGCTCGGAAGGAAACTGTTGCCGCAACCGAAAAGGCTCTGGCTCTTACTCCCTGGCAGGCGGGTTATTACGTTAACCTCGCGCTCCTGATATCGGACGACGATCCCAAGAGAGCCTCCGCCGCCCTGGAGCGAGCCGTCGCCCTGGATCCTTGTGATTCCTTCTCCTGGATAGAGCTTGGCCTTAGGGTCGAGGCCGATGGCCATACCGCGGCTGCAGAGCGATACTTTCTGCGGGCCGCCGACGTAGACAAAGAGTATCTCCCCAAATGGACCCTCGCCAATTACTACTTTCGGCGCGATGAAGAGGCCAAGTTCTGGTTCTGGGCAAAAGCGGCCGCGCCAATGCTCTATGGCGACCCGTTGCCGTTATTCCGTTTGTCCGGTAAGGTCGTGGAGGATGGTAAGCTCATCGATCGCCTGGAAATCCGCCGTCCTGACATCCAGGCTGCCTATCTGTCCTATTTGCTCTCTCTAAACCGTCTGGATCTGATCGAGCCTGCCACTCATCGTCTGCTCGATCAGAACCGCGAATCGGACGTTCCTCTACTGTTGAAGGTTTGCGACCGGCTGTTGGAGGCAAAGCGTGCGGATGAAGCCCTGGCGATATGGAATGGGCTAGCCAAGGCACGGGAGATTCCCTATGCGCCCCTGGCGCCCGACGCGGAAAATGTTTTGTCCAATGACACCTTCTTGCCAACGCCCACAATGCAGGGCTTTGCTTGGCGTTTGCAGTGGGTAGACGGGATCAGCGCCTCGCGCGAGGAGAATCCAGCGGGCCTGCGCCTCACTTTCTCCGGCGAAGAGCCCGAAGATTGCGAGCCTCTCATCCGGTTTTTGCCGGTTCGGGAAAATGCCGTCTACGAGTTCACCGCCTCGTATCGTACTGCCGGGATACCGCCCGATAGCGGCCTCGGCTGGCGCGTGACGGATATGGATGGTGGCAATCTTATGGGGCCGCCGGAAAGCCTGGCTTCGGAGAATGGCGCGAACGCTTCAATTCGTTTCGTCACTCCACCCGGTTGCCACTTGGTGCGAATCGCTCTCGCATACCGGCGAACCCTTGGCACGACTCGTATCGAAGGCGCCGTCATCCTGCGAGAGGCCGGTTTGCGAACGGGCGGCTCAATTTCCCGTTAAAGCGCCGGGACGTGTAATGAAGTAGAGGAAGCCTAAGAAAACCAGAGCGCCGAAGCCATAAAGCATGAGGGCCCGCTTCTTTCGTTGCCAGCGGATACGGCCGCGAGTCGATCTAATCTCCCGCTCCGCCTCCGACCGCCTCCCGGAGGCTTCGGGGGGGTCCGCGTAACGGAAGTGCAAAAACCGATGGCCACACTCCCGGCAGCGATATGGGTAATATCCCATCAGCCCCGCCAGATGTTCCAGCCCTTTACGGTGCGAGCGGTGTGCGTGATCGATCTTGCACTTCGGACACAGCATGGCTTTCCAGAGTCACCCTATTCTAGTTCAACCTCGTCGCGCTGAGCCTCTTTTTTTCCAATTTCCAGTTCCCGTTTCGTTCATTCCTCCACGATATACATCAACCGTATATATTACTTATACGGTATCTATAACTGTTACCGTATTGTTCTATGCCGTCGGTATGTTCTTACTTCGTTGTACGGGAAAACCGTCCCGAGGCTCCCACCCTAAAGTAAATCTCCCGTTCCGCCGACGTAGTGCCGTATGGCGCTGTGCGGATATCGGATCCTCTTACTGGCGAGTTGCGTCATTCTCGCCGCGGGCGCGGGACGGAATGAGCCCGTGCCATTGTTCTTTCTGGAGAACCATGGGCAAGCGCCGCAGTCGGTCCGCTTCATGGCAAAAGCGCCCGGACTAACGGCCTATTTCGCCCCCAGTGAAGCGCTATTACGGGTCGCGGGGAAGACCATCCGCATGCACTTTGAAGGGGCAGCCCGGGCTTCCAGGCCCGAAGCTAGGGACCGCCTCCCCGGAGTGGCGAACTTCCTGATTGGGCCGCAGGACCGATGGCTTCTGGCGCAGCCTTTGTTCGGGAGCGTCGTATACCGGAACCTCTATCCGGGAATCGACATGGTCTACGGAAGCGCCGGGCGCAACCTGAAGTCCGAGTTCGTAGTAGCCCCACGGGCTGACCCATCGGCCATTCATGTACGGTATCTCGGCGGAGGTAAGCTTCGCATCCGAGAAGATGGCTCCCTGGCGATACCGGTCGGCGCCGAGGAACTTCGCGAGGAGGCGCCCGTCGCGTACCAGGAGCGCGACGGCCTGCGCATTGCCGTGAATGGGCGGTTCGTCCTAGTGGGTGAATCCGTGAGTCTTGTAATCGGCGAGTACGATGTCTCCCTGCCCTTGATTATCGACCCGGCGATCTCCTACAGTACCCTCCTGGGTGGCTCGGGAGCCAACGCGGCCAACGCATTGGCGGTGGATTCCACAGGGGCGGCGTATATTGCGGGCTTCACCGAATCCATTAACTTCCCTACCTCCAACCCAGCGCAAAACTTCAATGCCGGCGGCACCGATGTTTTTGTGGCTAAACTGAACCCCGCGGGATCGGGGTTGGTTTATTGCACTTACCTTGGCGGCTCCGGCGCTGATGAGGCTAACGGAATTGCGGTGGACGCCTCCGGGGCGGCTTATATCACGGGCGCGACGACATCGCAGGACTTTCCCGTGGTCGATCCGCTGCAGCCGAAGCTCGCGGGTGAGCGAAACGCGTTTGTGCTCAAGTTGTCCGCTTCCGGCAATAGTTTGGTTTACAGCACGTATCTTGGCGGCGGCGCTTCGGACTCTGGAAATGGAATCGCCGTTGACGGCGCTGGAGCCGCTTACATCGCGGGAGACACGACATCCCCGAATTTTCCGGCTAGCGGTTGGCAGAAGGCCAATCGCGGAGGCCAGGACGTTTTCGTCGCCAAACTCTCCGCCAATGGGGGCCACTTGGCATACAGCACCTATATGGGCGGGGCTAATACCGATCACGGCGCGGCGATCGCCGTGGATACGGCCGGGGAGGCTTGGGTGGCCGGATCGACCTGGTCGGCCGATTTCCCGATGGCGAGTCCATTTCAGAGCGCTTCCGGAGGCGGCCAGGATGCATTCGTGGCCAGGCTCTCCTCCGACGGGGATACGCTGTTGTTCGGCTCCTATCTGGGCGGGACCGGCGGCTCGCTCGGCTACCCGGAGGCGGCTCAGGCGATCACTCTAGACTGGCAGGGGAACGCATATCTCGCGGGGGTCACCAGTTCCGCGAACTTCCCCCTTTTGAACCCGCTGCAATCGTCGCTCCATGGGGAAACCGACGCTTTCGTGACGAAAGTGTATGCTTCCGGGACCTTGGCCTACAGCACTTACATGGGGGGCTCCGGAATGGACTCGGCCGACGCCATTGCGGTTGATTCAAGCGGGGCCGTGTATGCCGCGGGATACACTTACTCGACCGATTTGCCGGTTGTCAATGCGGTCCAGAGTGCCAACGCGGGCAATTGCGACGCATTTCTGGCCAAGATAGGCGGAACGCCAACCCTGCAGGCCCTAACCTACCTTGGCGGAAGCGGCGCCGATACCGCAACAGCAGCAGCCATAGACCCGGCGGGAGCGATCTATCTGGCGGGGTGGACGCTATCAACCAATTTTCCCTTGGTGCACCCCTATCAATCCGTGGTTGCCGGCGACTATGGCGCGTTTGTTACGAAACTCGAGTTGGGCCAGCCGCCCGTCAACCAAGGGGTGACGCCAAACTCGGGTGGCGGAGCCTCGCAGACGTTCGGCTTTCAGTTTTCCGATCCTGTTGGGGTAGCGGATCTGACAACCGTGTCGGCGTTGTTCAATTTAACCTCTACCGTCGCAAATGGGTGTTCGGTGATCTACAATCGGACCGCGAATACCTTGTCCTTGCTGACCGACGCCGGCGCGGCCCCAGCGGGATCGATTGCCCCGGGCGCCGGCACGCAGCAGAATAGCCAGTGCATATTGAGCGGCGCCGGATCGAGCGTTTCGACGGCGGGAAACATCTTGACCCTGAACCTGGCGATCTCATTTCTGCCACCCATAGCGGGGCCGGTCAATATTTACACGCAATCCGCCAACTTGAGTGCTGCGACCGGTTGGCAACTCAGTGGGGGCTGGACGGTCCCGGCAATGATCGTCAGCCCTCCCAACGAAGCCTGGCTACCGAACAACAGCATCGCTTTCCAATGGACCGGAATGGGTGTTTTCACCGCGTGCACTCTTTCCGTCAGTGCTATCGCGCCGGGGGACACGGACATTTTGGGAGAGGCCTTAGGAGCTGGCACATCGCTACTTGTGACGAACCTGCCATGGGGTATTGGGTACATCTATGTCCGTATCGGATCAAAGACCAGTTCCGGCTGGCTGTATGTCGATTACACCTATATAGCCCCATTTCCCCTGCCCGGGGCGCTGATCAGCCCTACAAACGGCTCCACCCTGCCCGGCTCCACAGTCACCTTTCAGTGGTCCGCCGCGATCGGGGGTTCCCAATATTGGCTATACGTTAGCAAGGTGGCGCCGGGTAGC
>Ga0182016_10006809_pt1 | contig 11911 bp, 8 predicted proteins | sample 712S2MmetaG_FD_120491 | JGI IMG/M metagenome (GOLD analysis project Ga0182016, IMG submission 120491) | Permafrost microbial communities from Stordalen Mire, Sweden - 712S2M metaG | ecosystem: Environmental > Terrestrial > Soil > Wetlands > Permafrost | place: Sweden: Stordalen | collected...
AAAGAACCCAGCGTCCTCTACAGTGTAGCCCGCAACGGTATAGTTCGCAGGATTGATAGCGGATGCTCCCATCCCCTTGCTGAAGGTGACGTGAACTTCCTGATTGGTACCGGCCAACGGGTTTCCGGAAGCGTTCGCCTGTCCTCCACCGCCATTATCCAGGAACCCACTGACGTTCAGAACCACCGGGGCTGTGGTGTCAACGACGACCGTTATTTCCGCTTTCACGCTGTTCGTGCTTAAGCCGGTTAACGGAGAACTAGCAGTCCCCTGAACGATAAGGTTAGTGTCCGATAAGTTTATGCCTGATAAGGTCAGTGTCGGCCCAGTTGCACCTTGCACCACGACCCCGTTCGTCGTCCAGACATAGACGAGCCCAAATGTGCCGACTGGCTCGGTGGCTCCCTCCATCGTAAAGGTCACAGTATCACCTGGGTAGGTTGTCACGTTGGTCGGCTGCTCGGCAATGGAGATGTTGGTAACTGTGGCCAAGTTGACGGCGATCACGTCGCCTGCCAAGACCGTGGGTGTGCCGTTGGTGAGAGAATCAGCGTCAGGCAGGAATGTATAAGTGGCTGTAATCCCATCGCCGCCACCGCCTTGCTCGTGATCCGCTTCGATATAATACATCTGGCCCGCAACCAAGGGTATTCCGTTAGACCACGGAGTCGTCACCCCGCCGTCGGGTGTGAACTGGTCAGACCGCTTCTGAGCAATCCCACTAGCAGTGCCACCGCCGCCTTCATCTGTGGTCCACTCGTTTGCGTTGCCCCACTGCGTTTCCTGGGCAATGAGCCTCTTGTTGCTCGGATTGGCGTCCGTGCTGAGGTAAAGGTCGCTGTTATCGTCAGACGAGACAAAGAATACGTAATTTGTCGTAGTCGGCGGGATAAAATAGCCGCTGACGCGATCGTCATAATCGTTGATGCCGTCGTTGATGGAACCAACGAAGTTCGTCAGTGCCGTAATGCTGGTCGGTTGCGGATACGCATTGCCTAAGAGCGGAGTCAGTTCATTCTGTGAAATGACAGAGGGAGTAAAGTCGGGGCTGAGCCAATATTCCCGTTTCAAGTAGCCCTTGACCACTGTGCTGGGCGCCAATGTAACCGTTACTGGCGCGCTCGTGTAGGAGAGGCCAGTCACTTGCGGGAAGGTGACCACAGCAGTGATTTTAGAGCCTTGATCGTTGGTTCCGAGCACCAAGTTTAAGGTGTTCCAGGCAGCCGGCACCCCGTTATTAGTGGAATAAACCTCCCCATCCTGATTTGTGATCAAAACACCATTTCTATACCAACTGATCGCCGGGTTCAGAGGCGTCGCGTCGCTGGAAACAGTCGCGCTCAACAAGATGGCGGAACCAGCCGCCGCCACGGCATTGGTTGGAGTAACTGCGATATCGACATAGCTGGGGGGAATGCCAAAGTAGGCCAAGCTAGCATAGCCCGGCTGATTCCAAGTGCCCTCAGTGCCGTTGACGAGATTATTCGTGTTCGTGCCCGTGATGTAATTGAGCTCGATGTTATATCCGCCACCGCCATTCTCATGGACCATTTCAAAATAATACATGTTGCTGGCCACCAAGAAAATGCCGTTGGGGTTTTGCGGAATCGTTGTGCCGGCATTGGTCGGAGTGCCGTTCGGGTATTGCGGCGTAAGGGTCCCAGCCGCCACGAATTGATCAGAGCGCTTTTGAGTGAGGGAACTGCCGCCGCCGCTCGTTGTCCATTGAGCTTCGTTGCTCCAAGCCGTCTCTTCCGCGACGAGTTGCTTGTTGCTTTCCGTCACGTCACTGCTCAGGTACAATTGGCTATAGTCATCCGAGGAGATGAAGAAGACATAATTGGTGGTGACCGGCGGAATGAAATAGCCGACTATCCGATCCGCATAACCAACAGACGGAGAACTTTCTGTGGATCCCCAAGGCTGCACGCCGCCGGAGCCGTTGTTATTCGGTCCGACGGGAATGGTCATAAAGTAATTGCTTTGCGGGCCATACAACAAGCTGCCATTGCCTTGCGCAATCGGCAGCAAGCCATTAAAATTGTTGTATCCGCCGCCGTTGTAACCCGGTCCATTGAACAAGCCGGCGGGAAAGTCCCAAATTGTTTCGAGCACCATACCATTCGATAAACCATACGCGTTGGTTGGCGGAGCATAAGGGAAAGACGGCGTCGCGGAAGGTGTGCTGAGACCAATGTCAAAGGTGGCATCCAACCCGCTGGCGGTGGCATAGCTGACCTTGCCGCTGGGTGGGAACAGACCGATTTGGCCTCCCGCATAAAGGTTATTCGTGGCGATGCTCAAGTTCTCCCACCCCGAGGTCACCAGCGTGCTGGAAGCGCGACCGAAACCATAGGCATATTGAGTATTAGGCGCGAGAACGGTATTCAGGCCAGACCATTGAAACCAATCGCCATCCGCCACCAGTGCGGCAGAAGCCGTGTAGCTCGCGATGAGGGTGGATTCAACTCCGTTTGTAGATAGAATGTAGATGTTCAGGCAGAAAGGTTCGTTCGTGTTGAGGTAAGTTCCGCCGCCGTTGCCTAGTCCCGCCGTCTTAAGGGCAAGAGAGGTAAGCAGATACCCGCCAGGATCCGATCCTGTCGTGAACGACTGACCAGGCCACGCGCCGTCGGGTGCGTGCGTTATGCCGTTATCCCAATAATAGTTAAGACCACCGTAACTGTTGGCGTTGCCAACGTTGCTCAATTGAGAGATATCAAGCGCCCCGGGTTTAGGGGCCGTCGTCCCGATATCTTTCAGGGTCGCGGCAAAAAGCGCCTGGGAAAGCCCAAGCGTCAATGCACCCGTACAGAGAATGCTTTTTATACAATATCCTATTTTCATAGCTAAGGAGGTGTGGTTAATGGGTTTGTTTCGTGATGAGATCAGTTAAATCGAGACGGCTTTACGTCTGAAATTCCGCGTGTGTCATTAACGCGATAATGACAGGATCGTCACATTTGGCAACAGTTTTTTGCAATTTTTTTTGAATAACCATCGTGAAACAGGCCAAAAACGCCCGATGTAATACAGATGTTGTTGATGTTAAAGTGCTTACGCACACCAAAACCAACAAGCAGACGCCTTAATCACCCCTCCAACCCTATTACTTTGCATCATGGCTCATTGAAATGAATAGGCGGGAAATGAAGGTCCGGATGATTTCGTAACATGGTGAGCTTCAGGAACAACACCCAAATCATGGCGCAAGCCATTGCACCGGCCGTTCCCATGAGGTACTGAGGCCAGGAAACACGGCGCCAGCCACGGCGGTCAGCAAAGACATAAGCCGGCAGATAAACCATCAGGCCATAGACAAACATCCAAAAAGGCGAATCCGCCGGACGGAACCCTCCAAATATCGCTTCACCGATGTTTCCGTAAATGCCGAAACAGACGAATGCCTCGAAAGGAGAAAAGTCATAGCGCGACAGGAGCCAAGCCCAAAACGCAAAAGCCGGCAGAAAGGTGATCACGCTATGGCAGCAGATGACGTCGAAGTAATTGCTGGAGGCCGTAATGTAAGCCTCTCCGACTTTGACGCCAAAAAGGGGCGCGCAATTGGTCAGGAGCGTGGTAATGGCCTCCTCACTCATGGCGAGAAGGACCGCCAGCAGGAAAAAGGAAATCCTCCAATCGCAAGGAATTTGCCGGCAGAGGGCCTTGATCCGGTCGCGTGACACGTACATGAGGGTCCCGCCGATCCCGACCCAAAGGAGCACCAGGCCTGAGGCCATTTCCAGGACAGCCCTCATCACGGGGCGAGGCCAGACCGCCACGGTAACGAAGGTGATTCGGCCAAGCATCCATAAGGCCAGAACAGCGAGAAACGCCATCTGCAGCCAGCCCAGACTCCGGACACGGCTGGGCGGCGCGGGAGCGGGCGGGGAATTATCCATGAGGGTGATTGTCGCAAAAAGGGAGATTTCGTAAAGCGCTATGCACGGGAATGCGCAACGACAGTTCCTTGACATCGGTCTTCAAGGTCTGGCAGTGTCGCTCCATGAAAACACGTCCAAATTCTCTCCTCTTTGCTCTCCGGCTCGGATTGAGCCTGACCACTGTTCTGCTGACCGGCGGCTTTTTATCCGCCCAAACTGCCCCGGAAGAGGGCTTTGTCAGCCTCTTTGACGGCAAAACCCTCGACGGCTGGCATGTGGGCGACAACGCCAGTTTGTTCCATGTCGAGGACGGCACGATCATCATGGATTGCCCCGCCACCAATCACCGTCCGGCTCATTTGTTCTACGAAGGAAGCGTCCAGGAGCACAGTTTCAAGAACTTCGATCTGCGCGTGGAGGTCATGACGTATCCCGGGGCGAATTCGGGGATTTATTTCCACACCAAGTTCCAGAATGAGGGATTTCCCAGCAAGGGCCTTGAGTGCCAGGTGGACAACAGCCATAGCGATTGGCGGCGCACGGGCAGCCTTTACGGCATCCTCAACCTCACTTGGGGGCCCGAAAAGCCGGACGCCAATAACAAACAGGAAACGATCGTGCTGGAAAAGGCGCCCGTGACCGACAACGTTTGGTACACGCAGGAGATCATCTGTCAGAATGGCTTTGTCACGGTCAAGTTAAACGGCCAGACCATGCTCACGCATCAAATTGCCGACAGCGACACTGAACACAAACTCAGTTCCGGCGCGCTCTGGCTGCCGCGCGGCACCTTCGCGTTGCAGGGCCATCCGCCCATGCGGGACCACATCAGCAAAGCCTGTTTTCGGAACATCCGTGTCAAAGTGTTGCCGGACTAATTCTTTGGACCATGGGAGCGCCGCCTGGCTCAACCCTGAGCCAGGCTCAACATTTTCCGGTCCAGGTTGTGGCCATGAAAGGGCTCGTACTCCACATCCTTCCGGTCGCTGTCAATCACACCCATTCCCCCGCGGAAATTCCACATGGCCCAGCCCCAGCCCGCGGCCTTCCACAAATCGATGTAGTCGCGCATCCACGCGAGCACGACCGGATGAGGCGTCTTGTTGTAAGCGGCGAACTCCCCTACGAACACGCCTACGCCCCGGGCTTGCAGCTTTTTCCACGGCACAATCTGGCGCGAGTAAAGAGCCTCCTTATCCCAACGGACGCCGTCTTGTTCCATCGGCCAGGTCGGGAGCGCCCATTCGTTCGCGCCATTCATCCAACTGGCGCGGTAATGAGAGACGTGCGTGGGCGAGTAACCGCGGGTCGCCGCCGCCACCCCCAATCCCACCAATTCCGCCGGGGGCGTATTGCCCCAATCGCGCCCATCACAAATGATCAAGCGGTCCCCATCCTCATGGCGGATCGCCTCGCAGACACTTCCCACCACGCGTTTATAGGTTTCCGGCTCTAGTTTCGGTGGCTCATTGAATAAGTTGAAACTGAGCTGGCGGTTCGGGATGCCTTTGTAGCGCGCCGCAAAACGCGCCCAATGCGTCCCGCACACCTTCAGCGCCTCCGCGTTGGACCAGAGCGACTTTTCCTCGCTCGGCCGGGCCACCGTATAGCCGGGAGCGCGATGGAAATTCAGGCAAACATGAACATGAAACCGGCGGCCAAGCTCCACGGCCTGATCAATCTCTTTGAGCGTCGCTTCGCGAAACCGCAGCCAGTCGCCTTCCTCAATCCACATGCGATAATCCATCGGCAGGCGGACAAAATTGAAGCCGAGTTCCGCCAGCCACTGAAAATCCTCTTCCGCGAACGGCTCATTTTGGCCATTAAATTTATTGAGCAGATTGAAGCCGCGCCAAGCCGGAAGGCTCGAGGCGGAAGCTTCCGGCAATTCCGCACCAGAGGCAGGCAGGCCGCAAAAGCCTGTGCCCAAGGTCGCCACCGTTAAGGATTGAAGAAAGGATCGTCGCGAAGTCTTCATATTTCTCATGGTCGTCGCCCGATGGTCTAAATCCATTCGCCCAAAACCACAAATGAGAAATGAAGTGATTTGGTCATTGAAGCACAATTTGTTTGGGCAATTATTCTCTTCAGCTCAAGCATTGAAAAACCGCTAGGAACTGGGACACTGGCTCCGGCGCGGTTGCCGCGGCTACGAGATGATCGCTCCACTAAAGCAAATGGGGGGGATGCGTCGGATGCATCATGAGGGAACTAAGACAGTGAGCGCGAATCCGGCCCAATGGCGCCGAAGTTTTCGCGCCGCGGGCGGCTGCCTGCTTCTGTGGCTGCTCTTGACCTGCCTCTCCGTCCCGGCAGCGGACAAACCGCCCCCACCCGTGCCCAAGGCCGCCGTGCTCACTTCGGCGGACCAAGTCTTTTCGCTGAGTCCGGAAGAGGCTGACACCGCGCTCCCGGTGCGGCTGCGAGGGATGGTGACGCTTTATCTGCCCGATTTGTCCTTGTTCTTCGTGCAGGACCCCACCGGCGGCATTTACGTGTTTGACAATTCGGCGCGCCCGAACCTGCGGAGCGGTCAGTGGGTCGAGGTGGAAGGGGTGACAGGGAGGGGCCGGGTCACTCCCGTTTTATTGACTCCGCGGGTGAGGGTGCTTTCCTCCAATGAGTTTGCCGCTCCCATCATCAGCCCGCGGCCCGTCTCCCTGGATCTCATCCGGGCTAGCCGGTGCGACGCCCAGTGGGTGCAGCTGACAGGCACAGTTCGACAAGCTTAGTGGTGGAACGGTTGCCTGGCACTGAAATTCGGTCCCAAAAAGTACGCGGCGGTGCCCGCGTTCATTTATCAACCGTTCCCACCGACAAACCTGACCGTTTTGTTGCGCGCCAAGGTCTCGGTGCGGGGTGTCAGTGTGCAACGCCTTAACAGTCAAGGCCTCATCGAAGATGCCATCTTGTTTGCCGACGCGGCGGAGGATCTCCAGGTTTTGGCTTCACCCGGCGAAGAACCCCTTGCGGCGCCTTTGCATCCCATAGCCGACTGTTTCGCCCGAGACCAGCTGACGGAAAGCGATCCGTGGGTGCGCACCAAAGGAATAGTGACAGGGGTCTTCAGCAACGATTCTTTTTATCTCGATGACGGCCAAAGAGGGATTGAGGTCAGATCCAGCGCGGCCACGGAGGCCCAGGCCGGGGATAAGTTGGAAGTCGGTGGCTTTGTCGTTTCGAGCGAACGATCTGTTTTGCTGGAAGATGCCGTTGTTCGGAAATTGGGAAGAGAATCGGCGCTAGAACCTCTGGCCCTTTCTCCTCAACAAGCCATGAATCCCGGAATGGAAGCTCGCCTGGTCACGCTGGAGGGCCGTCTTCTGGAGCACGTTCAACAAAAAGAACGGGACCTCCTCGCCGTTGCGGCACTCGGCACAACGCTGACGGCTGAACTGCGGACCACCAACCAGGCCAGCGGGCTGGCGGCCCTTCCCACCAACAGCATCCTGCAATTGACAGGCATTTGGCTGGGCCCGCAAGGGGGCGATCTTGGGCCCGGATATCGCTTGCTGCTGCGGAGCGCCGACGACGCCAGGTTGTTGCATTTGCCGAGTTGGTGGACCCCAAAACACGTCCTGCTGGTGGCGAGCGGGCTGGGCGTTGCTTGCCTGTTCGTCTTCGCCTGGGCCATGCTCTTGAATGCGCAAGTCCGCCAAAAAACAGAAGAAATCCGGCTGCGATTGGAGAAGGAAGCGGAGTTGGAGCAACGCTTTCGAGACCTGGTCGAAAACGCCAACGATATGATTTGCACTCTGACCACGGACGGGCGTTTGACCTCGTTAAACCGGGCCGGTGAGCGCATCTTCGGATATTCGCGCCTGGAAATGACGACGCGTCCTTTGTCAAAGTTGGTGGCGCCAGAGTCTCTCCCCATTCTCGAGCAGATTCTGACTCCAAGTCAGGACCGGGCCAAGAATGGCGTGGTGGAGTTAAAGGTCCTGTCGCGTGACGGCAGCCCTCGAACTTTGGAAATAGACAGCCGGCCTTTTGGTTCCGCTGGAGTGCAGATCATTGCCCGGGATGTGACGGAACGAAAGAGCGCGGAAGCACAGCTGGCGGTATTGCAGAGTGAAATGCTGGAAGTCTCGCGCAAAGCCGGCATGGCCGACGTGGCCGGCGCCATCCTCCACAACGTCGGCAACGTCCTGAACAGCGTCAACGTCTCGGTCGGGATCATCGCGCGATTGATTCGGGAATCTAAGAGCTCGGACGTTTCCAGAGTAGCCGTCCTGTTGGAGGAGCATCGTGGCGACCTGGCTAACTTTCTCGCCCGCGAGAAACGGGCCGAGCATGTGATCGCTTTCCTCAAGTCCCTCGATCAACAACTCTCTTCGGAACAAGATACCATCTCGAAGGAGTTGCGGGAACTTTCCGCCAATATCGAACATATCAATAATATCATCGCCACTCAACAGAACTATGCCAAAGCCGGCGGGTTGGTTGAATCGATCAACGCCGCCTGCCTGCTCGAGGATGCCTTGCGCATCAACGCCGCCCTGCTCCAGACGCACCAAGTGGCAGTCACCCGCCAGTACGATCCACGTCTCCTGCCGGAGATTAAAGTGGACAAACACCGGGTTTTGCAAATTCTGATCAACCTCATCCGCAACGCCGTTCACGCCTGCGACGAGTCCGGGCGGATGGATAAGTGTTTAACTCTGTCCGCCGTCAACAGAGAAAATCGAGTCAAGATTGCAGTGGTGGACAACGGGATGGGGATTCCCCCTGAGAATCTCACCCGCATTTTCAATCACGGCTTCACCACCCGCAAGGATGGCCACGGTTTTGGGCTCCATAGCAGCGCTTTGGCCGCCCAGGCTATGGGCGGCGAGTTGCGGGCGGAGAGCGCCGGACCAGGCCAAGGCGCCACCTTCACTCTGGAATTGCCGGCCCACATGACTTTGGTGGAACCATCACAAACCAGCGGCATTCCTCGTACGACTCAGGATGAAAGCAATGGATAATCTATCGCTTCCCGCGCCGCCGGATGACTTGGCGTTTGGCGGCGTCCGCTTGCGCTTTGTTCACATCCTTCCAGGCGACGAGTCCCGCGGCTTGGTCCCGGCTTATCATTTCCGCATCGTCAATGCCGAGGGCTTGGACGTCGGCCATATTAATTTTCGCGTTGGGGATACCGACCATGTGCGCGTTTGCGCCGGCCATATTGGCTTCGAGGTTTTGCGAGATTTCCGCGGCCACGGTTATGCGTTGGAGGCTTGTCGCGCCATTGCGCCCTTTGTCCGCTCCATTTATCAGACCGTTACGATTACCGCCAATCCTGACAATCACGCCTCCCTTTGCACCATCGAGAAGCTTGGAGCGATTTTTTTGGACGAGGTCCTGGTTCCGCCTCATGACCCGGGCTACGAGCGGGGTGCCCGCCGCAAGCGGCGGTATAAATGGGCGCCTTAAGCGGACCGGGATTGACATCGCCCCGGTGTTTGGAAGATTGTCCCCACCGGATCGGATGAATATCAAATTTGGCACTGATGGCTGGCGCGCGGTAATCGCCGAGGAATTTACCTTTCAAAACGTGGAACGCGTCGCGCAGGCGACGGCCGAATATTGGAAGGATCAACCGGTGACCGGGACGAACCCCTTGGTCATCGTCGGCTATGACCGGCGCTTTCTCTCGGACCGCTTTGCCCGGCGCACGGCGGAAGTCCTGGCGGGCAACGGTCTAGCGGTGGTGCTTTCCAATTGCGCCGCGCCGACACCTTCCATTTCCTACGCGGTCAAGCAGCGCAAGGCGGTGGGAGGCGTGATGATTACGGCAAGTCATAATCCGGCCATTTTCAACGGCTTCAAGCTCAAGGCGCATTACGGCGGCTCCGCTGAATCCGCCCTTTGCCAAGAAGTGGAAAAGCGGATCGATCTACAGCCCGTGCGGAAAGCCAGCGGCCCATCTGAGAAGATTCAGCTTGAAGACCTGCGTCCCCCTCATTTCCAGGCGATCAAACGGCTGGTGGATTTCAAATTAATCGCAAAATCAAAATTGCGTTTCGCGCATGACGCGCTTTTCGGCGTGGGCGCGGGTTGTTTTGAGGTTTTGCTCCGCGGCACGACTTGCCAGGTGACGACCCTGAACGGGGAGCATGACAGCAATTTCGGCGGCATCAATCCGGAGCCCATCGCCCTCAACTACGGCAAAAGTTCCGCCTTTCTGAAAAAACATCCGCACGATTTCTGTCTGGTGACGGATGGTGACGCCGATCGCATTGGCGGGATGGACCGGCGCGGCCGGCCGCTGACCACCCACCAGATCATCTGCCTGCTGCTGCATCATTTTATCGTTAATCGCAAAGCCAAGGGACGCGTGATCAAAGCGCTGACCACCACCTCCATGGTGGATAAGATATGCGCGCATTACGGCATGGAGCTGGTGGAAACCGGCGTGGGCTTCAAATATATTTGCGCCGAAATGCTCAAGGGCAACGTCATGTTGGGCTTTGAGGAGAGCGGCGGCATTGGCTTCCCTGAGCTGATGCCGGAGCGCGATGGCATTGCCGCCGGCATGATCCTGCTGGAATTGCTCGCGACGGAAAAACTCCCGGTCAACACTTTGTTGCGGCGTTTGGAAAAGCAATTCGGCCCGCACCGCTACGCCCGGGTGGACACGCATTTTCCTTTGGAACGGCGCGCGGATTTAATGGAGTATTGCAAGGCCCACCCCCCGGCAAAGCTGGACGGTTCACCGCTGGCGGAAATCAAATCGTCCGACGGAGTCAAATATGTGGCGCGCGACGGGTCCTGGCTCATGTTGCGCGGTTCGGGGACCGAGCCGGTCTTGCGCATTTACGCCGAGGCCAAATCTGATTCCGCGGCACAGAAACTCTTGCAGGACGGCCAGCGCCTCACGCGCAAGGTAGTGCCATGAGCGCCGAGCCAACCACGGAATTTCATGTTTTGCTGCAGACGGCGGAGCCAGCAGCCCTCGGACCGGAGGCGCGCCGCGGCCGCAAGTCCGTGGCGGAATTAGAGGCCGCTCTGGCCCCGCTTTTCGACCGGAAGAAATCGCGCCAGGAGGATTTGATTCGAGCCCTCCTCTTGTTGTGGCATGATCATTTGGACGAATCCCACACCCTGGCCCAGAACATTCACGACGCCGACGGCAGTTTCATTCACGGAATCATGCACCGCCGCGAACCGGATTATGGCAACGCCAAGTATTGGTTCCATCGCGTCGGCCCGCATCCCGCCTATGCGGAAATCGCCCGGCAGACTGCTTCCACCGCGTCAACGGAGGAAGAAAAAAAATTACTGGCCAGAGTTTGTGCGGGTGGGGTTTGGGATCCGTTTCAATTCATCGACGCCTGCCAGAAGGCCTGCGGTCCCGCACCTAGCGACCGTCCCCTGCTGCGGCAATGGCAAAAAATTGAATTCTCCGTCTTGCTGCAACGGTTCGCCGAGGAATGAGTTTTCGCCTTATTTTTCTTTAGCTGCTTCCAACGCTTTGATCAGGCCGCTGATAGTGTGTTGCCGGGCCTCGACCGCGGAGGTCAGCCCCAGGGCGGCGATGGCTTTGCTCGTTTCGGGTCCAATCGAGGCCAACCTGATCTGCGGATGGCGTTGCAGCAGTTGTGGCAGATCAAAACGGGCGTGAAAATTCTCGACCGTGGAACTGCTCGTGAAAGTAATCCAATCGGCTCCGGTCTCGAGAAGGCGGGCGGCAGCGCGGTTGCGATCTTCCGTTTCTGGAACTGTCTTATAGCAGGCCACGTCATCGACTATGGCGCCCATTTCCTCCAGTTGTTTGGGCAGTTCGCGATTAGCCACTTCGGCACGCAAAAGCAGCACCCTTAGATTCTCCAAGCTGCCTAAAGGCTCCATCGCGGCGGCCACTTTGTCGGCCACGAATTCCTCGGGCATGGCATCCACTTTCAAATGCAACTGGCGCAGTCTGGCCGCAGTGGCCGGCCCCACCGCCGCGATGCGCACTCCGCCAATGTCGCGCAAGTCCTCAAAGGCTTTGAAAAACAACTCGAAAAAAGTCTCCACCCCGTTGGGACTGGTGAAAACGAGCC
>Ga0182016_10006810_pt1 | contig 11911 bp, 9 predicted proteins | sample 712S2MmetaG_FD_120491 | JGI IMG/M metagenome (GOLD analysis project Ga0182016, IMG submission 120491) | Permafrost microbial communities from Stordalen Mire, Sweden - 712S2M metaG | ecosystem: Environmental > Terrestrial > Soil > Wetlands > Permafrost | place: Sweden: Stordalen | collected...
CGGTAGTCATTTCGCACGTTCCTCTGCGAGGCACAACATGCCGGCGACGGTAAACAGAAGTCCGATGACGAATTGATAGGCCATATCAACGAAGAAAGCGTTGAACAGATAAACGCTGAGCAAGAGCGGCCAGACTTTGCGCAAGGCAGCGACAACGCCGGTTTCTCCGGGCGGGGCGTGCCACGAGAGGCGAAAGAGGTTGAAGAAGAGAATGGCATAGAGAGCCAGACCGGGCACGCCAAATTCGACCAAGAGGGCGAGATAGGTGTTGTGTACGTAGAAAATCCGCAGGTGGTAACCCTCCATGCGCCGGGCGAGTTCGGCATACATGCCACCGGAAGTCCAGCCGGTGAAAGGGCGCTCGCGAAACATGGCCCAGCCAGCGTCATAGACCGCCAGGCGAGCGTCCACGGGGCCGCGCTCTTCTGTGCGATCGGAGAGAGAGCTTTTTAGCGAGGCGTTGCTAAAGCCGATTGCCAGTCCCCCGACAATTGCCATAACGGCAAGCACGGCCGAGAAGGCTAGCACATGATGTTTAATGAATCGGAATCCGAGAACGATGGTAGAAACAGCGAATGCAATCCAGACTGCTCGCGTCATGGTTGCGAGTATCGCGAGCGGAAGAGTGAGCCAGAGCAGTATTTGCAACGGTCCGCGTTTTGACGGCAAGGCGAGCGCGAGAATGCCGAGCATGTTTAGCGAAAGGCCATTGGCCACGGCTTGCAGAAACGGCCCGCGTGCGCGATCAGCATGAAAGCCCAGACTTTCGTCGAGAATGAAGCGGGGAAAGATGAGCGAGCGGGCATCCACCAGAAAAGCAATGGCTATGAATATGAGATAGACGAGCGAAAAGAGAACAAATACTTCAAAATGCCTTCTTTGCGAAGCGCCGCGAAAGACTAGAGCCGCAACGTGAAATAGCGTAAAGGGGACGATATATTTACTGGCGATAATGCTCCAGATCTGAGCGTCGAACGGATCGCGCAAGGCGCGAAACACCGCAAGTGCGGTTAATCCGAGCATGGGCAAACTCAGTCCCACAAAGAAGGGCAGTGTTTCCCGGCGCGTCATCACGCGCAAGGCGACGAAGAAAATGAGGACGCCAAAGGCAATCCTGTCGGCATAGAACGAAAAAAGATCAGGCGGCCGGAACAGAAATACGGCCATCGCTGCGACATAGAGGACGGAAGGAAACGTCAATCCCAGATACAGAGGACGAAGGGTCCAACCCGCGATGCGCCAAACCTGATTCTCGTGGTGGTACCAACTTAGTGCGCGACTGCTCATGGTTACGGTCAGGCTCCTTCGGGCGCGAACAGAACGCGGACGGTTTTTGCGAGGATGCGCAAGTCCAGTTGCAGGCTCCAGTTCTCGATGTAGGTGAGATCAAGGTGCATGTTGAGGTCGAACGAAGGGCAATCGCGCGCCGTGATCTGCCAGAGACAGGTGAGGCCGGGTTTCACGTCCAAACGGCGGTAATGTTGCAGGTCATAATGATCAACCTCGTCAATCGGGTGCGGCCGTGGCCCGACCAGGCTCATTTCACCGCAGAGCACGTTCCAGAGTTGAGGGAGTTCATCGAGGCTGTAGCGGCGTATGAATTTGCCGACACGAGTGACTCTTGGATCTCCATCAATTTTAAAAATTGGGCCTTGACGGGTGTTACGGGAGCGCAATTCCCTTTTCAAATCCTCGGCATTCGACACCATCGACCGAAACTTGTAGCAATGAAAGCGATGGCCTTTGGCCCCCGTCCGTTCGGCGGCGTACACGATTGGGCCGCGCGAATCCAAGCGAATCAGGACGGCGACGGCCGCCATAATAGGACTGGCCAAGAGCAGGCCGAGAGTGGCGCCACTGATATCCAGTAACCGCTTCAGAAATAAAGGGGCGCTCGGTGAAGTCTCGGTATGAAGAGTGATCACCGGTACTTCTCCAATACGATCGATTCCTGAGTCTGGCCAGGGACCCGGCGGCAGCTCGGGTACGGCGCGGATGTCAAGATGGTTCCGGAAGGCGGCCTCGGCAGCCACTCGAGTCTGAGCGGTCTTACCGGGGAGCGCGAGGATCACCTCATCGATGAACTCGCCGCGAGCAAGCCAGTCAAGATCTGCGATTCGTCCCAACACGGTTGGGGAGAGGGGAAGATCGTCATCCAGGAAGCCGGAGACCGTCGAACGATGGGCTGGATCGTTGCGCAGGGTCTGGGCAATTGAGCGGCCGACGGGACCGGCGCCGACGATCAATACCTTGCGCACTTCAGTGGCCCGCCGCCGCCGCTTCCATTCCATTTGCCGCAACCGTCGCAAGAGGGCGAGGGCGGCCAGACTCGTGGCAAATATTCTGCACGCCGCGAGGGGTTTCATTCCGCCCCAGGCGGCAATAAAGATGAGTCCGATTGCGATGAGCGTGGAACGTGCGAAGGCGGAGACGATTCCCGGGGGAGATGGGTCGCCGGCGCGTTTGTAGAGCCCTTCGCAAAAGCCAAAGAGGATAATCAGGACGGCAAAAATTGGTAGAGAGGACCACGGAACTCCCCAGGCCGGAGAGAACAGCGATAATCCGCCGCATACTGCGAGGAGCACTATCAAATCCGCAGCCACCAATTGGCAAAGCGTGAACCGATCGACGGAGGGATAGGATAAATACTGCCGGGTGGGAGGACGGGCCCGGACGTGGCTGGCATTGACCACATCCGGTCGGGTGGCAGGGTTCATGGCGGGAGTGTCACGGACAGGTAGGGGGTGTGAGGAGGTCGCGGCTGAACTACCAAGGATCATGCGAGCAAATTGTGAAGCGCAATCTTTAGGGCCGATGTCCCAGATTCGAGTTGTGGCTAATTGACTCATAGGATTCACAGATTACGGTAGAGGCCTTGAGGAACGGGAAAACGGCGCTCGACCAACACGCTTCCCAGCAACACAACTTGAGCCTTTTGCAGATGGTTTCTGGCTTGCTCGGCGATGATGCGCCTGGTTTTGTTAGCTGCTAGTACGAGCACGACACCGTCGCAGGTGCGGGCAACGCTGGTCGTGAGCCACGACACGGGGTCGCACCAAAGGATAGAAAAATCGAATTCGGAAATAAGTTCACGGAGGCGCGACAGGCTCTGATCGGTCACTGTTCCCGGGTCATCTGGAAGCCAATTTAGCCGCGGAACCATCCAGAGTCTGGGCGCAATCGGCCAGGTGGCCTCGGCGCTCGCCGGTCCTAAGACCTGCAACTCTTCCGTCAAAGAAACAGTTTGTGTGCGGGCATCGATCAGTCCAACATCGTAGTTGTGCTTCTCAGCCAAGACGGTCGCGACTTCCAGGCACAAATTTGCTGTGGCGGTTGAGTCTTCCAGGGGCGCAAATGCCACATGCCGTATCGGTCTTGATTCGTCCGGGAAAAAAAGCTGCTGCACGAGAGCACGTATCTGATCTCTCTCCACGGCCGCGGCGGCGGAAGGGGCTGCCGTGGAAGAGGTTATCTGTCGGAGCGGTTCAGCAAGGGGAGTGGCGTGTGAAGCCTCATTCGAGGTTCGCGTATTTAAAACGATCTCACGGAGCATGGTCACGAGGTCACCCCTCGGGCCGGTCCGTTGCGCCGCATGGGAAAACTCGGGAGGGGAGACTCGCGCACCGGGAGCCACGCGAGGACTGGAGCGCCTAGCAATCCGCAAGCTTCGTCAGGAGTGCGAATGGTTGGGTCGAAATATTCGGCGGTGAAAGCGATGCCGATGCTGAAGGCGAGGGCCAAACCGAAAGCGAGTAAGAAGTAGAGAATCATAGGATGTGTAGGCAATGCAGGGATTTCGGGCAACTCGACGATGGCTACGTTGAGAATGTGGCGATCATCCAGCGCGTCGCCGATGCGTGCTTCTTCGCGCTTGCGAAGATAGAGCAGGTAGTCGTCTTCGGCGATCTTAGCGGTTCGCAGCAAGTCCTGCTGCTCGATTGAATCGACTTGCATCTGCTGTGCAAGAGTTCGTAACGACGCTACCTGCGCCGAGGCGTCCGACTGCCGTGCCTGTAGACCGTCGCGCTGTACCTGCGCTTTTTCCATTTCCATGCGAGCCCATTCGTAGTTCGGATCTTTATCAGTGGTTTCATCTCGGATTGGGGTGAGCGCTTCGGCGGTGATCGAGGTGCGAGTTTCAGCAATCTCCTGTTCAACCTCCCGCACGAGGCGGTAGGAGGGCTCGAAGCGGGTCAGAAGCTCGGTGCGCTTGAGCTGGAGTTCGAGTAAGTGAGTTTTCATCTTCTCGAGAACCTCGGGATTATCCGCCCAGCGGTTGAGAGTTACCGATCGCGACGGAAAAGACTTGAGTTGCTCGCCGAGCGCAGCGACGCGGCGCTCAGTCTCGATACGATCTTGATCTGTCTGACGGTAAACGGCTTCCGCTTCTCCCAGTTTCTGGAGGGCGATATCGCGTTCGAGTGCTGCCGACGAAACTCCTCGATCGCGGGTGAAGCGGACGAGATCTTTCTCCGAGTGCCGCAGGCGCCGCTCGTCTTCTTCGGTCTGCTTTTCAAAGAACTGAGATTCGCCTGGAGGCCGCTGCAGATCCGTATGCCGTTGCACATAGACGGTCGCGAGCGCCGAAAGGATACGAGCCGCCCGGTCTGGATCCGTGTCTCTGTAGCTGACCTGGATCAAGTTGGATTTTTTCAGGGCCTCTACATCCAAGCGTCGTCCAACCTTGCGGGCGGCGTGTTCGGTCTCGGCAGCGATTTCAGAACTCTTCGCGTCGGCTGGGACGAGGCCCGCGATTCGCACCACCTGCTTCAACAGGTCTTCGTCGCGAAGTAGTTCAACCTCCGAGTTCAATTCTTCTTCGGTGATGTCGGGGCGGGTGAAGTCCATGGCGCTAGCGGGTTGGGACGAAACCACGGGGTCGAATCGGCCTCGTCGCAAGAGCACTTTGAAGTGAGCTTCGTAGCGGGCCGAAAACATAACCAGCAGCAGGGTGCTGAGCAAAACGAGACCAAAGGAGGCGGCGACGAGGCGGGGATGCCGGAACAGGGTGGCTGCGACCTCTCGAGGGGTTGGGCCGGACGACGGATTCGGAGTTGCGGTTGCTTCAATGGACATGAGATCGACGAAGGTGTTCAGGCCAGGAAGTGGCAGAAAGCTTGCCCGACGGATGCAAAACCCCGTTACTCCTCTTTGCAAGAAACTCTGCAAGAAATAAGAAACTAGTCTGGAAAACTGAAGTTATAACGTTGGTCAGAACTGCAGTGGGTTCATATACCAACTCATCGAGTTGGTTGGTACAAACTTGCGAATCTTTGAGATACGACTCTGCGGCACATAAATAAAGTCACCGGCTCGCAGGTGAAGGTCTTCGTGAAGATCGTGAGAATCCAGCATCTTCTTCAGATCGATTACGTGCGATTCGGCGATGTCGGCGGAGATTCGCCGGAATAGCACAACTTGCGAATGTTTGGCCTGCTGCGTGAATCCGCCTGCAATGGCCACGGCTTCGTTTACCGTCAAGTCGCCGCGCAATTCGTACTTTCCTGGCCTCGCGACTTCGCCAGAAGCCAGAAAGTAAGGTTTATCGAAGTCCTTCAGAGTTACGGTTACTTCCGGGTCGCGCAGAAACACACGATAGGCTGCCTGGACCGCGAGTTGCATCTGCGACACAGTCAGTCCCTCGGCAACGAGCGTGCCGGCACCTTTCAGCGCGACGTATCCATCGGGCTGAACGGTGAGAGTCTGGTTGAAGTCAGGAGAAAAAGTGAAATTGATATCGATTATGTCGGATTTCGACAACCGATAAAGCGGGTGGCGCTCCCCTCCGAATGCAGGATCTCCCTGGCCACCCGCTATTCCGGGTTGTGTGGTCGTGCTGCTGGCGGAAGGTGTGTCGGAGCGGTCCTGGCTCTGCGAGCTCTCCGCCGGCGCGATCCTGCCGGACGACGGAGCAGAGGATACGGGGACCGATGCAGGCGGCAACGTTTCCTGGGTGGCACTGACCACGCCGAACTGTAGGATGAGCGCGCCCGCAGTCCCCAATAGTACGCGTGTAAGGTTTACATTCATCTCTCCAACTTTGACCGCTGCTCAGAGCGGCGACTAACCAGCTCGTTTTTTTTTGGGCTGATTTGAGGAATCTATCGGCAGGGATCAAACACAACAAGACGTGCAAAGTACTGTCCACTGGCGTACAGGGCACGTTATTGCTATCGCGACGGTGATGAAATCGTCAGAGAGGCTGCCAACACTCGTATTTCGACAGCGCAATTTCGCCAAGCGGAGGATTGTTGTCACGAACATTTGTGCACCGGAGTAGACCCTCAAAAGTAGACGCTGAGAACGGAATACGTCACCAAACTGATGTGACGAGACCTACATCCGTTCATGGCGCTTTCGGGCATGATTGGGTTGTGAGAATAGCGCGCGCCGCGAAATTGCCCACCAATAACGAGCCCAACCAAACTGAAATCGTGAACGTTCTGGTAGCCGATTCGGGGCCAATCCAGTCGCAACTCCTGGTCCGAGCCCTGAAGTGCAGGAAGGATTTTCAGGTTTCCGCAGTCGCTCTTGACACTGCTGCCATCGATGAATTCATGCAGTCGAGCGCCGCAGATGTAATATTGGTTTCGTCGAATCACTTGCCGGACTTCGGCTTGCTGCGATGGTTGCGCGTTTCGTATCCCAAAGCCGCTTCCATCCTGCTGGCCGAGAGTGACGATCGGGATCTCGTCGTGAATGCATTGCGGGCGGGCGCGCGGGGTATATTTCTATTCACGCAGACTCCGTTTGCGATGCTATGCAAGTGCATCGATTGTGTTTTCCGTGATCAAATCTGGCTGAATAGCCAACAGATGAACTATGCGCTCGACGCTTTGTCGGAAGTGCCGACCTTGCGCGTGGTGAATTCGACCGGAAGATCGCTGCTGACGCCTCGAGAAGAGCAGGTGGTTGCGCTGGTAGCGGACGGACTGACCAACCGCGGGGTGGCGACCGAACTGGGTCTCAGTGAACACACCATCAAGAAATACCTGCTGCGCATCTTCGACAAAGTCGGGATTTCCAGCCGAGTCGAGTTGGTGCTCTATGCCATGTCACACGGAGAACATCGAACCTCGGAGTGGATTCCGACTGCCGTTATGAGCGCAGACCGTAAGCTGGACGGATACAATGCGAAGGTGGAGAAGCGCGGCGAGGTTCTGCGGTTAATCCGATCCGCCGAATGAGCGCAATTCGAACCAATGTCTACCTCTGGACCCAATCCTGATTCCGAATCCAGTTCGAGTGTGGCGCGACGTTGGACGGTGATCGCCTCAGGTCTCCTACTATTGGCTCTGGCTCTGGTGGTCATTTATACGGGCCCTAATGCGTTTTATAGTCCGGTTGCATTGGTTGTCGTGGCTGCGATAGGGCTGGCTGCGGTGTTATTGCAGGTGTGGTTTCGGCGTGACATGCCGAACATCAGTTCTCCGCTGTGGCTGAATGTGCTCGGTATCTTCTTCGCCATGGTTTCCTTGTTTGCGGACTATCTTCGATTAACGCGTCGGGCACTTGATCTGACGGCGTTCGCTGCAGTGGTCTGTTTCGGCATCAGCGGATCTCTGATCTTGCATGCGCTGCGGCTGCGGGCGCGGGCGCCCAAAGTGGCCGAGATTGAGCCGCAGTAAATCCGCAGCATAAAGGATGGCTTTTGCCGATCTGGACGAATTAGTTTCCCGGTTTCTGCGTTTTACAGTTGCCAAGTCTAATAGCTTATAGTCCGACATCTGAGGTCTTACAATGGCAGTATGCGAATCACACTGTTTGGCGCTTCGGGTTTACTGGGCCAGGAATTGGTTCGAGAACTGGCTCACGACGAGCTAACGGCCCTGTCGTCGAAAGATGCCGACATTCGCGACCGCACTCGCGTTCGCGATGTGGTTCGCGAAGCGCGTCCTGATTGGATCATTCTCTCTGCCGCCTACACGGATGTGGATGGATGCGAATCCAATCGCGATCTGGCGTTTACGGTGAATCGGGATGGAGCGATTCACGTGGCGGAAGCGGCGCGGGAAGCCGGTTCGCGTATGTTGTTCGTGAGCACTGACTATGTTTTCGATGGCAGCAAGCGCTCAGCGTACGAAACCTCCGATGCGAGAAATCCGGCGAGCGTTTATGGAGAGACTAAAGCCGAAGCTGAAGTCGGGCTTTTGCAGATCTTGCCGCAGGTATGTATCGCGCGGACTTCCTGGCTCTTCGGTCACGGCGGCAAATGTTTTCCCGCGACGATTTTGAAGCTGGCGCCGACGCGCCCCGAGCTTTCGGTGGTCAACGATCAACGAGGCAGCCCGACCTACACTCCCGATCTGGCTTCAGCGCTGGTGAAATTGTGCCGAGAGTCCGCCGAAGGGATTGTGCACGTCACGAATTCGGGTACTTGCACCTGGTACGATTTTGCGGTCGAAATTCTGCTGGAAGCGGGATCGGCGACGAAAGTTAAACCGGTAACGACGGCCGAATTTCCGCGTCCTGCCAAACGACCGGCATATTCGGTGCTTTCACCAGATAGCTTGCATGCGCATAACATCCATATGCCGGCCTGGCAGGATGCTTTGCGGCGCTATCTGGCGGGGTAGCGAGATAGGCATCCGCGACTGCTGGAATTGGATGGCGGTAAGCAAGGCGAGAGCCCTCCGAGCGACGAATTGACAAAAATTTGACATTGAACGGCGCCATTTGCCGTATAATCCGCTCGCTCGCAATTGAGCGCTGCTGGCCCGTTGTCGAGCTGGTCGCGGGCTGTTTCCACAATTCTCTCCCCCAATGAAAGGTGTTCCCTATGCGTCGTCACGTGTGGTTCGCGTGCTATCTATTGGCTGCGTTCGCTTCTCTGTGCCTGCTTGCGATTTCATCCGCGCAGGCTGAAAGTGTGCAGCCTCTTCTGATCACACAAAGTATTGATGAAAGCAAACTGGTCACGCTGGGTGGCAATACGCGGCCCGAAGCGAAGGCGAAATACGATCGCGGCCCGGTGGCCGATAACCTTTTGATGGAGCACATGCTGCTCCTTTTAAAGCGCTCGCCTGAGCAGGAACGCCAATTGGAGCAGCTCATTGAGGAACTGCACGACAAGTCCTCTCCCAACTTTCATCAATGGCTTAAAGCCAAGGAATTCGGAGACAGGTTTGGGGTTGCGAACCAAGACCGCGAGACGATCAAGAATTGGCTACAGTCGAAGGGTCTAAAGGTCAATGTGGATTATCCGAGTGGCGTGATCATTGACTTTTCCGGAACCGCTGGGCAGGTACGAGAAGCCTTCCACACGGAGATTCACCAGCTGGACGTGAAGGGCGAGAAGCACATCGCCAATATGAGCGATCCGCGGATACCGGCCGCTCTCGCCCCTGCGGTAAACGGCATAGTGTCATTGAACGACTTCAAGCCGCATACCATGTACAAGCCAAAGAAGCAGTACACCGATGGCAGCTGTTTGTTCGGGACCTGTTATCTGGTAGTTCCCGGGGATCTGGAGACGATCTACAACATTAACCCACTTTTCACGGCCGGCATTTCCGGACAAGGGCAAACCATTGTAGTGCTGGAGGACACAAACGTCTTCAGCACGGCGGATTGGACGTCGTTCCGGTCGGTGTTTGGCCTTTCGTCGTATACCGGCGGCTCATTCACGCAGGTCCATCCTGCGCCTCCGAGTGGCAGCAATAACTGCACGAATCCGGGCGCAAACGGTGATGATACGGAAGCAATCATTGATGCCGAATATGCCAGTGCCGCCGCGCCCAGCGCGGCCATCGTGCTGGCTTCGTGCGCAGACACGGCCTCTTTCGGCGGACAGATTGCGCTGCTGAACCTGCTCAACGAAACAAGTTCACCGCCCGCCATCGTGAGCATGAGTTATGGCGAGTGCGAAGCTGTAAGTGGCGCGGCGCTCAAGGCCTCATTCAACACAACCTTTCAGCAGGCGGTCACCGAAGGCGTGTCAGTTTTCGTTTCCTCGGGCGATGCCGATGCGTCGGGCTGCTCGAGAGGGCAAGCAGACGCCACGACTGGCATCGGAATCACAGGTTGGGGGGAAACAGCGTATAACGTGTCCGTCGGCGGTACTGACTTCGGTGATACTTTTGCCGGCACCAACAGCACGTACTGGAACGCCACGAATTCGGCCACGTACGAATCAGCCCTGTCTTACGTTCCGGAGATTCCCTGGAACGATTCCTGCGCCAGCGCCTTGCTTTCGCAATTCGAAGGCTTTAGTGAACCTTACGGATCGAGTGGTTTCTGCAACAGTGCCGGGGCTGGAGATTTTCTGGGGCCGGCTGGAGGCAGCGGCGGCCCGAGCGAGTGCGCGACAGGAACGCCAACGCAATCGGGTGTTGTGAGTGGATCTTGCGCCGGCTACCCGAAGCCGTCGTACCAGTCTCTGGTCGGAAACCCCAGCGACGGGGTGCGCGATACTCCCGACGTAGCGCTCTTTGCCGCGAACGGAGTTTGGGACCACTATTACCCATTTTGCTTTAGTGGGCCGGGAGGCGCTCCGTGCACCGAACCGCCAGATGAATGGCCGGGAGCGGGAGGCACATCGTTCTCCACGCCCATCATGGCTGGCATTCAAGCTCTGGTGAATCAGAAAGCCGGTGCGCGGCAGGGCCAGCCCAATTATGTCTACTACAGCCTGGCGGCGACCGAGTACGGCGCCAGCGGCGATCCTGCTTGCAATTCAACCCTGGGAAAAACCGCCGGTAGTTCGTGCATTTTTTATGACGTGACGCAGGGCGACGAGGACACGAATTGCACGGGCACGCACAACTGTTACATTCCTTCGGGTACAGTTGGCGTGCTCTCCACCTCTAACAGTTCGTATCAACCGGCTTATGGCACGCAAACCGGGTGGGACTTCTCGACTGGAATCGGCAGCGTGAACGCCTACAATCTGGTGAACGCGTGGCCGCCATCGGGGCCGAATTTCTCACTGTCGGCTAATCCGAGCAGCCTTACTATCAATCAGGGCAGCAATGGGACGAGCACGATCACCGTTACCCCGGCTGGCGGCTTCAGTGGGAGCGTTACTCTTTCTGCCTCGGGCCTGCCGAGTGGGGTGACGGCGGCTTTCAATCCGAATCCGACAACCTCAACCAGTACCTTGACGTTAACGGCCAGTTCCACTGCAGCCACTGGGACGGTCACGGTAACCATCTCGGGTGTGTCCGGTAGTTTGACCAATACCACTACACTCAGCCTCACGGTGCAGGCTTCGGTGCAGAGCTTCACCCTCTCGGCATCGCCGAATACAGTTACCGTCGCAAAAGGCGGAGCCAGCGGGACGAGCACGATCACCATCACTCCGGTCAACGGGTTTTCCGGCAGTGTAACCCTGAGCACTTCCACCTTGCCCAAGGGCGTGACGGCTTCGTTCAGTCCGAATCCGGCAACTTCATCGAGTGTGCTGACGTTGACGGCGAGCAAGACGGCGAAGGCGGGCCCGGTGACGTTGACCATCACAGGAACCTCCGGCAGCCTGAGCGCAACCACCACGATTAAGCTGACGGTGGATGCTTTGGGTAGCTTCACGCTCAAGGCCTCGCCGGCGACACTAACGGTTGCGCAAGGAAGCAGCGGGAACAGCACAATCACCATCACTCCGACGGGCGGCTTCGATCAGGAGGTCACTCTCGCTGCGAGCGGGCTGCCTGCCGGAGTAACGGCGACGTTCGGCACGAATCCGGCCACTTCCTCAAGCGTGGTGACGCTGGCGGTAAGCGGCTCGGCGGCTGCCGGGAAGTCAACGATCACCATCACCGGCACGTACGGAACGCTAATTAAGAAGACAACGATCAAGCTCACGGTCACAGCACCGTAAGCTCTGGAAGTGTCGGACTACTGCAAGGCATTCGAAAACCAATCTTGCAGTCTCAAGGGGGGCCGAGCAATCGGCCCCTCGACTTTTTGCCCGCTC
>Ga0182016_10006815_pt1 | contig 11906 bp, 13 predicted proteins | sample 712S2MmetaG_FD_120491 | JGI IMG/M metagenome (GOLD analysis project Ga0182016, IMG submission 120491) | Permafrost microbial communities from Stordalen Mire, Sweden - 712S2M metaG | ecosystem: Environmental > Terrestrial > Soil > Wetlands > Permafrost | place: Sweden: Stordalen | collected...
GCACGTAAAACGCGATTTCGCCGATTCATGTTTGGGAGAAAGTGGGCCGCTCCTCGATTGAGCGGCCCGTGCTGTTTTATGACTGCCGAGCACTACAGTTTATTTCTTCCGAGAGGTACCAAAGTGCCACGGCCCGCGCTTAAAGGCGCTTGAGCCTTGCGGCAATTCAGGGCTCTAAAGCGCCCTGCTCCCTCCGCACTTTGCGTTCTGAATCTTCCGCAATTTGCGATCTGCAACTGCAGTATTCAAACGGTTCCATGATCGGCGTACCCAGAACTCCGTGCCCCGTTCTTGCGATTTTTTCCTATCGCACGGGCGGGAGACAACAATCGCTGGGCACAGCTTCAGTGGAACCGCTCTAAAAGCCCGCAATCTCCTGATTTTGATGAACCTGTTCGACTTGAATCCGTGCCACTGCCAACGGCTCGGAATAATGAGCGGCTACGAGTTGAGCTGCTTGGGATGGGTCCAGCAACGGCTCGACCGCTGCGAGCTTGATTGTGGAGTGCGCGGCCATTTGCGCAACGGCAGATCTGGTTGAGACGGATTGAACCAGTGCGAGCATGGCGGTCACAACGGTTGCAACGGCCTGGACCGCTGAGACGGCGTGCTTCTGGCTCCCGGGGTCCACGATCTTTGCGGCCTGAAGCAAAGAGGCGTTTACCTGTTGTTGAAATGTCACAATCTGGCTCTGGATCTGCGCCAGCATGCCGGCCGATGGATTCGCCAGATATGCCTTTGCCTGCGTCACCAGCAGGTTCGAGGCAACGTCGAAACCGACCGTTGCGGCGACAAAGATCGGCGCGTCCAGTGGAGCCAACAAAGCAGCGGTTGAGTCTACCGTAGCCACTGCGCTTTGCAAAGCGGGAGTCCAATTGACGATGTCCTGGGCCACGGTTGTGCCGGTGCAGCCAGAGATAAAAGGCAGCTGAAGCAATAATGCCACCAGTGCCAAAACGCCAAGTTTTCCGGTTGGATTGATACCGAGGGGGGGGATAGGGGGGGAAGGGGGGGTGGCCTGAAGCTGGCCAGGGTCTTTGGCGAGCAGGCCGAGCAGAGCGGTGGCGATGGCGCTGACAAGTGTAACCACAGTGCCGGTCCCGGCGTGCCCCAGGTTTACTCCCTGCTGAGAGAGGGTCGCGGCGACGGTGACAGTGGCGATCAGCAATCCGGCGATCGAAGTTCTGGGGTGGTTCCAGATGTTTGAGAGGGTGTTCATTCAGGAAACTCCTTGAGAAGAAAAGGGCAGCACGGGCCGCCCAGGTTGACGGTTTAATTGTTGAAGACGACGATAGCGCCTGGTCCGATTAAGCCTTGAATTGCCCTGGGTCGGCAGGGTCCTTGGTGGACCCTGCCGCCGGCTCGGGCTGCCGCTCTCAGTGCTGGAAGTTGCCGTGGCTTCGGTCTGACGACCAGTGGTGAGTCGGTGCGCTCCAGAGAAAAACGGTTCCGCACCCCGGCGCCATCCGCGTGTTTTAGGATGGCGTGGTCATTCGCCCGGCGCGGTGGGTCCGCCGTTCCTGGATATCTTTAAGAATAGGGATATGGAGCACATTGGACTGCAAAAGACCGTCGAGAGAATGCTTTTTAGAGTCTGTTAGTTAACCTGACAGTTCGTGATCGAGGGATTGACAATCGGTTTGCCACCTTGGGGTAGATGGGGGATCTATATCCGGCAAAAAGCGCTTCCAGATATGTGTGCAGGCCAAGAGGTCCACACGACAGCCGACCTGGACAGGTTAATAAGAAACGGCTGGTCGGGGTTCATGGTTTCCCGCCATTGCGATAGAACAAAATCCGACCCAGAGGGTACCCCGACGGGTTACGGGGCATTTTCATCCATCGCGGATCGGAAACGCCGGTGCGGGAATGTTAGGAAGCCTGAAATCCGTGACGGCCGGGAACCCATGGGATTGGCCAGTTTCGTGCCGCCCCGCTGGGCCTCAGGGTTTTTATTGAGTGACTTTCCCAGGATTTCATCCCTGGCTAATCTCGTTCCCGCCCTCCGGAAGGGTGTTGCGAGGCTAGTTCCGCAGAACGAACCGTCGGCCGCGAATCTCATGGTCTCCACTCGCCACGCGCGCGATGGCCTCGCTATAAGCGAGATGCTCTTCCACCAGAATCCGCGCGGAAAGCGAGTGGGCATCGTCGGATTCCAGTACCGGAATGGCGCGCTGAAGCACGATCACTCCGTGATCCAGATGCTCGTCGACAAAGTGCACCGTGCAACCAGCCATTTTTACCCCGTAGTCGAACGCCTGCTGTTGTGCCTCAAGACCGGGAAAGGCGGGTAAGAGCGACGGGTGTATGTTGAGGATTCGATTGGGGAAGGCGGCAATGAATTGCGGCGAAAGCAGGCGCATATACCCAGCGAGGCAGACGAGGTCGACATGATGCGAACGGAGGCAGGCGATGACGTCGGCATCGTGGTCGGCGCGAGGGCGGCCCTTTGACAAGAAAAGCTGATTGGGCAAGCCGAGGTTGGCCGCGGCTTGGAGGCCGCCGGCATCGGCCAAGTTGGAGACGATTACGGCGATTTCGACGCCGGGAAGACGGCCTTCGCGAACGGAATTGGCAATGGCGAGGAAGTTGGAGCCGCGGCCGGAGAGGAGGATTCCGAGGCGGGTTGGCCGATCTTTCGAAGTGCGTTCCAACGGTTCTCTCCGGGGCTGAAGCTCTCGCCGCTCTTTGCTCGATTCAGAGGCCTCGACCCACTTTGTGGGTACCCCGCCTCTGCTCCCTCCATTTACGTGTACTGGACGTGGCGGTCGCCTTTTACGATGCGGCCGATTACGTGGAACTTCTCTTCGGCACGGTCCAGGACCGTTTTGGCGCGCGCAAATTTTGCGGCGGGAATTACGGCGATCAGCCCAATTCCCATGTTGAACGTCCGCATCATTTCTTCCTGAGAGACTTGGCCCAGCGCGCGCAGATGCTCGAAAATCGGCAGCACCGGCCACGAGCCGACTTCCACCTGGGCTCCCGTGGATTTGGGCAAAATGCGGGGCAAGTTTTCCGTAATGCCGCCGCCGGTGATGTGCGCCATTCCGACCGTAACCCCTGCCGTGACAAGCTTTTGAATCACAGAGAGATAACTGCGGTGGGTCTTCATCAACGCGGCGCCGGCCTTGTCTTTGATGGCGGAAACATATTGGGTTGGCTTGTAGCCGGCTACCTCGAATAAAAGCTTGCGAGCCAGCGAGTATCCATTGGTGTGAAGGCCGGTGGAGGGCAGACCGATCAGGACGTCGCCGGGTTTGATGTTGGCCCCAGTGATCGTCTTTTCCCGATCGACGCAACCGACAATGAAGCCTGCCAGGTCGTATTCGCCGTCGGCATAGAACCCAGGCATCTGCGCGGTTTCCCCGCCGATGAGCGCGCAGCCGTTGGCCTTGCAGGCTTCGGCGAGGCCGGTGACGACTGACTCGGTCACTTCAGGGTCGAGCTTGCCGGTGGCGAGGTAATCCAGAAAGAAGAGCGGCATGGCGCCCTGCACCGCGATGTCGTTCACACAATGGTTGACCAGGTCAGCGCCAACCGTGTGGTGCATCCCGAGTTCGAAGGCGATCTTGAGTTTGGTTCCCACGCCATCGGCGGAGCTGACCAGGATGGGAGTTTTCCACCGCTGGAGGTCGAGACGGAACAGCGCACCGAATCCTCCAATGCCGCCTAACACATTGCGATTGAAGGTCTTCTGCGCCAGGTACTTGATGCGTTCCTTGGCGCGGTCGCCACTGCTGATGTCAACGCCTGCGTCGGCGTAGGTCACGGATTTGGATTTGGGTTCTTCTGGCACTTGTGAGGGCTTTCTGCTGCGGATGAAGTGTGCGGCGATTCCAGTGAGCCGGAGGGCCGGAAAGGAAGATTCTAGCAGGATTCGAGCGGCGCGTCGGTGCATTAAAGGAAGTGCGCGCGCTCTTCGGCTGTGGGAATCGGGCAGCTGTCCATTTGTCCCCAGATGCGGTAACGCCAACGGGCAACGAGCCGATATCCCAGATCGCGCAGCAGGCGGGGAATGATCCGGAAGCAAGCGGCGACGCCGGGCCAAGGGGCCGGAAGCTGACGCAGAATCGCCAGAACAGCATCGGAGCGGACGACCAGCCGTTCTTCCGGTGTGCCTAGAGCGAGCGCGACCAGGATTGTGCCCGCGTTTCCCGTGGCGATGTCTGGATCAAACCCATGACGGCCGAGCAGCTGGGCAACAAAAGCCGAATCCGACGCCGCGAATCGCAGCCGATCCCGTCGATCGCGCCTCAAGAACCAGCGCACCGAAAGGTTGCAGAAGCCGCATTGGCCATCGAAAATGACCAGCAGCCGGTTGCCGATATTATCGAGATCGCTCACCGTTATCGAGATGAAAGCATAGAGTATCGCGATTCAACCCGGTTGCCGGCAAAGTTCAACATTCTATACTGAAGCCACTATGAGCTCGCAAACCGCAGCACCCGTCCGCACCCGATCGCAGGCACTCCAACAGCGCGCCGAGCGCTTTTTCCCTGGTGGAGTGAATTCCCCGGTGCGTGCTTTCAAGGCGGTGGGTGGCGCGCCGCCATTTATTGAGCGGGCCGAGGGCGCCTTTCTTTACGACGCGGACGGGAACCGCTACATCGACTATTTCGGCTCGTGGGGGCCGATGATTCTCGGCCACGCGTTTCCGCCGGCGGTGGAAGCGATCGAACGGGCGGCACGCAACTCGGCCAGCTTTGGCGCATCGACAGCCGCCGAGGCCGACCTGGCGGAGCGGGTGATTGCCTGTTATCCGGCGATTGAAAAGATGCGGTTTGTGAGCTCGGGAACGGAAGCGACGATGTCGGCTATCCGGCTGGCGCGCGCTGCCACCGGGCGCAAGATCATCGTGAAATTCGAAGGTTGCTACCACGGCCACGCGGACGGGCTATTGGTGAAGGCGGGGTCGGGAGTGGCTACGTTTGGGATTCCGGGATCGGCTGGAGTGCCGGAGGAAATAGCTGGACTCACTTTAGCGCTTCCGTACAACGACCTCGGTGCAGTTGAGGCTGCTTTTGCTGCCCATCGCGACGCAATTGCAGCGGTGATTCTGGAGCCCGTAGTAGGGAACGCTGGTTGCATCGCACCTGCCGCGGGCTACCTCCAGGGCCTTCGAGCGATCACAGGCCGCGAGGGAGCTCTGTTGATCGCCGATGAAGTCATGTGCGGGTTTCGAGTGGCTCTGGGTGGTGCGCTGGAGCTGTATGGTATTGACGCCGACCTCGTAACGCTGGGCAAGATTGTGGGGGGCGGGTTGCCGGTAGGAGTCTTTGGCGGGAAGCAGAAGCTGATGGACATGCTGGCGCCGCTGGGTCCTGTCTACCAGGCTGGCACGCTAAGCGGGAATCCCCTCGCCATGGCAGCGGGCATTGCGACAGTCGGCTATCTCCAGGAACACGCAGATGAAGTCTACCCCAAGATCGAAGCTACTTCGAAGGCTGTGGCGGACGGAGTAGCTGCCGAAGCCGCGAAGGCTGGCGTGCCGTTGACGCTGAACCGCGTGGGGGCGATGTGGACGTGGTTCTTTACGCCGGGTCCGGTGAAGGACTACGACGACGCTGCCACGTCCGACACTGCTGCCTTTGGACGTTTTCATCGCGCGATGCTGGATCGAGGTGTATGGCTGCCGCCGTCGCAATTCGAAGCAGCGTTTCTAGGAACGGAGCACGGAGACGTGGAAGTGACGGCGACGATTATGGCTGCGCGCGCAGCATTTCAAGCTGTGATCGCCGGCTAAGCCTGTTCGCTCCAGGCATCCAGCCTGACAAAGCGGTGAGTTCCCTTGTAGCGCGCCAGGAGCTGTCCTGCAGCGGAAACGGATGCATTGCGGTCAGCGCCCAACTGCTTGTGGTTGCCATCGTGGAGGACGATATTGGATGCGTTGCCGTGGCGCTCGAGCCGGTCGATCGCGCGTATCAGCCGGCCAGCGGTTGCATCTGCTGAGGATTCAGCCCAATCGTTTGTCATGGCGTTCCAGGTCACGGGAACCATCCCCAATTGCCTTGCGGAACGGAGCACGTGGGGCCGGCGTGCTCCATAAGGTGGCCGGAAGTACTTTATCTTTTTGCCCACGATTTGCTCGAGCGTTTCCAGAGTGCGGGCGAGCTGTTCGTACACCTCACCCGATGAGGTACGTGCCAGGTTCGGATGAGACCAGGAGTGATTCCCGATCAAGTGTCCCGCTGCCAAAACACGTCGCACCAATTCTGGTTCCCGCTCCGCAAAGCTGCCGAGCATGAAAAAGGTTGCCTGCGCGTCGTAGCTGGCCAGGATGTCGAGCAGGCGCGGCGTGCAGGCGGGATTCGGACCGTCGTCAAAGGTCAGCGCCAGTTCACCGGGACGGCGTGGCGCGGTCAAAGTGCGCCCAAAGATCTGCGAAGTCGGCCACATGGCAGCGTAGGCGCAGCCTCCCGCCGCCAGACCAAGCGTGGCTAATGTGCCCATTCCGATGGAGATCCCTGTGGCCAACGGCGACAGCATGTTGACTTCCAGTGTGCAGCGCGGCACTCATGCACCGCAAGCCGCTACTCTGATGTCGTCGGGTCAATAATGGTCCTCACCTGTGAGATCTTGTTGGCGGGAAACCCACCTTTCTGGGCGTGGGTGCGTACGGTCTCTTCGTCCGGCGCGATGTATACGCAATAGATCTTGTCGTCCGTTACGTAGCTATGCAGCCACTGAATCCGGGGGCCCATTTCGCGCAAAACGCCGCACGATGTTTGCGAGATTCCCTGCAATTGCTCGGGAGTGAATTGACCTGCTCCCGGAATTTCTCTTTCAATGACGAACTTGGGCATGTTGGTTTCGCTTTCTTACCCGGTTGTCGGGCGATGAGGAATGGATTCTATGCATTGCGGTTGAATCTAAGCAAGCAAAAAATGGGACGCCCCTTTTGCATTTATGACTGCCTTCAGGCGTATACTTGGCTTTGTTCGGGTCGCATCCTGAGTGTACGGAGCGGCACTGGAGAAAACATGAGTGTTACCAACTTCCCCGGCGGGTCGAGCACTGCGTCGACCGGCATTCCCATCACAAAAGTTACCGTTCCCGCCTTGGCCGAAATGAAGCGGCAGCGCAAGCCTATCTCTGCGCTCACGGCGTACGACTACTCGTCGTCGCGTCTTGCGGATGAAGCCGGGATCGACCTGCTCCTGGTGGGCGACTCGCTGGCTATGGTGGTGCTGGGGCATGAGAATACCCTGGCCATTACCGTAGACGAGATGCTCCATCACACCCGTGCAGTTCGCCGCGCTGTGCGACGGGCGCTGGTGGTGGCCGATATGCCATTTGGCAGCTATCACGGAACAGTGGCCGAGGGACTTGCGAACGCCGTCCGCTTTGTGAAAGAAGCAGGCGCCGAGGCGGTCAAGATCGAAGGGCCGCGCGTTGAATTGGTTCGCGCGCTCACCGAAGCTGAGATTCCTGTGGTTGGGCATCTGGGGCTGACACCGCAGAGCATTCACCGCATGGGCGGGTACCGTGTGCAGGCGCGTACCGCTGAAACGGCGAGCAGGCTTAAAGAAGATGCTCTGGCGCTGGCCGACGCTGGGGCTGGGTTGGTAGTGCTCGAAGGAGTTCCGCGCGAAGTGGCAGCGGAGATCACTGCCGAACTGCCCGTTCCTACCATAGGCATTGGCGCTGGGCCGGATTGCGATGGCCAGATTCTCGTGTTTCACGACCTGCTGAACCTGACGTTTGCACCGGCGGCAAAGTTCGTGCGTCGCTATGCGGACGCAGGGTCTCTGATTCGGTCGGCCATTGAGCATTATCGCGAAGACGTAGAACACCGCGCATTTCCTTCCGACGAGGAGAGCTATCACATGCCGCAGTCGGCGAAGGCGCATGTGCTGAGGAAGGCTTGATGGAGATTCTTCGCACCGTCGCGGAATTGCGCGAGTGGTCGCGCCGGGAGCGGAACGACGGGGGCAATACGATTGGCCTGGTGCCGACCATGGGGGCGTTGCACGCAGGGCATGCATCGCTGATTCGCGCGGCTGTTCATTCGGTCGGATTCGTAGCCGTAAGCATCTTCGTGAACCCAACGCAGTTTGGACCGAATGAGGATTTTGCCAGCTACCCGCGAACCTTCGACGCTGACTGCGCGCTGGCCAAAGCGGAGGGTGCGGATGTGGTCTTTGCGCCGTCGGTGGAGGAGCTTTATCCGGTAGGTGCGGCAACTTTTGTTGAGGTCTCAGGGTTAAGCGATCGGCTGGATGGTAAATCGCGGCCGGGGCATTTTCGCGGCGTGGCAACTGTCGTCGCCAAGCTGATGATTGCTGCTGAGCCGGACTGTGCTTTCTTTGGGCAGAAGGACGGGGCGCAGGTGGCAGTGCTTCGGCACATGGTGGCGGACCTGCGGCTGGCTACGGAGATTGTTGTTTGTCCCATTGTTCGCGAGGTGGATGGATTGGCATTGAGTTCGCGCAATGTCTATCTCAGCGCGGAAGAGCGGGTGCAGGCACTGACTTTGAACCGTGCTGTTCGGGGGGCTGAGGCGTTGTTCGCATCGGGCGAGCGAAACGCGGCGAAGTTCATCGAAGCCGCAGAAGCCGCCTTCGCTTCCCAGCCGGAAATTCGCGTTGACTATATTGAGCTGGTCGATTGGGCGACGCTGGAGCCGGTACAGATAGCAGCTCCGGGGTCGCTTTTCGCCGTTGCCGCGTGGGTAGGGGCTACACGGCTGATCGATAATGCGATCCTCGGTTAGTCAAAAATAGAGGGGACCCGACCCCAATGAGCGGCGAACCGTGGAACCATTCCAGCGCGATCTCCGTAAAGCCAATTGGGAGGTCCTTTTGGGCGATCACGAGGAACTTGGGTCAAGAAACGAACCAGATTGGCATCAAAGTGGAAAGGTTCCAACATGGGTGAACGCCGTCGCGTTGCCTATTTGGCTCGCGGCAGGGGCTGTTGTATTCCTTCCTTTTGCGTTTAGCACATCGGCCTGGGATGCAGTTACCCTGCACGTCCCCGGCAATCAGGGCAACTGGTGGCACTTTCTTGCCGGTGCTCCTTTTTTCCTGGCTTTTCCGATGATCTGGCTCCGTGGGCGTGCGCTCTTTTCCACGCAACCTTCCACAGCAATCGGGCGACGACTTATCTGGTCCGCGGTCGGCCTCTCCATTCTTGGCACAATCCTGGTTGAGGTGCCGTTCCTATTGCACCTCGCCGGCACCAGCGATTGGCAACGCTTTGTTGTCCTGGGCCTGGGATTCGGCATCGTGATTGCCAGCACACTCATTCTCTTCCTGCGCCGTCGTCAAATTTCTCCCACGAGGGCCATGCTTGCCGGACTGGAAACGGCCTATCTCGCCAACGCGGCGTTATGCCTGGTTGTGTATGCGGGAGCAACCGGAAACATAAGTTCCAGGTCAGGCTGGTTTCTGTCGATCGTGATCGTCTGGCCCATTGTTCTCGAACTGGCCTGGCTGCTCCTTCAGGCTCTGAGAACAAGGACATCGCCGATCGATCCGCGCCCGGCGTGACCCCATTGTCTCCGGTGTTTCACCAGTGGCTCGTCGCAGCGAGTAGCGTATCGCGATTCAATGAGCTGGTATCGAGGATGATCGTGGTTGCGTAATGTCACTCTTTGGCTGCACTCTGTAGGGAATGCCGGAACTGCCAGACATCGCCGCCTACATCTCCGCGCTGGAGCCGCACATCCTCAACGAGCCGCTGCAGCGTGTTCGACTGGCCAGCGTATTCCTGCTGCGCACCGTCGATCCTTCGCTGGAGAGCACTGAGGGCCGGACCGTTGTCGCCCTTAGGCGCATAGGCAAGCGCATCGCAATTGGCGTCGAGGATGACATCTGGCTTGTGCTCCACCTGATGATCGCCGGCCGTCTGCACTGGAAGCCGCCGCAAGCTAAACTAGCTGGCCGAAACGCGCTTGCAGCATTCGATTTTCCTCAAGGGACGCTGACACTGACCGAGGCGGGAAACAAGCGCCGCGCTTCGCTTCACGTGGTGCGCGGCGAGGAGGGACTCTACGCAATCGATCCTGGCGGAATAGAAGTTTTCTCCACGGACCTGGATGGATTTCGTGTCGCCCTTACGCAGGAAAATCGCACACTCAAGCGGGCTCTCACCGATCCGCGCCTGGTGAGCGGAATCGGGAATGCCTATTCCGACGAGATCCTCCACGCCGCGCATCTATCTCCTGTTACGCTTACCCACAAGTTGAAGCCAGAAGAGTGGGAGCGCCTGTTTTCGGCAACGCAATCCACGCTGACCATCTGGATGGACCGCCTGCGCAAGGAAGCCGAGAAGTCCTTCCCGGAAGGAGTAACCGCATTCCGCCCGGAAATGGCTGTCCACGGGAAATATGACCAGCCTTGTCCGCGATGTGGCGAAAGGGTCCAGCGCATCCGCTATGCAGACAACGAAACCAACTACTGCGCGCGTTGCCAAACCGGCGGCAAGGTACTGGCGGACCGCAGTCTCTCGCGTCTGCTTGGCTCCGACTGGCCGCGCACGCTCGATGAATTGGAAGCCCTGAAGCGACGTTGAGGCAGGGCAATCGTCCCTACACAGGCTGTTACGAAGCGCATGGAAGAGAGCACGATTGGGGAAATTGGAGTAGCAGGCGCTTCTGAAGTCCAACTTCGATTTGATTGAATGTGTTGGCCCGGCTGAAGCCGTGCACTTATTACAAAGCCTCCGCTCATTGAGTTTCGTAACAGCCTGCTACAGGACGCGATTGCCCTGGACGTTGAACCGATCGGAAAGCATCGAAATCCCGCTTGACATAGCTGGTTTGATTCGGGCAGAGTCAAGGGCACGACTCCGAGCCGCCATTCCGTAGCATTCCCAATCTTCCGGGCCTGCCGGACTCTCGGAGACAGGTTCCTCTTCAAAGCGGAGGTTTCTCGATGCACCATCTCCATTTCAACCATTGGGCGCTGCTGGTTTCCGCGCTGATTCTGTGGTTTGTGGGCGCAATCTGGTATTCCCCAGCGCTCTTTGCCAAGCCGTGGATGAAGTTGCTGCGGATTACCCCTGACCCCGCGAAGAAGGGCAACAGCCTGGTGGTTGGCATGGTTTCGTCGTTCATCGGCGATCTGATTCTTTCGCTGATTTTGGCGCATGTCGTGCTTTGGTCGGGTGCGGATAGCTTGGGCATGGGTGCCTTGATCGGGTTCATTGTCTGGCTGGGCTTTTTCGTAGCTCCGAACTTTCCCCAGGGGATCTACGAGGGCCGCCCATTCAAGCTGTTTGCGATCAATAATGGCTACTGGCTGGTGGGGCTGCTGATTTGTGGAGGCTTGCTGGCGGTCTGGCGTTGAGAGATTGATCCCCTGTGTTCTGATGAACAGCCTTGTTGAGGGTTAAGGTTTCCCTCCCTTGCGATAGGACAAAATCGCAAGAAGGGGTACGGGGCCTCTTGTGCCGAACCTTGAGCAGCCAGCTATTACAATCGACGCATGAGCAAATCCGCGATTGCAACCTCATCGGCTCCCGGCGCCATCGGGCCCTATTCGCAAGGGATACGGGCCGGCAACCTGGTGTTCACAGCCGGCCAAATTGCGCTCGATCCTGCGACCGGGCAGGTGGTCGCGCCAGGCATTACCGAGCAAACAACCCGCGTGATGGAAAACCTCAAGGCGATCCTGGAAGCAGCGGGATCGAACTTGTCCAAGGTAATCAAGGCTACCGTTTTTCTGAAAGATTTCAACGACTTTGCGGCAATGAATGCGGTGTACGGCGCTTACCTTGCACCGGAAGGCGTTGCCGCTCCCGCGCGCACTACGGTTGAGGTTTCGCGACTGCCTAAGGATGTGCTGGTGGAGATCGACCTGGTTGCGGAGGTCTGAGGGCCGGATGCTGTCACTTTCCCCGGCTCAAGAGCATCCAATGACAGCGAGGCCGTTTATGTATGACCGGGAGGCGAATATGAGCGA
>Ga0182016_10006818_pt1 | contig 11904 bp, 8 predicted proteins | sample 712S2MmetaG_FD_120491 | JGI IMG/M metagenome (GOLD analysis project Ga0182016, IMG submission 120491) | Permafrost microbial communities from Stordalen Mire, Sweden - 712S2M metaG | ecosystem: Environmental > Terrestrial > Soil > Wetlands > Permafrost | place: Sweden: Stordalen | collected...
AGCGTGGAAACAACTCAAGGAACTCCAGAAAGACGCGCGCCGGGAAATGGAGCAGGAACAGAAGGCCAATAAGCCATCTGGCTTCGTTCCAACAGCCAAAACGAAGGCCGCCGCCGCATCCGGTCCAGAACCCGAAAACGCGCATCCATCCCACGAAATCACCCCGGAAACAGAGGTTGGCATTGCCCCAACAGAGCAAAAGGTAGCCGCCTAGCGAAAAAATTACCCGCCTTCACCTCCAACCCGATCGTTCGGCCAAAGGCAAAGCCCATTCCGCGTTTGGCCGCCCCGGATTAGCCCCGGGCCGCGGCCTGACCCAGTCGGTCCGCTTCCGCCTCCAGAGCGTGATCCTGCACCACGGCGACGCCCGAGCCGAATGGGTTAGCGACGCGTCCCGCACGCTGCTGCACCACATGAGCGAGTTCGTGGCCCAGCAGCATCTGGCCGTGCCGTGTGTGTGGGTTGTACTGGCCCGGCGCGAAATGGATATCCGTTCCCCAGGTGAACGCGATCGCTCCAATCGCCGCTGCCTCGGGGCCGACATGGATGCGTACATCGGAGAAACTCGAACCAAGCGCCGATTCCATCTTGGCCTGCACGTCGCGAGGCAGGGGCCAGCCGCCGCTGCGGGGGCGCAGGTCAACGGGAAACGCCTCCACGCCAGGCCGCATACTCATCGCGGCTGTTCGCTGCACAGATCGAGGCCGCGCCGCAAACACACCCTGTATGGTTGACGCACTTGCTCGCCGCGCCGGAGGCGGCCCAAAGTTTCGAATCATATAGAAAGCATCCCAGGGTACTTCTTCTTGAATTTCTCACCGTAGGATTCGGGATCGTCCGGATAACCAAGGTCGCCCCTGTTCAGCGCCACGATGTAGTCGTACAGGTCCAGCGCGAATGTATCCCAATCCGCAACGCCGACGCCCTTTCTCAAACCGCGGAACTCATAAACATGACCTTTGCTTTTGTCCAGGAACTGGCCGATGTGCGCAGGCTTCCAACGCTCGGGCCGGTCGGTCTGTCCCCAGACGATCGGATCCTTTCCATCGATGATCCCCTGGACCCAGGCTTCCGTGGAGAGAAGGGAATACCAGAATTTGGGTTTCTTTTCCGGATTCTGCAGGAAGTATTTCTCTTCAGCCTTCTCCAGTTTTTGCCGGAAGAGGGAGGCCTTCGGGTTGCTGCGGCCGGATGCTTCCACCACGTCGGCGATCAAGGTCGGCACCTTTCGCACCCAGCCCGGCAGCTTTCCGAAAGAAGTTCTGCTTAACAGAGCGCTCACCGCTTTGTCGTAGGGGAGCCTTGGTCCCAGAACCCAGGCCATGCGGGCATAGATGCCCAGCAGTGCCAGTACACCCTCGTATTTCTTCTTATCGAAGTCCCACCAGAAGTTTTGGGTGGAGTTGATGGGGTGCTCGTGGCGGCGGGCGATCTCACGCGCTTTGGTGAGCGCGTATTGATACTCCTGCTGGAGGTAACCCGGATCCGCGCCGAGAAAGCCCTTCTGATTCGCCGTGACGTCGGAAAGTAACTTATACAGGCGTTCCATCTTGACGCCCGCCGACATCTGCGGCGCCGCCGTAAGTGAACCTGTCCGGGCGAAGACGACGCCCTCCCGGAGTTCTTTTTTCGACTCGAGATGCTCGCCCCACGTAACCGGTCCACCAATCGCCGTAGCGGCCTTTACGTCGTCGGTGCCGAACCAGTTCGTCGAGCAGGATTTGGCGCTCGCCAGATGTTGGGCTACGTGTTTGATCTCCAGCAGCGTTTGCTTCAGCTTCTCGCGATCCTCCGGATCTTCGTCAAACGCATCGGTGACAAACTCGACATCGGCGAGGTCTTTGTATTCGGTGCCTTTCCCGACTCCGACGCTTGCATATTGTTCCACTGTTGTGAAGCCGGGCGAGTCGCCTGTGATGTGCCACCCGGTGCCTTTGATGATCGCCTTGTGAAAGCCGACGCTGCCCAGCGGACCCTTCACATACCAGTTGGTTTCAAACTCGAATCCCACCTTGGGTTGCGCAGCGTTTCCCCTGCGCACTGCCGGCCGGTACACGGGAGGCGGCGGACGGTGTTCGACCGCGCGTTTCATCTGGAAGACCCCGGGGGGAACAGCCGCGGCGCGTCTCGGTTGTGCGGATGGCCGGTAGACGGGCGGCGGCGCTGGGCGCTGTTGCAGAACCGGCGCGGGCCGGTACACCGGAGGCGGTGAGAACGTTCCAGGCATAATGAATCCGCTTAGAAAAGAAGTATAAATGATTTTCGACATGATTTGCGCTTACAATCACGTTTTGCACAAAATGTCTGCAAATCGTTTGTACCGCGCGCGTCCTACGTTAATACTCCCGGTGCTGATCATTGCGCTGTTGACCAGCACCGGATGCTTTCCAAAGAAGATTCTGAGCCCGCACTACACCATGGCGGTGAGTGTTGCGGCCGATTGTAATGCCAACAGCCCAATCGCTTTCGACGTTGTCGAAGTGAACGACAAGGACCTCGCCAAGCAGGTTGCGCAAATGACTGCCGCCGACTGGTTCCAGAAGCGCGATCAGATTGCCCGGGATTACCCGAAAGCCAAGTCGGTTTCTTTGATGAAGTGGGAGTGGGTGCCGGGGCAGGTGGTGCCCGACATCGAGATCCCCATGCGAAAGGCGCCGCGCGCGCTGCTGGCGTTCGCAAACTACGCCTCGGCCGGCCCGCATCGCGTGAAACTGGATCCGAAGAAAGAGGTGTTGGTGACTCTCGCTCGTGACGATCTGGCAATCTCTCCGCTGCCAAAAAAGTGAGTTTCGCAACAATTTCTTGTCTTATCGTTTTTGTTTGTCTTTATGCTGTTGCGTTTCGGCCGTCAAACTAGTTTAATAACATCCTGATGCGAGAAATTCCGGACGCTATCCAATGGCACGAGGGAATGCTGCTGATGCCTCAGCATTTCCAGCAGTTTTCCGGCCGCGTCGAGGGCCTCATTCAACAGATGACGGCGCTCTCGGGCGGCTACGCGTGGGGTGTGCGGAGCTTTGAATACGACCGTGCGGCGCTGGTCAGCGGGCGGTTGCGCATCCTTCGCGTGCAGGCCGTGATGCGCGACGGATTTCTCGTCGCGGCCGGATCGGAACTGGGCGTCGATCTGGAACTTGACCTCACGACGTGCGTGGCGCAGATGAAGTCTGGAACGGTGCTGGTGCACCTCGTCGTGCCCGCGCAAGGCGCTCTTTCGACCCGGGGCGACATGGCCCGTTTTGAATCTTTTGACGGGGAAGCGGTGCCCGATGAAACCACCGGTGAAGGGGCCATCCCAATTCCGCGCTTGCGTCCCAAGGTGGGCCTCTGGGCGGGGCCGCCGCCGCAGCGGTATGAAGCGCTGCCGCTCATCGAGATCAATCAGCAAGGCGAGACGTTTCTCGAAACGTCCTTCATTCCGCCGTGTCTTGCGGTGCCGGCCGGCTCGCCGCTGGCCGGCCTCTGCGGCGCCGCGACCAGTCTCGTGAGGGAGAAAACGTTCTTCCTGTCCGATCAGCTTCGCAGCGCCGAATGCAAGGTAGGCGATGCGGAGGTCATCGAAACGCGGTCCCGGATTCAGAGCTTGGCGGCGGGGCTGCCCATGGCCGAGGCTGCGCTGCAAAGCGGACACGCGCATCCGTTTACGCTCTACCTGGCCATGTGCCAGATGGCCGGGAACGTGGCTCGCATTACCTTCCGATTGGTTCCGCCGCAGTTCCCGCCCTACCGTCACGAGGATCCCCGAGCCAGCTTTCAGCCGGTGTTGCAGTTCATTCAGCAGTCGGTGAGCGATGCGGTCATCGAGGCGTGGCGCGCCTATCCGATGCAACTTTCGAACAACGTATTTCAGATTTCGACTCTGCCGACGCTCGACCTGGCGGTCATCGCGGGAGGCACGCTGGATGCGCCGAATCTGGCGTTGGCGTTGAGGCCGGGAGCCGGCGCCACGGAAGATGCCACCGTGCGCTGGGGCGAGAGTTGCGTCATCGGAACCCAGGGCCTCATCTCCAGGTTGCTGACCAATCGGGTCTTGGGAGCCGAGCGCCGCGCCATCGATCGGATGCCCGACCTCAGTCCTCCGCGAGGCATGGTTCTGTTCGCTTTGCAAACCGATGCCACTGTCGCCAAAGCGGGCGAGGGGCTCCAACTGGTGGAACGTTCCACTGATGAGCCGCGGCCGGCGGAGGCCGTACTGTATGTACGGCGTCTGAAGGACGATGGGACGGGTTCGTAACCATGCTCGAGAATGTCCACGCACCGGTCCCTTCCATCGAGCTGTTCCAGTCGTTCGCCGGCGAATTGATCGCCTTGAAATGGTCGGTGCGGCGCACGCCCGTTGAGCCGGGGACCATCGACATAGCGGTGGCGAATGGGGACCGGCCGAACGCCATCTGGAATCGCGTGGTCACTCTTCTCGACCGGCAGTCGCTTGAGGCGACGCGGCTTTCCGGACCCTCCGGACTGGAGTTTCATCGCGAAGCCATCTATGTCATGGCGGCGCTCGCGGACGAGATATTTGTTCACCTGGAGTGGGAAGGGCGCGATTACTGGCTGAATCACCTGCTGGAGACGCGCCTTTTCCGGACCCATGCCGCCGGTAACATTTTTTTCCGGAGGGTGGAAGATCTGCTGCGCCGGGAAGACGAGGCGGCTGCCGAAATGGCCGCGGTCTACCTCTTCGCGCTGGCGCTCGGCTTCCGCGGAAAATATTGGGGGGATGACACGGAATCCATAACGGACGCCTATCGCGTCCGTTTGTTCGCTTTCATTGCCCGCTGGGTTCCGGATTTAGCTCAGCGCGCCGAGCATCTTTTCCCCGCCGCGTACCGCAACACGATTCAGGCTGGCGCACAGCGCGATATTCCATCCCCCCGGCCGTGGGTCTGGATGCTGTTAGGGGCCTTCCTCGTGTGGATAGTAACTGCCCAACTGCTGTGGTGGAATTTGACGCGTGATTTGAACGCCAAACTTTGCGTCACGACGCACTCGTGTGCGGCCCCGGCGCAGACCGCGGCGCCGCCCGGGAAGCCCGGTACATAGGACCCGGTACATAGGACAAGGAAGCCGACGTGGACCCCTTTCTGCTCCCCCTGCTGATCGTTCTGCTCGTTGCCGTGATCGTTCTGATCGGGGCCGGAGCGTATATTCTGTTGCACAGCCGGCGCGCGTCCGGCGCTCCTGCGGCGAGCGAAAGCGCCGGGACGCAGCTCGAACGCAGCTTCCGAAATTCGCTCTCGATCCTGCGGTACAAAGCTTCCGGTAAGGACTATCGATACCACGTTCCGTGGATGCTGGCGATTGGTGCTCCGAGCAGCGGGAAAACAACGCTGCTGGATCAACTGGCGACTGAGTCTGAGGGGGCGGATTCCCCCGTGTTGTGGCGATTCCTTCCCGGCGGCGCGGTCATTGATGTACCCGGATCTTTCCTGCTCGGGCACAACGGCCGCCCGGCCACCGATGGCCAATGGAGAAAGCTGCTGCGGATTCTTGCGCGGACCCGTCCACACCGTCCCGTGGACGGCGTGGTGCTCGCTGTGGCTGCGCCGGATTTACTCGCCAGCGGCGACGAGAGCGACCTGCGCCTGAAATCTCAGGCGGCGGCCATTCGAGCCAAGCTCGATCAGTTGCAGGCGGAACTCATCATGGTGGTGCCGGTGTATGTCCTGATCACGAAATGCGATCACGTTCACGGCTTTCAGGATTTTCTGGAACGGATCGACCCCGATTTCAACGACGACATCTTCGGTTGGTCGAACGGCAGCACGCTCGAATCGACATACGCTCCTGGTTGGGTGGACGAGGCGTTTGACAGCGTAGGAGACCGGCTGGTTCAACTCCAGATCGGACTGCTCTCGCGCGCGTCGGCTCCGCCCGTTGACGAGTTCTTTCTCTTTCCTCTGGAACTCGATCGAATGCGTTCGGCGGTGCGCTCTTATCTCAACCAGATCTTTCAAGAGACATCGTATGTCGAGCCGAACTTTCTGCGGGGAATCTATTTCTGCGGAGGCTCCGATCGTGGTCAACGCCATATCGCCTTACCGGGCATGTTACCGGGCTTGGCCGCGCCGGCCGACGCCCTTTCAGATACCCCTTCAGACACCCCTTCAGTCAAAGCTCTGGCCTTGCCTCTGAAGCCCTACCAACCCCAGATCGCCCTGGCGCGTCAACTGTTCGAGCGGAAGGTATTTCCGGAAGCGAAGGTCGCCCGTGCCGTGCGCAGTCTCCACTTCGCGCGGGACCGCGCTTTGATGGCCGCGCGGATCGCGCTGGCGGCTTTCGTTCTCGTGTTTTCGATTGGCACAACTCTTGCCTACCTGCGGCTGGCGAATCTGCGGGACAGCCGCTTTTCCAGTGCTCTGGATCTATTGGTGGAACGTGTTTCCGAGGGCTCTATGGCGAGCACTCACCAATACACAGCTTCCGCCGCTTACGATTTGGTGGACGCCATCGGAGTTCTGGACGCCAAGGGATTCCGTTCGGTTTTCCTGCCGGCCTCCTGGCGCGATCCGATCAACTCCGGGGTCGCCACCGCGCTGGCGGATTCGTTCAGCAGCATCGTTCTCCCCGCTCTGCAAGGGGGGCTTGAAGCGAGGGCGGAGGCTCAGGCGGGCACATGCGCCGCGCTGCCCACAATCGCGCAGACTTTGCCCACCGATGTGGACGCGCTGGCGCAGGTCCGTTTTCAGAACGACCTCGAATACCGGCAACTGGAGAAATCTCTTTCGGATTACGACGCCTTGCGGCGCGCCCTTCGGCAGTACGATGAGCTGCGGTCGCCGGTCCGGGGAACCTTCCAGGAACTCAACGGACTTTTCCACTATCTGCTCAATCGCGACCTGGAAGACGAGACGCGCTTTCAGCACAATCAGTATTACGCGCGAGCCATTCAGAATGCTTCTGGTCCACCGGTGCGCCTCGCGGCGAGTGGCGATCTTGACCGCTGCGTAAGCGTACGGACGTCGTCCCAAATCCACAATTTCCTGGGGAGCTGGTTTGGCGACAACAATCCGGCCGCGGCCCTCGCGGGAGGTGTGGCTGATGAGATCGACGGGCTTCAATCGGCGCCCGGCCAAACCCGCGAGAAGCTGCGATTCCTGGTGGATGACGTGCGGCGTCTGGACGCGTTATTTTCGGGCGGCTCGTTTGAATGGCTGCGGGAACCGGACTTCACTCCGTCGGACTTCCCGGCTTTGTCCACCGCCCTGCAGGCCGAGCCCTTCGCCAACGTTACATTCCTCAAGAACGTCCAGACCGACGGCAGCGCGGCCTTCACGAAATTCAGGACCGACCTGTTGTCCGTAAGCGCCGATTCGACGGGCCTGATCCTGAGCACGGGCACATCCGCAATGAAGGTGAGCCCCAGCGTCACGTCTCTCGCTTCCGGTCTCGATGCGCTGCTCAGCCAGGATTTCATGGCGGACAGCGGCGCGGTCAGCTATCCGGCACAGACAACCGCGGTTTTTTGGAGCAAACCTTCACTCGGCAAAGCGACGCAATTGCTGGATTCTTACGACAAGTTTGTCCACGATCGGTTGCCGCTGCTGCCTTCGGGAGTGCGCAACAGCGTTGCGACCATCGCCCAGAACGGACTGCAGATGGCCATACTGACCGCTGTGTCGCGCGCGCAGGAACCCGTGAACGCCGCCGGCACGCCCGATGCTTCCACGCTGATGCTGGAGATCCGCAGTTTTGAAGACGCGCTTCCGGTGCTCGCGCAGATCGGGAATGCCCTTCCTTCCGGCGCCGGCGGAGCGCGGGGCGATCTCAATTTGATGCTGGCCAAACAGGCCGGCATTCTGGCCCAACAGATGACGTCCCTGTTCCAGGCGAGTTCCTTCTACGCTCCTTCGCTCAACGGACTGATGGCATGGGATGGCGCGCGGCAATTGTCTCTGGTGGATTACGGCGCCGAAAACCCGGATGATCTCGAAGAGTATCTCGGCAAGCAGCGCGACCTGTTGAAATCCGTTGCTCTCGATTACGCGCAGCCTTTGCAGCAGTATCTGCAGTCGCGTCATCTGCAGTCCGCGGACACCTTCAGCGTTTGGACCAGGGTCATTAAAGATGTGCAGGACTATGAGGCCAAAAAGCCCGGCAATTCGATCGCCGCGCTGGAGGCGTTCATTCGAACCGATCTGGACAAAATCAACACGGCCAGCGGATGTCTCGCGGTGGTTCCCCCAGCGCGCAGTTCCGACTACTTCGCCGCCATTCGAGCGAAGCTGCAGAACGAAGCACTGGACCAGTGCGGCGACCGCCTGCTCGACCAGTACACCGCGAACATCTCCACATTCTTCAACACCAAACTCTCCGGGCGTTTTCCGTTCGGAGCGGTCCCGAACTCCGGGGACGCTCCGGAAGCGGACCCGCGCGATGTCGTGAAGTTCCTGCAAGCGACGGAACAGACCGGGGCGCCTCTGGCTGCGTATTTGCGAGCCAATCGCTCCAATCCGGATGTTCTCGCGTTTCTGACCCAGGCCGATGCCGTGCGGCAGTTGTTCGCAGGCGGACTGAAGGACGATGCGCTTTGGGTGGACATCAAGGTTTACTTCCGCGTGAACCGCCAGGCGGAGGTTGCGGCCGACCACATCATTGACTGGAATTTTCTGGCGGGCGACTCGCAGGTTGCGAACGGCAGCGCCAGTAACGGGGTCCGCTGGGCCTACGGCGCGCCTGTTGCCGTGAAGTTGCGGTTTGCCAAGGATTCGCCGGATGTTCCTGTGGCCGGCGCGTCTGGAGCGGACGCCCGCGTAGACGGCCGCACGGTGAGCTATGAATATCGCGATCCCTGGGCGTTGCTCGCGCTGCTGCGCACGCATTCCAACAGCAGCGCGGATTACGGGGCCGGGTATGGAGCAGCGCCCGGGTCGTTTCCGGGAACTTTGCGCTTTGCCATCCCCACGGCGCCGGACAACTCTCGCGCGAAGGCGCAAGCGGCGCAACAGACGCAATCGCAGGTCCGCGTCTTCCTGCGCCTCACCGCGCAAGTGCCGGGGGCCAAGGAACCGCATGAAGTGATGCTGCCGGATTTTCCGGAATCGGCGCCGGTGCTTCACCCGACGCCCACCCAGGTCTCTTCAAATTAGCTTATGAAGACGCTCGAAACCGATTTCCGATTTGATATCGACAAGCTGCTCTCGCCGATCAGTTCCGACAATCCGTCGGGAGTGAGCCTCCGGTACGACGCCGTCTACGATAAGCTCCGCGATCTGCGGAAAGAAGACGACGCCAGCTTGCCGCAAGGTGTTTGGAAAGCCGATCTGAAGCGCGCCGACTGGCCGGGGGTCGAAGCGGTTTGCCTCGAAGTGCTGGAAACGCGATCAAAGGACTTGCAGATCGCGTGCTGGCTGGCGGAGGCGTGGATTCATATACACGGCTTTGCCGGCGCGGCGGAGGGCTTTACGGCAATCCTCGCGCTCTGCGAAAGCTTCTGGGACGGCATGCACCCGCGCATTGAAGGCGACGATATGGAGTTCCGGATCGCGCCTCTCATCTGGGTCAACCGCAAGCTCTCCATCGACCTGAAAATGGTGCCCATCACCGTACCGGAATCGGATGACGTCGCGCGCTATGCGTGGTCCGATTGGGAACTGGCGTGCCAGAGTGAGCGCCACGGGCTCGGCGAACTGGCGCGGGTGGTGACCATCGCTAAGTTTCAGCAGAGCATGCTCTTGACACCCACGCTAGACCTGCATGCTTCGCTGGAAGCTTTGGAGCGGCTGCTGGTGGCCTGCGAAAAGCTGGAGATCCTGCTGGACGAGCGGCTGCGGCGCGACGCGCCGGGACTGACGCCGATTCGCAGCACGGCCGAGTCGATCGCCGGATTGCTCACGAGCGCCATTGCGCAGCGGGGCGGGGTTCCCGAGGTCGCTCAATTCACCGACAACGGATTTGCCGGCTTGCATGGCTTGCACAATGACACCGAGCCCAGGCCGGAGACCTTTGAGTTCAGCAGAATCCGAACGCGCGCCGAAGCCTATCAACTGTTGGCGGAGGCTGCGGATTTCCTGGCTCGAACGGAACCGCACAGCCCCACGCCTTATCTCGTGCGGCGCGCGGTCTCATGGGGATCGATGCCGTTCGACAAGTTGCTTACCGAATTGGTGAGCAATTCCGGGGAACTGATTGAAATTGCACGGCTTTTAAATCTAAACAATCTGCCAGCGTCTGGAAAATAACAAAGCGCGAAAAAAAATAACCGGAATTGTGTAGCATTTCATTCGCAACTTTAGTAGTATCGGTTTCGTTTCCTTCAATTCGGAGTGACTATGCCTGAAAGCCTGCAACACAAGCTGGACCGCATTCGGCCGCCGCGCGTCCAGATTACATACGACGTTGAAATCGGAGGCGCAATTCTCAAGAAGGAGTTGCCGCTTGTTGTCGGCGTGCTTGCCGACCTTTCGGGAAATCCCGCCAATCCGTTGCCGCGCCTGCGGGAGCGCAAGTTTGTTGAAATCGATCGGGACAATTTCGACTCGGTGCTTGCCGCCTGCGCGCCGCGGTTGACATTGCGCGTGGATAACACGCTCAGTAAGAACGGAGGCGGCTCGAAGCTGAATACGGAGATGAGTTTCACCAAGCTCGAAGACTTTTCTCCGTTGAGCGTATTGCAGCAGGTCGAGCCGCTCCGCAAACTGTTCGAGGCGCGGCAGCGATTGACGGATCTGCTGGGCAAGCTGGATGGGAACGACGCGCTGGATTCGATGCTGCAGCAGGCGGTGAGCAACACCGAGGAGCTGCGGCAGCTCAAAGCGGCGACGGAACAAGCGAGTAACGGCGCGACAGCGGAGGCTGCACCGGCAACGCCCGCCGCTTCCGCCGAGCCACCCGCGACTCCCGTGGCCGCCCCGCCCGAGAAGCCGGAAAAACCAGATAAAAAGGAGAAGTCCTGATGCCAGATCAGACTAGTCCACAGAGTGCTTCGCAGCAGGGAACCGGTACTGCTGTCGCTTACGCTTCGCCCCTCGACCGCATCATTTTGGGTGGGAAGATGGCGCGCGATGTGTCGCAGCAACCGCATGCCCGTGACCTCGTTGGGGAGTTCGTCAACCAGGTCACGGCCGAGGGAATGACCATCGGCAACGATACCGTTGCCGGCATCAAGGGCCGCATTGCTCAGATCGATCAGTTGATCAGCGAGCAACTGAATGCGATCATGCACGACCCGGCTTTTCAGACGCTGGAAGCTTCATGGCGGGGTTTGAATTACCTGGTCATGAACTCGGAAACGGGTACGCAGCTTAAGATCCGGGTGTTGAACCTCACCAAGAAAGAGCTGCTCGACGACATGCTGAAGGCCAGCGAGTTTGACCAAAGCGTGATGTTTAAGCAGATCTATGAACAGGAATACGGGACATTTGGTGGAAATCCGTACAGCTTCCTCGTAGGAGACTATGAATTTGGCCGGCATCCCCAGGATATGGCGATCCTGGAAAAGATGTCGGGCGTGGCGGCGGCCGCGCACGCGCCGTTTGTGGCGGCGGCGAGCCCCAGGTTATTCGATTGGGATTCGTTCACGGAACTCAACACGCCGCGCGATCTGGCGAAGTCGTTTGAATCCACGGAGCTCATCAAGTGGCGTTCTTTCCGCGAGAGCGAAGATTCACGCTATGTCACGCTCACGCTGCCGCACGTTCTATTGCGCTTGCCGTACGGTCCGGATACCGTCCCGGTTGATGGCTTCGATTATCGCGAAGACGTGGATGGGACGGACAACAGCAAGTACCTGTGGGGCAACTCGGCGTACATGCTGGCGCAGCGGATTACCAACGCCTTCGCCCTGTACAAATGGTGCGCCGCGATACGCGGTGTGGAAGGCGGGGGATTGGTGGAAGGTTTGCCGGCACACACGTTCAAGACGGAATCGGGTGACATCGCGCTAAAGTGTCCCACCGAGATCGCCAT
>Ga0182016_10006819_pt1 | contig 11901 bp, 10 predicted proteins | sample 712S2MmetaG_FD_120491 | JGI IMG/M metagenome (GOLD analysis project Ga0182016, IMG submission 120491) | Permafrost microbial communities from Stordalen Mire, Sweden - 712S2M metaG | ecosystem: Environmental > Terrestrial > Soil > Wetlands > Permafrost | place: Sweden: Stordalen | collected...
CGCGACGAGACCTATGCTCAGGGCCTCGCCGCGCTCATCAATTACCAGCACCGGCTGCCGTTCGCGGCGCACTGGGGTGAAGGCACGACATCCTCCTCCGACGGCCAGCGCTTTCGCGCCGGCGGCCGCGGGGAGGCAATCGGTCACGTCAATGCCCGCTATGGCGACGATCCAGGCGTAATGTTCTATACGCACGTGTCCGACCAATATGGCCCCTTTCACACCAACGTGATCCATTCGCCGATCCGAGACGCCACCTATGTCCTCGACGGACTCCTGCATCATGAGTCGGAGCTGCACATCGAGGGGTAAACTTAAACAAACGTCACAAAAGTCCCACAGAATCGGGGGTCCCTCCGGCGCTTGGGGAATCGTCGCCGAGTAACCGAGCAGCCCGGGTTTGGCCGATCGCGCCGGTCTGAAAGTAGCGCATTACCGTCTGAATCGATCGATGGCCCGTCATCGCCATGGTGTCGCCGAGCGGGATATTCTGCCGGCCGGCCTCGGTCACAAAGCCGCTGCGCAGCGAGTGCGCGCCAAAATCGCCTTGAAGGCCGGCGAGCTGCGCACGCCGTTTCACGATCAACGCGACGGCCTCTGCTGACAGCGGTTCGGCGACGGTGGCAGCCCCTCGGATTCTTCTAAATAGTGGCCCCGTGATGATGTTCGAGGCCTCGAGCCAGGCGGCGAGCGCATCGGCCGCCTGGTCGGCCACGGGTTTCTCGGCATTGCTGTTGTGCTCGGCGCCCAATTGATCGGTCTTCGAATGCCCCAGGTGATACAGATAGAGCCGGTCGCCAACCTTGACGAGATTCTCCATCACCGCGGCACTTACCTCGGAGCGTCGGCGACCGCCGCTCGCCCAGCAAAAGAGGAGCAGGGCGCGATCGCGCACGCCAATGAGCCCATCGGTGCATGTTGCGAGCATTGCTTCCAGCGGGTCCTTGGTCAGCGCGGTTTTGCGCGTGGGTCGCACACCCCGAGTGGCATACGCCCGGCGCACCCGGCGCAAGAGTTCCTGAACGGCGGGGTCGCGCGCAGGATTGGCAAGATCCTTGATCTGATGAGCTTTGGAGAGCACCGAGAGCCGGTGCACGACGGTATTGAGCGCCAACGCACCGGCGTCGCCTTTAAAACCGCCTTCCACTAGCATCCGATCGAGGGCCGCCGGCAACTGATTTTTCAAGCCACCTTGAGCCGTAGTGCGCTCCACGTGATCGATGATGAATTGAATGACCGCGGGCACCGGCACCGGGAGGCTTAAGGTCAATCGGTAGCGTAAGCGGTACCAGGCGGCCCAATATTTAAGGGCACTGGCGTAAGAGCGCGAGGTATTGGCCGACTCGCCTTCCTCGAAGAGGGCTCGGACGGCCTCTTCGGTTTCCTCGTGCAGCCGATGCGGGTCCAGCGCGCGGGCGGTGGAGTGCAGCACCAGGGCCGTGGGCTCACGCAGAACGGTTGCTCGGGATCGCACTTTAGGCATATTTACTATAAAATATGATCTATATCTAACAGATTTTCAATTCTATTCTTGATAATTATACTTTATCACGAGTAGGATGCACGAAGGGTAGGGCGGCGAGTGACCCGTGATTTGGAGCACCTCGTGAGCGATGAGGACGACGCTGAAGGCCTCGATGCGCCGGCCACTTCGGTGCGTCGCTCGCCGCGCATCGGCCAGACGGATGTCTTTCGCGCAGCGGATGAGCTGCTGCTCGAAGGCAACCGTCCGACCATCGATCGGGTGCGCATGCGGTTGGGGCGCGGCTCCCCCAACACCATCAACGAACACCTGGATGGCTGGTGGCTGAAATTAGGCGCGCGCCTGCGAGATATTCCGGGGCGGGAATTCCCGCAGTTGCCTGAGCGCACGGCGCAGGCGCTGCTGACCTTGTGGAACGAGGCGCTAGAAGGCGCGCAGGACACGCTCCGCGGCTCGATCAGCGCCCGGGAGAGCGAGGTGGCCGCCCGGGACGAAGCGCTCAGCGCGGCCGCAGCGGAGCTCTGCGAGCGCGAAACCGCCCTCGCCGCGCGCGCGGCGGGCCTCGAGGAGAGCATGGCGCTCGCCAGGGAGCAATTATTGGCCGCCAACCAGCGCGCCGAGCATCTGGAGGCCGCCCTCGCCGAGCGGGACGGCGAATCGATCCGGCTACGCACTCGCATGGAATCCGCCGAAGCCGAGACCCAAACGCTGCGCGGCAAGCTCGAGGCCGCCCTCGCCTTCACCCAAGCCGAGCGATTGAAGCTCGAGGAGCGATACCAATCGGCCGAGAGCCGCTGGCTCACCGAGGTGGACCGCGTGCGTCAGCATGCCAAGGAGCAAGAGCAACAGATCAAGGATTTTAAGCGCGAAGTCACGCAGCTGAAGTCCGTGCGCGATACGCTACGCGAGGAGATCCAAGGGGCGCGGGCCGACATAAAAACCGCCACTGCCGTGCGCGAGCAGCTCGAGATGCGGTTGCGCACCGCGAACGCGGCGCAAGTGCCGCCACGGGTCGCCCGAAAGCCGAAGAAGTCCGTCTCGAGGCGAACCCAGAAACCCGTCCGTCCCCTGAAACCGAAGAACGCGTGAGGCGTTCAACGAGGTGCTTTGTGGATACGATCGATGAAACTGTCGCCCTGATCCGACGACAAGCCGAACTCGAAATGAAGCTCATGAATCGCAGCGAGATCACGCCAAAGGCTGAACGGGACCTCTTGGCGATGCGCCGCCGGCTTGCGGCCCATCCGCATGCCTTAAGCGCCATCCTGCACACCGCACGGGCGCTCAAGCGCAGTCCCGATGCCGTCTCGGCCCGCGATGTGGCCGCCTGGAGCAGTGAGGAGTATTGATGCACGGCGCCTACGCCACCGCCCGCAGATCAAAGTCCGCATGGATCACCTCGTACGGCACGTGAAAGGCGCCCTCTTCGGTGCGCTCAATCAGCCCGACCCGCATCAAGGTGCGCACGTCCTCATGTACGCGCTTGACGTCCCGTTCGAGCGCTCGCGCAAGTCCGCGCGCGCTCATGGGCCCTAAGCTCTGCAGCCGCTCTACCAGCTCCCAGCGTTTCGGCGAGAGTACGCGAAAGAGCGCCGCGGGGGATTCAAATTGCAGGCTATCCCCTGCCGCTTTGCCCGTCTTCCAGGCCTTCACGAACCGCTCGCCCATGCCCTTCAGAGCGGCATCGACGCCGCGGGAAATCCGAATAGTCACCTTCTTCATTTGGACCTCCAACGCGCAACGTCTGCGAGAAAATCGCGAATCAGTGTCTCGACATCCGTAAACACATAGCTCTCCTCGCGCTTGCCCACGTGCCGATGATCGCCCTTCGGGCGTTCATTGTCATAGCCCACCCAGCGCCTTCCCGCTCGGCCATAGAACAATCGGTACTTGTAGGGATGCTGGCAGCCCGCCACCGGCTTAGGGACCCGCCAGATCACCATTTCCAGGATCGCACCGTCCTCGAAATCGAACCGCTCTCGATGAAGGAGATCCGCTTTCACGTTGGCAATCGTGCCTACAACGACTATCGTTGTCAACTTTGCCAACGAGGTCCCCATGCCCCGCATGAAGATTTTCAGCGCCTCCGAAGAAGAGGCCTTCGAGTCGCCGCCTGTGTTCAACAGCGCCGAACGAAAGCGATTCTTCTCTCTGTCCGCGGCCTTAAGCGATGCGGCGTCAGCCTTGCGCACCCCCAACAACCGCGTCCGCTTCTTACTCGCGGCAGGTTATTTTAAGGCGCGCCATAAGTTCTTCAATCGACAGGTTCACGCCGCCGATATCGGCTTTGTCACCGCGCAGCTTGGGCTGGCGGCCGAGGAGGTGAACCTCGCCGAGAGCCCCAAGGAAACCTACGCCCGCCATCAACGGCTGATCCTGGACCATTTCGGCTACCGCCCCTTCGATGAGGGAGCGAAAACGCAGATCGCCGAGGAAATCGCACGCCTGGTGGCCGTACAGGTTCGCCCGAGGATGGTGCTCCTCGAGGCCATCGACGTACTGACGCGTAAGAAAACCGAGATACCCACCTACAATCTGCTGGCCAACTTGATTGTCGCAGCCATGGATCAGCGCCAGCAGGCATTGAACGAGATCATCGAGAGTTCCTTGACCGAATCGCAACGCGAGAAACTCGACGCGCTCCTCGAGAAGGCCCCGGCCCAAGGCGAGGAGGATGGCTGGCGCTATCGACTGACGCTCCTCAAAAAACCACACCAATCGACGAAACCCGCCAAAATTAGGGCGAATCTTGTCGATCAGCAATCGCTCCAAGCGTTGTATCTCGATCTGCGGCCCGTCGTCGAGCGACTCGGGTTGAGCTACGGATCGATCCGCTATTACGCCTATTCGGTCATCAAGTCGCAGATCCCGCAGGTCTCGCGCCGCTCGGACGAGGATCGCTACCTGCACCTCATCACCTTCGTCGTCTACCAGACCTATAAATTGAACGACACGCTGATCGATATTCTGTTGAGCACCGTGCAGGCGACAGTGAACACCGTGGACAAGGAGCTGAAGGAGGCGTACTTCGAGGATCGCGAGGAGCGCCACCAGTCCTTTTCAAGCCTGGTCGACTCCTTGCGCCAAAATGTTCGCGCAACCCTCTCGGCCATCAAGCGCATCGTGGCCGATGAGCGGCTCACCGACACAGAGAAGGTCGCACTCATCGACTCAGAGCTCAACCCCACCGATGAGAAACCCGGGCAGCTGGAACTTCAGTTCGATGCATTCGAGCAAAGTGCCGCGAAGCTCAACCGGGGCCCGGACCGCCTCGCGCTCCTGGAGGCACGATCGTTGAAGCTGCAGCACCGGGTGGCCGAGATCGTCCGGCAGGTCGAGTTCGCGCCCAATTGCAGTAAACCCGCCTTATTTGAGGCTCTCGCGCACTACCGGCACAAGGGCGGCGTCCCGGACAAACATTCGACCGCCGAGTTCCTCGCCGCCGACGAGCGCGCATCACTCACCGACGGCAGCGGGAAATTTCGCATCTCGCTCTACAAGATATTGCTGTACGTCGAGATTGCCGAGGCCATCAAGTCGGGTGCCTTGAACCTGCTGCATTCGGAGAAGTACCGATCGCTTGATGACTATTTGATCCCGAAAGCGGACTGGGACGCAAAGCGAGCGGAGTATCTGGAACGCGCGCAACTGCAAAGCATGGCCAACTGCCGCGCGACGCTCAATTCCATCGGCCAGCGTCTCGATGAGCGATACCAGCACGTCAACCGGCGCTTGGAATCGGGCGAGAATCCGCACCTCAAAGTGCGTCCCAATGGCTCCTTCCACGTCAAAACTCCCAAACTCGAAGAGGTCGAGAGCCTCTCGTTGGGATACTTCTTCCCGGAGCGTAAGTACATCGCGCTCTTGGAGGCATTGGCGACCGTTGATCAGGCCACCCACTTCTTAAGGGAATTCGAGCACTGGCAGATCAAGTACAACCGTGCCAAGCCCGCCGCGAAAATCTTCTTCGCCGGCATCATGGGCTACGGCTGCGACATCGGGCATCCGAAGCTCGCGCAAATTTCCAAGCAAATCGACGAGAATGAACTCGACAACGCGGTAAACTGGTATTTCTCCTTGGAAAACGTGCAGGGCGCCAGCGATTGCATCGTGCGATTCATCGACCGGATGGATTTACCCAACCTCTACCGGCGCGAAGAGGACGTGCTGCACACCTCGAGCGACGGGCAGAAACGCGAAGTCGCCGTCGATTCTCTGAACGCCAACTATTCGTTCAAATACTTGGGCAAGGAGAAAGGCGCAAGCGTCATCACTTTCATCGATATGCGGGACCTCATGTGGCATTCTACCGTCATCAGCTCAGCCGCGCGCGAGGCCCCCTACACAATCGACGGATTGATGCGCAACGATGTTATCAAGAGCGACATCCATTCCACCGATACCCACGGCTATTCGGAGGTCATCTTTGGCGCGACCTACGGGCTGGTCGAATACGCACCGCGCATCAAGGGAGTCGGCCATCAGCAGCTCTACGCCTTCCAGAAGCGCAAACACTACGAGGAGTTGGGCTACACGTTGCTCCCCGACCGATATATCCAGGAATCCTTCATCGAGGAGCAATGGGATGAGATCTTGCGCTTCTTGGCCACCATCCGCTTGAAAGTCACCAGCGCCTCCCAGCTCTTCAAGCGGTTAAATTCCTATTCGAAACAACACCCGCTGTATCGAGGGTTGAAGGAATTCGGCAAAGGACCGAAGACGCTGTTCATTTTGAAATACGTCGACGACGTCGAGTTCCGGCAGGCAATCGAGAAGCAACTGAACAAAGTGGAGAGCTCGAACAAATTCTCCAAGGCAGTCTCGTACGGTCACAACCAGGAGTTTATTCAAAGCGAGAAAGAGGATCAGGAAATTGCCGAGGGCTGCCGCCGGCTCATCAAGAACGCCATCATTTGCTGGAATTATCTGTACCTGGACCGCGAACTCGATCGACAGCCCGATCAGGCCCATCGCGACGCGTTGCTCAACGCCATGCGCAACGGCTCGGTCGCTACGTACGCGCATTTTAACCTGCACGGGGAGTTCGATTTCTCCCCGGAACGGATGGTCGATTCGATCGGTTTATGGTCTCCCAAAAATCCGCCGCCAAAAGGGCACTAAAGTTGGGAAGTCAGAATTCGCATAACCCCTTGTCCGCTATGGATTTGCTGGAAATCCTGTGGGACTTTAGTGACGTTTGTTTAAGTTCACCCGAGAATGAGCGTCCGATCGCGCGCCCCGTGGCGGCCCACCTTGGCGGAGGCCTGCAGGAGCTTCTCGACCTCCGCCGGCGTCAGGTACTCGCGGGTGCGCCGATCAAGATTAGATTGTCTCCGTGGGGGGATAGAAGGGGAGGGGGCCGCTCGAGATCTCGGCTCTGAGGCCTTCCTATTGCGTCCCTTTGGGAGAACTTTCCCATTTTGGAGTATTGGCGTCGATTTCGCCGCCGCTGTCTTTCTCGAGGCTTTGGCCATGGAGGCGAATATAACACCCCCATTATCGGTTCTTTATGGGAAAGATTGACGCGACCGGGGCTCAACGTTCCTTTTGTGCGGATGCAGGTCTGTTGGGTATCAATCGCCGATGGTGGATTCTTTTTGCACTTCGGAACTTACTCCTGATCGCCTCGCGTCTCTCGGGTGAGAGGACTGCCGGGGAGTGACAACTTGGCGCTCGGGCGGCCTCGGTCCGATGGGGCCATGCGATTACCGTAATCACGCCGGTCGCGAAAGCGAGCAGCGCTCCCATCCTGTTCATAACTTAGGTCCTTTCCGAAATCTTCAGCGGTCAAACGTACCGCTCGGGGGGAACGTTGACGGGAAGCGCGTCGTCCACATCGAATTGCAATCGAAGCTCGATTAACCTTGCCCTTGTAGGTCGCACTCAAGGAAGGAGGGTTAAGAATATGAAAGGCAACCGGCCGACCGTCGCAGCCGAAATGATCCAATATCTCATTCAACGAGATCTGCTGGAACATCACGAACATCGCAACGTGTGCCAACGTCGGGATCTTTTTGTTGACCGACGGTAATGTGCGCCACTCTGGTACTTCCGGCGAGCGCGGACTTGAAGTCTGTGGCAAAGCTGTCCGCAATCGCCTTCAACTGCTCCATCGTGTACGCGCTGTCCGTTTTACACGCCACCTCGAACCACGCAGATTGGAACACGTAGTAGTGTCCATCCCATATCGGCTGCAAGATCACTAAGGGCATCTGCTTTGGACCGCATACCAGCGTGGGATACGGCGGCCTTATCATTTCATTTGTGTGAGGATCGTAGCGGCACTGCAGGTTGTGCTTCCGCGCCAGGTTTTCAAAAAGATGAGGAAACGACTTGGTGCCAAAGTTGGTCAATGGGGATCTGTTCTCTGCGATGAGCATGTCCGAAGAATTGAGTCCCTCGCCATAGTCGCTTACGCGATCCGCATGGGCGCGCACACCATAGAACGCGGCCAGCGTGAGCAGAGTGGGAATTACTTTGTGCATTTTGTTTGCCGGTGCGGATTGTTCATGAGACGTTCGACGGTTACAGACACGCCCATGATCGGTTATTTACGGGAAAGTTGGCAGGTCCGGAGTCACCGGAATTTTGCATAGGTGAAATCGCCAATGGTCACTCGACCGAAATCCTTCGGCGTTTGGTGAAATGGCCGGTCGTCTTCAAGCTGACCTCCTCCCTGCAGTTCCTTGTCGGCCCTGGTTAGGATCCACGTTTTGATTTCCGGAGAATACTCAAAGTAAAAGATGTGGGACTCACCGGTTCCAAAATTGCCGAGGTTATTATTGATAATCACAAATTTATTTTTCCGAACAAGCAGGATCGGCGCCCCACTCCATCCGTCGTCCGCGAGTCCTTGAACCGCGTCATCAGTTCGCGCATCACTCCGTAGGTGACCGTCCGACCCGCGTAGCAGGATTTGGAACGTGCGATTTCCCGCCTCTGTCACAAGCACATAGTCGGATACGCCGTCACCGTTAACATCCGCGCAGTACAGCCACTTCGCCTGCTGGCCCTGGGGCACGAAAGGCTGCACTTCGGCGGGAAGCTCAGCAGCTGGGAAGTCAGCCCCTTGTCCCTGGCCAATTGCTGCCATCCCAAGGCAGTTGACCTCAGTGTGTGCGGTGCCATCGTAGACGAAGACGCTAAACGTATTGGCGTGCGTGCCCACGATCGTCTTCCCCGAAAACTCGACTCTCCAGACGTGCGTTACGGGATCAAAAACCGCCCCAAACTCGTTGAAGTCGTCTACGTGATAGGTAGCGCTCGCCGCTGCCCTGGCGAGAGCGAATACTTGACGCTCGGAGAGCTTCGCTGCAGCGCCGGCAGCCGAGACGGCGCTTATCATTATGAAAATTGTGAGGAGGCTTGTGGATAGTCCTCGTAACAGTCTCGAACGCTCCATCACCACTCCGCAATCAATAGGCACGGGGTAAAACCATTCCCATGATGGGTCATTTTTGGGAATGGTGTATATGCCCGTTACTTAAACGAAACCCAATCCAATACCGCACGGCCGTCGTCGACCAGCCGCGTCGCCGCAAATTGCCTGTCGCCACCCAAAAATACCGCGTCGTAGTACCAGCCAGATTGGTAGGTAGGTTCGACTAAAAACGTTTTGTAAATGCCGGTCGTGTAAAGGCGCGTGACGGCTGCAGTAGCGCCATTGAGATACTGGCTGCCGAATATGGCCATCGATCTATCGGGCAATTGCAAGCACTTTCGCATCCCTGCATTGTGCAATTTGATCACTCGTGTCGGTGATCGCAGTGGGTTGTCAAATTCGACAATCTTCGAGTCAAGGGTACCTCCTTGCACGTAGAAACTGAGATCCGCACGTGGCACATCGGGATAAACGAAAGTTGGTATCTCGTTAGAATCGAAGGTATGCAAGACGCTCGGAGAGCCCGACAAACCAAGCTTCATGACGGACACTGATGAACGCGCTCTGGCTTCCTTCGTGGAACCGTTCAAATAATAGAACGCATAGTCGGGTGCAGGCATCATGTCCCCCCCGACGTACTCATCGCCGAATTTCTCCCATTGAAGATCAAGATGCCAATCGAGCTTTGCGAGCCATCCAGTACCCGCTGGATCAGCCGATACCGCGCCGCTCAAAGCGACGCCGTCACCCTGAGAAATACAGTCTGCAGACTCCAGTTGCCCTTTGCTCTTATCGGGCTCAAGCGTACGTTCCTCAACCAATGTACCGTCAGCCCGAAGGTGGTCTAGTGGCCTGTAACAACTGATTTTGTACTGATGTGTCGCGATGGATCTGCATATTTCCACTTCACGGTACGCGGTGCCTTGTTGTACTGGCGGATGTAACGCATGAGCTTTCTCTTTAGATCGGAGACGGAAGTGAACACGCCGCGAGCGATGACATCGCGCTCGATCTTGCCGAACCACAGCTCCACCTGGTTGAGCCACGAGGAGTATGTGGGGGTGAAGTGCAGGTGAACCTTCGGGTGCGCTTCGAGGAACTCTTTGACCGGCGCGCTCTTGTGCGCCGAGAGATTGTCGGCGATCACGTGGATCTCCTTGCCGCGCGGCTGGTTAATCACGATGTCAGTGAGAAAGGCGACGAACTCCGCCGAGGTGTGTCGCTCAGCGGTCTTCCCCAATACCTCGCCAGTTTGCGTATTGAAAGCGGCGTACAGGGACAAGGTGCCGTGCCGGTAGTACTCAAAGCCGTGCCGTTCCGCACGCCCGGGCGAGAGCGGCAGCACCGGATCTTTGCGATCAAGGGCTTGAATGGCCGTTTTCTCATCGACGCAGAACACCGCGGCGTGCGCCGGCGGGTTCAGATACAGCCCAATAATATCGGCCGCCTTGGTCTCGAAATCCGGGTCGTTCGAGGCCATGTAGCGCTCGATCCGATGCGGCTTGAGCCCGTGCTTGCGCCAGACTCGCGCCACCATCATGTGGCTCACGTCCAAGTGAGCACCGAGTTTGCGCGTGCTCCAGTGCGTCGAACCATCCCCGGGCGCACGGCGCGTCGCTTCCAGGATCCGCGCTTCGAGCTCCGGGGTGAGCACCGAAGCCACTTGGCCCAGATGCCGACTGTAGAGTCCGGCGATCCGTTGTTCGATGAATCGTTTGTTCCAGCTCGCGACAAAGCCGCGGCTGCACTCGATTCGTTCGGACACCTCATCCCACGTATGGCCCTCCGCCAGCAGCAAGATCAGCCGCGCTCGCCGGGCATCTTCCGCCCGATCCGTTCGGCTGTTCGCTCGCCGCGTCAGTTCCATACGCTCCGCATTCGTCAACTTGATAGCGTCTGTCATAGACGCAAGTATAGTCTATAAATGAATGTTACAGGCCACTAGTAGCACCATGCGCTCCCGATCGGCGATCTTTGTGCCGCATAAGAGGATTGAGCCGTCACGGAACTCGATGAGGCTATCGTATCGCTGCCCTTTCTGGCTCTTGTCATTCCAACCGTCACTACCCCCCTGTAGAAATTCCCAACGCACCTGTCCCGTCGAGCTAACACGTGTCGCCCAAGGCCTGTAGTCAAGCTGATCATTCGACCCAAAGATGAGGAGATCCCCGTCCGACAATCGCGCAATGTGGTACGGCATCACTCGATGTTCGGGCGATAACTTGGTCTGCTTGTCGATACTCATCTGCTCTGCAACGAGCGGCCGAGTGACGAGCATGCCTAGTATTAGTACCAGCAGTGAGATCCCTATTTTGATTGTCATTACGGAATTCCTTTTCCTCAGCCGGTGAGCTCGATACGTCGATTTGGCCTCTTCAAGTGTGCGCCTTTAGGGGAGCAAAGCCTGTTCGAGTGCGTCGCGTTTCATGACGGCGCCCGAAAGGCCGGCAATAAAAATGCCAATGAGAATATGAGAATCGATGAAAGGAGCGGGAGAGACGGCAAGATAAAAGGGTATGTATTGCTCGAGGCTAAGTCCTTCATTCCCCAACGTGATTTTCTGGATACCATCCCATGCCTGTATCCACCACCGCGCGCATCTCTCGGCAGCCACACGAGTTTTTTTGTAGTGCCCATCCTAAAGAATTGAAAACGTTGACGCCGATGCGCGCTCCGGCGATCGCCCGAAATAATGACCGCGGGGGCGCCGCCGGCAGAGCCCACCGTCATTCAATACCCATCCAAGATCATGTAATTCTCCCCCGCCTTGGCGAAGGTCCCCATGCCTACATTGACCTTGACGCATTTGCGCATCGGATTCCCGCAGACACCGAATTTGATCTTCCCGCCCTTCGCCGCGAGCTCCTCCACCGTCGCCTGCATCGTGGCGATCTGTCCCTCGAGCGCGCTCTTTCGAGCCTCGATCTCCGCGAGCTCGTTTCGCTGCCAGGCGACCGCCACCCACACGGCGATCACCAAGCTCACGCAGCCGGCCGCGACCATCCAGAGCTGCCGCCACGTTCCCCAGGCCGCGGCC
>Ga0182016_10006821_pt1 | contig 11901 bp, 15 predicted proteins | sample 712S2MmetaG_FD_120491 | JGI IMG/M metagenome (GOLD analysis project Ga0182016, IMG submission 120491) | Permafrost microbial communities from Stordalen Mire, Sweden - 712S2M metaG | ecosystem: Environmental > Terrestrial > Soil > Wetlands > Permafrost | place: Sweden: Stordalen | collected...
GCCCAATCCGTTTCTCGCCACGCGGTATCATTCGCTCGTCATCAAGCGCGACACGCTGCCGGAGGTTTTAGAAATCACCGCCGAGACGGACGAGGGCGAAATCATGGGCGTGAAACATAAGACTCTGCCGATCTGGGGCGTGCAGTTCCATCCTGAAAGCATTTTGACCGAGAACGGCCGCACCATTTTGAAAAACTTTTTGAAACTGAAATAATCCATGGACATTTTTTTGCTCAAATCCAAGATCCACCGCGCGACCGTCACCGGCGGCGATGTGAACTATGAAGGCAGCCTGACCATTTCCGCCGACCTCCTGGAGAAATGCGGCCTGCAGGAGTATGAAAAAATCCTCTGCGGCAACATGGCCAATGGCAACCGCTGGGAAACCTACGTCATCAAGGGCAAACGCGGCACCGGCGAAATCATCCTGAACGGCGCGGTGGCGCATCTCGGCAGGAAAGGCGACGTGCTGACCATCATGAACTTCGCCACCGTGAGCCAGAAAAAGGCGAAGAAGTGGAAACCGCAGGTCATCGTCCTGGGCAAGGGGAACAAGATTGTGACCACGCGGGGAATTTGATCTTATCCGAGAAATAAAAAACGCGCCGACTGGCGTCGGCGCGTCTGGCTTTGCAAATCAGGTCAGCACTTGCTGTCACAGTTGTTGTATTTCTCGGCGACCGCATTCCAGTTCACCACGTTCCAAAACGCCTTCAGGTAGTCGGCGCGCTTGTTCTGGTATTTCAAGTAGTAGGCGTGTTCCCACACGTCGCAGCCGATGACGGGCTTGCCTTCGCAGCCGGCGATAGCCTTACCCATGCCGGGAGTATCCTGGTTGGCCGTGGAGACGATCTCCAGCTTGCCGTTGTTGGAAACGAGCCAGACCCAGCCGCTGCCGAACCGGCCGATGCCGGCCGCCTCGAACTTCGCCTTGAACTCATCGAAGCTGCCGAACGTGGCCTTGATATCGTCCGCGAGTTTGCCGATGGGCGCGCCGCCGGCGTTCGGGCCGAGAATTTTCCAGAAGAAGGAGTGGTTCGCGTGGCCGCCGGCATTATTACGCACCGGACCGCGGATGTTTTCCGGCACGGATGCGAGATCCTTGATGAGTTCGCAGAGGGACTTGGCTTCCAGCGCGGCGTTGCCGGCGAGCGCCTTGTTGAGGTTGTCCACATACGCCTTGTGGTGACGGTCGTGATGGATTTCCATCGTCAACGCGTCAAAGTGAGGTTCGAGGGCGGCCTTGTCGTAAGGCAGCGGGGGGAGTTCGTGGGCCATGGTTTTGTTTTTTTGTTTGTTGTGGTTGGACCGATTTGTGCCGGTCAAGTTGCTTCACCGGCGGCGGAAAATCAAGTGCGGACAATTAATTGTTCTGCGGCGGCAAAATCCTTCCTCTTTCGTCGGCGGGCTTGGGCAAAAGAAAAAGCCGGAGCCATGACGACTCCGGCTTGCGGGCAAATGCGGTGGCAGTTATTTCTTCGCGGCTTTGATCTTGGCCCAGCGCGCCTTGGCGGCGGCTGAAATCTTGGCCTTGGCGGCGGCGCTCATGACAAATTTTTTCTTGGCCGGCTTGGTGGCCTTGACCGCCGGAGCGGCGACCTTGACGACTGGGGCGGCACCTTTGGCGGCCTTGATCTTGGCCCAACGGGCTTTCTGGGCGGCCACGATGCGGGCCTTGCCGGCGGCGCTCATGACGAATTTCTTCTTGGCCGGCTTGGCGGCCGGGGCGGCAACTTTGCCTTTGGCGGCCTTGATCTTGGCCCAGCGGGCTTTTTGGGCGGCGACGATACGCGCTTTGCCGGCGGCGCTCATGCCGCCTTTTTTCTTCGGGGCGGGCGCGGCGGCGACTTTGGCGGTGGCGCCCAGCAATTGGGCGAGTTGTTTTTCAAGCGTGACAATCTTCTCTTTGAGATTGGCGGCCTGACGCAGTTGTTGGATGGATAAGTTATTGATTGAACTCATGGAGGTGATTAAACCAGTTATCCCTAATATAAGTCAACAAATAAGTTGTTCCTGGCCGGCACAAAGTTTTAGTGCCCGGGCATAAGCCGGCAGGTTAGTCGTCGCCATAGACCTTGATGCCATCAATGATAGTGCCGGCACCGGCGGCGGACAGGTTTGATGGCGCGCACTTTGTGCCGGCCGAGGGCGAGGTTCAGGTTGCGGTGAAACGGGACCTGATAGAGCCGGGGCATTGGGTCTTGATACGGGCTGAAGTTACCCTGGGTCTCGCCGTCCAAGACGACCTTCACCTCGCCCAGGCCGGCGAACTTCTCGGAAAGGATTTCCACCCCTTCGCCGCGAAAGCTGAAGTCGCAATTAGCCTCGGCATTTGTGGTGATATGGACATCGTCCTGATAGTCGCCGAAGCTGCGGTTGATCCGGTAGTTCCAGCCGGCGGAAAAAGTGGCGGCGGTGTCGTTAAAAGTTTCCCACAGCTTGGGCAGCGGATGGGCGTAGAAGATGACCCGATAGGAGTTGCATTTATACAAGCTGTTCGGGCGGTTCTACCAGTTCGAACCGGAGTAGGTCATGATGACCGTCGCGCTGCCGTCAGGATTGTTGCGGATAAACTTTGGGCTTAGCGATGGCCCATACCAGCGGCTGACGTTTTGCTTTTTGTCGCCGATGAATTCACCGCCGGACTTCTGTCCGATATAACTCCACGGTTCCCACGGATGGTCGGCCTGATAGAAGGCAAACCTCACGTCGTCGGGATAATCAGGTTGCCGGAATTGAACCAGGTCGCCGTGACATAATTGTGCAGGTCGGCCAGCCAAACGGGGATGCCCAGGGAGCACTTCGTCTGGCCGTTGGGAAAGCCGGACACGGGCGTGGCGGCCTCGACATTATATCCGCCCATTTACCGTTGCTGCAATACTGCCAGTAGCGGACGTTAAGGTTGCCAATCCGAAAGTGCAACACCCGTCCGAGGTAAAAGGCGGAGCCATCGTTCCAATAGCCGTCATTCGAAATGGCATGGACATATTTGTTCTGCCCGTCCTGCCGGGTGTGTCCGCTGTCCTGGCCGTATCCGAAAAAGAGCCGTGCGTTTGATTTTGAAACCATTAAGCGGCGGCGTGTAACAGGAGGAAACTGGAAGCCGTTTTCCAGCCGCGCCGGTTGATTGGAGCTGGGCAGGGGAACGAACCGGCCGCAATGAAAGTGAAATTCACTTTACTGGCGGACGACCTTTGATAAGATTGCAGGCCTTGTTTGCGAGGCAAACACATCCCAATTTAATTTATGGCCAAACTGTTTATTGAAGATCTCGACCTGAAGGGCAAACGCGCCCTGATCCGCGTGGATTTCAACGTCCCGCAGGACAAAGCCACCGGTGCCATCACCAACACCAAGCGCATTGAGGCGGCGTTGCCGACCATCAAATACGCGCTCGACCAGGGTGCGTCGGTGATTCTGATGAGCCACCTTGGCCGTCCGGACGGCAAGCGCATCGAGAAATTTTCCCTCAAGCCCGTCGCCGATGCGCTCGCGAAGCTGCTCGGCAAGCCGGTGCAATTCCTCAACGACTGCGTCGGCGCGGAAGTTGAGGCCGCCTGCGCCAAGGCCAAGCCTGGCGACGTGATCCTGCTGGAGAACCTCCGCTTCCACATCGAGGAAGAGGGCAAGGTAAAGCTCGAAGACGGTTCCAAGCTCAAGGCCGATCCGGAAAAAGTGAAAGCCTTCCGTGCCAGCCTCACCAAGCTCGGCGATGTTTACATCAATGACGCTTTCGGCACCGCGCATCGCGATCACAGCTCGATGACCGGCGTGCAACTCCCGCAGCGCGCCTGCGGTTATTTGATGAAGAAGGAACTCGACGCGTTCAGTGCGGTGTTGGACCACCCGAAGCGTCCGCTGCTCGCCATCCTCGGGGGCGCGAAAGTCGCGGACAAAATTCAACTCATCAACAACCTGCTCGACAAGGCCGATGAAATCATCATCGGCGGCGGCATGGCGTTCACTTTCAAAAAAGTTCTCAACAACATGGCCATCGGCAATTCGCTCTACGACGCCGAAGGCGCGAAGCTCGTGCCAGACCTGATGAAGAAGGCGCAGGAAAAGGGCAAGAAAATCATTCTGCCGGTGGATTATATTTGCGGCGACAAGTTCGCGGCCGACGCGCAAGTGAAAGTGGCGGACGACGCCACCGGCATTGCCGACGGCTGGCTCGGTCTCGACGTAGGACCGAAGTCAACGGCCTTGTTCCTCGACGCTATTAAGCGCGCCAAGACCATCATCTGGAACGGACCGGCGGGCGTGTTTGAATTTCCCGCTTTTGAGAAGGGGACCAAGGCCATGGCCGAAGCGATTGTGGCCGCCACGGCGGCGGGTGCGACCACCGTCATCGGCGGCGGCGACACGGCGACGGCGGCCAAGAAATACGGCGCGGACAAAAAAGTCACCCACACCTCGACCGGCGGCGGCGCGAGCCTGGAATTCCTCGAAGGCAAGGTGCTGCCCGGCGTGGCGGCGTTGTCGGAGAAATGAATTTAACGCAAAGATACAGAAGCTTTTGAAGTCCATAACAACAATCGGTTTGTTTTTTTTGATTGTGAGTGTTGTTTTCGCCCAAGACCCGTTAAGCGGCGTTTTGAAAATGGGATTCGGCGATGTTGCCGCGACCAAACAGAAGGCGGAAGCTGGCGATCCTCAGGCACAGCTTTCTCTTGCGGATATTCTTTCTTACAATTTCAAAAAGACTGAAGCATTGGAATGGTATCAGAAGGCTGCGGATCAAGGTCTGACGGAAGCAAAAAGCCGTCTCGGCGAAATGCTGTTATTTGGAGGCGTTGGCATTCCCTCCAGTCAAAATGTAAAGGCGAATCCGTCTAAAGGAATTCGCTGGACATTTGAAGCGGCGACGAATGGTAATGCGAAGTCGGTTTTGAATATGTCAAAAGCTTTGCAGAACGGCATTGGCGTGAGCACGAACTTGATAGAAGCTTACGCATGGCTCCAACTTTACTCGGAGAGCGACACGATTATGGGGCGAGTTTTGCTAAACCAGTTGGCCTTGAAGCTTGATACTGGAAACCTGCAAGCGGCTCAAGCGTTGGTGGTGCAATTCAAGGCCGGCCATTGGCCGTCTCTCTCACCACGCATGCTGGCGGAAGGCGATTCGAGGTTGAAACTGGGCGGGGTGACGAATGGCAAAACGCCATTCGCGATAATCAATGGAAAAACATTAGCTGAAGGAGAAACTGTAAACATTGTTTTGAAGGAACAATCGCTAACGGTGAAGTGCATTCAAATTAAACAGGACGCAGTTCTTATTTCAATCGAAGGCGAGAACGAGCCGAGATGGTTAACTCTTAATTAAATTTTTAAAACTATGAACAAAGAAAGAAAACTGATCATTGCCGGCAACTGGAAGATGAACAAGACCGTCGCCGAGGCGCTGACCCTCGTCAGCGACCTTAAGCGCGACCTGGCGGGCGTGAAGGAAGTGGATGTCGTCGTGGCTCCCGCCTTCACGGCGCTGAGTGAGGTTTCCAAGGCCATCTTGGATTCCAACCTCAAGCTCGCCGCGCAGAACATGAGCGAGAATAATTTCGGCGCGCATACCGGCGAAATCTGCGCCGGTATGTTGAAGGAATTTTCCGTGCGCTACGTCATCCTCGGCCACAGCGAACGCCGCCAGTTCCAGAAGGAAACCGACGCGCTCGTCGCCAAAAAGGCCGCCGCTGTCCACGCCGCGTCCTTGAAGCCCATCGTTTGCGTCGGCGAAACCCTGGCCGAACGCGAAGGCAATTTGACCGAGAAAGTTCTGGAAACCCAGGTGCGCGGCAGCCTCGCCGGCCTCACCAAGGAACAGATGACCGAGACCGTCCTGGCCTACGAACCCGTCTGGGCCATCGGCACCGGCAAAACCGCCAGCACGCAGCAGGCGCAGGACGCCCATAAATTTATCCGGGGCGTTCTGGCCGCGATGTTTGACGCCGAGGTCGCGCGCAAGGTGCGCATCCAATACGGCGGCAGCGTCAAACCCAACAACGCCAAGGAACTCATGAGCCAGCCGGACGTGGACGGCGCGCTCGTCGGCGGCGCCTCGCTGGAAGCGAGAAGTTTTGCTGACATCATCAAAAATTCCATCTAAACTGCGCACTATGAATTTCATTGTCGGTCTATTGACGTTTGTCACGGTCTGCAACGCGCTGCTGCTCATCCTGCTGGTGCTGGTGCAACTGCCTAAGAAGGACGCCGGCGCGGGCATGGCGTTCGGCGCGGGCACGGCGGATGCGCTGTTCGGCGCGGGCTCCGGCAACGCGCTGACCAAGATCACCAAGAACGCCACCCTGACGTTCATCCTCCTCTGCCTGTTCATCGGCTACCTGCACGACAAGGTGCATGCTGACAACAGCGCGGCGGATTTCCTCAAGCAGGTCCAGCTCAAGCAGCAGTCGGCTCCGGCCATGCAACCCGCGCCGGTCACGCCGCCGCCCGCGACGACCACGACGCCTCCGCCCGCAGTGGGCAATTTGCTCTCCACGCTGCCCGTCCAGACGAACGCCCCGGCTGCGAAGTAAATTAATTCTTTCACCAAACGCCCGCATTCAACTGCGGGCGTTTTTTCTTTGCCGCAGGGGAAAGACGTCTCACGCCAAGGCGCAAAGTCGCAAAGGGGCAGGGTTGAACCGGCCGCTAAAATTCCTCTGCGCCTCGGCGGCTTGACGACTTCGCGTTGAATTCCGTCTCCGACAAAGCGGCCGGGGGTTGCCGCAGTCCAAGACGCGGCGCGGGACCCAGGGGCGGCCAAAAACGCGCAGCGTCTTGGAGTGCTCCAGTCCTCTGGAGCTTTGCGGCGGCATGACCATGTGCCATTGGCAAACCAACCCGTCCTATTGACCTCCGCCAAGGCGGTTTTGGCATCAGGCAAAGCGGCCATGTCATCGCGCAGAGCGATTTTATCATCTGACAAAGTGATATTGTCATCGCGCATAGCAATTTTGTCATTTGACACGGAGGCTATGTCATCTGACATAGTCGTTATGTCATTTGACAAAGTTGTAATGTCATCTGACCACACTGCTATGTCATTGTGCATAGCCATTTTGTCATCGTGCATAACTGCTATGTCATCTGACAAAGTTGCTATGTCACCTGACAAAGTGGCGTTGGCATCGCGAAAAGTGGCGATGCGGACGGGCAGGAGAGGTTTGGCGGCGGGCGACGGCCAATTATTTTCCAGCAGGCCGGCGACGGCATTTGACAAGGGGGCGATTTTTAACGGTTTTAGCCTGTAAACATCGGGGTTGTAAATGCCGCTAATTGTCTGGCTTATTTTCGCCAATACCCTTTCGCCGGGGCTGGTCAGCGCCAGCAAGTCTGCTATGATTTTCCCAACCAATGACCTTTTATCCGGGAACTCGCGGGTTTCCTCCGGGATTAGGTCAACGGGACACGCGGCATGATTATCAAACAAAAAGCCATAATTATTACACCAAATGAAAGCGCAGCATATCCGCCGGGATTACCCAAGAATGGGTGACACCAAACTGGGGCCGTTCCTTTTGGGCGTGGGCAACAACCTCGAAACCCTCGCCTTCTTCATCACGCTGACGGCCCTCGGCACCGCGCTGAAGGCCAAGGCCACGGAGTTCATCACCGCCGAGGGCGCCTGCAACGGCGGCAGCAGCACTGACATCGCCCACAAAAATACCGTGCGCGTGGCTTTGCTCGCCCTGGCCGACACCGCCGCCGATGCGGTGGAAACCTTGGCGGCGGGCAACGTGGAAATCCTGACCGCGTCCGGTTTCCATCTCACCAGTCCCGGCGGCGTGCGGCTCTCGCCCGTGGGCACCGTGGCCATCGCGTCCATGGTGAACGAAGTGACCACGAAGATCCGCCTGAACCTGACCATCACCGGCAACGTGTGGGCGGTGATTGTGGAACGGCAGAATGCGGACGGCACTTGGGCGAAGGTGGCCATGTTCACCGACCTGAACGACACGGTGGTGGATAAACTCACGCCGGGTTCAATGAACACGTTCCGCGTCTGCGCCATGGCCGCCGGCAACCAGACCAGTGAATACAGCATGCCCATGACCGCAATGAGCACCTAGTCAGGCGGATGGTCGAGAGTTGAAAGTTGAGAGACAATCACCGGCGCAGGCGCAAGCCCGCGCCGTTTTGGTTTTATGAAGAAGCGTCCGGTCAAATTTGCCGCGTAAAATTACAATGAGACGGCGCACATTTTCTCCCGCTCCTTGGAGGCGAGGGCCGGGGTGAGGACGAGCGTCCAACTAATTTAATTTGTGTTCAACATCCACCCTCATCCTAACCTTCTCCCCCGGGAGAAGGAACCGGCAGCGCGCGCCTCACTGTTCTCGGCAGTTCATCCGGCCAATCCCGTCGCTATTATTTACAAAGACGCGGCGCGCGTTTCTCCCTCTCCTTGGAGGAGAGGGCCGGGGTGAGGACGAGCGTTAATCTAATTTTTCCCCCGTCGGTTTCATCGGCCTCGTATATTCCGGCAACGGATGCGGCGCGCGCAATTGCAACTCGTTGAAAATTGTATCGCGGACGCATTGCGCATCCCGCCGCAGCCGCGAGTTCCAGAACCGCAGCGTCTTGATGCCGAGCGATTGCAGGAACTTTTCCCGCTCCGCATCATGCTTTCGCTGGTCGGGAAAACTGTGCTGGCTGCCGTCCAGTTCCACATTCAACTCCGCCTCTTCGCAAAAGAAATCCAGATAGTAAATACCGCACGGATGCTGCCGGCGAAATTTGTAGCCGCTGAACCGCCGGGCGCGCAGCCAGCGCCACATCAGCTTTTCCGCCCAGGTTTCCACCTTGCGAAGCTGCCGGGCGCGGGTTGAGTGGGGCATGAATGGAATTTACGGAATGCGGGGGAGGCTGGGAAGTTTGTTTTGACGCTCGCCCTCATCCTAGCCTTCTCCCCCGGGGAGAAGGAACTGGGTTGCGTGCGTTTCGGTTTATTCGTCTATCCATCCGGTCAATCCCGTCGCTGGTATTTTCCAGGACGCGGCGCGTGTTTCTCCCTCTCCTTGGAGGAGAGGGCAGGGGTGAGGACGGTTGTTCCACTAATTTAGTTTGCGCCCGAAGTCCGCCCTCATCCTAACCTTCTCCCCCAGGAGAAGGAACCGGCGGCGCACGTCACCCTATGCTCGGCAGTCCGTCCAGTCAATCCAGCGCTGGCGTTTTTCAAGACGCGGCGAACCTCCTACCCGGCTCGCTGAACGCCTTCCGGGTCTGCGCCATGGCCGCCGGCAACCAGACCAGCGAATGGAGCGTGCCCATGACCGGCATCTGCACCTGAACCGAAAGCAAAATCACGAACGGCGCAGACGAAAGTTTGCGCCGTTTTTATTTTGATTGAAGCAGCGATGGCCTCGTGATGGGGCAGGGGATCCTGACGGTGAAATCTGAACAAAAACAAACGCCGGAGGCCGGCGGCAAATGGCATCGGCTACGGCGACGGGTTAAGATGCAGCTTCATGGTCAACACTCTCTTGCTTCTTTGCCAGTCGCTTCCGTCTCCAGTAAAGGAAGAATGCGATCCCGGAAACAATCATGCCCTGCGTCCAACCCATCAGTGCAAGACATAAAAACTGCGGCCCCTCACAACAACTATCTGCCAGACTCTTGTCAATGTTCAGGCGTAGATATTCTCCCAGCAATACGGAACAAAATGAAAACACTACTGATGATATCCAAACGAGCAAGACTCCTCTCTTAAATCGCCCTGTATGCAATACAAACCGGAAGGGCAAAACTACGCACAAAGCATAAAATGCGATGACTTGAGTCCAAGAGAGAAACGATCCTAGTGTTTGCGTGCTCATACTAGGCCAACGGCTTGTGGTGATTGGGTCTCGCATAGCGAGACAAATACAATATCGCTCCGCCCCCAACAAAACTCGCCGATGTGTCGCCATAAAACGGAAACGGTGGAAGCGACAATCGCAATCCATGAACCAGTAAAATAACTCCCTCAACAAGCATCAGTCCACCAAACCACGGGATTGCGGCACAAAACTTCTGTGGCCAAATCATCAAAATCAAATACCAGCAGCCAATCAAACCAAATGCGCCTGCTGCCATGCGCAGCCAATAATCAAGCATCGGGTCGTAAGCAATCGGTTGAGCGCCCAATCCCCGTAGCGCCTCTTCTGCTGCTGACCAGCTCAAAAACACCCCAACCATTGACACGCCCCAAGCAAGGGCAGCAAAACCAAGAAACAAACGTAAAAGTCGAAGATGCATAGCGGCCTAATGATGGAGTTGATTTGGCGAAAGCGTATTTATCCCCGGCAATGGACGGGCGGCTCCAAGCGGTTTCATATTTGCGACGTTAAACCCGGCGTTGCCCTTTGCCAATGACATTTTCCCGTTTGCGGTTTAGGCAGGTCTTTTGGCCGGCTCCGGTTTCAGCGCGTTAAAATCCCCGCTCTCGCAGGCCACCACAAAGCCTTCGGTGGCGCTTTTCAATTCCTCCCAGCGCGCGCGGATCTGTTCCGCTTCCGGCGACGTGATTTTGTTGTCCGCCGCCGCGCTGGCCACGACCGCCAGCAGGTCGGCAAATTCCTGCACAATCTGGTTGGTGGCCGGAATCAGAAAATGCGGGTGCGGCAGATGACCGGGGTTGCGGATGAAAAAACCGCCGGCGCGCTGGCAGATCCATTGCACGATGCGCTCGTCGCCGGTGCTGTGAAGGAGCGCCTCGATGCGGTCGAGCGGGTTGCCGATGCCGCCATCATTGGTGGGCGGTTGCGCCCATTTGTAAATCATGGAGGTGGACAGCTCGAGGTCGGCGGAAACCTCCTTGGCCGGTTTTTTGTCGAAGACCTCGCGGAGCAGTTCGTGGGATTGCATGGCGGCAAACATGGAAAAGCGCGGCGCGCTTGGCAAGCGCGAACCGGCCGGTTCCAAAAATCGTTAGAAATTATCACTGCGCGCGGGCGGGGATTTTGGTTGGATGGTGGCGCGATGAAAAACGGTGCACAACATTTTGCGCTTCCCGCTTGCCATCCGGGCGGGATTGATGCTCTAATCGCACCGTCACATCCACATGGAACGGGCTTATGATTATTTACGCATTCTGTCTGGTGTTCGGGCTGATGTTCACAGTCATCAGCGCTTTTCTCGGCCACCTGTTCGGCGGGCATGACGCCATCGGCACGGGCGGCCACGCGGACGCGGGAATGGATTCCGACGGTATGCCGGGCGCGAGTTTCCTCAGTCCCACGGTGCTGGCGTGCTTCCTGACGGCGTTTGGCGCGTTCGGCCTGGTGTTCACCGAGATTCCCATGACGCAGAACGTGTGGCTCCATGCGCCGCTGGCCTTCCTGTGCGCGGTGCTCATCGCGGTGCTGGTGTGGTGGGGCATGAACAAGGTTTTCCGCAACTCCCAAAGTTCCAGCGAGGGCAAAGTGGGCAATCTCGTCGGTGCGACCGCCGCCATCATCTCGCCCATCCCGGCGAACGGCGTGGGGGAAATTTCCTACGTGCAGTCCGGCTCGCGTTACACCGCGCCGGCGCGGGACGAACAGGGCGGAACCATCGCCACCGGCCAGACGGTGAAGATCACCCGCATCGTCGGCACGCAGTTTTACGTCGAAGCCGTCAAGTAAGCCACGGACATGAACAACCATTTTAACGCAAAGACGCGGAGGAGCAAAGACGCAGGGAAATTGAATTCCTTTAATCCGCTTTGCGTCCTGGCGGCTTCGCGCCTTGGCGTTGAATTCCCCTCCAATTATTTTACCAACAACACACATCATTAAATTATGCATCCACTAAACCTCATTCCCATGCTCGCCCAGGCGGAAGTCTCCGGCTCGTCCTGGCTCAAAGTCGTCGTCGCCGCCGGTGCGGTGCTGTTTGTCGTTTTCGTCATCGCGCTCATCTGGGCGAGCCGCTACACCAAGGCCGGCC
>Ga0182016_10006822_pt1 | contig 11899 bp, 9 predicted proteins | sample 712S2MmetaG_FD_120491 | JGI IMG/M metagenome (GOLD analysis project Ga0182016, IMG submission 120491) | Permafrost microbial communities from Stordalen Mire, Sweden - 712S2M metaG | ecosystem: Environmental > Terrestrial > Soil > Wetlands > Permafrost | place: Sweden: Stordalen | collected...
GGCCACCCCGCGGCGGTTTGGCGGAACCGCGCCCATCATCGCCGCGGTGTTGGGACTCATGAACATGCCGCTGCCGATGCCGACGATCGCCAGCGACGCTGCGCTGAGCACGAACGGGCTGGCGACGCCGAGCGACGTCATCATCGCCAGCCCGGCGGCCGTGACGAGCATGCCGACCGCAGCGAGCGCGCGCGACCCGTGGCGGTCGGCGTAGCGGCCCGCAAGCGGCGAGGCGATCAGCATCCCGATCGCCAGGGGCGAGAGCTTGAGACCCGCGGTTATCGGAGAGTTTCCCTGCGCGCCCTGAAAGTAGAAGACGAAGATGAACAGCAGCGCGTAGCGCACCAGCCCGCTGATGAACGTCGCCACACTGGCCGCGGCAAACAGGCGATCGCGGAAGATGCTCAGGTCGAGCATCGGCGCGCGTCCCCGGCGCTCGATCGCCACCCAGGCCGGCAGCAGCACCGCGGCGAGGCCAAAGCCGACGATGACAATCGGGTCGCTCCATCCCGACAGTCCGCCACGCGAGACGGCGAGCACGAGCGCCGTCAGACCGACCACGAACGTCAGCGTGCCGCCGAGGTCGAAGCCGCGCACATCGTCGTGCTTGGCGAGCTCACGCAGCACCACCGCACCCCACGCGGCGCCGACCAGGGCCAGCGGCACGTTGAACCAGAACACCCAGTGCCAGGAGATCGCCACCAGCGCGCCGCCGAGGATCGGGCCGAGGACCAGGCCGAGAGCTGCGACCATCGTGTTTGCGCCCATCGCCACGCCGAGCTGCTCGCGCGGGAAGGCGTCGGTCACGAGCGCCGCCGAGTTTGCCATCAGAAACGCGGCGCCCATGCCCTGGAGGATCCGCCAGAGGATCAGCTGGTCGCCATTCGCCGCGAAGCCCGCGCCCAGCGACGCGGCGGCAAACACCAAGAAGCCGCCGACGTAGGCGCTCTTGCGGCCGAACAGGTCGGACATACGGCCGGCGCTCAGCACCAGCACGGTGGACGCGATCATGTAGGCGAGGATCACCCAGACGAGTGCGAGCAGGCTCGTGTGGAGGCTGCGCTCGAGATTGGGCAGCGCGATGATCAGCGTGCCGGAGTTGGTCGCCGCGAGCAGCATCCCGAGGCTCGTGCAGGACAGCGCCCACCAGCGATAGTGGGGTGATCCTGCCTCGACGCCGACGCGACGGCGTCGCGCGCTCAAAACCGGCGCAGCCTGCTCGCTCATTGCCGCTGCGTGGGGCTGCTCGAAGCCATCGAGATCGTAGTTTACGTTAACGTCATGTTTGCGCGAGTGTCCACATGCGATCAAGCTCCGCTGGTGCTCCGTGCGCGCCGAGCCGCCTACCGCGTGGCCTACCGCTTGCTCTGGCTTACCGCGTTCGTGCGTGCCCCGCGCGGGCAGGGGGCGAAGGCCGCGCTGGTCTGCGACGGCGAGCTGCTGCTGGTCCGCCACACCTACGGCCCGGAGCGCTGGGAGCTGCCAGGCGGCGGCGTCAGGCGCCGCGAGGCACCGGACGCGGCGCTGCGGCGCGAGCTCGATGAGGAGCTGGGGCTCGGCGCGGCAGGCGCGACAGCGCTCGCCGTCATCCACGGGCCGGGGCGGATGCGGCGCCACCGGACCCATCTCTACCGTGTCGATGTCGCCTCCAATCACCTCACGCCTGATCCGGTCGAGATCGCGGAGGCTCGCTGGTGCGATCCCGCCGCGTTGCCGCGGCCGCTCGGCTCGATGGTTGCGCAGGCAGTGGGGCTGGCCGGCCTCGCCCCGCCCGGCGAGCGATAGCGCCCCGCGAGCGCCGCCAGGACGCCGCTTGCGATTGCACTCATACGCCCCTTGACGCGCTGCGCCGCCATCGTCTCCTTGTCCAGAGCGCGCGCCTGGCGGCTGACGCGCTGCTACGGTGAAACAGATGCGAGCAAGGATGCTCCACGTCGTGCTGCTGGCTGGCGTGGTTTCTCTCACCGTCACCGCGAGCGCATCGGCCGCAGCCCCCAATCCGGCGTCGAACCTGCCGCTCTCGACTCCACCCGCCTGTAGCGCCCCGATCTCGACCGCATGTGAGAACGCCGCGGTGTCGGAGCTAGACAGCGCCCGTGCGACGCTCGGGCTCGCCGCCTACACGCTGCCGGCGGACTTCGACTCGCTGCCAGCGGTCGATCAGCTGCTGATCCTCTCGAACCTCGACCGCATCGCCTATCGGCTACCGCCAATCAGCGGACTGAGCCCGGCCCTCGACTCCGCCGCGCAGCTCGCCGTAGCCAATGACACCGACCCGGACCCGGACCCCTACCTGCCGGCGGGGCTGAACATCGTCGGCTGGTGGTCAAACTGGGCTGGCGGGTACGCCAACGCCCTGCTCGCCTACTACGGCTGGATGTACGACGACGGCCCTGGCAGCCCCAACCTGGACTGCGCGAGCGCCGGAGATCCAGGCTGCTGGGGGCATCGCCAGGACATCCTGGCGGTCTCCGCCGCCGGCGCCATGGTCATGGGAGCGGCCGCGGGCACGGACCCCTACGGTGAGCCGGGCTACGCGCTGACGATCGTCGGGACGCAGGCGGCGAGTACGAGCTGGACGACGCTCAACTACACCTGGGCTCAGGCGCTCGCCGATATCGCCGGCCCCGGCTCAGCAGGGACATCCGGCGCCGGATCGGGGAGCAGCTCAACAGGCGGCAGCTCGGCCGGCAGCAGCGGATCTGGCAGCGGCGCGGGCGGCCCGACGGGCGCGGGTAGCGGCGCCGGCGCGACCGGCCCGACGGGCCCGGCCGGACCCTCAAGCGGCCGCGGCTCAGCGGGCAGCGGTGGCAGCTCGGGCCGCGGAGGATCCCCGATTCCGACGCCCCCGACAACCCATGCGCCGACCCCCCCTTCTGCCGCCAAGGGCGGCGCGCCGATCACCGTGATCGAGCGCACCCATGTGAACGCGACCGCCCACGTCGCAAGCTTCGTGCTGCGGGCCTCCGGCACGCCGTCGGGCTTCCAGTGCGCGCTCGTGCGTCGCAGCGGCAATACCGCGACGATCGCCAATCCGCGCTACGGCGCCTGCGGAGCGGTGAGCGTGTACCGCCATCTCGCAACGGGGCGCTACACGTTCTACGCGCGGGCGGTCGACTCGGCGGGCTCCGCGCGCAAGCCGGCGCGACGCTCGTTCTCGATCGGTTGAGTTCGGGCTCTCAGCTTGCGCCGAAGTAGCGACCGACCGCCGCAGCCAGTCCGCGAGCGATCGCCTGCTCCCCGGCCGCGCCGTCGGCCAGCGAGGCCTGTGCCGGGTTGGTGATGAACAGCGGCTCGATCAGTGCACCCGGCATGCGGCTCGGCGCCGAGAAGTAGCCGGCCTTGGCCGGGCCGAGGATCAGCAGGTGACCGTAGGCCTGATCGGCACTGGTGACCGAGGAGCCGTAGCCGACGTCGGGATGAACGCCATCGTCGGCGACGGCGAGCCCGCTCCCCTTGAGGCTCGCGAGCACGCTCTGCTGCACCAACTGCGCAAGCCGGCGGTTGGAGCGCCAGAACGGCCGGTCCCCGTCGTACAGCGTCAGGCTGCCGCCGGCTGAGCTTTCGTCGCTTGCGTTGAGGTAGACGCCGATCAGGATGGCCGCCCGGGCGAGGTTGGCGCAGGCATCACGGGCGATGAGGTCGCGGTGGACTCCCTGCCCGGTGAACACCCCGCCCGAAAGATCCCCGGCGGCGGGGCGGGCAACCGCCGCAGCCGTGGTGCGGGAGAGCACCACCCGATAGCCCCGCGCGCGTAACAGCACCATCGCGTCGAGCGCCACGCGCAGCGTCTCGGTCGCCTCGTGGATCGGCTTGCCGGTGAGGGTCGCGCCAACCGCGCCGGGATCGGGGCCACCGTGGCCCGCATCGATGAAGACAGTCTCGCGCCGCGGCGCCCCAGCGGCCGGCGCGAACGCCACGCACGAGCCCGCTTCGAACCGTGCCGGGTCGATCGCACGGCCGGCGAGCACGCCGCCGGCGGCCGATTCTGGCGGCGCGCTCAACAGAGCCGCCGCGACGGCGATCGCTGCTGCGCCGGCCAGCCCAGCCCGGGCGGTGGGCCCGCTCAGCAACGCCATGCCCAGCCCGCCATCGTGCGTCCTTCCTCTCGTTGCGCTCACCTTAGCGCCGCGGCCCTCGGTGGGCGCCGCGGAAGGCCGGCGTGCCGGCACCGGGCACTGGCTAAGCTTGGTTGCAGATTTGTCCGATTAGTCGGATGGACGTGTCGTGATCGCGCTGGCGGAGTCGCCCCCGACCCGAGGCAGTTCGGTCGGGCCACCCTCAGCCTTGCACGCACTAGCTGAACTCATCCATCGACGCGCGCGCCTCGTACTCGTGGCCACCGTGGTGTTCACCGTTGCCGCCGGTGTGATCGGGGCCGGTGTGGTCGGCTCGCTGAGCGACGGCGGAAGCTCGGACCCGAACGCCCCGAGCGCGGGCGCGCAGCGCCAGATCGTGGCTGCCACCGGCGTCTCGTCCGAGCCACAACTGCTCGTGCTCGTTCGCACGCCGGGAGCGGTAGCGGCGGGGCCGGGCCGCGCTGTCGTCGCGCGTGTCGTTCGCGAGATCCGTTCGCAGGCGGCCGTGTCGAAGGTCGTGAGCATCCTTGCGAGGGGCCACCCGGCCGGGCTGCTCTCGAAGGACGCCCACGAGACGATCATCCTCGGCTTCTTCGCCGTCCACGCCTCAGATGGCGCCGCGACCACGGCCGCCGAAGCGATCAAGCGCGCTCTGCGCAGCGTCAAGGGCGTGACCGTGGGCGGCAGCCAGCTCACGTTCAGCCAGCTGGACGACGCGATCGCCTCCCAGCTGCCGCAGGTCGAGCTGATCGCCTTCTCCATCCTCCTGCTGCTGTCATTGATCGCCTTCCGCGGGCTGGTCGCGGCGTCGCTGCCGCTGATGGTGGGAGCGATCGCAGTGGCCGGAAGCCTGCTGATCATGCGCGCGCTATCGCAGGTGACCTCGCTCTCGGTCTACTCCCTCAACCTCGTCACGGGACTCGGACTGGGGCTCGCGATCGACTACTCGCTGTTCGTCGTGTACCGCTACCGCGAGGAGCTCGCCCGCTGCGGTCACTGCTCCGAGGCACTCGAGCGGACGCTCGGCACGGCCGGTCGCACCGTCGCGTTCTCGTCACTCACCGTCTCGGTTGCGCTGCTGTCGCTGCTGGTTTTCCCCCAGCCGATGCTCTCCTCGATGGGGATTGCGGCGGCGATCGTGACGGTCTTCGCCGCCACCGCGGCCCTGATCCCGCTCGGCGCGGTGCTGACCCTGCTCGGACCCCGCATCAACGCGCTCTCGCCGGAACGTCTGCAGCGGGCGCGCAGGCGAGCCGAAGGCCCGGTCGAGGAGGGCAGCTGGTACAGGCTCGCGATGCGCGTGATGCGCCGTCCAGTATTGGTCGCGGCGGCTTGTGCCGTGTGCCTGCTGCTCGTGGGACTGCCGGCCCTCAGCCTCCATCTCGGCTCGACCGACTCGCGCGTACTGCCTGGCGGCTCTAGCGCGCGCGTCGTCGACGCCCAGCTGGCGAGCCGCTTCGCCGCCGACGCCGCCAACCCCATCGTCGCGGTGCTCCGGGCGCCGGACGGCGCCAGCGCGGCACTGCGCCGCTACCGCGAGAGACTCGCGCGCCTGCCTGGCGTCGCAACCACGCAGCCACCGGTACGCCTTTCCCCCGGGCTCTGGAGCATCGACGTGCTCGCCTCCCATCCACCGCTGAGCTCGCAGTCGCAGACCCTGATCGCCGACATCCACAACGTGGCGGCCGCCTTCCCCGTCGCGCTGGCAGGGGTGGCGGCAGAGCAGTACGACCAGGCGATCAGCCTGCGCACGCACATGCTGCTGGCCCTGATGATCCTCGCCGCGACGACCCTGACCGTGCTGTTCAGGATGACCGGATCGGTGGTGCTTGCGATCAAGTCGCTGATCATGAACCTGCTGACGCTCGCTGCCGCATTCGGCATCCTGGTGCTCGTCTTCCAGGACGGGCGCTTCCAGAGCCTGCTCGGTTACACAGCCACGGGCTCGCTCGAGCAGACGAACATGATCATCCTTTTCATCATCGCCTTCGGGCTGTCGACCGACTACGGCGTCTTCCTGCTCGCGCGCATCAAGGAGGCGCACGACAGCGGTGCGTCTGACCGCGTCGCCGTCGCCACAGGCCTCGAGCGCAGCGGGCGCGTGGTCAGCGCCGCGGCGCTCCTCTTCTGCGCCGCGGTGGGGTCGCTCGCGGCCTCGAGCGTGTCCTCGCTGAAGGAGTTCGGCGTGGGCGCCGCGCTGGCCGTGATCATAGATTCGACGATTGTTCGCGCGCTTCTGGTCCCAGCGCTGATGGCGCTGCTCGGGCGGGCCAACTGGTGGGCTCCCCGACGGCTGCGGCCGCTCTGCGGGCGCGCGTGGACCCACCCGGCAGACGTCGTGCGAAGGCGCATCGCCGCCGAGCACGCCCCGGCGGCCCTCCCCCCGCGCGTCTGAGCGCAGCCTGGCCGCCGCCACCGCGACCGTACGCGATCCGGAGAAACATCATCGTGCCACGTCGTCTGACGACTGCGTAGAATGCGCGCATGATCGCGGGCCGGGCATGACCTTCTACTGGCTCGCAGCGGCGTATGTGTTCGAGGTCATCGTCGCCGTCGGCTTTGTTGCGTGGGTCAAGCTCAACGACTGACGCGGACCCCTGCCAAAGCCCCAACCCGGCGTGCCGCCGGACCCATTCACGCCCCGCCTCGGATCCGGCCCCGTGCAGCGCGTCAGGAGCGCCCCTACCCCGTCTGCTGCGAGGCCTCCAACCGGCCCTCGCCCTGCGCCGGCTCACCGCAGGCGGTCGCCACCAGCGACCGCACGCCACCGCGATCGCGGTGCTCGCACAGGTAGATGCCCTGCCACGCCCCCAGCGCAAGCCGCCCATCGGCGATCGGCAGGGTCAGCGACGGGCCGAGCAGCGAGGCCTTGATGTGCGCCGGCATGTCGTCTGGGCCCTCGAGTCGGTGTGTCCAGAACTCTGCCCCCTCAGGGACCGCGGCGCTGAACCAGCTCTCGAAGTCGACCCTGACGGACGGCGAGGCATCCTCGTTGAGTGCCAGTGACGCCGAGGTGTGCGCGATCAGCAGGTGAAGCAGCCCGACGCGGAGCCGGCGCAGCTCGGGCAGCGACTCGAGGACCTCGTGGGTGACGAGATGAAATCCTCGCGGGCGAGCGGCAAGGTCGATCCGGCGCTGGAGCCACACACGGCCAACGCTACCCGCATCTCGCCGCGATCGACGCCATCGCAGCGGCGGCCACGGCGGATTGCGGCGCAGCCGCGGCCACGTGCGATCGGTGCACGCCGCGGACGCCATTCGAAGTGGTTCTGGCTTCACGCGCCACGGTGCGCAAGCCGCGGTGCCCGGTCGGGTAGCGTTCGCGCGTGCTTTTGAGACCTCGCAAAGCCGTTTCAGTTGCTGTCGCAGCGCTCGCGCTCGCCGCCGGCGGCCTGGCCGCCCTCGCAACCGAGGGGCGGGCGGCCGCAAGCGAAGCGTGCGCAGCGGCGACGCACAGCGTTCTCGCCGCCGCGGACGCCCAGGTCCTTGGCAACATCTACGCGAACGAGCTCGCCGGGCAGGAGGTGAGCGACGACCTCGCCGAGATAACCGCAAATCAGCCTCTCCTCGCCGCGGTTTCGCAGGACGATGGCGTCGCGACACTCGCGGCCGTCAAGAAGCTCGTCTACCACCCGGCCTGGCACATCGTTCGCCTGCGCGTGCTCGATGCCTCCGGCCGCCTGCTCGCCGATTTCGGCGGTCCCTACGTGATCGCTCCAGTTTCGGGCGTACTTCGTTCCGCGTCAGGAGCGCTGATCGGCAGCTTCGTGATGTCGGTCCAGGACGATGTCGGCGTCACGAAGCTGGAGCAGCGTTTCGTGGGCGACCCGATCGCGATCTACGCCGGCGGGCGCCTTGTCGCCCAGCTGGGCGCCGGGAGCTTTCCGCGCACGCCTCCGAGCGCCGGCACGCTCGCGCTCGGCGGGGTCCGCTACCTGGCGGTGACGCGCACCTACAACGCCTTCCCCAGCGGCACGCTGCGGGCGGTTATCTTCGTCCCACCTCCGGCGATCAGCGCGACCGTGCAGTCGTGCTCGATGGTCAGGGCGGCGGAGTTCGGTCGCGTGGCGGCGCGACTGACGGGCCTGCTCGGGCCGGTTGCGCAGCACTACTACGGCTACGCCTACTGGGTGCACGTCTACACGGCAGCCAAGGTGTTTGTGGTCGATCCCGCCGGCACGGTGCTGGCGAGCAGCGACGGATCCGACCCGCCGGCGCTGCCGCTGAGCGGCTCGGTCACCTATGAGGGCCAGAACTGGCTGGTCTTCTCGTTCGAGCCGCAGCCGCCGGTGCGCGTCTTTCTGCTCGTGCCGCCAGGCTGAGGCTGTCGCTCACGCTGTGGGCGCGAGCCGCACAGCGACCGGTCTGGTGGCGCACGGATAACCGCTGCAGACCTCGGGCCCGCTGCGGGAGCCGTCACCGACATCCCCGAACCAGTTGGCGCCCCAGCAGCTGACGGCGGCGGCGCCGCTCAGCGCGCAGGTGTGCTCACCGCCGGCGGCGACGGCGACGGCATGCGCGACCGCGCTCACCGTGATCGGCGTCTTGGCGCATTGCACGAGCTGCCAGTAACAGGTCTGCGGGCCGCTGGCGGTGCCATCGCCGAGCTGGCCGTAGGAGTTGTAGCCCCAGCACTGCACGCCCCCGCCGGCCACCAGCACGCAGGTGTGATCGCCGCCGGCCACAACCGCGGTCGCGCTCGCCATGCCGTACACCGCGAGCGGCGTCGTGGAGCACCACTCGCCGCCGGTGCACCACTGGGCGCCGCTGCTCGTGCCGATCCCAAGCTCCGCGGCGAAGTTGTAACCCCAGCAGTCGACCGCCCCGCCGGCCAGCAGCGCGCAGGCGTGGTTGCTCCCGACGGCGACCGCGCTCGCGCCGGTGATGGCGGCAACGGCGACGGGCATGGTGGAGCACGGCTCGCCGTCGCAGCTCTGCGGACCGCGGCTCGTGCCGTCGCCGAGCTGCCCGTAGGCGTTCGCACCCCAGCAGTCGATGCGCCCGCCCAGGAGCACGGCGCAACTGTCGCCGCCGCCCGACGCGATCGCCGTCGCGCCCGAGAGTCCCACCACCACAGGCGTGCTCGCGCACGCCTCGCCGTTGCAGCTCTGCGGGCCGCCGCTCGTGCCGTCGCCGAGCTGGCCGTGCAGGTTGTCGCCCCAGCAATCGACGCCGCCGCCCTCAAGCAGCGCGCAGCTCTGATCGGCCCCGGTGGCGATCGCGGTCGCGTCTGAGATTCCCCGTACCGCCACCGGCGTGCTCGCGCACGGGTCGCCGTTGCAGCTCTGCGGGCCACGGCTCGTGCCGTCGCCGAGCTGGCCGTGCAGGTTGTCGCCCCAGCAATCGACGCCGCCGCCCTCAAGCAGCGCGCAGCTGTCCGCGCCCCCGGCCGAGATCGCGGTCGCGTTCGAGATTCCTCGCACGGCCACCGGCGTGCTCGCGCACGGGTCGCCGTTGCAGCTCTGCGGGCCACGGCTCGTGCCGTCGCCGAGCTGCCCGTCCCCGTTGTCGCCCCAGCACTCGACGCTCCCGGATCCAAGCAGCGCGCAGGTCTGGTCCGCGCCGGCTGCCAGGGCGCGAACCGCCACGGCGCCGCCGACTGCTCGCGCCGACCTCACCCGGGGCACACGCGGGTGCGCACCGGCGGCCTCTGCGCCGGCGCAGCTCAGGGCGAGCGCCGCCAGCGCGACCACGGCGAGCGGGGGCAGCGACCGCCGCGGGCGAGCGAGGTCGCCGGGCGCCATCAGGACCTCGCGGGGGCCGTCACGCCGCTGCGGGCGCCGGGCCGGGCCGGGCGCGGCGCAGCGTCCGCAGCGACCCGCACGGGCGCCGCAGCGCCGCCGGCGGGGCAGCGGCGCCTTCGCGCCCTCGCGCGACCGCGCGAGCAGCGCGCGCCGGGCAGCGCGCTGCCGCGTTGGTGCGCAGTCGAGGTCCAATGTTGCGTGCTCGTCGCCTGTCTCCCTCGCTCGGCTGCAGTGTCCTTGATCGGGCGCCCGCATGCGCGGGCGATCCGCGCTCGGTGCTCGCGCGGGCCGACCGCCGGGCGCGACTAGACTAGAACCGTGTCGAAGTTCTGCCGCCACGGCACACCCATCGAGCGCTGTCCGATCTGCCACGCGAGCGTCGAGGCGGCGGCGCGCGCATCGGTTGCCGGCACGCGCAGGCGCTCCAGCGACACGCGGCCGCGCAGCCAGATCAGCTCGCGCGGCGGGCTGACCGTCCGTCACGAGGCCCGCAGCGACGACGACGGCTACCGCTCGGCGCTCGCGCCCGGGCTGCGCTCGAGCGCGGACGCGCGCCGGCTCGCCGCCGAGATCGGCTTCGCCGCGGCGCGCCTGCAGACGCTGAGCAGCGATCCCCCGGGGCTCTACGCCGAGATCGCCGCCGCCGAGGACGCCGAACAGGCCACGTGGCTCGCGCTGCTCACCGCCTATCTCGGGCCGCTCGAGGGCCCGCAGCCATTCGCGTCGATCGAGGCGGTCGCCACCGCCTGGCCGGCGCTACCGGAACTCTTCGGCGCCTCACCAGGACCGCGCGGCAGCGCCGAGCCCGGCGGCGAGGGCGCCACGGCGCTTGAGGCCTACGTGCGCTTTGCGCAGCGCGCCGGCAGCCAGGAACTGGCATTCACCGGCGACGCAGGCTGGCCGCCGCAACAACGCTTCGCGCGGATCTACGAGCGCCTCGTGCTGCCCGGGCTGCACCGCCGGGCGCGCTATGACCTGCTCGTCACGCTGGGCCGCCTGGGCCGCTATCCGCTCGCGGCGCCCGGCCTGCTGCTGACGGAGGACGACCAGGTGACGCTCGCCGCCAAGCGCGTCTTTGCGATCGGCGACCGCCTGACCCTCGAGCGCCGCGCGCGCGAACTTGCGGGCGCCGCCGGAGTGGCGATCGAGGCGCTCGACCTCGCGCTTGAGAACTGGGCGCGCAGCGACCGGATCACGCAGGGCTTTGCCGGCGCGGACCTGCACGGCGCCGACGAGCTCGCGAGCGCCGGCGCGGCCGCCGCCCTGGCCTGCTGATCAGTCGAGCACGGCGCGCTCGCCGAGGTGCGCGCCGACCTTGCGCTTGACCCGCTGCAGCGCGTTGTCGACCGTCTTGGTGTCGCAGACCAGGCGCCCGCCGATCTCCTCGTAGGAGCGCCCGTCGAGGTAGAGCGCGAGCACGCTCGACTCCAGCTGGGAGAGGCTCGTCGAGAGGCAGCCCACCAGCGAGCGCAGCTCCTCGGCCGAGATCGCCTGCTTGGCCGGATCGTGAGCTGACGGGCCCGCGATCAGGTCCTCGAGCACGGGCGCGTCATCATCGGCCCCGGCGCCGGCGGGGGAGGAGAACGAGACGTAGTGGTTCAGTGGCGTGTGCTTGTTGCGCGTGGCGGTCTTGACCGCGGTGATGATCTGGCGCGTGATGCAAAGCTCGGCGAAGTTGCGAAAGCTCGACTCGCGGTCGGTGCGGTAATCGCGGATCGCCTTATAGAGGCCGATCAGGCCCTCCTGGATCAGGTCCTCGCTGTCGCCGCCGGCGAGAAAGTAGGACGACGCCTTGAGTCGCACGAACCCCCGGTAGCGGCTGAGCAGACGCGTGTAGGCGGTGGGATCGCCGGACTTGGCGAGGGCGATGAGGAAGCCATCCTCAACCTGAGGTTGAGAGTAAGACTGTCTGGAGACTTGGGCCACGAGCCGTTCCCTTGTTCGAGCCTTGTGCAGGCAGGATTGCTCAGTGGCGCACTCCTCCCCTGGCGCCGACTGCGGATATGTAAAGACCTTAACCTGAGGTTTAGTCTTTATGTACCCCGGGACCTTAGCCGCAGTTATGGAGTCCTGTCA
>Ga0182016_10006824_pt1 | contig 11895 bp, 10 predicted proteins | sample 712S2MmetaG_FD_120491 | JGI IMG/M metagenome (GOLD analysis project Ga0182016, IMG submission 120491) | Permafrost microbial communities from Stordalen Mire, Sweden - 712S2M metaG | ecosystem: Environmental > Terrestrial > Soil > Wetlands > Permafrost | place: Sweden: Stordalen | collected...
CTATGTTCGCCGCGGCGAAAACCGATATCTCCACGCCGTGGCTGATCGAACTGGTGACCGCCTACATGCGCCTCTATCCGGGCGAGCGCGCCGCAATCGTGGACGCGCTGAACGACCTGAGCCACGGCGTGTTCGTCGACCCTGGCGCGGGCGCGCTGTGGCGCAAGCATTACATGGCGAGTCTCCGGCTGGACCTGGAGCATCTCAACCGCGACGCCATCAATGCGGCGCGCAAGCGCTGGCGCGAACTGGTGATGGCCGATCCGCAGGTCCTCTACTCGCGTATCGCGCCCGAGATCGTTTGCACCGTGCCGGCAGTCATCGTGCGACTCGTGGCGTTCGGCGAAAACGCGCCGCTGCGGTTCGACGCGAATACCGTGCAGGAAGGTGTGCTGCGGCTGGTCCCCGGCATCACCGACGAGGAGATCGCACGTTTCGCCGCCGAGCGCGCGAGGCTGCCATTTGCGAACGCCGACGACTTCCGCCGCCGCGCCGCCCTGCGCGCCGCCACGTTGACCCAATTGAATATGTAGGGGCCGCCTGAAAGTGGCCCAGATGCTATCCTCGTACTTGCTATGGCACGAAAAGCAGCGGTAATCGGAAGTGCCGGGCAACTCGGCGTGGAACTGGTTGCGGAACTGAACCAGCGCGGATACCAAACCATCGGCTGGGACCGGGACCAATTGGACATCACGGATAACCGGCAGGTGGAAAGCCTGCTGACGCCGTGGGACCCCGAGATCGTTTTCAATGCCGCGGCATACAACCAGGTGGATGTGGCGGAGAGCGAACCGCAGGCGGCCTTCCTGGTGAATGCCCTCGCGGTGCGCAACCTGGCGCTGGCGTGCCGCCAACTGGACGCTCTCTTCGTACACTTCTCGACGGATTACGTCTTCGACGGCAGAGCCGGCCGGCCGTATGTGGAAAGCGACCCCACGCATCCGCTGGGCGCTTACGGTGTCTCGAAACTGGCCGGCGAGCTTTACACGCAGGCTTACCTGGACGCGCCGCTGATCGTGCGCACCTCCGGCGTCTTCGGGCCGGGCGGACTGCACACCGCGCGCGGCAATTTCGTCGAATTGATGTTGCGGCTGGCGCGCTCCGGGCAGCCCATCCGCGTAACGGAGGACCACGTGGCGTCGCCCACCTACGCGCCATTGCTGGCCGCCCGCACCATCGACCTGGTGGAACGCGGCCAGACCGGCATCTTCCACATGGGCGGCGGCGCGCCCATTTCCTGGTATCGTTACGCGCAGGCGATCTTCGCGGTGGCCTTGCCGGGCCAGGCCGTGGAGCTGCACGCGACCAGCGAGCGCGAACACCGCACGGCCGCGCGCCGTCCCAAGTTTTCGGCGCTATCGAATGCCAGGATCGAAAGCCTGGGAATCGGCCCGATGCCGCCGCTGGAGGACGCGCTGCGCCTCTACTTCGCGGCGCGCGAGAAGATGCTCAGCTCTTCTCGGGCTTAATCGCGTAGTAGCCTTTGCGCACCTGCACCTTCAGGTTCTTGTCCCCCACTTTCACGATCAGTTTGCGGAAACGGCCGTCCTGCTCCGGGCTGGTCGAGGTGTAGGCGATGGCGTACTGGCTGCGCATTTCGTCCTGCAGTTCCTTGAAGGCGTCGTCCAGGGTTTGCTTGCGGTCCACTTTGAAAACGCGGCCGCCAGTATCGCCGGACATCCTTTGCAGCGCAAAATCGCTTACGCCGCCGAACGAAAACGGGCCTCGGCCGTAGGCGCTTGGATCGGCATAGTCGATGCTGTAGATGACGACGTCCGACTTCTGCGCGGCCTCGATGGCTTCCTCAATCTTCAGCTTGCTGCCCTCGTCGATGCCGTCGGTGATCAGGACGATGACCTTGCGCCCCACCTCGGCGCGCAGCTTTTCGTTCGCCGCGAGATATACGGCGTCGTACAGCACAGTGCCGCGCGGCTGGCTGATGGTGGGAACGGGGCCCGGCCCGAAGCCGGAGGCCCCGGAATTGACCTGCAACTGGGAGAGGCCCGCTTGCAGCAGTTTGGGTGAATTCGTGTAATCCTGCAGCAACTCGGAATCCTCGCCAAAACTGATAAGAAAGGCTTCGTCCTTCTTGCGCAGAACCTGCGAGAAGAATTGGTGGGCGGCGCGCTTCTCGATATCCAGCAGGTTTCTCTGGCTGGCGCTGACGTCGATCAGCAGGCCGATGGTCAGCGGCAGGTCGGTTTCACGCGTGAAATATTTGATGGTTTGTGGCTTGCCATCTTCCAGGACGGTGAAGTCATCCTTGGTCAGGTTGCCGATCAGGCCGCCGTGCTTGTCATGCACCGAAGCCAGTATGTTGACCAGCGAAACGTCGACCGTAATGGAAGGCGGTGCGTCTTCGGCGGGCTTCTCCTGCGGCAACGCAGGAAGCGCCGGCAGCATCGCCAGCAGGAACAAAGATGCGATTCCCCGTTTGATGGGGGCTTTGGTCAGGGCCATAGGGTTACAATGACGGACGTGGCTGATAGCAGCCCTGTTACAATAATGCGCAAAGCCATCCGCCATCTGCAAGCCGCCGATCCGGTGATGGGCGGCATCATCCGGCAAGTCGGCCCTTACCGCATCGAGTTTCGCGATCCGGGCTTCGAGACGCTGGTCAAGTCCATCGTCTACCAGCAGCTTAGCGGACGTGTCGCGCAGGTGATCTTCGGACGCCTGGCGGCGGCGGTCCCCGGAGGCCTGCTGACCCCGGAAAATACCCTGGCGCTGCGGCCCGCGAAGATGCGGAAACTGGGCCTGTCGAAGCAGAAAACCGCCTACATTCGCGATCTGGCGCGCCTCACGCGCGCGGGCACAGTCGCTTTCACCGAACTGCCCGCGCTCCCGGATGCCGAGGTGATCGAGCGGCTCACCAAGGTGAAGGGCGTGGGCGTTTGGACCGCGCACATGTTCCTGATCTTCGCACTACGCCGCACCAACGTATTGCCCATCGGCGATCTGGGAATTCGTGCGGCAATTCGCAAGGCGTACGGCTTCGCCGAACTGCCCCAACCCGCCGAGATCGAAGTCCTCGGCGCGCGCTGGCATCCCTACTGCACCGTGGCCGCCTGGTATCTTTGGCGCAGTCTGGAGCCGAATGCCAATCTGTAGCTGGACAGGCCTGTTCACGCACCGTGGGGCGGACCTCCAGGTCTGTCAAGATGGGCCTGCGGCCCACGAATAGTGATGAAAGCGGTGTGGGGCGGGCGTCCACGCCTGCGGCGGGTCTCCAGACCCGCCTTTTTTTCCAATTCGTTCCGGCTGGGTTTTCGAACCGTGCGCGGGTCCTCCAGGACCCGCTGCTCGCCAACGGAATCAGCCGCATCGCGGTGCTAACAGGGCCGACGTGGACGTCGGCCGCAGGACTGGAGTCCCGCCCCACGAAAGCCACTTGGCGTGAACTCGCCCTAGTCCGATTCCGCCTCGGCCGGGGCCGCTGGAACCGGCGGCAGCGACGCCAGCCACTCGCGCGCCAGGCTCTCCGGATTGGCGGCGAGATCCACGGGCACGCTGCGCACCTCGGCGTTATTCTCGATGAAAGCGGCGACTACGCCCTCCGGCGTGGGCCGCAATTCCAGCTTGCATGCGCGCGCTTCGAGCCGCAGCGTGGTGCCCAGCCAGGCCAGGTGGACCTTGGTGCGCGTGGCATGCCCGAGCCGGGTGGCCTGCTTCAGCAACTCCGCCGCATAGGGACTCTTCCTGAGCTGCTCCGCGCACGCCGCGGAAGCCTGCGCCCGCGCGCGTTCGGCATCCCGCGATTTCGCATCGCGGCTGTGTTGATCGCCGCGCTCTTCCCGCGATTCCATGCTCTTCAGGTTGCTTTCGAGGTTGTCCAGAAAACTCATGCGTTTTTCTAGTGTGCCATACTGAAGGCCATGTCTGACGGTGAAGTCCGCGTGCCCGCCGGTTTGACTACCGAGGGCCTGCTGGGCGCCCGTTACATGGCTCGCTTCCTCGATTCTATTCTCATTGTTCTGCTGGCCGGCGCGTTTCTGGGACTGGGACAGGCCATCCTGACGAAGCCCGTCGCCGGTGGCCTTGCCGGCGTTCTCTTCGTTCTTTTCAATCTGTCTCTCGTCATGGTCATCTGGATCGGTTACTTCACAGCGTTTGAATCCTCGCAGTGGCAGGCCACCCTTGGCAAGCGATTTATGGAATTGCGCGTATACAATTCGCAGGCAGACCGGCCAACCCCGCTACAGGCCGCTGGCCGCACCCTGGTCAAAGACGGACCCTTCCTGGTGTTCGCGGTCATCCCGGGCGGCCGCCTCCTCGCCCTAATCTGGTTCGGAGCTCATCTGGTGGTGCTGCACCGCAGTCCCGTATATCAGGCCATTCACGACCGCGCCGCGCACACCTGGGTGGCCGCTCCGGAAGGGACTACCCAGCTTCACCTCAGCTAGCGCCGGCTCGCGTAATCGGATGCAGTGGCACGCATCGGCTCAACGGCAATTCAAATGACAATTCAAAGACAATTTTGCGACTTGACTTCGGCAGTCAGAGCGATCTAAACTCTATGAATCCGTCAATGGGGATATCAAAAGGAGAAAGAATTCAATGGGTGTAACGATGCGGTCTGTGGCGATGGCGGCAGCACTGATGTGTGGCTTGGCCGGCTCGGAAGACCTGGTTGCATCGTGCTCGGCCCCGGTAATCGCTTATCAAGCCTCGGGGACGTTTGGGGCCAATGTGGTTAGCGGGGCCGACAAGCTCGGGCTGGCAGGTGAGCCGTTCCACATCACTCTGGTCGCCTGCGAGTCCCTAAAGCCGACACAAACGGGCCCGGGCTACGCCGCCTATACTTCCATTCAGTTGACCGGCACAGTTAAGTCTTCCAAGGTCCTGGCGCCGTACACCATACCACCCACCCCCATGACTCTCATCTTGGCGCTGCCGGCCACCGGCCCGGACTCGGTCCAGGTGGAGGGTCCGTTAACAGTATTCGGTAATGCGATTAACATCCACGCGAGCATCGCGCTGCCGGCAGGCTCCCTGACATCCACAAGCATCGCTGCTTTTCCGACTGTCTCGATCGTCACAGCGAATTCGGGCTTCGCCTATTCACAAAGTAGTGTGGCCACCGAGTTGGCGGTGATTGGAACCGCGGCTGGCAGTGTCACACCTGGGGCTGGCCCCAAAGCGGACACGCTGCTGCATGGCGATTCCGTCGAGGTAATCACGGCCCATGCAGACGGGACGCAATCCGTGCGGCCGCTGCGGGGCGCGCCGGTCGATCTATTAGCGTCGGACAAGGTGATGCTGCAGTTTTACGCGTCCGGCGTGCGCGACGCGTCCGAGGTTCACGTGCGGATCGCGGGACAAGACGTGCCGGTGCTATATTCCGGGGCGTCCGGCCATTTCGCTGGGTTGGACGAGGTCATCGTGGAACTTCCGCGCAGCCTGGCCGGGATGGGACGGGTGGACGTGGTGCTGACGGCGGACGGCCAGACGGCCGGCCCCGTGTCTATCCACATTCAATAATTGCGCTAGCCGCAACCTACGCGATCAGCTTCTCCACTGCATCGCAGAACATCTCGATCTCGGGCACGGTGGTATAAACGTTGGGCGTGATGCGCAGGCCCTTGAACTGCGGGTGAACGATGCCAACGGTGAGGATGCGGTACTTCTCCCACAGTTGGTCCGCCAAGGGGCCCGGCTCCTTGCCTTCCACCGAGAGCAGCCCAATGCCGCAGCTTAGGCGGGGATCGGAACTGGTGGGCGTGGATACGTGGGGCAGGCGGGTGAGGCGATCGGTCCAGAGACTGCGCAGGTAGCGCAGGCGGGCCGCCTTGCGCTCCACGCCGATGGCCGTGTGAAACTCCAGCGCGTCGGAGATGGCGTTGTGGTTGGCCGCCGGATGCGTGCCGATTTCCTCGAACTTGCGAATGTTGTCCGTCATCTCCACCGGCGCGGCCATCAGCGGCCACACTTTGCCGATCTTGGATTTGCGCACATAGAGGAAACCGGTGCCGTGCGGCGCCAGCAGCCACTTGTGCAGGCTGACCCCGTAGTAGTCGCAATCGAGATCCGCGTGCTTGAAGGGGAACTGCGCGTAGGCGTGCGCGCCGTCCACAATGGCTTCGATGCCGCGGCTGCGCGCCAGTTGGCAGATGCGCTGCACCGGGAAGATCTGGCCGGTGAGGTTGGTGATGTGGCAGAAATGGATGACGCGCGTGCGCGGCGTGATGGCCCGCTCGAAGCGTTCGGCGAGATCGTCGAGCGAAGGCGGCGGCGTGGGGAAGGAAATCGTCTTCAGCACGATGCCCTCGCGGCGCTCGCGCTGCTTCCAGGTGGTGATCATGCGCGGATAGTCCTGATCCGTGGTCAGCACTTCGTCGCCGGCTTTCAGATCGAGGCCCTGCTGGACGTTTTCCAAGGACTCCGAGGCGTTGCGGGTGATGGCCATCTCTTCCGGATCGCAACCGAAATCGGCGGCCAGTCTTTGGCGCACGTTCTCCACCTCCGGCTCCAGCACGGCCCACATGGTGCGCGCCGGAGCGATGTTGCTGAACTCCAGAGAGCGGCGCATGGACTCCTGGACCACGCGCGGCGACGGGCTGACGCCACCATTGTTCAGGTTGATGATGTTGCGGTCCAGCGTGAAGGCGGATTGAATCTCGCGCCAGAAATCCTCGTCGCGCGCCAGATCCTCCGCGGCGCGATTGTTGCCCACCGTAGCGGCGAGCACGCGATGGCTGGCATCGGGACGGAGCAGGGCGAGTGCGCCCGCAGTCCTTAGGAAATGGCGGCGTTCCATGGAACCTCCCTTTACGCGGCCGTTTGGCCGTGCTGCTTATTGTAACGGAAAGGCGTGCATGCTGGATTCGCACTCCGCTCCAGGTCTGCCAGTATCCTTCGCGCGCCGCGACGATTTCTTGTGCGCCGCTATGTGGGGCAGGCTCCCAGCCCCGCCCCGTCAATTGCGAGTAGTGGCAAACCGCGAATCCGCGCACGTCTTCCCGCCGGACGCCGCCGCAAAAGCATGTCGAAGATCTCGCAACGGACGCCAGAGTCAGAGTAAATCCGACAGGCGAACGTTGTTTCCGTGGGTACCCTGGCGAAATGCAACGATGTGATCGGGTTCTGCGGCGAACCAGGCGAAGGAGTTCCATGCCAGTTCCGGCGCTGTCTTCCGGAACGCGGCTTGGCTGCGGTCGAGATACGCGGTGACGAACGCGATGCTGCTGTCGGGAAAGCCAGCGGCCCGTGTGATTTCAAGAAACGCCTGCTTCCGGCTGGCCGTGATTGGTCCGTCCGTTGCCACGACCTCCACGAAGACCAGCAGTGGGTGCTGGGGGCCGAGGTCGACCAGGAGGATATCGGGAAGATATCGATCCGCGGGAATCGTGAGGCCCACGGCCTGTGCGAGGCGGTCGTCTCTTTCGACCACCTTGTTGCCGCTTTCACTAAGGAAGATGACGCCGGGATTCGCCAGGAATCGTTTGGAAAACTCCTCTACGACCGCCTTTGTAATAATCGAACTGGGCCCGGCGGCGAGCTTCCGAGTCTCGCCGTTTGCAAAGGTCACCATCACGCCGTATTCCGTGGCCACGACTCCACGACGCATGAACTCCACACGGGCGAGCGCGCTTGCCGACAGGTTACCCACTTGCCACGCAGCGATTGCTTGTGCGAGAGCCTCGGGTGACAGGTTCGGATCCAACAGCTCCGCAAACCCAGCAGCAAGCGCGTAGCGTGGGACACTCGACGTCGTCGGAAGATTCGGTTTGACGATGACAGCGCCGGTAGGGACAAGGCCATCGCGGAGCGTCTCGTCGCGGATCGGTTCCCGCGTATCCACCGCGTACCATCGGCCCGGAATGTTGCCCGTCTCCTTGGCCAGCGACGACTGTCGCCAGGCCAGCCGGGCTGCTTCGCTCGTCTTCGCGGACTGCCGGTCGGTCATTCGGGTAACTTGATTTGGGCGGAGATGCACGCCACGGTATTCCACGGCTCCGACGTACAGCATGGTGAAGATCGTCTTGGCCGCAATCTCGCGCGTGCAATAGCCGCGGTTGGGCATTCCTTCGGGAAAGATCTCAAGCAGGCGCTTCTGAATCTCCGCGACCGGGAGAAGGAGAGGTAGCGAAGCGTTCATGCGGACTCGCGTTTGGTAAAGAGATGGGCGCAGGCCTCATCAATCGCGGCCCGATCCGCTCCGGTCTTGACCAATTGCGAAATGCAATCGAACGACTCAGGCGGCGGAAGCGGCAAAGCTTCCAGTTCGTACGCCGAGACCGCCACACTGCCGCTGAAGCATCTGAAAACCTTGTCCACAATCTCGCTATTGAGAAACGCCGTAAGCACCTTTTGGGGAATCCGCGGAGCGCCGTTGATCGGCCGGATCATATTCAGGTGGTTCTCGATCACCACGGCGCCATGCTCGGCAAGAAATCGACTGGGCAACTCCGCCGCAATAAGTCTGCGGTTCTGTTCTTTCGCTGTCGTGCGCTGCAGCAGCACACACGATTTGCGCGTAATTAGCCACTCGTCGCCATCCAAGGGCTTGAAATATGGCTCGTGGTTCTTCTTGTCCGCGCGGAAGACAAATGCCCCGGTGGGTGTCACGCACTCCGCCCAGATGAGAGGCAACGTCGCCTTGTCCGCGCGTGAGCGGAGTTGTTTCTTATGTCGGTTCCAGACCAGCGGTCCGGTGCTGACCTCGTAGCCATAGTCCCGCAAGCGATGCGGCATGCGTTTTAGAGCCCCGATCAACTGCTCCTGCTCCAGGGTGCGAGGGATCAGCCACGGATTGCCTGCCTGGGAGGGCAGCGCGAACTGGCCTGCGGATTCAACCTCGATATTGTCGTAGTCCACTGGCGCGATGAAATACACACTGGAACTTGCGGGCTTTTGGCCACGCTGGTAAGTAGCCAGGAGCGTCTCCTGCAACACATCGTCGAAGACTCCCTCCCGCGGAGTGACTAAATCGATATTCGAGGGCGGGGCTTGGCCGGCCAGCAGCCTGCGCAGAGCCTTGAAATACTCGCCCGCAAGAAAACTGGTAGGCGTCACGTATGCGATGACGCCGCCGGGCCGGGTCAGTCGAATCGCGAGGTCGGTAAACAAACCATATAGATTTGCGTGTCCGTAAAGCCCACGCCGATACCGCTCCCGTACCTCCGGGCTTAGGGTAACCCGGCCGTACGGAGGATTGCCGATCACGACGTCGAAGCCGCCTTCATCGACTTCAGTCAGAAGGCTGTTGCAGACTGCTACGACGATAGGCAGCCGTTCCCCGGCCTCACGGCATGCGCCCATCAGGGTCAACTCGAGGATGACCTGCGACGCCCATGCGGCAAAGGGATCGATTTCAAGACCTCGCACTCTCGATCCAATCGAGCGCACGATTTGGCGCGCGCCCAGGCCGCGGCTCTCCGACAAAATTCGCCGGGCGATCGGGGCGAGAAAGGCGCCGCCGCCGCACGCAGGGTCTACGACTCTGCAAGACCGCCAATCGGCGCCAGCGGCCGTCGCCATGTCCAGAAGGCGTCTGGCCAGCCCTGGGGGTGTATAGTAGACACCGAGGCGTGAACGGGTTTGGTCGGGCAGCATGGCGGTGTAGGTAACGCCGGCCAGATACCCCGCTGTGATCGGATCCAGCCGGGCCGCTGCTCTGCCCATCGTGCATGCCAACGAGGCCGCCGGCTCATCGAGGCCATCCGGCGGAATCTGGAAAAGCGCATCCGGCAAGGCCCAGGCTGGCCTATATTTCCGCTGCGCTTCAAACCAGCAGGTTCGAAGCAGAGAGGCACAAAAGGAACGGGCCAGATTCAGCCGCGGCGATTCTTGGAGAACCGCCGCGAACGCCCGCGCCATCGCCTTTCCATCTTCCAGCGTGCGCTCGGGGTCGCTGTCATCCACCAACCAGGGATATGCATCGGGGAAAAACAGCGGCGCAGGCAGCGAAGCTTCCGCAGGCTGCGCCTTGCCAGAACGGCGTTGCACGATACGACGATCCGCACCCAGCGGCGCGGTGTTGAACGCTGCGTCTCCCACCTTGCTAGTTTACGCCTTCCCGCGCCTATGCAGCGCGATCTTCTCCCATTATCCTCATCGACCGCATCGTTGCTTTTCTCACGCGCGGAGCCCGACTTGCGTTTCCTACAAGACCGGACCGATCCGCCACGGGACGAATTCGTGGTGGCCCAGCCTTTCCGCGCAAGTCTTCTCCCCGGAAGCCACCCGCAAGAGCATGTCGAAGATCTCGCGACCGACCGCCTGGACGCTCTTCTCTCCGTCGGCGATGGCGCCGGCGTTAATGTCCATGTTGTCCTGCATGCGCCGGTAGGTGACGCTGTTGCTGGCGATCTTGAGCACCGGCACGGAAGGGAAGCCGATCGCGCTGCCGCGTCCGGTGGTGAAGGCGATCAGGTTGCAACCGCCCGCCGCCAGGCCCGTGAGCGAGACCGGATCGTAGCCGGGAGTGTTCATGAAGACGAAGCCGGGAGTGCGGACCGGCTCGGCGTAGTCCACTGCATCGGTGAGCGGCGAGGTGCCCGCCTTGGCCACCGCGCCCAGGGATTTTTCGAGGATGTTGGTCAATCCGCCTTCTTTGTTGCCGGGCGACGGATTGTCGTTGAAGCTGCCTGCGAAGCGGGTCAGGTATTGCTTGTAGCCTTGGACGAAACTTAACAGTTTCTCGGCCACTTGCCGGTTGCGGGCGCGGCGCACCAGCAGGTGCTCGGCGCCGAAGATTTCGGTGGTTTCCGCCAGCACCACGCTGGCTCCGATTTCGGCCAGCATATCCGAACAGACGCCCAACGCCGGGTTCGCCGTAATGCCGGAAAACGAATCCGAGCCGCCGCAATTCAACCCCAGCACGATGCTGGATGCCGGCGCTTCTACGCGCTGCTCGGCGGCGCAATGCTCCATCAGACGGGCAATCTCGGCGCGCGCCGCCGCCACTGCGCCGCGCGTGCCGCCGCTCGATTGCAAGGTCATCCCCACCAGGCGGCTGGTCCGTGCCGCGTTGGGGCCGAGATAGTGCTCGATCTGGTTGACCTCGCAGCCCAGGCCCAGAATCACCGCGGCCGAAACGTTGGGGTGCGCCAATACTCCGGCTAACGTGCGGCGAAGCTGGTCGGTGTCCGGGCCAATCGTGTGGCCGCAACCTTCGCCGTGCGGGAATGCCACCACGCCATCCACGTTGGCGGGCAACGATTCACCATCGAAGCTATGCGCTATCAGTTCGGCGGTGTGCGCCGCGCAGTTGCTGGCCGCCACTACCGCGATATAGTTGCGCGTGCCCACCGAACCATCCTCGCGCGGGCAGCCCAGAAAGGTGGGGGCGGCGCGGCGCGCTGGCAGCGCAGTTTCGCCAGTTGGGAATTCGTAGTTGAAGTGCAGTTCCTCGAAGGCCAGGTTGTGCGTGTGCACGTGATGGCCGATGTGAATATAGTCCTTGGCGCGGCCGATGACCTGGCCATAGCGCCGCACCACGGCGCCCCGCGATATGTTGGCGAGCGCGATCTTGTGACCGGCCGGGATGGGTTCGTGCGCGATGAGCGTCCGTCCGTCCACCTTCAACTCGGTCCCGGCGGAGACCGGCACGCGGGCGATTGCCACATTGTCGGTGGCATGCAAATGGATGACGGAGTTCTCCGCCTTCGGCAGCTTGGCGATTTCGAGCAGCATTTCTTGCGGCATGGTTACCTCATGAGCAGCGTTTCGGGCGCGTCTTCACCCAAGTGGACGTGCAGCTTCCCGCTCACAGGATGAATCCAGATGCCGCCGCCCTGGTGCGGAACGGGTATATCGGCGGGACCGTCAACCAGCACGAAGTCCGGCGTTTCGACGCCCTCCAGCAGCTTGCCGATATGCACGTGGACGTGGCATTGCGTGCGCCGGATATCGGCGTTGGCGGCCAGTCCCCACTGGTCGCCCCAAGTCTCC
>Ga0182016_10006830_pt1 | contig 11889 bp, 10 predicted proteins | sample 712S2MmetaG_FD_120491 | JGI IMG/M metagenome (GOLD analysis project Ga0182016, IMG submission 120491) | Permafrost microbial communities from Stordalen Mire, Sweden - 712S2M metaG | ecosystem: Environmental > Terrestrial > Soil > Wetlands > Permafrost | place: Sweden: Stordalen | collected...
CGTTTCGCCGCGCGCTGGGCGGAACTGGTGTTCGCCAGCTACCACAACCTGGCCGGCGGCAAGGAAGACTACGCCGCCTTCAAGGCGCAGGTCGCCGCGACCGGCCGCGATCCGGACAAGGTGTTCGTCGCCACCGGCACCTATTACGTCGTCGCCGAGACCCGCGCCGAGGCCGAGGACAAGGCCGCGCTGATCGACAAGCTGCCGAAAGAGATCGACCAGCTCTCGTTGCTTTGCGAAGTGCTGAACGTCGATCTGTCGAAGAAGCCGGTCGATGAACCGTGGACCGAGGAAGAGATCCAGACCTGGACCGGCGCGCAGGGCCTGCGCGACCGCGTGTTCCGCCTGACCGGCAGGCGCAACCCCACCACGCGCGACTTCATGGATATCACCCAGCGCGGCACCTTCCGCGACCATCCGCGCTTCATCGGCACGCCGAAGGACGTGGCCGACGGCATGGAGGAATGGTTCACCGGCCGCGCCTGTGATGGCTTCGTCGTCGCCGCCTCGCACGTGCCCGGCACCTATGAGGATTTCGCCCGCTACGTGACACCTGAGTTGCAGCGCCGGGGCTTGCTTCACGACGACTATCGCGGCACCACATTGCGTGAGAACCTTGGGCTGGACCGGCCGGCGATCGGCGACTGGCGAAGGACGCAGTAAGGCGTACGCGAGGCGTGGCATGAACGAGGTCAAGTACGAGCAGGATTTCTACGGGTGGACCCAAGAGCAAGCGCGACTGCTGCGTGAGGGCCGGTTCGCGGAACTCGATGTCGCGAACGTGGTTGAGGAGATCGAGACCTTGGGTCGGAGTGAACGGCGCGAGCTAGTGTCCAGGTTACGTGTTCTCCTGCTCCATCTGTTGAAGTGGCAGCATCAGCCTGCGCGCCGCGGTCCAAGCTGGCGGCATTCGATTGAAGTCCAGCGCGACGACGCCCGAGACCACCTTGCGGAAAATCCAAGCCTGAAACCGCACCTGGACGACATCGTGGCCGCGGCGCACCGCAAAGCGCGGCTCGACGCAGAGGCCGAAACCGGGCTCTTGCGCAACACATTTCCGGTCGATTGTCCCTGGACCTTCGATCAGATCATGTCGGACTCGTTCTGGCCCGATTAACGCGTCTGGCCTCACCATCAGCCTGTCACCTTGCGCCGCGTGCCGCTGGTTGCCACGCTGGTGCCGCACCACCCGGAACGATGGCCGCTCGCCGCCATCTGCGTAACAAGGAGGACCCAAAACCATGAAGCTCATGTTTGCTCCCGGCGCCTGTTCCCTCGGCATCCACCTGCTGCTGGAGGAAATCGGCAAGCCGTACGAAACCCAGCGGGTCAACCTCCAGGAAGGCGCGCAGTACAAGCCGGACTTCACCACAATCAATCCGAAGTCGAAGGTGCCGACGCTGGTGCGCGACGATGGGTCGGTTCTCACCGAGTTCCCGGCGATCGCCTATTGGCTGGCCCGCACCAATCCGCAGGCACACCTGCTGCCCGACGATGCCGATGCGCAGGCGCGCGCGCTGGAGGCGATGGACTACGTCGTCGCCACCATGCACATGCAGGGCTTCACCCGGATCTTCCGCCCTGGCAACTTCTCGCCGAATGCCGCCGACGAGGACGCCGTGAAGGCTCGCGGCCGGGAGATTTTCGAAAAAGGCCTGGCGGTGATGGACAAGAACCTTGCCGGCAAAGACTACGTCGTCGGTCCGTTCTCGATCGCCGATGCGGCGCTGTTCTATGTCGAGTTTTGGGGCGCCGCACGGCTGAAGATGGAGCTGCCGGCGAACTGCGCCGCACATTACCAGCGGATGCTGGCACGTCCCGCAGTGCAGCGGATGATGCAGCAGGAAGGCCTGGCGGCCTGACCCCAATGAGCAGCGTTGCCCTCGACGAGCCGTTGCAGCACGTCCCATTCTGGTACCTTCGCCACGGCGAAACCGACTGGAACGCGCAAGGCCTGTCGCAGGGCAACGTCGATATTCCGCTCAATCCGACCGGGCTTGCGCAGGCCCGGTCGGCGGCGCAGCGGCTGCGCAATCGCGGCATCGCGACGATCGTCAGTTCCCCGCTGTCGCGCGCCCGCGTCACCGCCGAGATTGCCGCGGAAGCGCTGTCCCTGCCGGTGCAGATCAACGACCACCTGGCCGAGGTGCGTTTCGGTGTGCAGGAAGGCCACCCGATGAGCGACTGGTTCACCCATTGGGTTGCCGGGAATTTCACGCCGGAAGGCGCCGAGACCTTCGCCGATTTGCGCCGCCGCGCGGTCGCCGGCGTGAACCGCGCAATTGCGTTGCCGCCGGCGGTGCTGGTGGTGGCTCACGGCGCACTGTTCCGCGCGTTGCGCACGGCAATGGGCATTGAGCCGCTGATCCGCACCCCGAACGCGGTGCCGATCTGGTGCGAGCCGCCCGCTGCCGGCGAGACGGCATGGAAGCTCGACTACAGCGGCTGACCGGTCCCCTCGTCATGGCCGGGCTTGTCGCGGCCATCTACCCCAAAGCGATCGGGCGTCGCGCGCCGGCGTGTCCCAGTGATCGTGCGCAGATGGCCGTGTCGAGCCCGGCCATGACGGGTGCGGTCAAAGACGACCATGACGGACCTTACCTATTTCACATATCCGTTCCTAAACCAAGCGTAACGTGACCCTTCCGCAAAGGGCTCACCCGTTGCCCTGCGCGCTCACTCACCGTGTTCCAACGGCAAGCTGCCCCGCGGCCAAAGGCGGCACAGGTGCACGGCGTTGTTATCGAGGTTCGACTGTACTGGCGCGCAACGGCCGCGGCGCAACCCGTAATATGCCAGGGCTTGGTCAGCGGCGCCTGGCGCTTCGGTGGGATCCTCCAACCCATAGAGGGGACCGGCCTGGTTGCGGATCGCCATGGCCGCAAGCTGCGCCAGTAGCCCGCTGCTGCCGGGTTGCACGAGATTGTTGTTGGCGCCGACCAGCCGCGCACTGCGGGGCAACAGATCGCTGAGATAGGCCATCGGCGCGCCGTCCAGCAACACGACGACTGCGTCCGGTTCGACCGGTGTCGGCAGGCTCGCCCGCATCGGCAGCACCCCCTGCATCCTTCCCCAATCCGGATAAATGGTCATCGCCTGCACCGCGACGCATAACGTGGCGAACCCCAACACGACGGGCAGGCGGATGCCGGGACGCTCCAGCAATGGCCGCAGCGCCGCCAACACCATGGCCCCGGTCAGTAGCTCCAACGTCGCCAGGTAGCGCAGGACGGAGAACTGCATCTCCCACAGCACAAATGTTACGGCGAAGAACACCGCCAGCATGGGAACGACACGACCGTCGCGCATGGCCGTCGATCGACGCCGGAAAGTCTGCACGGCGATCGCTCCCAGTGCGATATACGCGACCGCGAAACGCGGATCGCGGACTGGCAATTCGCTGACCAACGCGCGGGCGTGCGTCGCCCAGTAGAACGGATAGGCCAGCGCCATCCCGAGATCGCGCGGCAGGAAGCGCGTATCGGTGAACGACCGGAGCGGGACGAACGGCGAACCGAAAACCTGGTTGAGATAGGGCAGCACCGGATTGCCGAAATGGCGATACATCGTCAGCCACCACGGACCGCCGATCACCGCTGCCGCGACAATCCCGGCCAGTCCGAAGGCGGCCAGCAATGCCAGGCGCTTCGCCGGCGGGCGCGGCGGCACCGCCAGCAGCGCGGCGCCGGCGGCCAGGCAGTAGGGCATGCAGGTAAGTTTCAGTCCCGCGGCGACGCCAAACGCCAGGCCCGCCAGCGTGGCCGAGCGCGTCGCGCCCGCGGGCGAAGCGCCTGGGGTTTCGCCGGTCAGCAGTAACAGGCCGCCAAGCATGAAGGCTCCCGGCAGCATGTCGCTCATGGCCGAGGCGAGCGTCGGCAAGCCGGCCGCACCGGCCGCGCTGAACAGGGTCGCCAGCAACGCCAGCAGACGCCGCCCAGGCAAGGCAGTGGGGACGATCCGCAAGGTCAGAACAAACGCCAATGCCGCAGCGATACCCTGCGGCAGCGACAGCACGACGTTGCGCAGCACGGGTGTTGCGTCCAGCCGGTCTCGGATGGCACCGACCGCGATGTCCATGAACGGCACATAGAAGGTCTGCAACTGCGCCGGCGCGATATCGGTCCAGAACCGCCCGGTGATCAGCGCGTGCGCGTTATAGACGTGGTAATTGCGCAGATCCCAATCCGCATCCGACGGCGTATGCGCGGCGCATAGTGCTAAAAGCGCCACGATACCGAGCGGGAACAGCCAGCGATGCGCGTCTGCGGCCAGCCAGCCCCGTACAACGATAACGCAGGCCTGGGTCGCACGATCTGCTCGCATGCCGCCTCGCGGAAGTTGTCGAGCGATCCGGACATGGCCATCCAGTCACCGCCCTGGACATCTTACGGCGTGGCGGCTTAACGGCGCGTTAATCGCGGCGCGAAGCACCGAAGTGCGTGGCACGGCGGTACGCGGCACAGCGGCGCGCAGCACCGCGGCGGGGATGTGGCGGCCAGTCAAGCTGAAGGCGCTAAAGCGGTTTCACCGCGGGTGAACACTGTCATTGCGAGGCGCGCAGCGCCGAAGCAATCTCCTGCCTGACGAGCGTACCTCGGCTCGTCAGGCAGGAGATTGCTTCGGCGCTGCGCGCCTCGCAATGACACAGGGAGGTGGCGTGACTCGCACTCCACCGATAGCGGGCGCTAATGGTTGTTGCGTGACTCGCCGCGCGTCTCGATGATGTTGAGATACAGCGTTGCGGGCTCCAGGCAGGCGCCATGGCCCAACTGGCCGACCATCGAGCGGTAGATCTCCTCCCACGGTGTCATGTTGTTCAGCTTGGGCGGCGTCCAGGCGCGGCGCCGCGCTTCCAACTGGCCTGCCGGCAGCAGCACATCGACCTTGCGGGTGTTGAGGTCGATGCGGATGCGATCACCGGTCTGCAACAGCGCCAGTCCGCCGCCGACCGCTGCCTCCGGCGACACGTTCAGGATCGACGGTGCCGCGGACGTGCCGGACTGCCGTCCGTCGCCCATGGTCGGCAGCGCCATGATGCCGCGCTTCAACATCGAAGCCGGGGGCTGCATGTTCACCACCTCGGCGCTGCCGGGATAGCCGACCGGACCACAATTGCGGATGATCAGCACCGACTGGTCTTCGACGCCGAGGTCGGGGTCCTCGATGCGGTGGTGATAGTCCTCGGGGCCTTCGAACACGATCGCCTTGCCTTCGAACACGTTCGGGCGGGACGGGTCGGACAGGAAGCGTTTGCGAAAATCCTGATCGATGACGCTGATCTTCATCACCGCGCTGTCGAACAGGTTGCCCGACATGACCACGTAGCCGGCCGCCGGCAGCATCGGCTTGGCATACGAACGGATCACCTCGCGGTCGCCGTCCGGGGTGTCGCGCAGGTTCTCGGCGACGGTCTTGCCGGTGACGGTCATCGCATCGCGATTCAGCTTGCCGGCTTGCAGGAGCTCCTTCATCACCGCCGGCACCCCGCCGGCGCGATGGAATTTCTCGCCGAGGAACCGCCCCGCCGGTTGCACGTCGCACAGCAGCGGGATTTCCGGACCCACGCGCTGCCAGTCGTCGAGCGTATGCTCCACGCCCATGTGGCGCGCGATCGCCACCATATGGATCGGGCAATTCGACGACGCTCCCAACGCGGCCGCGGCAACCACCGCATTTTCGAATGCCGCCTTGGTCATGATGTCGGAGGGCCGCAGGTCCTCGCGCACCATGCCGACGATGCGCTTGCCGGTTTCATACGCCATCCAGCCGCGCTCGCGATGCGGCGCGGGGATGGCGGCGCAGCCAGGCAACGACATGCCCAGCGCCTCGGCCAGCGCGTTCATCGAGGTCGCGGTGCCCATGGTGTTGCAGTGGCCAACCGACGGCGCGGACGACGACACCATCTGCATGAACTCGTCGTAGCCGATTTTTCCTTCCGCGAAGAGTTTGCGGCCCTCCCAGATGATGGTGCCGGAGCCGGACAGGCGGCCTTGCCACCAGCCGTCCAGCATCGGACCGCCGGACAGGACAATGGCGGGGATGTTCACCGTCGCCGCACCCATCAGGCAGGCGGGGGTGGTCTTGTCGCAGCCGGTGGTCAGCACCACGCCGTCGATCGGATAGCCGTGCAGCACTTCCACCAGCCCGAGATAGGCCAGGTTGCGGTCGAGTGCCGCAGTGGGCCGTTTGCCGGTCTCCTGGATCGGATGCATCGGGAATTCCAGAGGCACGCCCCCGGCATCGCGGATGCCGTCGCGCACGCGGGAAGCCAGCTCGATGTGGTGGCGGTTGCAAGGGGAGAGATCGGAGCCGGTCTGCGCGATGCCGATGATCGGTTTTCCCCCGCGCAGTTCGTCGGGGGTGATGCCGTAGTTCATGTAGCGCTCGAGATACAGCGCGGTCATCGCGGGATCGGCGGGTTCGTCGAACCAGCGGCGGGACCGCAGGCGCTTTTCTCCCCCGGTGCCGTTATGTGCGGTCATGGTTCGATCCTCCCTTGGGCTTAGAGCGGCGGAGGGTGTGATTGGAGGCGCGGGCGAGTCAATACTGTGGAGGAGCATTCCACCGCTTGCGCCATTATATATTCTGCAGATTGCGCGGAGGCTCGGGTATTATCTTGAACGATCTGTCACAGGACGGTGCCTGCACATGCCGAATCGAAGTACTGCTCGGCCTGGAGGAGCATTTTGCCTTGTTTATGAATCATGATCGGCTGCTCAAGATTCGTCGGACCTGGTCCCTCTATAGGCAGTGACCGCGTGCCGTAAACGCTCGGAGACGCGTGCAACGAGTGCCGATGGAACTGATCCACGACGCATTGCTCGTTACCCACTCCACAGCAACGCCTCGACCTCCTTCGGATGCGCTTCGATCATGCGCAGCATCACGGTCGCCACGCCGTCCGGCTTGTTCCGTCCCTGCTCCCAATTCCGCACCACCGGCAGCGCGATCCGGAACACCCGCGCGAATTGCTCTTGCGTCATGGCCAGCCGCTGCCGCAACGCGGCGACATCGACCGCATCCGCCTGCCCGCCCGCTGCGCCCCGCACGATCGACGGCCGCGCTGCGACGCCGGCCGCACGCAACTCGCCAGCCAGAGTCTGCATGTCCTCGACACGCGGCACCTCGACGAACACGGTACCATCGTCAAGCATCGCCTCGATCGCCCGCTTCGCCCGCAACAGCGGCACGTGCCGCTTCACCAGGGCTTCGATCGCCGGAATCGTGGCGACCGGTCCGAGCCTGTCCCGATCAGACCGCAGGTTCAGCGCGACGGCGGTACCGGATGTCACGCGCGAACTGCCCCGCACGGAGCCCGCTCTCCCGACGCGCTCCCTTAATGACGATCTCGTCATACTCGTACCTCTGCATAAGGGCCTGCGCGATCACGCCCAGATTGGCCGTCCCGACCTCGTGCGATGGCTCCGAATGGCTATGTACCTCGCAGACAACCAGCATGCGGCCCACGTCCTCGGGCTCTCCCATCATTACGATGGTCCCGGCCGGTGTCAGCACCTCCAGCGTGACGATGTCTCCGGCACACAATTCCTCGCGCAGACGGAAACCAATCTGTTCGCGCTGCCACACTAATTATTCCTACGCGAAACGCGCAGTAGTAGCAAGCCTGTCACAACGTCGCAGCGCCCATCAGGCAGGCCGGCGTGACATAACCACGGCGCGTCTGCCAGGCGTCAACGGCCGGGACACTCGCCCCGGCCGTGCCGTTACGCCTATCCGAGTGTGACCTCGGCCTCGATCACTTCCAGGTCGGCGGTCATGACCATGCCCTTGGTTTCCGGCCCCAGAAACACCGCGAAGATATACACGACGAGGCAACCCATCGATCCGTACATCATCGGGATGGCGAAACCCATGCCCTGGTTCACCGCGAAGTAAGTCAGGATCGGCGCGACGGCCGCGCCCCAGACCGCGCCCTGGTGATAGATGAAACCGGCGGCGGTGGCGCGTACCTCGGTCGGGAAGCGTTCCGAAAGCCAGCCCGGGTTCAGGGCGTCCTTGCCGCTGAAGAAACAGATGAACAGCAGGAAGAACGCCAGGAACAACGTGTGGTCCACCTGCGTGATGTACAGCGGAATGAGGAACAAGGCGATGAACGTGGGGATCATCAGCGCCCAGCGCCGTCCGACGCGTTCCGACACCGCGCCCCAGAAGCTGCAGGCGGCGAACGTGAGGATGTTGCCCCAGAACACCGGAACCGACACCTGGGCCGGCGTCCAGTGCAGTTCTTTTGTCAGATAGGTGCCGAGCATGGCCCAGACCGCGTAGTAGGTGCAGAAGTTCGCAGCCATCCACAGGCAGCCCGTCAGGGTGTTGTACAGATACTTGGGCTTGAAGATGGCGAGCAGCGGCAGGGTGACCTGCCTTTTCGTCGCGTTCTGGATCTTCTTGTTTTCCGACCAGACCTCGGGCTCTTTCACATAGATGCGGATCCAGACGCAGGCCAGTGCCGGCAGCACACCCAGGATCAGCATCCCGCGCCAGCCGTAGCCTTTATGCCATGCTTCCAACGGTCCATACAGGAAGCCGTAGGCCAGACCGGACAGCGCGAAGCCCAACCCCCACGACCCCTGCAAGACGCCGGACATCAGCCCGCGCGACCGAGTCGGCCAGGATTCCATCGCCAGCGCCGATCCGGCCGGCCATTCCGCCCCCATGCCGATGCCCAATATCGCCCGGATCACGAACAGGAAGGTAAAGTTGGGCGAGAAGCCTGCGAGGAAATTGCAGATGGAATACCAAAGAATGGAGATCAGCAGAGGCGCTCGGCGCCCCAGCCGATCGGCCAGCCAACCGGATGCCGTCGCTCCACCCAGGCGCATGACCAGCGTGACCGAGAAGATCGCGGTCACGTCGATCAGCGGAACCCCGAACTCCTGCGCGATCGGCGCCATGATCAGAAGGAAAACGGTGAAGTCGAACGCATCGAGCGTCCAACCCATCCAGGCTGCGCAATAGGCGTACCATTGATCTTTGGTCGGTTCTTTCCACCACGGAACGTTAGCCGCGCTGCTGGCGTATCCAGACATTGATTCTAACTCCCTGTTTGTAGCCTGCCTGTCGGATGGGCTTATGTTAGCCCATTCCGAGCGCACACTATCAGCGAGTTCAAGTCTGACGCAACCAGTTCCGGGGCGAGGCCGGCGTGGGCCTTGCCGCCGTCGAATGGCCCCAGCGCGATGCAGTTCCGGCCCTCCTCAATCCATTCGCAACGCGCCGGTTCTGGTTCCGACACCCCTGCTTCCGATCCCTCGACGTGCAGACCACCATCTGCGGCCGTGCCGATTTTTCCGGTCGTCCGCATTCACCGAACCTGCACGGCGGCGGACGCGAGTTCCCTCGTCATCATCTCCCGCATGACAAACTTCTGTACCTTGCCGGTGACCGTCATGGGGTATTCATCGACGAATCGCACAAAGCGGGGAATCTTGAAATGCGTGATCTGACCACGGCAAAAGCCGCGCAAATCGTCCTCCGTCGCCACGGCCCCGGGTTTCAGTTTGATCCACGCGCACAGCTCCTCACCGAAGCGTTCGTCCGGGACGCCGAACACCTGCGCATCCGCGACGGCAGGATGTTTGAACAGGAACTCCTCGACCTCGCGCGGATAAATGTTCTCCCCGCCCCGGATCACCATGTCCTTGCTCCGGCCGGTGATCGTGATGAACCCGTCCGCATCCATCACGCCGAGATCGCCGGAATGCAGCCAGCGTGACTCGTCGATCGTTTCTCGCGTGCGCGCCGGGTCGCCCCAGTAACCGCGCATCACCATGAAACCGCGGAAACACAGCTCGCCCTGTGTGCCGAGCGGCACCGCACGCCCCTCGAGATCGGCGATCTTGACCTCCATGTGCGGCTGCACGCGGCCGATCGTCCCGACCCGCTGCGCGAACGTATCGCCGGATGCGTTTTGCACGCTGCTGCCCGACAATTCGGTCATGCCATAGATGCAATTCATGTCGCCCATGTTCATATCGTCGATGGCCCGCCGTACGACGTCACTCGGCACCGGCGAGCCACCCGAGAACCCGCCGCGCAAACTGCTCATGTCGAATTGGCGAAAGGCCGGATGGTTCAGCACGGCGATCATCATCGTCGGCACGCCGCCAAAATGGCTACACCGTTCCGCCTGGATCGCTTCAAGTGATGCGAGGGGATCGAACGCCTCACCCAGATAAACGATCGTCATGCCCAGCACGATGCCGGTGATGCTGCCCAGCACCATGCCGCCGACGTGATACAGCGGCAAAGGGTTGCAGTAGCGGTCGCCCGCTTTCAGAGCCGTCATCAGACCGAAGAAATACGCGTTGTTCAGCAGCCCATGATGCGTGAGGGTCGCCGCCTTCGGCGATCCGGTGGTGCCGGAGGTGAACTGGATATTGATCGGGTCATCCGGCTGCAGCAGTCCGGACAGTTCAGCCAGCCGCGCGTACTCGGCCGCACCGCCCAACGCCCGAATGTCGGCGAAACGGTAATAACCCGGCTCGTCGCTATCGGCGAAATGCGCCACGGTGGTCAGATGCGGCAACCGGGCAGAACGCAGCGCGCCTGGCGCATAATCTGCCAGTTCCGGCGCAAGTTCGCGCAGGATCCCGATGTAGTCGGTGGTCTTGAAGCGATCCGCGGTGATCAGCGCCCGGCACTCGACCTTGTTCAGCGCGTATTCCAGTTCCGCCGCGCGATAGGCTGGATTGATATTCACCAGGATCAGGCCGGCCTTGGCGGTTGCATACTGCGTCAGCACCCATTCGAAGCGGTTGGGCGACCAGAGACCGACGCGGTCGCCAGGTTTCAGGCCCAGCGCGATCAGACCGGCGGCGACGCGATCAACCGCGTGCCGCAACGCGGAGAAAGTCAGACGGGCGCCCTGGTCGCGCACCACGACCGCCTCCTGGTCCGGCCAGCGCTCGGCGGCTTTGTCCAGGGCACCACCCAGCGTGTCATCGAGCAGTGGGATTGCCGCGGTACGATGGAAGTAGCTGCGGGTGGACGTCGTCATGGTGCTCCCCCGAATTGTCGTTCAGAGATCGTTCCGTCGATCACCGCTTTGACATAGGAATTGTATCGTAATATGCGTGTTTCAAGGGTCCTTCGTTCGTTCTCCGTCTGGAAAAGCCGCGTCACACCCGTGCCGCCATCGGCCGGTGGCTACCCCTCTCTCCCAGACGACCGCGAACGCGGATTGCGCGTGGTCTCTGCCAACCGGGCAAAGTTCGACCGGATCCGACAGAACGCTCCCGGCGGCGCCGTCCGGCATCTCCGCGCAGGCCGGAGCGGGTAGGGGGCGGAACCGACCGGCACAACCTCCATGCCCCCATGGACCAGAGCCGCAGCAACGGATCTGCTCGGCGGGTTTCACTCGGTTACCCAGCCCCGCGGCCCCCGCCCCTTGCGGCAAGGCCCATTGCAATGATAGTGCCCCTGGCTTGCGGCAATTCAGGGGCCACGGACACATGCCGTCCACATTTGAGACCGTCGCCGGAATCATCTCCGAGACGTGCGACATCCCCCGGGAAAAAATCACCCCGGAAAGCCACGCCATCAACGATCTGGGCATCGACAGCCTGGACTTCCTCGACGTCGCCTTCGCCATCGACAAGGCGTTCGGCATCAAGATGCCGCTGGAGCAGTGGACGCAGGAGGTCAACGAGGGGAAGGTCTCGTCTGACGAGTATTTCGTGCTCGGCGGGTTGTGCGCCAACATCGACAAGCTGGTCGCGGCGAAGGTCGCCTGAACCCTGGATGCGCCTCGAATATTTCCAGATGGAGGACCGGATCAGCGAGCTTGATCCGGAGGCGCGGGTGATCCGTGCCGAGTGCACCGTCCCCGACGAAAGCCCGGTGTTCGAGGGCCATTTCCCCGGCCATCCC
>Ga0182016_10006832_pt1 | contig 11886 bp, 12 predicted proteins | sample 712S2MmetaG_FD_120491 | JGI IMG/M metagenome (GOLD analysis project Ga0182016, IMG submission 120491) | Permafrost microbial communities from Stordalen Mire, Sweden - 712S2M metaG | ecosystem: Environmental > Terrestrial > Soil > Wetlands > Permafrost | place: Sweden: Stordalen | collected...
ACAGGACCGCGCCTGCCGCGTGGTCGCGATCGGCCCGTTTTCGGTTGAATCGAAATAACGGGTGCCCCTCGACGACCCGGCGCGCGACCGCGCATCACGGGTTCCACAGCGTGTCGCCGTAGATAGAATCGATCGCTTTCCATCGCTGTCGATGAAACGACTCAAGCTGTGACGAGCGTCACAGCGCCGAACGCCCCCGCTTGGTAACCATTGACCGTCGGGCAAGTGGGGTGGGCATGAACGCGACAGACACTTTGGGGTACGTTGCATCGAGCGCGGTTTTGATAACGTTTCTGATGACACGGATGACCCCGTTGCGGGTCATCGCAATCGTCAGCAATCTGCTGTTCATCGCTTTCGGGTTTCTCCAGCACGTCTATCCGGTGTTCTTTCTCCACCTGATACTTTTGCCGATCAATCTGTGGAGACTGCTGTTTGCGCTCACGGGCACAGGGGCCGTGCAGCCCGCTCCATCGCCGCCTCGACGCTATGCAGCTTTGGTGGCGGCCGGAGTTTTCGCCGGCTTCCTCAGCTTCTCGACCGTGATGGGATTGGGCGTTCCCGAATATGAGCATCTCTCGCGAGTCGATCACGGGATTTTCTCCCTGTCGCAATTCAACCCCGTCAGGAATGCCGCCCGCGTGATCAGAAGCACCAAAACGCGCATCTTCGGCATGGAAGGAAAGCAGGCCCAGCCGCGCCGGTCTGCGAATAGTGAGCCGCTGCCGATTTAATCGGCCTCCCGACGGCCGCACTGGGCGGTTCAAACCTTGGCCAAGTGGCGAAATTCTCTCGCGACGCGCTCGTACACGGCGCGTTTGAACGGCACCACAAGTTGCGGGACGTTCTGTAAAGGCTCCCATCGCCAGGCGCCGAATTCCGCTTCCGCAGCGCCGGCGGGATGATCGAGATTGATGTCGCTGTCATCGCCGACAAAGCGCATCGCAAACCATTTTTGCGTCTGGCCGCGGTATTTGCCCTTCCAGGCCTGGCCGACAAGCTCGCGCGGAATGTCGTAGTTCAGCCATTCGGCGATCTCACCGACGCGCTCGACCGAACGGATATTGGTTTCCTCGTGCAGCTCGCGCAGCGCCGCCGGCCACGGCTCTTCACCGGCATCGATGCCGCCTTGCGGCATCTGCCAGGCGTGCGCCGGATCGACGTGATCAGGACCGTCGAGCCGCCGGCCGATGAAGACGAGGCCGTCGCGATTGAACAGCACGACGCCGACGCAAGGACGATAGGGAAGATCTTCAAACTGCATCTGCGGGTCGAATGAGCAATAGCGAATAGGGTAAGACATCCTATTCGCTACTGTGCGATTTCGCTATTCGCCGTTCTGGTCAGCTCTGCTTCGCCTTTTCAGCTCTGCTTCGCCTTGGCGGCCACCGCGGTGATCGGCACCAACAGGAGCCCGCGGCTTTCCGCGGCTTTCGCCCATTTGGCGATGTGATCGATCGACACCGGCAACGCCGAGGCCATGCCGACCGCGAAAGTGCGCTCGCGGGCCAATATTTCCAGCCTGCCCAGCGCGCGGTCGATTTCGTCCGGCGTCGGCACTGAATCCAGAACAACGTCGGCCCGCGCGAATGGCAGATTGTTGGCGCTTGAAATGCGGGCGGATATGCTGCGCGGATTGGAGCCGTCGTCGACAAATATCACGCCGCGTTTGGCGGTCTCGCGCAGGATCGGACCGAACGAGGGCTCGGATGCGGTGAAACGCGCTCCCATCGTATTGATCAGTCCGACATAACCCTGGAAGCGGCTCATCAGCCAATACAGCCGGTCGATATTCTGCTGCGGCGTGAGCGAGGTAAGCAGCGTCTGCGGGCCGGGGTCATTGTCGGGATAATCGAACGGCTCCATCGGCACCTCGAGCAGCACCTCGTGGCCGCTCTTGCGTGCGCGGGCCACCAAGGCTTGCGCATCGCCGCCGTAGGGTACGAAGCCGAGCGTCACGGCGCCCGGCAGCTTGGTGATCGCGTCGCTGGTGATGTTGCCGCTTACCCCCAAGCCACCAACGATCAGCGCAATGCGGGGCGCGTCGGGCCGGCCGGGGAGCGGCTGCACCGGACGAGCGAAAGCGTCCGCCGGCCGCGTGCCATCGGCCGCAATCTTCGGGATCGGGCCGTGCTGCGTGATCTCGACGAATTTCTGATCGGACGGAACCGCTCCCGGCGCGGCCGGGCCGCCAGCCGGCGCCGCGTTTGCTGCCGGTTGCGGGGTCGCGACTACCACGTCCTGATGCGCGCCGGTCTTGCCGTCGATGATCGTTATCGTCGTCGTATTGGCCGGCGCGACCGGCACGCTGCCTGGCGCGGTCGCCGCGGCAGCGGGCGCATCATGGGGCTGCGCCGCCTCGACCGCGGCCAACGGTTTCGGCCCGGCTGCAGCGTCGGCCGGTTTCGCCGTAATGCGCAGATTGGACGGCACGACCGCCATCGGTTCGCCGCCGAACGGATCGTCGGCCACGACCGCCCACAGCACGAATACGCCAAAGAACAGGGCGAGCGTCCCGGCGATGATTTGCGGGACTGGGATTTTGATGCTGAGCCGGCGCTTCTTCGGCTGCCGGCCGAGCGGTGCGCTCAGATCATCGGCGGTCATCGGTGAATGTCTTGCACCCTCTGTCGCCGGTCCGTGGTGTGCTGGTTTCTGGGCTCTTCACGTCGGATCATGCCCCCGCGAATCAGGCTGCGGAGCTTATCACGACGCTCCAAGCGCCCGCTTTGCGCAAACCCATCATTAATCGGCGCGCAGCCGGCCCGTTGGTTTGACCCGGACCGCAAAAAAATCGGGGCGGCACCAGGCCGCCCCGAATGTCGTCCGATAAGGAGTTCCGCTTAATTCGGAACCGCCGCCTTGGGATTCGGCGGGAATGCGGCGTTGCTTGCCGAGCCGCGCAACAGGTCGAGCGCCATCTTGAGCGCCTTGTCGTCCTTCTCGTCCGGCGGCACGTAAGACTGCGAGCCGGTCTCCTCGGCGCCTTCGGCTTTGAGATGGCCGCGCAACGAGGCTTCACCCTTGGTGTCGGTGCGATCCTTGAGCGCGTCCGGTACGTCTTGCAGCACCTCGATATCCGGCACGATGCCTTTGGCCTGGATCGAACGGCCCGACGGCGTGAAGTATCGCGCCGTGGTCAGCCGCAGCGCGCCATTGCCGGCACCGAGCGGGATGATGGTCTGCACCGAGCCTTTGCCGAACGAACGGGTGCCCACCAGCGTCGCCCGCTTATGATCCTGGAGCGCACCGGCGACGATTTCGGAAGCCGAGGCCGAGCCGCCATTGATCAAGACGATCAGCGGTTTGCTTTTGATCTGGTCGCCGGGCCGGGCGTTGAAGCGCTGTGTTTCCTCGGGGTTGCGGCCGCGGGTCGATACGATCTCGCCCTTGTCGAGGAATGTATCGGACACCGAGATCGCCTGATCGAGGAGGCCCCCCGGATTGTTGCGCAGATCGACCACGAAGCCTTTGATCTTGTCGGCGCCGAGCTGGCTGTTGAGATCGTTGATCGACTGCTTCAAGCCGTCGGTGGTCTGTTCGTTGAACTGCGTGATGCGGATGTAGCCGACATCCTCGCCTTCGGGATGCGAGCGCACCGATTTCACGCGGATGACGTCGCGCATGATCGTAACGTCGATCGGCTTGTCGGAGCCCTTGCGCATGATGGTGAGCTTGATCTTGGTGTTCACCGGGCCGCGCATTTTGTCGACCGCCTGATTGAGAGTCAGGCCCTGCACCTGCTCGTCGTCGAGCTTGGTGATGATGTCGTTGGCCATAACGCCGGCCTTGGCCGCCGGCGTATCGTCGATCGGGGCGACGACCTTGACCAGGCCGTCCTCCATGGTGACCTCGATGCCGAGACCGCCGAACTCGCCGCGGGTCTGCACCTGCATGTCGCGGAAGCTGTTCGGATCCATATAGCTCGAATGCGGGTCGAGCCCGGCCAGCATGCCGTTGATCGCCGATTCGACGAGCTTGGAGTCGTCCGGCTTCTCGACGTAATCGGCGCGCACCCGTTCGAACACATCGCCGAACAGGTTGAGCTCGCGATAGGTGTCCGAGGCGGCGGCTCGCGCCGCAGAGCCGAGCAACAGACTGTGTGGCTGGGTCAACACGATAGTCGCCGCGGCGCCGGCTACTGCACCGAGGAAAATCAGGGAAGTTTTGCGCATCATCCGCGAACCTTTTCGCCTTCGTTAGTTGCCCACCAGGGGGCGGGGTCAATTGGAGTGCCGTCCTTGCGGAACTCGACGTAGAGCACTGGTTGCTTGGGCCCGGCAGTAACGGTCGCGGACGCCTGCGATCCATCACCCATCACGGCTACCGGTTCTCCGGTTAGCACGAATTGCCCGAGATCAACGGAAATCCGTTCCATCCCCGCTAGGAGCACATGATACCCGCCCCCGGCATTCAGGATCAAGAGTTGCCCATAGCTGCGAAACGCCCCAGCGTAAACCACCCAGCCGTCGCATGGCGCGGTAATCTGGGCACCGGGCCGTGCGGCGACCGAGAGGCCCTTTTGGGTGCCGCCCGCGCCGTCGGAACCGCCGAATTCGCGAATCCGGGCGCCATTCACCGGCAGCCGCAACCGGCCGCGCAAATCGGCGAAAGCCGCTGCAGGCGCCAGCCGGCCGGGGTCACCGAGCGCCGCCAGTTCCGGCTGGGTGGCATCGTTTGCGATCGAGCGCGCCGCCGCATGCGCCGCTCGGGTGGCTGGATCGAGGCTCGCTTCGAGTTTGGCGATCAGGTCCTTGATGCTGTCGACTTGACGGCCGACATCGGCAGCCTGTTGCCGCTGGGCGTCGAGCGACTGTTCGGCAAGCGCCTGCTTTTGCTGTCGTTCGTCGATCAGGATGCTCATGCGCAGCTGGTCGCGCGCCAACTGTTTTAGATTTTCCGCGCGCCGGTCGCGTTCGTCGAGGATCTCCTTGCGCACACCGACCAGATCGGAAAGATCGCCGGCCAGGGCATCGGCTTCTTCGCGCATCTCCGGAAGCACGGCGCCGAGCGCGATGGCGGTGCGCACCGCTTGCAGGGCGTCCTCCGGACGCACGATCAATGCCGGCGGCGGCTGCCGGCCAATGCGCTGCAAGGCGGCGAGAATTTCGATGATCACCGCTCGCCGGTCGTCGAGCGATTTCTGAAAAAGCCGCTCCTTCTGATCGAGCGGAACAAGCCGCGCTTCGGTTGCGTCGATATCGGCTTCGACATCGCGGATGCGCGCGGCGGTGTCGATGAGCTGCTCGTTGAATTTACGGCGGTCCGCGCCGAGCGCATCGATTTCGATCCGCAGTTTGGCTTGATTCTCAACGAGATCGCGCTGCCGGGCGCGCGCGGCGTCGAGTTCTTGATCGCGCGCCTTGAGCGCATCGACGGGGCTCGGTGCGGCCTGGGTCGGCGCTGTTTGTGGGGCCGGAGCTTGCGCCGGCGCCGTTTGGGCAAGCGCCCCCGGATCGATCAAGAGTTCGGCGCCAAACGGTAGCAGGAGGGCCAAAGTGGAGCCGAGCACAGTCGAGCCGAGCCCGATTGAGCCGAGCGTCATCGAGCCGAGTCCGATTGAGCCACGCCTATAGCGCGGATCGGTTCGGCTAAACCGTCGGAGAATCATGGAATTCAAGGGTAGACACAGACCTCGGGAACGCAAGCAAAAGCAGTTTTGCTGGACCGGAATAAGACCCGTTTCGGTCCACTTCGTCACAATTCGGTGATCCGGCCCTAGGCGGTATGATTCAGGCGCGATGATAGGGATGACCGGCGAGCATGGTGCCGGCGCGATAGATCTGCTCCAGCAGCATGATGCGCACGAGCTGGTGCGGCCAGGTCGGAGTGCCGAAGGCGAGCTTCACCTTGGCGCGGTCGCGCAAGCTCGGCGCGAGACCGTCGGCGCCGCCGATGATGAAGCAAGCCGCCGGACGGTCTTCGGCGCGCCATTCGCGCAGCAGCGCCGCGAGCGCCGCGCTGTCGAAGTTATCGCCATGCTCGTCGAGGACGGCGATGATCGCGCGTTCCGGAAGCACATTGGCGATGGCGATCGCCTCTTCGGTGCGCCGCCGCTCGGCATCCTGGGCTCGGCTCTCGCGGATTTCCACAACCTCGATCTCGCGAAGACCGAGACCGCGTCCGATCGCCTCTGCGCGCTTACGATAGGACGCGGCGAGCTCGCGCTCGGGACCCTGTTTCAGGCGGCCGACGGCGGCAATGACAATGCGCATGAAAATTCACGCTGCGACAAAACACCGGAGTTTGCGCATGATCTTATCCCAAAACCGGCTTCCACTTTTCGGGATCATGCTCAAGGCAAAGGCCGACAAATCGACTTGCCCAGCGGACCGTCATCGTCCGCTCGCCCCGCGCGAGCACAGTCGTTCCACCGCAAAGGTCGCGCTCCATCTGGATTCCCGGTCGTACGGGAATGAGGAGTACGAACTAACTCGCGCGGCGTTCCGTGCCGCCGGGCGTCCACATCTTTTCGAGATTATAGAAATCTCGAACCTCGGGGCGGAACACGTGCACGATGACATCGCCGGCGTCGATCAGAACCCAATCGCAATGCGGGGTCCCTTCGACTCGCGCGCTCACACCGGCTTTGTGCAAATCCTCGACGACCCTGTCGGCCACCGATCCGACATGGCGAGCCGACCGGCCGGAGGACACGACCATATAGTCGCCGATGGAAGTTTTATTCCGAAGATCGATGGTGAGGGTGTCCTCCGCCTTCATATCGTCGAGGCGGGTCAGGACCAGCTGGAGGATCTCCTCGGCGTCAAGACGCATTCTGGAGACCGTTTCGGGCACGCGACGTTCGGCCCGAGAGATGACTACTGTGGACAGGGTTGCTTATCCTTTCACTCCTGGCTCGCTCCAAGCTTAGTTCACTCAGAGTTCCATGTCGTTCAGTCTATCAAGCTTCGGTCACCGAGTCCGAAGCATTCTTAAGATAGTCACGGCCAGTTAATGTTTTCAATTCCCTCGCCTTCAAACAACTGTCATTCAGATCGCGATTCGACGGCGTTTTAACGTGCGGGCCGCGCGCAAGGCGGTCGATGACAGCGGCGATTTCAGCCCATGCAGGTAAATCCAGGCCGGCGGTGCCCGGAGCGGCAAGGCGCGCGCCGCGGCTTCGGGAAGTCTCGCAAAACCCAAGGCTTGGCCGCCGACGCCCGCCGCCGAATAGAGGCTCGGACCCAGCCGGTCGACGACCGCGATCGGCACCAGGGCCGCGATATCGCGCCAGCGTTGCCAGCGGTGAAAATGCCGCAGATTGTCGGCGCCCATGATCCAGACGAAATGGACCCCAGGCGCGCGCCGCACCAGATAACTGATGGTCGCGTAGGTGTAATTGTTACCGAGATCGGCCTCGAAGTCGGTGACATCGATGCGCGGGTGGCACGCCAAGGCGCGCGCGGCGGCGACCCGGTCGCCAAGTGGCGCAAGACCCAGTGTGTCCTTGAGCGGATTGCCCGGGGTCACCAGCCACCACACCCGGTCGAGGCCGAGCCGATGCATGGCCAACAGACAGGCCGCGCGGTGGGCCGCATGCGGCGGATCGAAGGTGCCGCCGAATAGGCCGATGCGCATGCCCGGCGCATGGGGCGGCAAGACGAGGCGGCCTCGACGGACCGGCACTGCGGTGGCCGTACGCACAGGGGGGAACTCACAATTCATGGCCTGTAAAACGAAACCCCCTCCCCACCCATCGCCGCCGGTCTCCGACCCTACACTCCCCTTTGACGGCGAAGAATAGGGTGGAGGTCAGGGCCGCGTTTGTCCGCTGCCGCGTATGCGGTACTTGAAGCTCGTAAGCTGTTCGACGCCGACCGGCCCACGCGCATGCAGCCTGCCGGTGGCGATCCCGATTTCCGCCCCGAAGCCGAATTCGCCACCATCGGCGAATTGCGTCGAAGCATTGTGCAAGACGATGGCGGAGTCCACTTCGCGCAGGAATTTCTCCGCCGCTTTCTTGTCTTCGGTGATGATCGCGTCGGTGTGGTGCGAGCCGTAGCGCTCGATATGAGCGATCGCGGCGTCCACGCCGTCAACCACGCCGACAGTCAAAATGGCGTCGAGATATTCGGTACTCCAATCGGCTTCGCTTGCCGGTATGACGCGCCGGTCGACGGCCTGCGCCGCGGCGTCGCCGCGGATCTCACAGCCGGCAGCGAGCAACATCGTAACGAGCGGCTTGAGCAATCTGTCGGCGCCAGCGCGATCGACCAGCAAAGTCTCGGCCGCACCGCAGACGCCGGTGCGCCGCATCTTGGCATTCAACACGATCGATTTCGCCATGGTGAGCTTGGCCTTGGCGTCGACATAGACGTGACAGACGCCTTCCAGATGGGCGAAGACCGGAACCCGCGCCTCGGTCTGCACGCGGCCGACCAGGTTTTTGCCGCCGCGCGGCACGATCACGTCGATGGTGCCGTCGAGGCCAGTGAGCATCAGGCCGACCGCCTCACGATCCCGGGTCGGCACCAGCGTGATGGCGGCTTCCGGCAGCCCCGCCTCGGCGAGGCCCTCGACCATCGCCGCATGGATCGCCCGGCATGACCGGAAGCTTTCGGAACCGCCACGCAGCACCGTGGCATTGCCGGCCTTGAGGCACAGCGCGCCCGCATCCGCGGTCACATTGGGTCGGCTCTCATAAATCACACCGACGACGCCAAGCGGCTCGCGGACGCGCGCGATGCGCATCCCGTTGGGCCGCCGCCACGATGCCAGGATGGTGCCGACCGGATCCTTGAGCTTGCGGATCACCTCGAGCCCCGCCGCCATGGCTTCGACCCGCGCCGCATCGAGCCCCAGCCGGTCGAGAAAGGCTGGCGTCGCGCCGCCGGATTTCGCCTCCGCGCGGTCCTCCGCGTTGGCGGAGAGGATCGCCGCAGCGGAACCGCGGATCGCCTTGGCCATGGCGCCGAGCGCGCGGTTCTTTTGTTTCGCAGGCGCAAGCGCCATCGCGCGCGCGGCTTTGCGCGCCGCGCGGCCGATCTCGCGCATGGTGGCCGCGAGATTACCTTCGAGCCTCGGGGATCCCGTGACCGCCTTGAGCGGGACGTTCATGGCCTTGATCCGTCATGCATTCGGGAACTTTCTACCACGTTCAAGGGGGGCGGGCGAGGTGGCGTTCGGGTTCACCTTACCCACAGCAATCCACAGCGTTCGCAAGCCCGTCACAGTATTTGAGGAACTTCAAACAAATTTTAGGCGTTTCGCATTTGAGTTCAAAAAAGCACGAGGGTGTCATGCAATTACTGGCAAGTCGTAAGCGAGCTCGCCTGCCCAAACGGTTCCCGGTCGGAACCACTTACGTGGTCGAAGGACGCGGCGGGAAAGATGGCCATTTGCGGGTCTATTCCCGTTACGTGGTGCTGCCGAGCGGGGAACGTATCAATCTCGGCGGCGATTTTGCCAGACCGGCGACGCCCCCGGTCGACCGCCGCGCCCGCAGCCGAAGCGCCAGCCGCACCCCCAAAAGCCAAGCCGCGGCCCGTCGCAGGAGTCGCACCGTCCGGGCGAAAAAAAATATCGCCCCTGCCGGAACCCCGCGCCGACACCGCCGTTGACAGTCAGACGCCGGGCGAAGCCCCCCAGCCCCTCACCCTCAATCACCCGGTGTCGAACCCCGGCCGCCTTAGCGGTCGGGGTTCTTCTTTTCCGGCCTATGGGTTCCTCGTTCGAGCGCGCGTCAGCTCCGGCCGATCACCAGATCGTCGCGATGAACCATCACCGCGCGGCCGCTGAAACCCAATATTCCGTCGATGTCGGCCGAGGCGCGGCCTTTGATCTTTTGCGCCTCTTCGGCGTCATAGGCGCTCAAGCCGCGGCCGACCTCGGCATTGTCGGGGCCGCGGATGATGACGGCGTCGCCGCGTGCGAAATCGCCCTCGATCCGGGTGATGCCGACCGGCAAGAGACTATTGCCTCGCCGCAACGCCGTGACCGCGCCGGCATCGATCACCAATGTGCCCTTCGGTTCGAGCGAGCCCGCAATCCATTTCTTGCGTGCGGTCACCGGATTGCCGGCCGCCAGGAACCAGGTGCAGCGCGCGCCTTTGGCAATCGCTTCGAGGGGATGATCGACCCGACCGGAAGCGATCACCATGTGGGTGCCGGATGCCGTGACAATCTTGCCCGCTTCGATCTTGGTCTGCATGCCGCCGCGCGACAGGTCGGAACCGGCCGCGCCCGCCATGGCCTCGATCTCGGGCGTAATTCGTTCGACGCGGGGGATGTGCTTCGCCGAGACCGCCAACCCCGGCGGCGCATCGTACAAGCCGTCGATGTCGGAGAGCAGCACCAGCACATCGGCGCTCACCATGGTGGCGACGCGGGCGGCGAGCCGATCATTATCGCCGTAACGAATCTCGGTGGTCGCGACTGTGTCGTTTTCGTTGATGACCGGAAGCGCGCGCCACTCCAGAAGCCGGGCGATGGTCGAGCGTGCATTGAGGTAGCGCCGACGTTCTTCGGTGTCGCCGAGCGTCACCAGCACCTGACCGGCGGTGACCCCGTGGCGCGACAAGGCCTCGGCCCAGGTGCGCGCCAGCGCGATCTGGCCGACCGCGGCGGCCGCCTGACTGTCCTCCAGTTCGAGCCGGCCCGGCGGCAGCTTCAGCACCGAGCGGCCGAGCGCGATGGCGCCGGAGGAGACCACGAGGATGTCTCGCCTGCCGCCGTGAAGGGCTGCAAGATCGGCGACCAGCGAGGCCAGCCATTTTTCGTTGAGCCGGCCCGCCGCGGCATCGACCAGGAGCGACGAGCCGACTTTGACGACGATGCGGCGGAATTCGGCGAGCCGAGGCGGGTTCATGGCTGGGTTTTAACGAGGCTTTCCGAAAAGCGGTAGGCGGGCAAGCCGATGCTTCCAGACCCTGATCCGATTCGATTGAATCGGATCAGGGTCTAGATTTTTCGTTTGAGCATGATCTTAACCGAAAACCGGTTTCCACTTTTCGGGATCATGCTCTAAAGCTCGGCTTCTTCCGTGAGCTTCGCCTTGTTTTCCAGGCAATAATAGCCGGATAGTCTGCTGACCAGCTTGCGGCGCTTCCACTCGTTGAGGATGCGGCTGACATTCTCGCGTGCGATGCCCGCCATGGCGGCGAGGTCGCTCTGGCCGATCTTCTGACGGATGACAACGCGTCCCGCGCCGACGTCCTGGCCGAAAGTCTCGGCCAATTCGAGGAGCGTACAGGCGACCCTTCCGCTGACCGGCAGAAAGCTGCCGGCTGCCACCGCGGCATCGGTTTCGCGCAAGCGCCCGGCAATCAGTGTCACCAGCGATTTGTAGATTTCGGGATGTCGCGCGGCAAAGTCCTCGAAGGCGGCGCGGCTGAGAAAACTCAATGCAGCGTCACGGACCGCCACCACCGACGCCGAACGCGGTAATCCGTCGATGATCGATAATTCGCCTACAATCGAGCCCTGACCGAGAAAAGCGAGAATGCGTTCGGTACCGGATCGCGACATCATCGTGACTTTGAGCAGCCCGTCTTCGACGCGATAGCAGCCGTCACCGGCATCGCCGGCAAGAAACAGCGCCGCATCGGTACGAAGCTTGATCGGAGTCGCGCTTTTGAAAAGCGCAGCCGAAAGATGCTCGGGCAACTCCGACAGCAGGCTTGGGCTGGAACGAGGGAGGGGCATGATGCCGGTCACCGCGCCTCACGGACGGGATCCGCTCCCGCCCCGGTTGTTCGAGCATGCTGCAGTTTTGCACAAAGTAAAAGCCCGCCCGGACGTTGCCGTCCGGGCGGGCAGTATACCCCTCTGGCAGGGGCCTTGGGGTGTATGGGGACCATATTCCACCCCGAGGGCGCCGCCGGATCATTGGGGGAGGTTGGGACCAGGGATGATCCGATGGCGTCCTACGATCACAAGGACAAG
>Ga0182016_10006834_pt1 | contig 11884 bp, 12 predicted proteins | sample 712S2MmetaG_FD_120491 | JGI IMG/M metagenome (GOLD analysis project Ga0182016, IMG submission 120491) | Permafrost microbial communities from Stordalen Mire, Sweden - 712S2M metaG | ecosystem: Environmental > Terrestrial > Soil > Wetlands > Permafrost | place: Sweden: Stordalen | collected...
AGACCAAGCCAACAGTGCGAGCCTGACGATGAGCGAGTACGTCCGGCGGAGTGCACTGGGCAAACGAATCCTTTCCACGATGGACCAGAAGGCTGCGGGAGAACTTGCAAGACTCGGTGGACTCCAGAAGTATCTACTCTCGCAGATCAAAGGTCTCCCGGATGAGGAAGGTCTGCGCAAAGGACTGAATTCTACATTGTTGGCTGTTCAAAACGCATTGAGAGCGCTCAAGACGGACACGGTGAAGTGAAGATGATTGCCAAAATGCAGCCAGCGAGAAAGCACTCCAGCAGCTTCAAACGGCTTCAGGAATACCTTACGAAAGAGCGTGATGCCGACACTGGAGAACTTCTGTTGCGAGGAGATGTAGTCATGTCGAAGAATCTTCTCGGCTTCGACACAGCGGCGATGGAGATGCAAGGGGTTGCATCTCTCAATAATCGATGCAAGGATGCTGTTTGCCATTACGAACTGGCATGGCCTCCAGGTGAGCGTCCGACTCGACCACAATGGACAGATTGCGCGCTGCACACGATGAAGGCGCTCGGATATGAAGGCCACCAATTCATGATCGTCGCGCACGATGACAAGAGGCATTTTCATGTCCACATCATGCTCAACAAGGTTCATATGGAGGCGCTAAGGGCGCATACGCCGTATCGCGATTGGTTCACTCTCGATGCCGCAGTGCGCTTCCTTGAAGCGAAACATGGCTGGACACACACGCCCGGTCCGATGCGATGGGATGAGGAATCAAAAAAGGCTGTACTGCAATCGAGGTCCGAGCGCAATGTGTCTCGATCTGTCCAACAACATCCGACTGGAGCCGCTGCACAATTTGAACATTACCAGGACCAAGAATCATTCCAAACCTATGTGCGGCGGGAGATTGCTCCGCGCGTTTGCACACTTCTCACCCGACAGAATGTCACATGGGATGACCTTCATCGCCTCCTATCGAAGGCTCATCTCCGGCTTGAGAAAGGTGAGTCGGGCGGATATACAGTCCTCGCAGTTAACCATGACATCCGGGTGAAGGCATCCGATGTGTTCCGCAATTATTTTGCAGGAAGGATCAACCGTCAGGCTACTGAAACCGCTCTTGGTCTGTGGACACCGGCCTCAACATCCGGTTATGAGTCCGATCAACATACCGCACAACATGGCGTTCAACATAGTGCTCGTAATAGCGTACTGAGGGAAGAACGGAAAGCGCAGCGACACGCCGAGCGTAGCTCTCTGATGGCCGACTATAACCAGTACCGGAACCAGCAACGGGTCGTGTGCAAGGGCCTCACAGCAGAGGGCAGAGAGGCGCGCCAACATCTCATGGTGTCGCTCAGACAGAAGAAGAAGGAGATTCGCGCATCCGCTCTTTCATGGCCGGACAAAAAGGTTCTGCTTTCCCAGGCTGTGGCTCAATCCGTTCTCGAAGTACGCGCACTGAAGCTCTCTATTCAACGGCGGCGGCAGGAGGCATTTCCGAAGAATCTTCGCTCTTGGGTTGCGGACAGAGCCGACGAAGGAGACACACGCGCTGCCGCGCAACTTCGTGGATGGCGCTATGCCGACCAACGCAATCAGCGGCGACTCGATTTAACACTTGAGCCAAATGCACTGCACATTGGGGCGCCGTCGGAGGACAATCAGAAATCCGACTGGGCAGAGTTGGCGCAGCAACGGGTATCGGCTCAACAGAAGGAACAGACTCTTGCCAACCAGATCGCCACAACACGCATCTGGACGATCAACCGGAAGACCGGCGACGTATCGTACATGCTCAATGGAAAGATTTCGGTGATCGACCGCGGGCGCATTGTGACCGTACTCAGTCAGGATGAAGCGGCAATCGTCTTCGGGTTGGAGATGGCTGTCCAGAAATATGGATCGCTAATTGCCTGTACCGGAACAGACCAATGGAAGCGGTTGGTCACAATGACTGCGGTGAAGCACGGCATCTTCGCCCAATTCACGGACCCGGAGATGCAAGGCGCCCTTCACCAGCAACAACTCTTTGCGAAGCCTCTTCAACTCCGCGCCGCGCGGCTGCATTCGATTGAAACCAAGCTCAGAACAGACGAAGCCGACGACTTGATCTTCACCGACGAAGCGGATGCGCGGCTGCTCCTCTCAAGTCTCCAGCCGCCCGCTCACGCGCAACAGTTACTCGATGCCCTAAAGGCTTCGCAAAATCCAGAGTCGAAGGCGAATGTCGGCGACAATCTGACAATCGCCCTTCTCAGAACCCCCACGGGTCAACAGTCATTCAAAGTGTCGTTTCACGAGGGAAAGAGGCAAGAAATCACCGACCGAGTCGCTCAACTCCGGCAGGCTGTAAATTGGGCGTCGCGCAATCCTTTCAAGGGGCAGAGCAATGAGAGAGGGGGTAGATAGCAGCGCCGATTCCTCTTCCGGGGTGATTTCCCGCCCTATGGGCGTCCAATATGTCCGCGACGACACTTCGCAAAATTAAGTAGGTAGCCTGAATTCATAATTCTCCCGGAATTGCGCGATTATAGACCGATTAAGGAACCGCTGGGAACGCCAGAATTCGCCAGGACGCGCCGCACTGCTTTTCCCCTTCGATAGTACCGGAGCCTCACCAGTGGGCAGGGAGCGCGATGGGCGGGGTGCTCCGTTAGGAGGCTACTTTGTGCTTGCCAAGAATCCCGCTCCAACCCATCCCACGGCCCGAATCAAACCCCAAGGAAGAGCGAATCCAAGCGCGGGCAAGATCGCGGCGAAGAGATAGAGCCATCGGTTTGGTGCCGGTGTCGGATAGAGTGTCTTGCCGTCCTCTGTCTCGATTGATTCGACCCCGAACTCCTTCGTCCAGTAAATTGTCTTAATGCCGCCTTTGTCCACCTCTGTAAAGCAGCCGGAGTCATCAGTGGCATCAAGTGGGCAAACTCTCCCTTTGCTTAAATCGAACTTCGCTGGAGCGGGATTCTGCGACGACCTCAATTCAGGAACCTCAAAACTCTTGCGAAGCTGCTGTACGACTTCCGAAGCCGCCAACCGCTCGAATTTATCGTGGCGCTCCTTCTGATTCAGGATGCTTTGCAATTCCAGGTATGATACAAAGCCGCCAAGAATTGCCCCCACCGCCCCCAAGAGCAGGGCCAGCCTCCGCGTTCCCTCTCTGAGATTCATTGCTGTTTCCCCAATTCAAAAATGTCCGACTCCTACCGCTCGCCGCCCATTTGATAGCAGGTGAATGAGTTGTCGTTCAGGAATGAGACTTCATTCCGGGTGCATCGCCAGCCTATCGTCTGGAATTCAGGTTGCACCTTTCGTCCGTAGAAGCTCACCTTCATATGATGGTCTGGCCCGTCATCGCATTTGACCCAAGGCATCGCATAGCCTACCTCCTTGTCCTGAAAGGTAGCCCATTCCCTCTTCCGCGTGTAGGATAGGCACTCTTTGCTCTCGCCTGGGAGCCAATCACTCCGGGCTGAAATCGTTGTTTCAACGGTATGCTGAATGTACCCCCTGTTGTCCGCAAAAGTGAAAATGACGTACCCGATCACGGCCACACCACACCAGGGAAAAACCCACGCAAGGAACGATTTCATCAAGCTATACGCAGCCTTAATTCCGCTAAGCCCAACCTTTGCATAAATTCCATACCCGATTATGCCAAGAACCAATAGCACAATTAGCAAGGTAGCGACGAGGGAGAAGTCCTCTGTCCTGTCCTCACTTTGCATTTCACTGAGGTTGCCCCGCGCCGTGGTGTGGCCTTGATCGGCAGCCTTGCGATACCAGTAGGCAGCCTGTACATGATCTTTCGGTACACCCCAGCCCCGGTCATAACAGAAGCCGAGATCGTACTCTGACTCTGCATCGCCCTGTTCGGCAGCCTTGCGAAACCACATCGCTGCCTGTGCGTTGTCCATCTTGGTAGCCCAGCCGTTGAAGTAGAACCAACCAAGGATGTTTTGTGCATGGGCGTCACCCTGATCGGCAGCCTTGCGAAACCATGCCGCCGCTTGTATGTTGTCTTGGGGCACACCTTGGCCCTTATAGTAGAGCCCGCCGAGATTATATTGTGCTTTTGCGTCGCCGTTGGTAGCTTGCTCCTTTAGTGCGGAAATGCTTTGGACTGACGGCACATCTTTGGATTGCGCGAAAGCACTCCAGCCCCAGGCCACCAGCACCAAGGTAACCCAAAGGTGAAAGAATCGCGCCCTTTTCATTTCCATCCCTCTGCCCAAATTCAGGAAGATCATTTTTTCGGCTTCTCGGACTTTTCAATGAATTCTTTCAGGCTCTTTGCACAAGCCTCCGCTGTCTTCTGGAATTGGTTGGTTCCCTCTTTCCCTGCTGAGTAAGCGAACACAATCTGCGAAGATCGCGGATCGACAACGGCAATGCTCGCGCTGGTTGATCCGAGTGCGGCATGAGCAGCCCTTCGTTCCGCCGCCCTCTGGCTACCTAATTCCCACCCTTGATTCCATGCGTCATTGCTGCCGTTATTGACATTGGTGCTGTTCACCGCATTTTTATTTACGCTGGAATCGTTGACGACGACCCCTGGTTGGCTCGGAGTCTGATGGCTAACGTTGCTTGTAATGATGTAGTCTGCCTTGTCCTTGTCCATGACAACGACCAGAGGGACGTGCTTCTTGACGATAGCGGCGGCCAGATATGTTTCGTATCCGTCCATCGGTTCGATGTAGACTGTGGAACCGCTCTTGAGCTGCGGGGTTTGAGCAAAACAAGCGACAGAGCAAGCGAATAGTAGAAACACGAAAAGGCGGTTCAAGTCATTCTCCTTTCGAGCATGAGGAATGCTTTCGTAAGACGGTGCTGGTAGCTCACCAGCGCAGTGCCATCAACCGTTAGGCTACGGCTGGTAAGTCCAAAGATCGTTAAAGGACTCTGCGGATTCACCGCCGAAAAGCCAAAAGTTGCCGCTACTATCGGTCCAACTAACTGCCGAATCGCGCCCCCCCGGAACATTGGTTGCCGCAGGGAAGCCAAGCGTGCCGTACACTCCTGATGGGCCTTGCTGCGTTCCCGTGTTGGACCCGTCCACCCATGACCATTCTTTTGTAGCGGGGCTGTATTCCCAGAGGTCATTGAGATCGCCGTTAACCGTCCCGTTTGAACCATAGCCTTGACCACCGAAAAGCCAGAGGTTGCCACTGCCGTCAATCCAAGAGACTGCTGAACATCGACTCCCAGGTACGTTGTTCGCGGCAGCTACGCCCTGTGTGCCATATACTCCAGCAATTACACCATGTGTGTTGCTGCCACTAACCCATGTCCAAGTCTTTGCTGTAGGGTTGAACTCCCACAAATCATTGAGGTCGCTTTGGAAGAGGTTGTCGCTACCCCCGAAGAGCCATAAATTGCCGCTTCCATCAATCCATCCAACGGCATCTGATCGTGCACCAGGAACATTGCCGGTAGAAGGCCCGCCAAGCGTACCGTACACCCCTACAGCATTCGCATTGCTGCTTCCACTAACCCATGTCCAGTTCTTCGTCGTAGGGCTGAACTCCCACAAATCGTTCAGAACCCCGCCTGCATTGCTCGCACCAAAGCCTTCGCCCCCGAACAGCCAGAAATTACCACTACCATCCGTCCAACTGACGGAACCCCATCGGCCTCCAGGAACGTTTCCGATAGAAGGGACGCCGAGCGTGCCGTAGGTGCCTGATGCGCCCGCAGTGCTGCTACCGCTCATCCATGTCCACTCCTTATTCGTGGGATTAAACTCCCAGAGAGCGTTTTCAAATTGATCGCCGCCGAAGAGCCAGAGATTGCCGCTCTTGTCGGTCCAACTGACCGTTCCGCCACCCGCTCCGGGAACATTGCTCGTCGAGGCGACGCCCAGTGTTCCATAGACACCTTTCGCTCCTGCAATGCTGCTTCCACTTACCCATGTCCATTCATTGTTCGCGGGGCTGAACTCCCAGAGATCGTTTAGTGTCCAGTCCGTCCCTACCGAATCCAGCCCAGTTCCTCCGAATAGCCAGAGGTTGCCGCTGTCATCCGTCCAACTGACTGAGCCTGTTCGTGCGCCGGGGACACTATTGGCAGAGGCGACTCCAATGGTGCCGTATACACCCTTTGCACCAGCGGTGCTGCTACCGCTCATCCACGTCCATTCATTATTTGTAGTTGCGCTTCCAACCGCGACCGACGCCGTGCCTGATTTTGTATTGTCCTGTGTTGAGGTTGCAGTGATAATCGCTGTTCCGACACCTGCCGGAGTGAACACTCCAGAAGAACTGATTGTGCCATCCGATGCACCCCAGGCAACTGCCGAACTAAATGATCCGCTTCCCTGCACGGTTGCGGTGCAGGTGGATGTCTGCGTGGTAAGGATGGACGCCGGAGAACAGACCACTGAAACCGAAGTGATTGTGGACGGCGCGGTCACTGTCACCGTTGCATTGCCGGATTTGGTCGAATCCTGCGTCGATGTTGCGGTGATGGTCGCCGTCCCCGTACCTGCCGGAGTAAGGACGCCAGCACTGCTGACCGTGCCAATGCTCGTGGGGCTGACGGACCATGTGACCGATGAACTGTAATTTCCAGTCCCGCTCACCGTCGGCGTGCAGGTTGACGTTTGATTCGTATAGATCGAACCTGGAGAACAGACCACCGTAACAGACGTGACCGTGGGCGTACTACCCCCGCCGCTGCTACCGCCCGAACCTCCGCCACAACCGGACACGAGCAGCGCAATCGAGATAGCCAACGCGAAAGCAATCTTTCTGTGCAACGGCATATCGGCCGCCTTTCAAACTTCAAAGAGCGTATGCACTAAATATAGCGCAAAGGCTAATCCGATGATGAACGCATGGCAAAGGACATCTGTGCGGCGACCGGCGAGCGAATCAGGAAGTTACGCCGCGCCCGGAATTGGCGGCAGATTGACCTTGCCGAGCAGTCCGGCGTCCACGAGGTGCATATTTCGGACTTGGAGCGTGGCGCACGAGAACCGGGGCTGCGCACCCTCAGCAAAATCGCCTCTGCTCTGGAGACAACGCTCTCGGAACTGCTGAAGGGATTGTAACGCCTTCCGGCTCCACGTGAGCCGCAACGGGCAGAAAGCGGCTTTGCCGGACTTTTTTCCGGCATAATCCTGCGCCTTTGTGGCAAACTTCTCAAAAGCGCGAGCCTCACAAAGGGGCTGCTGCGAATATGCAACACCCCCAGTATCGGACAACTGAAACCACTCCTATGGGTCCGGGGACTGCCCCCGAATTGGCCTTGGAGTGGGTTTACCGGCCCGCTCTGGCGAGACAGGACCACATTCCGGCCTCGCCGCCGTTATGCAAGGCTGACCTATCCCCATCGCTGGTTTAATTGCGCCTTGTTTTGGAGTGACTGTGAGAGCCGCTTTGCCGCTTCCAAAGTCCCCACTGCCTCCGGGCGGATGCCACAGAGAACCGTGTATATATTGCTGCAATCGGCGGTGACAAGATGCACGGAAGCCCCACAATACCCGATGCGCCCGTAGACGGGCAGGAAGCGGATGCGGCCGCCGGCTGCATCACGATGTTCTGAATAAACTATGCCACTGTGGCCCGTGTCGGGATCTTCAGTTTATGGACAAAGGCGAAATAGGCCACCATCACGCGAAATGCCTTGGACCGATTCACCCCGCCGAGAATCTCTCCGCCAACCCTTTCCAATTCATCGGCGATCTCGAAGGTCAAAGGAAACACGAAAGCAGTGTCGATACTCTGAAATGGAATGTTCAGCCACTGGTTGTTATAGAACGCAACAAGCTGCGCCTGAGCGGCCTTGGTTTTGAAACTCATGATGATGTGCTCGGCGAGGGCGTTCTTCCTCCGGATTTTGAGCACGGCAAACAGTTGGTTGAAATGGCTCTTGGTAAATTTGGAATCGACGGTGAGCCGGAGTTGAGTGCGCTTCTCTGCTGGGGAAACGATCCTACGCTTCGGTCGGGCTGTGGCCTTCTTCGCCGTGGGCATGTGGTCTCCTTGTTGTGGTGTATCTTACAGCATACGTGTATGAGCGTGGAAGACAAATACGCTAACCGATTGTAAGCGAAGGACTTCGCGTGAAGGAAACCTCGGGGGAATAGTGGGTTCATTGCACGAAGAGGCGAGGATCGAAGCCGAATGAACCGCAACAAATCTAACCGTGGGGAGGGAGAGAGAAAAGAAGGCCAGCCGGGAATTCGCGGCGGCTGTCACAGGCTATGGCTAGGCGGGTAAGAACCAAGATGCGGCGCTATACTCGCCTGTCCAACGGATTCAGCCGGAAGTTGCGGAACCATGAGGCCGCTACCGCTCTCAATCTTTCGCCTACAACTTTATTCAGATTCACCGCACCCTCCGCTGTACTCCGGCAATGGCCGCTGGCGTTACCTCTAAAGTGTAGGATGTAAATGACTTGGTTGCATTGTGGGAGTCCTACGAAGCGAAGCAGATGGCTACTTAAGATTTTTGTCCGGCGAATCAGCTATGCTGTTTGCATCATGCTGAAACGTCTGGTCATATTCGGCACGCTCGTGGGGATCGCATCCGCACAGAATCTCCCAGCGAATCGGAGCGAGCAGCAGAATCATACCCAAAGCCAAGCAAGCAACCCCGATCCGTCCGCTAAACTTTGTCCCTACGTCAACATACAGGTAAGCGGAGAGAAAGAGCAGCCCGGTACCCAAGATCAATCGCATGATTGGAATCACTGGAAAGAAGCGTTTTGGCCAGCAACTTTGTCTAATTGGGTTTTGGCCGCTCTCGCTCTCTGGGCTGGATATACGGCTTTGAAAGCCATTCGCTCTCAGAAAGAGGCCGATAGGGCATGGATAACCGTGAAGGGAATTTTCAACTTGATGCAACCTATAGACTCGCCTGGATTCGTCCCTAGTGCCGTCTATGACATCGAAGTGACAGGGAACTCTCCAGTCAGAATTATCAGGGAACGATTTCGCTTTCGTGTTGTTCCGGTTATTCCGGGAAGCCAACCAGTTCAACCCCTGCTTGAAAAGACTCAAACTTTCAAATCTGAAGAGGGAATGTTCCCAAGGAACAGCGTTAATCCTTCTGGATACAGATACTACATTCCTGTTCCACTTGAATCCAAGCAGCCGCTCACTCCTGATGAATTGACCGACTTGCGAGACGGGAAAAAGATTCTCTGTGCTTACGGATGTATTGAGTATGAGGATGCGTTCAGACACCCGCACTACACCCGCGTATGCTCTGTTTATCGCTTCAATACGGGTGAGGGGTTGACTGATAGGGACGGAAAAAAGATCGACCCGTCCGGGTTTCGCGTTGGTGGTCCCAACGAATACAACGACTACACCTAGCAGGCAAGCCCACCGCCGCCTCAGTCTCCGCGATCTGACGCGTGGGCTCAGCCAGGGCCGTGAAGATGAGTTGCGCCTCTCCCATCTTCTGGCCGGGGTATCCTATGCTTAGTCCACCAGCCGCAAGGAATCCACGCTCGATGCCTGGAGCGCCGAAATCTTGCAGGGCATTCGGGGGTTGCTATGAGTAAACGCCAGGACTCCAATCCGCTTTATGACGGCATCCGCAGCCTGGTATTGTCGGCTCGCCAGAGCGCCGCACGGGGCGTCGACTTGTTGCAGGTCTACACGAACTATGAGATTGGTCGGCGCATCATCGAGCAGGAACAGCAAGGCGCGGATCGCGCACAGTATGGCAGGGAGCTTCTGAATGAGTTGGCTGCGCGGCTGACCGGCGAGTTCGGCAATGGCTTTTCGGTTAGTAATCTCAGGTATATGCGCCAGTTCTACTTGGCTTATCCTGAACGCATTGCGCCAATTCGCCAGACTGTGTCCGGCGAATTCCCGGCCTTCCCTATTGCCCTGACACCGTCTGTCGCAATTCACCAGACATTGTCTGGTGAATTGCGGACTTCGGCAGAGGCGACATATAAGCCATTTGTTTTGAGCTGGTCGCACTACGTCTTCCTGATCGGACTCAAGCTGGAAGAGCGCGACTTCTACGAGATTGAGGCGGCCCAGCAGGGCTGGACTCTGCGCGAACTCCGGCGCCAATTCGATGCCGGTCTCTATGAGCGGCTGGCCCTCAGCCGCGACAAGCAGGCGATCCGCGATCTGGCGCGGCACGGGCAGCACGTCGCCAGGCCGCAAGACCTACTCAAAGACCCCTATGTGCTGGAGTTCCTCGGTATCGAGGAAAAGGCCCGCTACTCCGAGTCTGATCTGGAGTCGGCCATCGTCACCCATATTGAAAAGTTCCTGCTCGAACTGGGGAAGGGCTTCCTCTTTGAGTCCCGGCAGAAGCGGTTCACCTTCGACGAAGAGCACTTCTTTGCCGATCTTGTGTTCTATAACCGGCTGTTGCGATCCTACGTGCTTATCGACCTCAAAATTGGCAAGCTCTCGCATCAGGACCTCGGCCAGATGCAGATGTACGTCAACTACTTTGACCGCCACGTCAGAACGGAGGCGGAGAACCACACCATCGGCATCGTGCTCTGCAAGAAAAAGAACTCCGCCTTGGTCGAGATTACTCTTCCTGAGGACGCCAACATTCACGCCCGCGAATACCAGCTTTACCTGCCAAGCAAAGAAGAACTGCAACAAAAACTTGTTGAATGGACAAAAGAGCAGGGCGGAGAGGAAGAATAAAGGCTGGAAGAATCGTTCTCGCGCTGCCCGGAAGACTCCGTGGGCTTCCTGGAGCGACTCTACGGCCTGGAGGATCCACGCGGCTAACCCGTCCGGGATGGGTTGATTTTCGCAGTGAAGAGGGGGACAATTGAAAGAAGCCGTGGACCGGGAGCCAAGGTACAGGAGAAGCCTATGCCCCGTGAGCGGAAAGCAACTCGTGGTCCCTCAATTGCCGCAAAATCCCTTGTGGCAGTCAAGATAGCATTCCCGAAGACAAAAGCGAAAGTGGCCGGACGCACGCGAGTGGCTGGCCCTGGCCACGCGCCATCTTTCACTCACCCGCGCTCTCAGAGGGATTCCTGCTGGAAGCCTCTCACATCACAGAGCCGGGCGCTCGCCGATGATGCGCAGAGTCGCGGCGTTCTCTTTTATCTGGACGGTGAGTTGCTGTGCGAGTGCGGAGCGCACGTCGGAGCGCGCGCAGTTCAAAGAGGCTTCCGCATCTTCTTAGAGCCTACGTTTCATTATCCGCACAAACCCGCGCGGCCTGTGGCCCCGGCGAAGGTATTCCAAGTGAAGCGGCTCCGATAAGCACCACTCACTCAACTTGAGAGCGACCTTTTTGAGTAGGCCGCGAATCCGCCCAAGGTGCTAGGATGCCTGTCAGGGGGCTGAGATGATAATGACCGTGGGTGAGTTGCTAAAGAAACTTGAGGGCGTTGACCCGGCTCTATTTGTGTTCGTAGATCAAGAACTCAACGGGGCTGTGCTCACTGAAGTGGACGATGTTACCGTAGCGACCGGACACCCGATACGGTATCAGAACACCGGGAAGTACGGCCTAAAGTTTGACCATACCGGGCCGGTCAAGTACCTGCTCCTATCGCCTAAGAAGGATTGAGTCAACGGCGCGTACCTCTACGTCCGCGTGGTGAGCGAGTCGAAAATAGCGCGCTGACGTTCACGAAACTTACGCGCAATCCCAAAGAAAACCGGCAGGAAACGTCACCAGATTTCGGTCCGAACGCCGGTCATGGTGTGGAAGATTGCCGTAGGGTCGATAGTGGTGTTTCTCCTGCTTGTTGCCCGAGGCGGATTGATTCCACGTCGCCAAGGCGCTGTGCCGGTGGTGCTGGTACGGCCTACGCCCAGAACCCCTCCAAGTGTTAGCGATCATCTGAAAACGTATTTTTCTGAGTCTCTGCCGGGGGTTTCTGAGTCGCCATTCGTAGCTTGAGGCGGAGGTATTGGCGGTAATTTTCCGGGGCGGGATTCTCCTGGAGTTCC
>Ga0182016_10006835_pt1 | contig 11884 bp, 10 predicted proteins | sample 712S2MmetaG_FD_120491 | JGI IMG/M metagenome (GOLD analysis project Ga0182016, IMG submission 120491) | Permafrost microbial communities from Stordalen Mire, Sweden - 712S2M metaG | ecosystem: Environmental > Terrestrial > Soil > Wetlands > Permafrost | place: Sweden: Stordalen | collected...
ACCGGCTATGCATTCGATCCACAGCTTCCCGAAGCTCTTCGCGCGTATGTAAGCCGGTGGCAGAATCCGGCGACGGGGTGCTGGGGACAATGGGTGCTGGATCGCCATGGCCGGATTTGGAAGATGGATGATACCGGGATGACCTTCCACGTGGTCTCCGACTTTCATGGGCAGGTGGATCACCTCGATTTGATTGCAAAACGGCTGTTGGAGCTCGAGCCGCTCGATTTTCCTGCGGGTCCGCGGCTAGATGGCCATTACGAGAATCACCTGAACTGGGACATGGTTAAGGTCTTTCGCGAAGCTTGGCCGTTGCTGGACGAGCCGACAAAGGCAAAGGCGCGCACCACGATCTCGAGGATGCTCGCCTGGTGTTTGGCAAACTCCCTTCAGCCCGATGGGTCGTTCAAGGTGAGCGAGCTGGATGATACGGTAGGCGACGCGTACAGCTATGGGGTGAGCTTTCTGAGGGAGGCGGGGTACTTCAGCCGGCAGGAGCGATTCTGGACGAACGAAGATTTCCCCGGTGCGGCAAGTGTGCGAGCCCGAATTGCAGCTCGGATCAAGTCGATCGGGCTGAATGACCCGGGGGTCCGGGATGCCTGGGAGACGTTGGAGTCGGTTCCAGCGGAATCGGAACGATAGCGAGATTCTTGCGAGACACAATGGACTGATGGAGGGTTGAGGGCTGGGAAAGGCTTCCGGGTGTTTATCTTTTCGGTTCAGTACCCTGATTTGCACCGCATTTGCATCTGGTTGACATTCCTTTTACAATTCCGGCGGATACTAAGCCAGTGATACAGCAAGCTGGGTTTAAGGTACCTCTGAAACTCGCGCTGCATTCCACCCCAGTGGTGGAGCTTGCGCTCCCCACCTATACCGCAAATCTGTCTCTGCCGGCGGCACCGGCGAAGCCGCAAGTTCATGCGGAAGTGGGACGGTATCGCTTGCGGCTGGCGGAGAGCGCGGAAGATCGCCTGGCGGCGTGCCGGCTACGGTTCAAGGTCTTCAACATTGAGATGGGTGAGGGTTTGGAGAGCAGCTATCAGACAGGGATCGACACGGATCGGTTCGATGCGGTCTGCGAGCACCTGCTGGTGGAAGACAAGCAGGAGTCGAACGCTTCAAAACGTGTGGTTGGAACTTATCGGATGCAGTCGGGAACGACCGCTGCGCTGCACCTGGGCTACTACTCCGAGCAGGAGTTCAACTTTGCGCCGTATGAGCCGCTGCGTCCGGGAATCCTGGAGCTTGGGCGCGCTTCAATCGATCGAGAACATCGCACGCCTGAAGTGCTAACGCTGCTGTGGCGTGGCATAGCGCAGTATGCTACCGATATGGGACTGCGTTATCTTGTCGGTTGCTCGTCAATCAACTCCAAAGACCCGGCTGAGGGTTGGCAAATGTATCGCCAACTTGAGCAGTATCGGGTTTCACCTGAGTTTGAGACTTCACCGACCGAGGCATTTGCGTGTCCCACCGAGCTTGAGGGCGCGCAGACACAGCCAGAGCCCTCGTTGCATGAGGGGGTCGAGGCTTTGCCGGTCCTTACTCGGTCGGTACAGGTTCCGAAGGTTCCCAAACTACTGAGGACCTACCTTACGATCGGGTGCCGCATCGGCGGGCCACCGGCGTGGGACCGCGAGTTTGGCACCATCGATTTCCTTACTCTGCTCGATCTCAAGATGGTTTCAGCCTCGGCGCGCAATCGCTTCCTGGCTCCTTTGACACAGTGAACCTTCGAGCTGCCCGGCGTGCTGTGACGCTGGCGGTGGCCTTGCTCTACAGCTTGTATTGCTTCTGTAAGCTGCGCTGGAGCGGACGCGACAGCCTGGAGAATCGAGCGCATTGGCAGCATGAGGCGGCGCTGCGAGTTCTGGACATATTTGGCATCCGGCTAAGGGTGACTGGGAACCTGCCACGGGGTGGACTGATGGTAGCCAACCATCTGAGCTACCTGGACATTGTTACCTTTTCTGCGGCGCTTCCGGCATTTTTGGTTTCGAAGGTGGAGATTGGCGGTTGGCCGTTTTTCGGCACACTGGCGCGGGCGGGCGGGGCGCTCTTTGTTGACCGCTCGAGCCGGGCAAGCGCGGAGGCAACAACCAGACTGATTGCCGACCGTCTGCGGGGGCCGGTGCCAGTGCTGTTTTTCCCTGAGGGAACAAGCACGGACGGGAGCAGAGTGTTGCGTTTCCACTCGAGGTTTTTTATTCCGGCTGTCAATGCCGGGCTTCCGGTGACGGCGGCCGCAGTGCGTTACATACCTGAGGATGGCAGCGCGGAGAGCAAACTTTGCTGGTTCGGGGATACGGAGTTTCTGCCGCATCTGCTGAAGAATCTGGGTGGACCGAATTTTTCCGCGGAGATTCAGTTTGGCGAGGCTCGGGTGTACGAGAACCGGCGCGTGGCTGCGCAACAGACCTACGCCGAGGTGGTGGCAATGCGCGGGAGCGATTTGGCCGGGGAGCAGTTAGTTGCGGCGGAGGAGTCTGAAGAGCAGGAGCCGGTGGCTTAGGAGAGGGACTTGTCCGAGAAGCCAGAGGTCCGGATCAAGCGGCGGTGGTTTCAGGTCCTGAGCGGCGACCTTTGATGTCGCGCATGGGCGGTTGGCCGAAGATGCGCCGGTATTCGCGGTTGAATTGGCTTGGGCTTTCGTATCCAACTTCGAAAGCCGCGCTCGCTGCATCGAGACCATCTGTAATCATGCGCATGCGGGCAACGTGGAGGCGCAAACGCTTCTGATACTGGAGCGGGCTCATGGCGGTGAGCGAACGGAAGTGGTGGTGGAATGTGGAGACGCCCATTTGCGCGACGGAAGCCAGTTCTTCGACGCGGAGTGGCCTGGCGTAGTTGTTTTTTAGCCATGCGACAGCTTTGGCGGTGCGGTTGCTCTGATCGCCGTGTGTGGCAATGGCGCGGAGGTGACGGCCGAGGGAACTGCGGAGGACGCGATAGATGATTTCGCGTTGAATGAGGGTGGAGAGGAATGGAATATCGCGGGGGGTATCGAGCAGGTCCAGGAGACGGGAGCAGGCGGCGAGGAGTTCTGGTGGAGTTTGGCCGACGTCGAGGCCGTGCGTACCTAACATGGAATCGGGTGCGAGGAACTCTTCCTGGCTGAGGACTTCGCGGACGGCGGGCATCTCAAGTTTGAGGGCAAGGGCGAGGAACGGCTCGGTCCTTGATGCCCTCGTGAACTGGCCAACAACAGGCAGGTCGATCGAAGTGAGAAGAAATTTGGAACCGTCGCACACATGCGTTACGCCACCGACAGTGATGCATTTTTCACCCTGAGTAAAGACGACAAGTTCAGGCTCGTAGGCGGCAGAATAGCATTCGGTAATCGCACTTCTGCGGGAGAGGCCGAGGCCCGGGACTGCGGTGCGGACGAGACCCTCGGCATGGGTGTGAGCGGCGATTTTGCGGGCTAGATCGAAACGAAGGCGCTCGACTTCGGGTTGGGTCTCTTTCGTTGCGTTCTTTTGGTTCGGCATATTGAATCCCCACGACTCTTCCAGATTCAGCGTACCGCGAGATTGGCGGTGGATGCACAGGAAAAATCGAGGATTGACAGAAATAGGCAATCAATGGGAAGGATCGGGATACCGGTTTGGGGCTGTGTCTGGGTAGTCTTGGGATGAACAAGACCTAGCGGGTCGAGCGGATTTACTGAAGACCTAATCAGGTCGAGGGAGAAATTGGATGTACAACGCTAGAGCCTATTCCGTTGCAGGCGCTACGTCGCCGTTTGAATCCACTGTGATCGCGCGGCGCGATCCAACCGAGCACGATGTACAGATTGAGATTCTCTTTTGCGGTATATGTCACTCTGACTTGCACCAGGCACGCAACGAGTGGAGCGGAATGATGCCGACCGTGTATCCCTGCGTTCCCGGCCATGAGATCGTGGGCCGCGTGACGCGGGTCGGCTCGGCAGTGACAAAGTTCAAGGCTGGCGACCTAGCTGCGGTGGGGTGCCTGGTGGACTCCGACGGCACCTGCCCAGAGTGCCAGGCGGGGTTTGAGCAGTTTTGCCCGAATATGACGCTCACCTACAACTTTCCAGACAAGCACATGGGGGGCGTTACGTTTGGCGGATACTCCGACAGCGTTGTGGTGAACGAGCGGTTCGTGCTGAACGTTCCGAACAACCTTGATCTGGCCGGGACTGCGCCGCTGTTGTGTGCGGGGATTACGACCTACTCACCGTTGCGGCACTGGGGAGTGACAAAGGGAAAGAAAGCAGGGGTTGTGGGCCTCGGCGGGCTGGGCCATCTGGGCGTCAAGTTCGCGCATGCATTTGGCGCGCACACAGTTGTGTTTACAACATCGCCGAACAAGAAGGACGATGCGTTGCGCCTGGGCGCCGATGAGGTAGTGGTTTCGCGCAATGCCGACGAGATGGCCAAGCATGCAGGCAGTTTCGATTTCATATTGGATGCAGTTGCAGCCGACCACGATATCAATGCGTATATCCAACTGCTGAAACGGGATGGAAACATCACGATGGTGGGCGCACCGGAGAAGCCTCTGGCGGTCTCGGTGTTCGGGCTTATCTTTGCTCGACGCAGCTTTTCTGGCTCTCTGATTGGGGGTATCGCCGAGACACAGGAGATGCTCGACTTCTGCGGGGAGCACAACATCACTTCGGACGTTGAAGTGATCCCGATCCAGAAGATCAACGAAGCATATGAGCGGTTAGCCAGGTCGGATGTGAAATATCGATTTTCGATCGATATGGCTTCACTGAAATCGGAGTAACATGTGAGCGGGTCGAATTCGATTTCATTGGTTGTGGCCAGCTCCGAAAAACAGATCTGTACATGAGGCGAGAGAGACAAATGGAGAAGCGGAAATTGGGTTCGTTTGGATTGGAGGTATCGGCGATTGGGCTGGGGTGCATGGGCATGACGTTTTCGTACAGTCCGTTCCCTGAGAAGTCGGCTTCGATAGCGCTGCTGCGGGCAGCGGTGGAACGCGGGGTGACTTTCTTTGACACTGCGGAGGTTTATGGGCCGTTCAACAATGAAGAGCTGGTTGGGGAGGGGCTGGCGCCTTTCCGCGGCAAGGTGGTGATTGCGACAAAATTCGGATTCGATATCAACGACGATGGAACGCACGGTGGGAAAGGGACAGACAGCAGCCCGGCACGGATACGCAAGGCATGCGATGGTTCGCTCAAGCGCCTTGGCGTGGATGTGATCGATCTCTTCTACCAGCATCGCGTAGATACGAAGGTGGCGATTGAGGATGTGGCCGGTGCGGTGAAGGACCTGATTGCCGAGGGGAAGGTAAAGCATTTTGGCATGTCAGAGGCGGGGGCGCAGACCATTCGCCGCGCGCATGCCGTGCAGCCGGTTGCGGCGCTGCAGAGCGAGTATTCACTTTGGTATCGCAAGCCGGAGGAGGAGATCATTCCCACTCTGGAAGAACTTGGCATCGGCTTTGTGCCGTTTAGCCCGCTGGGTAAGGGATTTCTGACGGGGAAGATGGACGAGAACGCGACCTTTGACAAGACAGATATTCGCAGCAGCATTCCGCGATTTACTCCGGAGGCTCGCAAGGCGAACCTGGCGCTGGTTGATTTGCTGAGCTCGATCGGCAAGCAGATTAACGCGACCCCAGCGCAGATTGCTCTGGCATGGTTGCTGGCGCAGAAGCCATGGATTGTGCCAATTCCTGGGACGACGAAGCTGCATCGGCTGGAAGAGAACCTGGGAGCTGCGGAGATTGAGCTAGGTGCGGATGATTTGCGGACGATTACCGAGGCAGCCGAGCAGGTGAAGATTGAGGGTGCGCGTTATCCGGAGCATTTGGAGAAGATGGTTGGGTTGTAAAGCGGATATCGACTGGGCGAGAGCAATTGATTGCGCTCGGCCGTTGACATTGAAGGAGCGGGGAGGGGAGCAGTGCAGAAGCGAGTGCTGGGAAAGAGTGGGCTGGAAGTATCGGCGATTGGGCACGGGTGCATGCGGATGAGCGCGGGACACGGGAAGGTGGCCGGGACCAAAGAGGAGATGATTGCGGTGTTGCGGGGAGCGGTTGAGCGCGGGATCAACTTCTTCGATACTGCGCAGGTGTATGGGCCGTTTGTGAATGAGGAGCTGGTGGGCGAGGCGCTGGCGCCGGTGCGTGATCAAGTGGTGATTGCGACGAAGTTCGGGTTTCAGTTTGACTCGTCGAATGAACCACATCCAAATGGGCTGAACAGCCGGCCTGAGTATATTCGGGAGGGTGTGGAGGGATCGCTGAAGCGGCTTCGGGTGGAGACAATTGATTTGCTGTATCAGCATCGGGTTGATCCGGAAGTGCCAATCGAAGATGTGGCTGGAGCGGTGAAGGATCTGATTGCGGCGGGAAAAGTGAAACACTTCGGGTTGTCTGAAGCAGGGGCAGAGACGGTTCGGCGGGCTCATGCAATTCAGCCGGTTGCTGCGCTTGAGAGCGAATACTCGCTATGGTGGAAGCGGCCGGAGGAAGGGATATTACCCTTGCTGGAGGAGCTTGGGATCGGGTTTGTTGCGTACAGCCCACTCGGGAAGGGGTTTCTGGCAGGATCGGTCACGGCGGAGACGAAGTTTGATGCGGAGGACAACCGTGGGAGCTTTCCGCGATTTTCACCGGAGGCACTGAAAGCGAATCGGCCTCTCGCGGTGGTGATTGCGGATTTTGCGGCGAACAAGCGGGTGACGGCTGCGCAGATTGCTCTGGCGTGGCTGCTGGCGCAGAGGCCTTGGATTGTGCCGATCCCGGGTACTACGAAGATTGAGCGTGTGGAGGAGAATATTGGAGCGGCTTCGATTGAGCTGACGCCGGAGGATCTGAGTGAACTAGACGCGGCGACGGCGACGATCAAGGTGCACGGAGACCGGTATACGGAAGCATCGGAAAAGATGACCAACCGTTAGCGAGACGCGGCAAGATAGATTCTATGAATCGAATGAATTCAGACTGTTATTGAGAGGATTGAACAAATGGATATCAAGAGGGTTGGAACAGAGCCGTCGGCAAAGGGCCCATCGGATTGGTTCACTGGAACGGTTCGAATTGATCCGCTGTTTCAGGCAACGGAGCCGGCGCGGGTTGCCGGGGCGCATGTGACCTTTGAGCCGGGAGCACGCACGGCGTGGCACACACATCCGCTGGGGCAAACGCTGATTGTGACGTCGGGATGCGGACGGGCGCAGCGCTGGGGCGGGCTGATTGAAGAGATTCGACCGGGAGACGTGGTCTGGTTTGCGCCGGGGGAAAAGCACTGGCACGGTGCTGCGCCGACAACGGCGATGACTCATATCGCGATTCAGGAGAAACTTGACGGGAAGGTTGTTGATTGGCTGGAGCAGGTGAGTGGGGAGCAGTACGACGGCTAAGCCGCGGTGGGCCTGGCGGTGGAGCCGCGCAGGACGAGGCTGGTGGAGACGAGGAACTCTCGCTGCATTTTTGGATCGTGAGGGTTTTCAGCTTGCTGACGGAGGGCTTCGAAGGCGGCGCGGGCAAGGTCGGTGCGCGAGAGGCGGATGGTGGTAAGCGGCGGAAGAGTGAATTCAGCAAAATCGATATCGTCGAGGCCAACGACACTGAGGTCCTGAGGGACGCGCAGGCCTTCCATGTAGGCGGCACGCAGAACACCAATGGCGGTCATGTCGTTTGAGCAGACGATGGCGGTGGGGCGCGACGGAAGTGTCCGCAACTGGGCGAAGCCGGAGACGCCACCTTTGAGAGTGTGGTCGCACTCGATGACCCATTTCTTGTCGACATGCAAATCTACGGATTGCATAGCAGCGCGAAAATCGTTTTCGCGTGTTACGGCTGAGTGGAGCTTGTGCGGTCCTGCGAGGAAGGCGATGCGGCGGTGACCGAGATCGACAAGGTGATCGACTGCGGAGCGGATGCCGGTGGAGTAGTCGAGCAGGATGGTGCTGGTCTTGGGTGAATCGAGGTGGAACTCGGCCAGAACGATAGGCACATCGTGGTGCGCGAGCTGATCGAGCACTGGCTCTTCTTCGCCAAAGGTGAGCACGGCAACGCCCTCGACTTTTCGCTCGAGCATGCGACGCACGCAGGCGGTGAGGGTGGCGGGATCGCTATTGGACGAACTGACCAGGATCTCGTAGCCGTGGGCAACGGCAATCTCTTCAAAGCTCTGGATAAGCTCGGGGAAGAATGGATTGGTGATGTTTTCGACGATGATGCCAAAGATGCGGCTGCGGCCAGAGACCAGGCTGCGCGCATGGGTGTTGGGGAAGTACTTGAGCTGATCGATTGCCTGCCAAACGCGCTTGCTGAGGCGTTCGCTTACAGCCGGGGAACCGTTGATGGTGCGGGAGACGGTGGCGATGGAGACTTTTGCAAGAGCGGCAACGGAGCGGATATCCGGGGTCTTGGGAGTCGTGCTGCGCTTTGCTTTTCGAACCACGAATCGATCCTCGTTGCTGCAAATGTGGAGCGGTCCCGCAAAGCCATGGGCAAAGATCAAGTCGCTGGCCGGGAACGGAGTCCAATTGACGCAGGAGATCTGGTCAGGTTGGAGCGTGAATGCAATGTTACCGCATGGAGGGACGTTGGTGGCAGCGCCGATGGGAGATTGCTGTGGAAGTTTTTGCCGGGTAGGCGGTAGCTTCCGACTTCACATTGGCGCTGCCTGAATTAGATTTTCTCGGCGATGAACAGGCGCAGGTCGCGCAGGTTCTGGCCGGTGGGTCCGGTTACCACGGAGTCCCCCAGGGCGGTGAAGAGGGGGCATGCATTGAAGGCTGCAAGTGAAGCCTCAGGATCGTATCCGAATGCTTTTGCTCGAGCCACGGTGGTGACATCGGCAATGGCTCCAGCGGAGCGAGTGTTGCCGTCGATGCCGTCGGACCCGGCGCTGAGCACTGTAAGGCGCTCGTTTGGATACTTTGCGAGGTCAACAGCGCACTGGAGGGCGAACTGCTGGTTGCGGCCGCCGGCGCCTGGGGTGCGGTCCATGGTGACGGTAACCTCGCCGACGGAGATGAGGCAAAGGCGGTCGTGGGCTGCACGGAGGGAGTGGAAACGATCAAGCAGGTAGCGTGCTGCCTGGGCGTAGTCCCAATCATCGCAACTGTTGTCGACGGCGACAAAATAACCGGATCGGGCGGCGAGGGCGCGAGTATTTTCCACGAGGTCGTGGCTGGAGAGCAGGATCTCGAAGACAGAGTCCCGGAAGGATTCGTCTTCATCCGTCATGGTAGTTGGAGACAGGAGCTTACGCGATATCGTGAAATCAGCCTTGCGCGGGAAGAAGGCTGGCAGGCGGCTCTTGTTGCCGGGAGACTCGGGCAGATCTTCTCGATCAAAGAAGCGGTTGATCGAGGCAGGGAACTTTGTCTTGAGGCCGTAGCGCTCGATGAGCTCGCGGACTTCGGTGACGGTGGAATGATCGGGCGTTGTAGGACCGGAGGAGAGCGCGTCGAGGGTGCGGAGGGGCACGTCGGGGACGAGCAGGCTGAGCTTCAGTGATTCGGGAGCGGCAATGGCCAGGCGGCCGCCCTTGACCGCGGAGAAGTGCTTGCGCAGGGTGTTGATCTCGTTGATTGGCGCGCCGCAAGCGAGCAGAACCTGATGGAAGGCGATTGTGTCTTCGAGGGTGATCTGGGGATCGAGGGGTAGGTCGAACAAGGCCGATCCGCCGCCAGATATTAGGAAGAAGATCAAGGTGTCTTTGCGAGCCTTTCTGAGCATGGCGAGTGCTGCGCGCGCGGCGACAAAGGAGTCTTCATTGGGAACGGGATGGCCGCCTTCAAAGTAGCGGATGCGCCAGTTACGCTTGGCGGGAAGCTGGTTGGAACAACATATGCCGCGCAGGCCCTGGCGACGCTTCATCCGATCAAGCAGTACATCGAGCATCGGTCCTGCGGCCTTGCCGATGGCGATGATCTGGATGCGCTTGTAGCTGGCCAGATTGATGGTGGCAGGGCCTGCGCCGTCGGGCAGCAGGCGATGGAGCACATTGCCGTCAAAGTGGAAGCGTCGGTCAAAGGCGGAAGCGATGTTGCACTCGCTCAGCGCGCCGGTAAAAATCTCGGTGGCTGTAGCGTGCAGGGCGTCAAGGGCGATATCACTGGCCGGTGTCATTGGTGTTGCTCCGAAGGCCGGATCGAGAAGTGGCCGCGCAACCAGCGACTGAGCGCTTGTTGCATGGGTTCGATCTGGCCGGTAAAGAAATGGTCGGCGCCTGGAATGAGCGCGAGTTGCTTTGGTTCGAGCGCGGAGTTGGCGACGTGGTGAAGCTCGGCAGAGGGCGCGAACTGGTCGTTGTCCCCGCTGAGGAAGAGCTTCGGAAGGGTGCAGTTGGAGAGAAATTTGTAGGCGAGTTCGCTGGCGCCTTGGCGGCCCTCGATGCGGGTGGGCAGGCCGAGCAGCGCGAGAGCGCGAACGTCGGCTGCGGGTTTGTCGACGCAACAAGCTTTCAAAGCCATGACTGCGCCAAAGCTGAATCCGGCAAGGATGACGGGGCGCTGAAACACCGATTTGAGCCAGGCAAGAGCAGCCTGTACATCGTCACTTTCGGCGTTGCCATCGTAATAGCCCTGGCTGAGGCCGGTGCCGCGAAAGTTGAAGCGGAGGGTAGGCCAACGAAAGCCCCACTGCTCGTCGTTCAGTACTTTCATGGCATGGTAGACGACCTTGTTATGCATGGTGCCGTCGCCAGCGGGGTGGGGATGGCAGATCAGGGCGGAGAAGGGAGCGTTGGGTGAGCCTTCATTCAAGAGAGCTTCGAGGCGGCCGGTGGGGCCTGGGAATGTGAAGCTGCGCAACGCTCTTGCGGGAGTGGCGTCCGCCTGACCGGAAGCAGGGCCCCCACGGGATGGAGAGACCATTTCGACGCTAGCGTGCAGGGCGGTCATACCACTCATCATTCTACGCCGAATGCTTACGGAGTCCTTATGTTGGGGAGATGAACTGAGCATCTGGTCCCACGAGGCGGAACGTGAGGATGCATTCGTGCAAAATCGATTCACTTAAGGGGTTTGGGCGGGGGGCCGGCAGCGGCTGTGCAGTGCGATATTCTGGGGATACGATGCCTGAGTCTGATCCGTTGCAAGTTGTTCATCCAATTCGATCTGCCGACCCGAAGCTGACCCCCATTGACCCCGTGAGCCTCACTCGCGCGCTATGCGAGATTGAGTCGACCACCTACCAGGAGGGTGCGGTGGGAGACTTTCTGGCCGACTATCTTGCCAACCGCGGCTGGGCGGTGGACAAGACGGCGGTGCCGCAGCCGGTTGAGAATGCCAACGGCGGCGAACGATGGAATGTGTATGCGACTGTGCCGGGAAAGAATCCGGACGTGGTGTTTTCTACGCATATGGACACGGTTCCACCCTACATCCCTTTTAGTGAAGACGACGAGTTCATGTATGGGCGCGGGGTGTCGGATGCGAAGGGGATTATTGCGACGCAGGTAGCGGCGGCTGAGGCGCTGCGGGCGGAGGGGCTTCCGGTTGGCCTGCTCTACGTGAGCGGCGAGGAACGCGATTCGGCCGGGGCGAGGGAAGCAAATAAGAATCCGAAGGGGAGCCGGTTCTTGATCAATGGCGAGCCGACGGACAACCGCATTGGGCTGGCGTCGAAGGGCGCGCTGCGGGCCACGCTGAAGAGCAAGGGGAAGATGGCGCATTCGGCGTACCCGGAGTTGGGGGATAGCGCGATCCATAAGTTGATTGAAGCGCTGACGCGGCTGATTGAGCTGGAGCTGCCTGTGGACATGGATGCGGGCCCGTGCACGCTGAATGTGGGACAGATCAGTGGCGGGCATGCGCCGAACGTGATTGCCGACCATGCTGAGGCGCAGGTGCTGGTGCGGGTGGTGGGGCCGTCGGAGCCAGTGCGAGCGGCGATTCGCGAGGCGGTGGCTGGA
>Ga0182016_10006836_pt1 | contig 11884 bp, 6 predicted proteins | sample 712S2MmetaG_FD_120491 | JGI IMG/M metagenome (GOLD analysis project Ga0182016, IMG submission 120491) | Permafrost microbial communities from Stordalen Mire, Sweden - 712S2M metaG | ecosystem: Environmental > Terrestrial > Soil > Wetlands > Permafrost | place: Sweden: Stordalen | collected...
AATCACCACTCCGAGCTCACCGTCCCGCCGGGATTGGCGGGTATAATCGATAGACTCGTAGAGGCCCATGGGACCGCCCAGCCCGGCCGCTTCCAGGCTTCTGAGATTCTCGGTGGCCGCGCCGGCATCCACCGAAAGTGCCAGCACGGTAGCGTAGGGCGCAACCACAAGCTCATCGTCCTGTTCCTGCTTGAGCGCCAGCGAGGGAACGCCGAAAGCCCGATATTGATAGACCTGGTTGGCATCGAGGGCGCTGTAAGCGGACTCGGAGACACCCCACGGAACGCGCTTCTCGCGTCCATATTCGATCTGCAGCTTGACGGCCTGCCGGCAGGCCCAATCGAGCAGCGAGTTGCCGAACGTTCGCGTGAACAGCAGCGGCATCAGGTACTCGAACATGGTGCCGGTCCAGGACAGCAAGGCGTCCTGGCCAGAGGAATAGAAATGCGGACGGCCCAGGGCGGACCAATGCGTGATGGGCACGTCGCCCTTGGCAATGGCCACCAGGCTCGCCAGGCGGCACTCACTGGCCAGCAAATCGTAATGGCTGGTGAACTCGCGCGGACCGCCTACCGGATAGCCGATTCCGAATAAACGCCGGCGCTTGTCGTACAGGAAGCTCATGTTGATGCCGGCGGAGAACTGCTTTGCCCGGCTCGCCAGCTTTCCAAAATCCAGGACCGTTTGCGCGGCGGCGGACTTGGCTTGGCGATATTCGGCGTCCAGTTGATCGAGCCAGGTCACGGTCTCGGAGCGCATTCCCGGAGCGCCGCGCGCCGCCAGCAGCGTATCGATGGGAGTGGCAACGCCCGCGGCCAGAGTGGCCAGCGATGGCACCACGTGCAAAGCCCTGTGGCGCAGTTTAACGACATCGTCTCCCAGCGCTCGCAGGAAGGAATCCGGCGGCTGAGTCAGCGTTTCCATCCACAGCAGATAACGGTCCAATATGGCGATCCAGGAATTCAGTTCGCCAGTCAGCCGCGCCAGCCAATAGGAACGTTCTTCGCCCGGCGTGTCGGGCCAACGGCCCACATCGCGAAGTTGCTGCATGGGGCTGACCGCCAGCCGCAGGCGCGCCACCAGTTCATGGCCTTCCGCTTTGCCGCGCAGGAGCCGGCGCAGCGCATTCACCGGCGCGGCGGTGGACGGATCGTGGCCGCACGTCTCCACCAGAACGGAAATGGAGTCCCATAAGCCCTTGAGGCACGACCGGTCGATCACAGGGTCGCGGACCACCTCCCGGCAACCCTGCTCGAGGACCCAAAGGCTGGCCGTCAGATTTCCGCTGTCGACGGTGGAAACATAACGCGGCGTTAGGGCTGCCAGCGTCCTGGTGTCATACCAGTTGAGCAGGTGACCTTCGTAGCGCTCCAACCGCTCCATGGTTGACATGGTGTGGGAGCAGCGCGCCAGCAGGTCGTCGGTGGTGAGGTAGCCCAGATCGTGGGCGGCCAGCGCCGAGGTCAGCCACAGCCCGATATTGGTGGGCGAAGTGCGCGCCGCCACTTCCACGTGCAGACTCAACTGCGAATTGTCGGGCGGCAACCACTGGGTGCCGGGACCCACGAGGTCGTCGAAGTAGCGCCATGTCTTGCGGGCCAGGCGGCGCAGATAGTGCGTGTCCGAGCCGGTCAGCGATTGACGGTTGTCGGAGGTGTCCATGCGGCCTAGCCAGCGCATGACAGCCGGCGAGACCATCCACAAAAACAGGAACCCGGAGGTGGCCATGGTGGCATGCCGCAATCGCAAGGCAAATATGAGAAGCAGCGAGAGACTGCTGAGGATCCACATCTGGCGGCGCGCGGACGCGGAATGTCTATGGGTCGAAGCCCCGGCGCTTTCCGCTGTCTGCCATTCGAGCAGGTTGCGATGGCTGATGTGCCGCCGGTAGACCACGCGCGCGATGGCGTCCAGCGCCACCCAGGCTTGATGCGGCAGGAAAACCAGCATCACCCCGGCGCGGAGCATCTCGTCGGCAGCTCCCCGCCAGCCATAGACGGCGCCCTGCAGGATGCGCGCCACGCGATCGAGAAGCGGCGTAACCGCCGGGATGGCGATCGCGAGCCCTATGACCAGGCTCCAAACCCCGGGCGCGGGCGAGATCAACCAGGCGAGCAAGAGAAGCAGTACCGATGCTACCGACACCAGACTTCTACGCAGGTTGTCGAAAATGCGCCAGCGGCCGATGAGAGACAGCGGGTTCGGTTCGGTCCCGCCTTCCGCCGTGGGCACGCGCGGGAACATCCAGGGAGCAATCTGCCAATCGCCGCGGATCCAGCGGTGTTGCCGCTGGCTGTAGCTGGCATAGTCCAACGGCAGGCTTTCGAATAATTCGATTCCGGTGGCCAAGCCCACGCCGGCGTATGTGCCCTCGATCAGATCGTGACTCAGCAGCATCTCGCGGGGAAAGCGATCGCCCAGGATAGCCCGGAAGGCGTGGAGATCGTAGATGGCCTTGCCGTGGAAAATGCCTTCGCCAAACAGGTCCTGCTGGGCGTCGGAAACGGCCTGGCAGTACGGATCGGTCCCCGAGGTGTCCGCGAAAATGCGCGTGAAGCGCGTGGCCGTGGCGCCGGGCAGCGCGATGCCGACTCGCGGCTGGATAATGGTGTAGCCTCGCCGTCGAACTCCCGTCACCGGATCGGTTACCACGCGGTTCAGCGGGTGCGCTATGGTCTCCACCATGCGGCGAGCGGCTCCCGGGGGCAACTGGGTGTCGGAATCGAGCGTGATTACGGAACGGATGGCCAGCGGCAAGGAGCCTTCGCGCAGAATTTCTTTCGAGCCTTCTCCACTGAGGAAGGCGTTCAGGTCTTGAATCTTGCCGCGCTTCCGTTCGCGGCCGATCCACTTTTGTTCACTTTCGGACCACAGCCTGGTCCTGTGGAAGAGCAGAAATCGCCCGTGCGGATAGCGGGAATTCAGATCGACGATGCCGTCTTGCAAGACCCGCAGCAGCTCCGCATCGCCCGGCATGCTCTGTTGCTCCGCGTCGGTGAAATCGGAAAAGAGGCTGAAGAACAGGTTGGGTTCCTGGTTGGCGAGGAACCGGACTTCGAGCTTCTCCACCTCCCGGCGCGCCACTTCCGCGCTGGACAACATCATCGGGACCACCACCAGCGCGGCTTCCTCCGGCGGAACACCGTCGCGGAAGTCCATTTCCGGCAGCGCTTCGGGAGGCAACAGCGAAATGACCAGCGCATTGACAATCTGCACCGACAATTCGCTGAGAGGGAACAATGCCAGCGCACCGAGCGCGAACAGCATCAGTCTCTGGCGCATGCCGGCGTCCCATGCGAGAGCCAGCGAAATTGCCGTAAACGCCAGGGTGAGCCCCACCATGGCGATCAAATAGACCGGCGTTGCGTGGTGGCGGATGGCCCGCAGGAGACGCATTCGAACCGGTAGATGGGCGTGAGTTTCGGCCTCCAGCCGAAAGACGCCGTGGTCAATCAGAAAGTAGGCCACGTGCCGGGTGAGCGGATCGCTCTCCTGCGCGGCCAGCGCGATGGCGCGCCGGGCGACATCCAGCTCTCCCACTCCGCTATTCCGCGAAATCCGCTCCACGGTTTGGCGGCAGCGGTCGCGCGTGGCAAAATCGGTGCGCGGATAGACGGCTCCCGGATCGCCGCGCAACTCGGCCTCCACCAGGCTGACCGACTCGAACAGATCGGCAAAATCGATACGCGATAAGGCGCGCAAACTTCCGAAGGCGTTCGCCGTGGAGACCGACTCGCCGGCCTCTTCGCGATGCTGCGTGCGCACGATTTCCGTAAGCGGCTTGCCGAGTTGCTCCTCGATCCAGTGCTGCAGCGGAGCCAGGGCTTCCTCTTCGTCCTGCAGCTGTTCGGCCAGCGAGGTCAGAAAGTAGGGCTCGCGGGAAATCGACTCGGCTTCCATTCGATGGAGTATCCGGTCAAACACCTGGGTTCCGCGCCGGGAGCCGGCAGCCAGGCGGTTAGCCCAGAAATAGGCCGATTCCCGCAGTTCCTGGGCGCGGCTGATGCGCGCCGCCATGCGCGTAAGAGCTTCCACCAGCGCCACCCGCAAGAGCACCGGGACGCACCACAACTCCGCGATGGTAAGCGGCGCAACCTCCTGATACCGCCGCAGGCATTCCGTAATGTTGGCCTCATCCACGCAGTAGTCCGCGTGCGCGGCCAGCTCTCTGGCGAGTTCCAGGATGTAGGGATCCCCGGATTCTCCGGCCGGGAGGATGTGATGGTACCGGCGAGGCAGATGGCGCCGGATCTCGGCGATTTGCGTGCGGATCAGGTAGCCGTTGTCGAGCAGCCACTCCGCCGCCGCAGTCAGCACATGGTCCAGGCGCACCGCCTCGGCCAGCACGGAACGCGAAGCCTCGATTGTGAACTCATGGCTTTGGAGTTGCGGAAGGATTGTGGGTTTGCCGGTTCCGGCCTTTCCGCGTCTACCGGCGCAGACGCGCGCGAAATCGCCGTCCCCGATAACCTCCGCACTCTTAGGCACGGCCTCCCAGCCGGGAGGATCGGGCGAATCGGACAGGACGAAAACGGCCGGCGAACCTACTCGTTGAAACTGCTGAACCGTGGATTGGACCTCCGCGGGGACAGCCCGAACCATGATGAGGCATTCGTCCTCCAGGCGGAGAGCGCAATACTTGGCCCACACCTCTCGCGAGGGCGGTTCGGCGGCGGCCGTGGAATCGCAGCGATAGACTCGTTCCCCTTTGATTCCGGTGAGTGAATCGTATACTCCGCTCGATTCCGCTTCGTCGGAGCCATAAAAGGCGAGCACCGTGCGAAGCGGTTGAGGCTTCATCGCGGGCTTAGCCCCTTCACCACGCCTTCCCCCGGACCAGGCGAGTCAACAGGCCGATAAGGAAGAGAAGCCCAAACATGAGAACCACCGACGCAGAAGACGCAGAAACGGACGCTGGATTGGTCACTGTGAGCACCCCACCCAGCATGGTCATCAATGCAAACAGAATCATCCATCCAAACATGTTTGTTCTCCTGAGACAGTAAGCGTTTAGTTGCTGACCTGCATTTCGACTTGAGCATGTAGCGTGCCATTCGCGCCGGCATCGATTTAGTCTCCCTTTCGAGGGGGTTCATGTGGCGCAAGGGCTTTTACGGGATAGAGATACGCGGCTATCCGGCGCAGACTAGCGGGCTTTCAGTTCTGGTTCAGAAAGTACCGCGAGGCGCAATTCCTGCACTCGTTGCAGTAGACTCTTTCCGAAAGGTACGATTACGGACACTGCACGTAGGGGGCTTTTAGCCGGCTCTTTCGTGGCACGAATACAGGGCGACGGGGCGAAGCAGAGCCGGCCTTGCCCGCCGCTTCGCGGCTCTGGCGCGCACCTCCGTTAACCCTGCATTCGTCGTGTGGCAGGGAGAGCGACAAAAGCAGCCGCAGTGGTGCAACGCGTGAACGCGCACATCCAAACGGGCCACTTCCACGACGCGGACGAAGTGCTCGAAAAAGCCCTTGATGCCCTCGAAGAAAGAGTCACCGCTCCGTCCAGAGGACAGGCTGCAAAATCAGACGACAGACGGACAGGCGCCGATCCGATCGCAGCTTTGCAGGCCTCGCCTTACCGGGACCTGGATATCGAACCGGCCGCGCGGCGCTCGATAAATTCCGTTGGAGCTTGCCGGCAAGTTACTCGCGTTTCTCGACTTATTCGTAAGATCCAGGAAGCTCTAACTGATTTCTGTCGCGAAACTCACTGCGGATGGGCAAGAAACCGCTTGCTGGCGCGCGGCTCGGAAACGTTGCGCCGATTCCAGGGGACTTGTTACCGAGCCGCGACCGCAAGGGAGCGGTCTTTCGAGGATGGACTCGAGTTCCGCGACATAGGGAAGTCAAAGAAGTCAAAACTCTGGTTGCAGCCCGTATAGCGGGAACTAACGTATACCTTTCCAGGCGATTCCCAGAGTGGTATGGCCGTAGGCGCCGGTGATCCTGAAGGGTACGATTCGCATCGACTTGTCTTTCTTGAATAGCGGGGTAATGGCTTTCAGCAGCAGCGCTTTAAAGCCCGTCGCAGCATCGGAAAGACTGCCCTCCGTGTCGAGCGTGCCCTGCAGATCGACGCGCTGGTTCAAGAGATTGTAAGTGCCGCGCACGGTCGCATGAGCTCCCGGGACCTCAAAGCTCGCATTGGAAATTGCGGAAATGCCGTTGCGAACCTGGATATTGCCGCGGAGCTGCGAAAGCACCGTCCGTGGATCTTCGTTCTGCGCTCCCTTCCGCTCGCCGCCCGCGCTTTCGCTGACACGGTCAATGCTGTGCTGAGTATCGGGGTTCGTGAAACGGCTGCCGTCCATGCCGAAGACCAGGTCCAGGCGAATCTTCTCGATGAATCCGCGCGGCCCGGGAGGCCACACGAATTTTCCATTCACCGTGACGTCTCCGCTCATCCCTGGCTGGTCTTTTGTGAACAGGAACAGCAGATCGTCCACGCGGCCGCTCGGCACCGTCAGGTTGAAGTCCGCGGTTTTGCCCTTTTCGCCATCGTGTCCGGCGATTCCGCCGCGCACCTCGATCCGGGTGCCGCGAAAGCGCGCCACGGCGGGGTTCAGCGACACATCGCCGGTGGCGCCGTTCACGGTAGCGTCGAACGTGGTGGCGAGTTGGACTGTGTGGTCGCTGCCCTCCACGTGAAACGCGGTGACATCGATGCTGCCGTGGGTCCGGACTCGCGCCAGCGGGCCGGAAAACTCGCCGCGCGCATGGCCCATGCCGGAGATGCTTTGAAAAATGCCCAGATCGATATTGTCATAGGTGAACGAACCGGAGACGGGCGTGGCCCCAATGTCGTTGGGATTCAAGGGACCGAACTTGCCTTCCGACCGGATGACGCCCGGCGGCGCGGTGTTCGTGAGAGTCGCGCGGTAAGACATGGGCGTGCCGTTGCCGACCCCGGTAATGCCGAGGCGATCGATTTTGAGGACGTAAGGCTTTTGGCCGCGATCCTCCGGCAGAAATTCCAGCATCACGCCATCGGCCGTGATCTTTGAAATGGCGATCGATTTCCCCCCCGGACCGGAATCCAAGAGAACCTTGGTGGAGCCTTCATCGGCGGTTTTCGGCGGGATCATTATGTGCATACCTACAACGCGCACCCCGGAAAGGAGCTTGGGAGACGTGAGCATCCCGGCGATGCTGCCCTGGACTACCAGTTTTTCGACGGTAATGAGGGGTGGGGCTTCGGGGTGCTTGTGGCTGAGAAAGCGGATGCCCCCAGCGATGCAACCCGGAGGAAAGTACGTCCTGGAGAAAGTGTGGATCTGGACCGGCCGGCCGGAAGCTGCTTCCAGCGCTTGGGTAATGGCTTTCTCGGTAAACGGCCAATGGGTGGCCAACAGGACGATGGCGATGACGACGACCCCGACAAACACAGCGCCGAGGGTCCATAGCCATGTAGGCGGGCGCACAGGCCGCTTCGTGTCATGGAACCCCTCAATGAGCATGCAAGGCTATGAGCAATTCGAATACCAAAAGCTCGCGCAAGCCCTAAACATGCCGTCGGCGCCTGGCAGCGGCACGGCGCATGGTTCTGGAGCGCGTTATTCGCCAACATCAGAACTCCTGATGTCGTGGAATTTGCCGTGAGCCCGCAGGTGGGCAGGCGGTGCTCGCCTTCGCTCGATCCTATTCGAGCAGCGGGCCTAAATTCAGTGCGGGCGGGCAGGCGAGCACCGCCTGCCCCACCTGCGAAGCTCTCGCCATCGAAAGGAATGGCTCAGCCCATTTTCCCCGCCAGGCAGAAATTGCGGGGCGACATCAGGAGTTCTGAGCCGCCACTCCGCCCCCGGCGCGGAAAAGCAGCCCGTCCCAGCCGTCCCACTATACTAGGATTATCGGGCCTTACAGCCTTTTGAAATCGGTATGAAGCGGCGGGGTTGGCATAGCACGGCGGCGTACGTCCTTCTGCTGGCGGCGGCATTTGTCGCCGCCTGGCTCGGAAGCTATCGCTTTTTCCGCGCGCAACTCGATAACGCCGCCTACGATCAGTTCTTCCGCTGGTACCAGCCCAAACCCTGGCAGCCGCAATCCGCCATCCTGGCGATTGACGAGGCCACCCTCGCCCGCTTCGGCGGCATGCGCATCCGCGAACCGCTGGCGCGAGCTTTACGCCTGGTCTCCGCGGCCCATCCCACCGCCGTGGCCATCGACGTGACGCTCACCGACCAGAGCGACGACCCGCGCGCCGACGAGGACCTGAGGGCAGCCTTCTGCCAGACGCCCCGCCTGGTCCTCTCGGCCCTGCTGATGGACGATCCGGTGCGCTGGGAGGATCCCAAACCCTTCGCCCCGTGCGCCGCCGCCATCGGCCATGTCCACGCCGAACCCGACGACAACGATTCCGTCACGCGCTCCATCTCTCTCGAAAAAATAGCCGGGCACGACCGGCGATGGGCCCTCGCTCTGGAAGCCTTCCGCCTCAGCCGCGGCGCTCCCATGCCGCTCGAACGGCAGGGCCGGTATGAAACCGGCGATGTGGAAGTCGGCGGCCTAGCGATTCCCGCCCGGCGTACCGACGATGGCCGCGTGATGCGGGTCCGCTACGTTCCGCCCGGTGTGACCATCCCCAAAGTATCGCTGGCGCATTTGCTAGACGATCCATCCCTGGCCAGCCGTTTCACCAACAAGGCCGTTTTCGTGGGCGTCACCGCCGAAACGCTGGTCCGCGACCGCCTTTTCACACCGTACGCTTTCGGACGCAGCACCACCGGGATCGAGATCAATGCCAGCGCCTTCGAGACCATCGCGCAGAGGCTGTTTATCACCGACGTGGGGGAGCAATGGGTGCTTCTCTTCAGCCTCGCACTGGTGGCGGCCGCGGGCCTGTCGTTCCGCTATATCCCCGGCTGGTGGGCTTACGCCGGCGGCGCCGCGGTGCTGTCAGCGGCACTGGTGGCGCCATATATATTCTTCGCCCACAGGAAAGTTTTCTCCCTGGCCACCCCCCTGGCCGCCGCCACGCTGGCCAACCTGACCGCAGCCATGTATTACCACCTGGTCATGCGCCGCAACTGGCGCCTGGAGCAATCCACCCGCGAGCGCTACCAGCAGGCCATGCATTTTGTGACCCATGAAATGCGCACGCCGCTCTCGGCCATCCAAGGTTCCAGCGAGTTGATCTCCAAGTACGCCCTCACCGAGGAGAAACGCAAGCAGGTGGCCGACCTGATTAACTCGGAATCCAAGCGACTGGCGCGCATGGTGGAAGTCTTCCTCCACGTGGAGCGCCTCACCGCCGGTCAGATGGAGTTGAAACACGAAGCCATCCCGGTGCAGCAACTGGTGGAAGTATGCGTGTCCCGCGTGCGTCCGGTGGCGGAACGCAAGCGCATCGCCATTACCGTGAATCCGGTAGCCGTTGAGTTACAATTGAGCGGCGACCGCGAACTCATGGAATACGCCTGCTACAATCTACTTACTAACGCCGTAAAATATTCGCCCCAGCGGACCGAAGTCACAGTTACTGCCCGCGGCGAGCAGGGTCAGGTCCGGATTGCGGTCCAGGACCAGGGGATCGGCATGGACCAAAAAGAAGTGAAACAGATCTTTCATAAGTTTTACCGGACAAAAAAGGCCGAAGAATCGGGGGAAGCGGGCACCGGAATCGGGTTATCGATCGTCCAACAGATCGTGGAACAGCACGGCGGACAGATTGATGTGGCGAGCCACCCGGGCGAAGGCTCCTGCTTCACTTTGGTGCTGCCCGCGGCTATCCCCGCGGCCATTCCCGCACAGGGGCCCAGTCCCGCGGAACGACATTGATGCAACGAGTCTTATTAGTGGAAGACGATCCGGCGCTTCAGTTCACCATTCAGACCGCGCTGGAAGCTAACGGGTACCAGGTGGAAGCAGTTTCCACCACGGGCGACGCCATCGACCGTCTGGCGGACGAAGCCTACCCGATTGTGGTCACCGATATCTATATCGACGAGCGCACCGGCCTCGACGTGCTGGATGCCGCCAAGCGCAGGGACCCGCTGTGCTCGGTGATTCTGATGACCGGGCGCGGCACCATTGAGACGGTGATGGCCGCTACCCGCGGCGGGGCGTTCGACTATATTGCCAAGCCCTTCGAACTGGACGTCCTTCTGGACGCCATCACGCGCGCCGAAATCGCCCGCGACGGGGCCGACGATGAGGCCGCGGAAGAGGATCTGCCGGAGACGGAGATGATTGGCATCTCGCCCGGAATGGTAGAGGTTTATAAGACCGTTTCCAAGACGGCCCCCACCGACGCCACGGTGATTATCGAAGGCGAGACCGGTACCGGTAAGGACCTGGTGGCGCGCATGATCCACCGCTTCAGCATGCGCAAAGACCAGGCCTTTGTACCCGTGGATTGCGGCTCCATCGCGCCCTCGCTGCTGGAAAGCGAACTGTTCGGCGCCATGCGCGGCGCCTTCACCGGCGCCGACCGCGACCGCGTGGGCGTCTTTGAAGCGGCCAACCGCGGCACCGTGTTTCTGGACGAAATCGGCGATATCGAGCAGAATTTCCAACTGGCGCTGCTGCGTTTTCTGGAAAGCCACGAGATCCGCCCGGTGGGCGCTTCCCGGTCGAAAACGGTGGACGTGCGCGTGCTCGCGGCCACCAATCGCGACCTGCAGCGCATGGTGCAGGACAACAAATTCCGCGAAGACTTATGGCACCGGCTGAACGTGGTGCGCATCGTGATGCCGCCCCTGCGGGAGCGCCGCACGGATATTCCGCTGCTGGCGCAGTTTTTCGCACGCAAGTACAACGGCCGGTACAATCGCGAAGTGAAGCTGATGGATTCCGGTGTGAAGGCCCTGCAGGATTTCACCTGGCCGGGCAACGTGCGGCAATTGCAGCACATCATCGAACGGCTCACCATTCTGTCCGACCGTATCGACGGGGAAGCGGTGCATGACGCGCTGACCACCATGGAATCGCGCGAGAAGCCGGTGGAGACTCTGGCGGACGCGGAAGAGGATCAGATTCGCCGCGTGCTGTCGGCGACAGGCGGGAATAAGAGTAAGGCATCGCAGATTCTAGGCATCGAGCGGAAGACGCTATATCGCAAGCTGGAGAGGATGAAGTTGTAAGTCTCCTTCGGGCCCGTCCCGTGTGCTATTGTTCGTGTAATGGCGACGATTCAGGAAGCCACTCGGAACGCGATGGCCTTTGCGCTGGAATCTCTCGGCGCGGAGCGTACACAGGCCCTACAGCTTGAGGAGATCGAATCGGGTACGGAGGGCGCCATCGAGGTCTGGCGGATCACCTTGAGCATGCCCGACGGGAACCCGCTGAATGCTTTGGCCGCCGTATTTAACCCCCGGCGTGAGTACAAGACGTTCGCCGTGGTCAAGGCTACCGGCGAAGTCCTGTCGATGAAGATTCGTGAACTGTCGAAAGCCTGATGCTGGATGCGCTCGGGTTGATTGAAAAGCATCGAGCAAAAGGTGTTCTCGTCGATACGAACCTGCTGGTCCTTTACCTGGTCGGAACCGTTAATAGACAGCGGATTCTGAATTTCAAACGCACCGGCGATTTCGCCACTGAAGATTACGATCTACTGGTGCGCCTGATCGATTGGTTCGGCAAGCTGATCGCGACGCCACACGTGCTCAGTCAGGTGAGCGACCTCACGGATCTGGCTGGAAACGAGTTGGCAGAGGTCCGCGCGTTGTTCAAGCTGCTGGTCGAACAAATCGAGGAACGTTCAGAACTCCTGATGTCGTGGAATTTGCAGTGAGCCCGCAGGTGGGGCAGGCGGTGCTCGCCTTCCCTCGATCCTATTCGAGCAGCGGGCCTAATTCAGCGCGGCCGGGCAGGCGGCACCGCCTGCCCCACCTGCGAAGCCCTCGCCATCGAAAGGAATGGCTCAGCCCATTTTCCCCGCCAGGCA
>Ga0182016_10006838_pt1 | contig 11882 bp, 12 predicted proteins | sample 712S2MmetaG_FD_120491 | JGI IMG/M metagenome (GOLD analysis project Ga0182016, IMG submission 120491) | Permafrost microbial communities from Stordalen Mire, Sweden - 712S2M metaG | ecosystem: Environmental > Terrestrial > Soil > Wetlands > Permafrost | place: Sweden: Stordalen | collected...
ACCGGAGGCTCCAGCAGCTTCGTCACCTAGGCCACTGCTCCGATTGCTACCGGGTGGAGCGAACCAGTTCCCGGGCGGGAATCGCACCCGCTGTGGACCAACGCCTTTCACGGCGCACTGAGATGAGCGGGTTAGCGATGGCTGGCGTGCAGACACGCCGCAGTCGATTTCCAACTTATACAAAAGAGACGCAGTTTCGAGCTGTTCCAACCGACGCAGGAAGTAGGCGGAGGCCGAGGGCTCATCGTCTCTCAGTGCGCCCCCGGCGGCGGCTTCAGGTGCGCAGGCGGCTTCTGGAACAACCACGTGCAGATGGCGCAGATCACTGCCAGCACCGCCGTCCAGCGGAAGACATCGATGTAAGCAAGCTGCGCGGCCTGCTGCTGCATGAGGCCGTAAATAAATCCATAGCTGCCGGGCGTAGCGGCGCGCGGGCCGATGTGATGGCTCAGGTAATAAGCAATCTCGCGCGAGTTCTGTTGCAGCGCCGCGGTTGACGGCGTGAGGTGTCCGCTCAGGTAAGTCTGGTGCAGGTCTTCGCGGCGGATGAGCGCCGTTGTCGCCATTGCAATTCCAATCGACCCGCCGATGTTGCGCAGCATGTTGAAGAGGCCGGTAGCGTTGCCCATCTCGCGGTTGGGAATGGTGCGCGTTGTCATGGTTGCGAGCGGCACAAACACAAAACTCAGCGCAAAGCCCGTGAGCAGGATGGGCAACAGCAGCGTATACGGGCCAATATCGAGGTTGACCTCGCCGAAGATGAACGAGCAAACCGCGAAGCCGAGGAAGCCCGCGCACAGCAGCTTGCGGTTATCGATGCGCGAGCCCAGAAACCCGATAATCGGCGACCCCACAAACGATCCAATGCCGCGCGGGCCCACAACAAGTCCGGCAGTGAACGCGGTGTAGCCCAGAATCTCCTGGTAATACAGCGGCAGTATCGCGATGGTGATGTAGATGCACATGCCCAGCATGGCGATCATGAAGCAGCCGGTGCGGAAGTTGCGATCCTTGAGGATACGCAGGTCAACCAGGCCCCTGGGATTGGCCCACGACCGCCAGATCCAGCCGACAAACGCCACCACCAGCGCCGCAACCGCCCAGCGCACCCAGATGGCGCCAAACCAGTCGTCCTCCTGGCCTTTGTCGAGAACAATCTGCAGGCAGCCGGTCCACACAATCAGCAGGCCGAAGCCGATGTTGTCGAACGGCCCCACCTTGGCGTTCTTGATGTATGGCGGGTCGTGGACGAAGCGGGTGATCATGATGACCGCAAGAATGCCCACAGGTATGTTGATGTAGAAGGCGTAGCGCCAGCTGAAAGTGTCTGTGAGCCAGCCGCCCAGGGTGGGACCGAGCACCGGCGCCACCACGATGCCCAGGCCGTAGGCGGCCATCGCTTTCGACCTGTCTCGAGGCGTAAAGCTTTCAAGCAGGATGGACTGGGAGAGCGGCTGCAGCGCGCCTCCGCCGGCTCCCTGCATGATGCGGGCCAGCAGAATTACCGCCAATGATGGCGCAGCGCCACAAAAGAACGAGGCAACGGTGAAGATGACCACGCAGGTAAGCAGGAAGCGCTTGCGCCCGAAGCGGCGCGCGAACCAGTTCGACGCGGGCAGGATGACGGCGTTGGCCACCAGGTAGCTGGTCAGCACCCAGGTAGCTTCGGAGTTCGAGGCCGAGAGCGACCCCGCGATATAGGGCAGCGCCACCGACGCAATGGCGGTGTCGAGCACCTCCATAAACGTGGGCAGCATCACGGAACACGTGACCAGCCAAGGGTTCACGCCCTGAGTGAGCGGATATCGAGTGTTGGCGGCGTCCGTCGGCATAGGAATTGGAACGATTAAGGGTAAATGATGGGCCCGTTGGCTCATGTGATTGAGGCCACTGTGACGAGGGAGCAAGGGAGCGAGAAAACAAGGGAGCGAGGGAGCTAGCGAGCAAGGGAGCGGGCAAGCTAGAGAACCTTAGCGCTTCAGTTTATTCATCAGAGCAGTTAATAGCCGGCTCACATCGGCACACAGTTGTTCCGTCCGCTCGTATGAGGCACCGGCGCTGAAGCCGAGCGACTTTGCTATGACAATCTGGGTCTGCAATTCGCATTTTGAGCCTCTTGCCTAGCCCAGGAACTGCAGGTACTCGCCTCTGGATGACCTGCCATACCCCTCGGCGATGTTGCTCGCTATCGACACCGAGGCGCGTCGCATCTGATTGACCAGCCCGAATTGTTCGGACTTTGGATACCTGGCAGTCAGACGATAGATTTCTGTGCTCAATTCGACCGCTCGTTGCCAGACGACCAGATCCATAAATGAATCTCCCATGCCCTATTCCTCCCGTCGCCTTGCGTGAGTGACGTCGCAAAGAATAAAGCAAATCTCACGCTTGCAACCTGACCTTCAACACGAGGTGGAAGCACCTGCTCCCTTGCTCCCTCGCTCCCTCGCTCCCTTGCTCCCTGCCTTTGTCCCCTTGACACAATGAGCCGCGCCCTTGATGCTAAACAGTTCCGGTATATGAATCTTTCTCCGGTCAAATCTCCGGTCGAAAGGGAGTGACGGTTTTGCAGGTTCGCGTCTTTTATCACGACAAATGCTTCGACGGAGCTTGCTCAGCCTCCCTCTTCACGCGGTTCCACCGCGAGTGCGTCACGCCGGGCGCGAGCTACGAGTATCACGGCCTGGTTCACCGCGCCGGTGCGCTCTTTGACGAGTCTGAATTCATCGGCGACGAAAACGCCATCGTTGATTTCAAGTACTCAGCTTCGCCGCGGATCACATGGTGGTTCGATCACCACCTTTCGGCGTTCCTCACCGCCGAGGATCACGAGCACTTCCTCGCCTGCCAGCGCGATCCCGTTTGCGGCGCGCACAAGTTCTTCGACTCCACCTACACCTCGTGCACCAGTTTTCTGGCCCACATCGGGTCAACAAAATTCGGCTTCAACACTGAACCGGTCAAAGACCTCATTCACTGGGCCGACATAGTGGACGGCGCAAAATATGAGAGCCCCGAGGCGGCCGTTGAGATGGCAGCGCCGGCCATGAAACTCACGCTCATCATCGAGTCCACGCAGGACCCCGAATTTATTCCGCGGCTCATTCCGCTGCTCACCGAGATGTCGCTCAGCGACGTGCTCGATCAGCCATTCGTCGCGCCGCTGTTGCTGCCCTTGCTTGAGCGCCATCAGCAAGCGCTCGAGCTCATTCGCAGCCGCGCCGAAGAGCGCGACGGCACCATCTTCTTCGACATCACCGACCATCCGCTCGAAGGCTTCAACAAATTCATCCCCTACTACTTGTTCCCAAAGGCCACTTACTCCATCGGCTTGTCAAAATCGAGCTTCCGCACCAAGGTCGCCGTCGGTTCCAATCCCTGGACCAAGGCCGACCCCGCGAAGATGGTGAATCTGGCCGCCATCTGCGAGCGATACGGCGGAGGAGGCCACGCGCGCGTGGGCGCCATCAGCTTTTCGCCCGACAAGGAAGATCAGGCCCGCGTGGCGGCAGCCGAAGTGGTTGCCGAACTCCGCCAGAAAAATCCCCTCGCGTAAAAGCGACCTACGTGTAGCGCCGGCCTCCTGGCTGGTTATCGTGTGGGCCTCCTGGCCCGCACATGGGCGCAACTCCAATGCGAAATTTTCGGATAATGTCGAAAGCCTGAAAGCGGTCTACCTGATGTGCGGCCGCTCGAGCAGCCACAGCAAAACCGCCGCGGCGAGGTGCAGCAGGGCAAGCCGGCTTATCGTAGTCAACAGCCGCATCTGCCGGCGCAGAGTAAACGCTGCCAGCGCGCCCTCTACCGGAAATTGCAGGAAGAGCGCGATTTTCGACAAAGTTTTTGCCACCCCGGCGCCATAGCCAAACTCCGGCCGCGCGGCCAGCAGCGCGAATGGAAACAAGAGCCGTTCTACCCAGTAGCCCAGGCCGTTGGCGAGTTTGCTCCACTCGGGCGCCAGCAAGCCCAGGCACAATCCCACTCCCAGCGGCCACACAATCTCAATCAGAGGCCGCGGCGGCAGAGGCCTGCGCCGGTCGCCAAACCGCCGGTCGACCAGTGGAGGGTGCGGCGGGGCTTTCGGCACCAGGTGCGGTCGCCCTTTGGTGATCGGTATAGTGCGTCGGTCGTCCGGCATAGGTCAGGGACTGGCGGTTGACTACGGCATTTTCGGAAATATTGCGAACTTTTGAGAGCCGCGCATGTGGGTTTTTCTTAAGGAAAAACCCACTCAGCAGTCGTGGCTCCGGTCTACACCATTTCCAAAAATGTTTCGGGGCCGTCAAAAAGCTCATTTCTCGCTTTTCGATGTGTCAGAGGAACCACTGCTTACTTTGCGTGTCTGAGTGGTCTGTCGTTCTCGTGCCTCGGTTGAGGAGGCCGCCGAGTAAGTTCTCACAATCATGGGTCAGACCGCGCGGGGATGCAAGCGGATTTTGGCGAATGTGATCGGCCGGGTTGCGAAATTTTGTGAATTCGAGTGAAGCGCCGCCGGCTGGCGCCATGCTAAAGTGACGGCAATTATGCTGATTGAGCTTTGGGAGCGGTTGCGCGGCTACGACAAATGGGTTCCGGTCGAGGCAAGGATCGAGTCCACCAGGGTGTGGAAGCGTGAAACGAGATACGGCACGGTCGATTGCAGCGACGACGTGATGCTGTGGACAGACCCGACCGGTATGAATCACCGTGCGCCTTTCACTACCCAGGATGGCTCCCCGCTCTTTGAGCTGATTGAAGGCTCGACACGCGCCATTCGATACAATCCCGCCGATCCCGAAGAGTACTATTGCCGCGAGCTGTACGAACATAACACCGCGCTCCGATTGGTTTCGGTTGTTGGCACGATCGGGATCATCGCCACTGCAATTTTCCTGTTCTGGTCTGCCCGGCCGCCCAGGTAACCAAGTAACGGCCAGTTGCAGCTCCTCAAGGCCGGCACGCATCCCTGCTCCGAGCTCCCTGCCTTTCAGAGCCCTAAAACATCCGCTCGCTTCTTCATCGCTTCAATGCAAAATGCAATGTGCGCGTCGAGATCAACGCCCAGTTCTTCCGCGCCCTGGATCACGTCCTGCCGGTTGACGCCCTTGGCGAATGCCTTGTCCTTCATCTTTTTGCGCACGCTCGGCGCTTCCACATCCCTGATCGCTTTGGTGGGCTTGACCAGCGCGCACGCGGTAAGAAAACCTGCCAGCTCGTCGCAGGCAAACAACGCTTTTGCCAGGTGGGTTTCGCGCGGAACGCCGGAATACTGCGCGTGGCCGAGAATCGCTGTCCGCATCGCCTCTGCCCAGCCCAGCCGTTCCAGCTCCTTCACGCCCACAAACGGGTGTTCCTCGGGCGTCGGGTGCCGCTCATAGTCAAAGTCGTGCAGCAGCGCCGTGGTTGAGTAAAGCTCGACAAACGCTTCGCGCTCTTCGCCGGCCAGCCCCAGCCGGTCAGCCTCAGCCTCGCCGCAGGCCGTTACGCATGCCTCAACCGCCAGCGCATGCTTGCGCAGGCTTTCGCTTGCCGTCCACTCCGTCAACAACTTCCAGGCGGCCTCGCGGTTGTGGTCCTCATCCGCTCGATTCATATTTATTTTTTCTCCATGTTGCACAAGTTGGTTCGTGATTTTCAGAGTTTTTTAGGGTATGATCCGTGTGTCGTAGGTTTGACCCCAGGTTTCTACTTGACAATTATGGTTCACTTCCCCCAAAGTAACACCAGTCGAGGTGCAAAAAATATGCACCCCGGAGAGCCCGCTCTGGCGATCCGCAACGACCCGATGGATATTACTCCAGTCAGCGTGGAAGCGCGTGAAATTGTGCGCTGCGCGTATCGCAACTGCCGCTTGCTCCAGTATCGGACAAGCAATTCCCTTTGCAGAAGGTGCCACAAACCCCTCGATATGGAGGAGCCGGTTAAACTTGCGCCGCAGCTGGTTACCAGCCAGCCCGGCCAGTCAGCCGAGGCCGGATTGCAAGTGGCCGCGCAGGTGCGGGAGATCCGCCGCTCGCGCCATCTGAGTCAGCGCCAGCTTGCCGGCCGCATGCTGGTGCCCCGCACCTACATATCGAAGATCGAAAACGGCAAGGCCATTCCGACTCTCGGCTCGCTCGAGCGGCTGGCTCGCGCGCTTGAAGTTGACATCTGCCAACTGGTTCGCGACACCCGCAGCCGCCGCGAAGAAGAGGTAGCCGCCATCTTCAACGATCCGTTCCTGGCCGAAATTGCCGCCGCGCTGCCCACGCTTGACTCGCTGCATCGCACGCTGGTGATGAGCGCGGCTCGCGACGCTGCAATGGGCCAACGCCGCACCGCTTGATCTTCTGACTTCCTTTTCTCGCGCTCAACGTTGCCGGCACCCATCCCCGCCGGCAACGTTGAGTAAAACTGCGCACAACTGTCACGCCTTCGGCCGCTTCTAAGTTTTCTTGAGCGGATAGCACCCATATCGCTTGAGCGGCTGCAGCCTTCCGCATGGGCATGCAGGCAACAAGCCGATTGAACACGCTCGCGCCAGCCTCCGTATAATCGATAGCAAGGCGGACTTTTTGCCATCTTCTACCACGCTTCGAATCCATGAATTGACTTCGGAGGAGCGGGCTGTCTACTCGACGCTCAAACCTGAGGCGTTGCCCCAGCACGTGGCAATCATTATGGATGGCAACGGCCGCTGGGCCGGGCGTCGCTCGCTCAAGCGCTTTCTGGGCCATCAACGCGGCGCGAAGAGCGTGCAGCTGGTCACTGAAACCGCCTCGCGCATAGGCCTTCCCTGGCTCACCCTCTACGCCTTTTCGCTCGAAAACAGTCTTCGCCGCCCTCGCGCCGAAGTCAGCTTTCTGATGCGCCTGCTCAAGAGCTACCTCGAGAGCAACGTGCAGCGCATGATGGACAACAACGTGCGAATGCGCTACATCGGCCGCACCCACGATCTGCCTCCCGAAGTGCTGGACAAGATGCGCTGGGTTGAAGAAACCACGGCGCGCAACACCGGCACCACCCTCACCCTGGCCCTCAACTATGGCGGGCGCAGCGAGCTGGTCGACGCCTTTCGCGCGCTGGCCGCCGAATGCCGCCAGAAACACATCCCGCTCGACCACATCACCGAGCAGGACATTCACCGCCATCTCTACACGGCGCACATGCCCGACCCCGACCTGCTCATCCGCACCTCGGGCGAACTGCGCATCTCCAACTTTCTGCTCTGGCAAATCGCCTACGCTGAAATTTTCGTCACCGAGCGCCTGTGGCCCGACTTCAGCGGCATTCACCTGCTCGAGGCCATTGCCGCGTTCCAGCAGCGCGAGCGCCGTTACGGCGGCCTGGGCGAGGATTGCGGCGAAGTGGAAGAAAACCCCGACCGCATCCACATTGCGGCGAGCTGAGCGGGGCGAGCCCGCGTCCTTAGCCGCCACCCGGCCCCGGCAGTGTATTCTCAACCCTGAATGAAACGAATCCTTACCGCTGCAATACTTGTTCCACTGGTTCTTGTTCTGGTGTTTCTCGGGCCCCGATGGCACGGTCTGTTCACGGCCGCTGTCGCCGTTGCAGCCGCCCTCGCCGGGTGGGAGTATCTGGGACTTACCCAGCACCGCGGGGCCAAGCCGCCCCGTATTGCGGTCGTGGTCGCTCTGCTATTGCTGTTTGCCGGCAATTCTGAGTGGCCCGAATTCACTCCCGCCATATTCGGCGCGCTCAACCTGAGCCTGCTCATCCTGTGTACTTTCAGGGGAGCGGTGGAGCAGGTGATGGCCGACTCCTCTGCCTCAATCTTCTGCATGTTCTACCTCGGATCCACGCTTCTGGCGCTGCCCGCGCTCCACGAACAGGCCAACGGCCCTTCGCTGGTGGCGTTTCTGTTGTGCGTGGTCTGGGCCGGCGATACTGCCGCACTTTACATTGGCCGCACCTGGGGACGCCACAAGCTGGCTCCGCGGCTCAGCCCCGGCAAAAGCTGGGAGGGCTCTCTCGGCTCCGTCGCCGGCAGCCTCATTGCAGCCGGAATCCTGCTCGGTCTTGCCAATTACCTCCAGGCCCACGATTCGGCCGTGCTTTCATTCCCCGACGAAACCATCTACTGGCTGGGCCTGGCCGTGGTGGTCAACATTGCCGCGCAGGTGGGCGACTTGGTGGAGTCGGCCATCAAGCGCTCCGCGGGGGTCAAGGATTCAGGCAGCCTGCTGCCCGGCCACGGCGGCGTTCTCGACCGCATCGACGCTCTGCTGCTGGCCGCGCCGGCGCTGTGGTACGCGCAGCTGATTCACCAGAGGTTCTAGAAAGCAGCCTCTAGCTCCTAGCTTGGCCTTCAATACCATCGCTACATGGCGGTGAACCAGTAGCGTGGCTGTTGAATAATGGATCAAGATGCTTCTTGAATCCACAAATGCACCCAATTGCGCGGAAGAGCTAGAAGCTAGAGGCTAGAAGCTAGGAGCTGCTTTTTTGAAACGTCTCGCCATCCTCGGTTCCACCGGCTCCATCGGCCAAAGCACCCTTTCCATCGTCGAGCAGTTTCCCGATCGCTATTCCGTGGCCACGCTGGCCTGCGGACGCAACATCGATGAGGCCTTTACCCAGGCCGCTCGCTGGCGCCCCAAACTGATCTCGGTCGCGACCGAAGAGCTCGCATCTCAACTTGCCACCCGCCTGCACCAATCCGGCATCACAGGCATTCAGATCGCCCACGGCACCGAGGGCACAGTCGCCGCCTCAACCCATCCTGATGCCGATTTTGTTGTTTCTGCCATCGTGGGCGTCGCCGGGCTTGAGGCGACTCATGCCGCCATCCTGGCCGGCAAACCCATAGGCCTGGCCAACAAGGAGTGCATGGTTGCCGCGGGCGAAATCCTCACCGCTGCCGCTCGCGAGCGCAACGTGCCCATCCTGCCCATCGACAGCGAGCACAACGCCGTCCACCAGTGCCTGCGCGTGGGCGCGCACAAAGAAGTAAAAACCATCTGGCTCACCGCCTCCGGCGGTCCGTTCCGCACCACTCCGCTCGCGGATTTCGCCGCCATCACCCCGGCGCAAGCGCTCAAGCATCCCACCTGGGTTATGGGGCGCCGCATCACCATCGACTCAGCCACCATGCTCAACAAGGGCCTTGAGATTATCGAGGCCTGCCGCCTGTTCGACGTGCCGCCCAGCCAGGTCCGCGTCATCGTCCATCCGCAATCCACCGTTCATTCTCTGGTGGAGTACGTCGACGGCTCGATCCTCGCGCAGATTTCCGTCACCGACATGCGCCTGCCCATTCTTTACGCGCTCGCCTATCCTGAGCGCCCTGCCTCCACACTCACCTTCGATCTGGCCGCCCTGCGGCATCTGGAATTCGAAGAGCCCGACTTTGAGCGCTTCCCCTGCCTGCGCCTGGCCTTTGAGGCTGCGGAAAAAGGTGGCGCCCACGCCATCGCCCTCAATGCCGCCGATGAGGTGGCCGTCGAGGCCTTTCTTGACGGGAAAATTCCATTTATGGGAATCCCGCGTACAATTGAAAAAGTACTCGCATCCACGGTTGAGGCGCATCCAACTACCATTAGGCAGGTGCTCGCCGCTGACCGGGAGGCGCGTCAAATGGCTCATGTGATCGTGCGATCAGAAGTTTAACGATCGCAGGCCTCTGACTCTGATACCCTCCTTCCCGTCCGCTCTGGCGGTTCCCCTACGGAAAGGTCAGGTCCGCTGTTCTCCGGGAATCTCGAAGGATCTGCTGTAACGTTATGCACGCTTTTCTCGTCTCTGTCGTTGCTTTCATTGTCCTGGTCGGCATCATGGTCGTGGTGCACGAGGCCGGACACTTTATCGTCGCCAAACTCTGCGGAGTGCGCGTCGAAGCATTCTCCATCGGCTTCGGCCCGCGGCTCTTCGGCTTCACCTGGGGCGAGACCGAATACAAAGTCTGCCTGCTGCCCTTCGGCGGCTTTGTCAAAATGACCGGCAAGAGCCCTGAGCAGAATCTCGATGTTCCCGGCTCAGTTCCAGGCACACCCGTGATCGTCCAGGCCTACGAAAAACTGCCCGGTCAAAGCCCTGAGAATGTCCCGCCTCACTACGGCGGAATTGACGACCCCGGCTCGTTCCTCGCCCACCCCCGCTGGCAGCGCATGCTCATCGGACTGGCCGGGCCCATCGCCAACTTCATTCTGGCCTGGGTGCTGATGCTGTTTTATTTCGCAGTCTTCAACGAAGTGCCCGCAATCGAGGTCAAGACGCCCACCGTTGAGTGGATTATTCCTGACTCGCCTGCCGCCCAGGCTGGTTTTCAGCCCGGTGACCAGATTCTGCGCTACGACGTTTTCAAGAAGCCGGACTGGGGTCAGATCGATGCGCAGTCGCGGCTCAACGCCAATCAGATCATTCCCGTTACCATCCAGCGCGGCTACCAGACTCTGGTGCTGAATCTTCACATTCTCGCCTCCGCAAAGACCGACAACTTCGACCTTTCAGACGAAGGCCTGATGCCCCAGGAATACTACGGTCCCATCAAGGTTGATGAGGTTTCGCCGGGGCTGCCTGCCGACCAGGCCGGACTGCGGCCCGGCGATGCCATTGAGGCCGTGGACGGTCACCCGTTCCACACCGTCTACTCCCTGCTGGTTTACATGCAGGAGGGGGCGGGTAAGCCGATCAACCTGACCGTGCTGCGCGAAGGACAGACGCTGAACCTGGTCGGGCATCCCACCAAGCTCGATACCGGCTACAAACTCGGTTTTGCTGTGGCGCCCATGGCGGTTCGAAATCAGCCGCTGTCCCTTGGGCATGCGGTTGCCAAATCGGATCAGTTCTTCGGCCAGAACGCCTTCATCATCCTTGAGGTCTTGCAGCGCCTGTTCACGCACAAGGTTTCCGTCTCGCAGCTCCAGGGACCGGTAGGCATTGCGCGCATGGCGGGTGAAGCCGCCGAGATCAAGGGATGGCAGCCCAAGTTCACTCTGGCCGCTGAAATCAGCATCAACCTCGGCATTCTCAATCTGCTTCCCTTCCCCATCCTCGATGGCGGCATGATCATGTTCCTCATCATCGAGAGCTTCATGAAGCACGACATCAACTTCATAGTGAAGGAGCGCATCTACCAGGCCGCCTTCGTTCTGCTGTTGGTCTTCTTCGCATTTATCATGTTCAGCGACGTCACCAAGCTGCCCGTGTTTACCCATATGAAGCCGTAAACGCAGTGACCACTGACCACTGTTCACTGACCATTGACCACTGTCATGCCCGTCACCACTCAAGTCCGCGTCCGCTACGCTGAAACCGATCAGATGGGCATTGTCTACTATGCCAACTACCTGGTCTGGTTTGAGCTGGGCCGCGTTGAAGTGCTTCGTACCGTGGGCTACTCCTACAACGAGCTGGAGATAAAGCACGGCTGCATCCTGCCCGTAATTGAGGCGCGCTGCCGCTACCGCGCGCCGGCAAAATACGACGATGAAATTCTTATCGAAGCATGGCCTTCACTGGTTCGGGGCAGCGTAATCAAGTTCGCATACCGCGTCCTGCGCAAGGCCCACGACGGTGGCGAAAACACGCTGCTGGCCGAAGGCGAGACCGTGCACGTGGTCTGCGACGACAAGTTGCAGCGCAAGCCCCTGCCCGAGCACTACGCCGAAGCGCTCAAGGCGCTGATGGATGGGGAGTAGCTTCTAGCTCTTGTCTCTTATCTCTCAGCTCTCAGCTCTTAGTCCGCATTTCTCACAAGACGCGCACTCGAGCGGCAGTGAAGTGTGCTTGAAGCACGGGAGAATCTCAGCCGCATCTGGGTGCGAAATCGAGCAAAATAGAGAGTGCGCGGAATTCGATGTAAGTACGCTTGATATCAATCGTTTACCTCCGGAATTTTGCAACATGCAAATACGCGAAAATGCACGTTTTCTTGCACCAGAAATGCAGCAACTGGCTTGTAA